>Ga0207421_10000566_pt1 | contig 47982 bp, 41 predicted proteins | sample SodLakKL_010_SED_4_FD_187542 | JGI IMG/M metagenome (GOLD analysis project Ga0207421, IMG submission 187542) | Alkaline sediment microbial communities from Lake Tanatar, Kulunda Steppe, Russia - 8KL_010_SED (SPAdes) (version 2) | ecosystem: Environmental > Aquatic > Non-marine Saline and...
GCAACCAGTTACCCTATCTCGACGGCATCGAGTTCAGTATCTACCCCGACGAGTCGACTAAGATGCGCGACCTCGAGACCGGCGGCCTCGACTGGATTGATTTCGTCCCGACGCAGGACATCGACGCAGCACGGGAAGATGACGACCTCCAGACGGTGTCGGCCGGTCCCGGTGGGATCATGGGCATCTACCAGTTCAACACCGTCGAACCACCGTTCGACGATCCGGACGTCAGGAAAGCGATTCTTCATACGATCGACATCGAGTCGATCATCAATGTAGTCTACCACGGCCACGCGGAGCGAGCACCGAACCAGGCTCTACCTCCCCAAACTGGATGGGAGTACGACGTCGATGATCCGTACCAGGGAACCGATCTAGAGCGAGCGAACGAGCTGCTCGAAGGGAAGAATCCCGAGGATTTCGAGTTCGAAAACTGGGTACCCCGCGGCGATCAGGAACGCCAGCAGATACAGGAAATGATACAGGAGCAACTCCAGGATGCCCACGACATCGAGTATCAAATCAACCGCGAAGACCGCAGTGTCGTCTTCGAGATGAATGCGACCAACCAATTCGGGATCGACGTTGGCGGGTTCAACGGGATGTGGGATCCCGACCAGATACTCAGCGCGAACGTGGCCGAAGGAGCCTTTTTCAACTACGGCGGCTACGTGAACGAGGAGGTCGACGCCTTGCTCGCCGACGGCCGGTCAACCATGGATGAAGACGAACGACGAGAGATCTACGCCGAGGTAAACGAGATTATTACCGACGACGCCTCGAAGTACTACCCCTACTGGATCGATAACGTGATCGGGATTCAGCCATACGTCAACAACTTCGAACCGCTGCACGACCAGACCTGGTGGTTCGAACAGGTCTGGATGGAGCAGTAAGTCGGCCGTCCTCCAACGCCATTCTCACGGCCACGCAGAGCTTAGTAACAACTGAAACCGACCGCCGACGAACCCGGCAATTAGTTTCAGCGTCTATTATTCTATCGCAGCATTCAAAATCAAAATAGGTCTGAAAACGTGTGTCCGGCGGGACCGTTACTGTTCCATCCAGACTCGCTCGAAGAACCAGGTCTGATCGATCAACGGTGTATAGTTCTGGACGTGCGGTTGCATGGCGTAGGCGATATTATCCCAATATGGATAGTACTTCGCAGCATCCTCGGTGTACTCCTCGAACACCTGTCCGTAGAGATCCAACCGCTCGTCTTCGTCCATCGTTCGACGGGCCTCGACGAGTAGCTCGTCGATTGTTTCGTTCTCGTAGCCGCCGTAGTTGAAAAAAGCCCCTTCAGCCAAATTAGCGCTGAAGATCTGGTCGGGATCCCACATCCCGTTGAAGCCCGAGGTGGTGAAGCCAAACTCGTTCTGACTCTGGAGTTCGAACACGACCGACCCGTCCTCGATCTCGAGTTCGGGCTGCATGTCAAGGTGTTCAGAGATCTGCTCGTGGATGAGTTCGAGCATTGACTGCCGGTTGCCGTAGCCGCGAGTGACGACGTTAACGAAGGGCTCAGTGTGGTCGACCTCTGCCTGATCGATGTACTCCTGTGCGAGTTCGAGATTCTGGCCTTGATACGGGTCTTCGCTCTCGAACCCCCAGTCCAGATCCGGCGGCATCGGGTTGTTGCTACCGCGCTCGGCGTGCCCGTGGTACGTGATGTTCAGTACGGCATCCCAATCGGTCGCGTGTAACACCGCTTTCCGTACGTTCTCGTCGCTGAACGGCTCTTCAGCCGTGTTGAACTGCATGATGCCCATGAAGGCGCCGGCCCCACTGCGAATCGTCTCGAGGTCGTCGTTCTCCTGGATCGAGTCGACGTCGCGCCAAGGGACAAGGTCGATCCAATCAAGACCGCCCGTCTCCAGATCGCGGAGCTTCGTTCCATCGTCGGGGTAGATATTGAACTCGATGCCGTCGAGATACGGCAATTGGGTCCCATCGTCGTCTTCCTTCCAGTAGTCGTCGAACGCTTCGAGCGTGACGTAGTCGCCGTCGACCCACTCGACGAACTCGAACGGGCCACTGCCGATTGGCTCCCGTGAGAGGTCGAACTCCTCGTCAATGTCTTCGCTGACGACCCCCAGGACGAACGCCATGTTCGCCTCGAGTGAGGCGAACGGGTTGTCTCCCGTGTCGATCGAGACGGTGTGGTCGTCGATCGCTTCGGGGAAAATCTCCGACGAGAACATGAGGGCCGCCGTGTGCTCCGGCGCGTCGTACATCGTCTCGATCGTGTAGACGACGTCCTCCGCGAGTACGGGATCGCCGTTGTGGTAGACCGCGTCCTCGTGAAGTTCCATCACCAGAGTCGTATCGTCTTCCCACACCCACTCGCGGGCCAGATCGCCGACGATCAGTAGATCGTCCCCGTTTCGGTCCCAGCGGAGCAGTTTCGAGTAGACGTTGTACGCCACTTGGAACGACTGGAGCCCGGTAACGTTCCGTGGATCCAGTGACTGGATCCCGACTTGCATTCCGGCCTCGAGCGTCCCACCAGTCTGTATGCCGTCGAGGTCCTCATCGGTGCCCTCGTCGCCGTCGTCACCATCGTCATCCGTGTCGTCCTCACCCAGACACCCCGCGATACCCACTGCTGCAGCCGGGCCGAGAACGCGCATCAGATCGCGTCGAGATAGCTCCGACAAGTCAGCGACTACTTTCTCCATGGATTTTTTCGCCATGTGTAATGTGGGGTGTGGTCCCAGACAGCATAAGCTGTTGGGTAGGTTGCTCTCGGGTAACGATCGGGTTGGTCACGGATCTCGCCAGCAAACAGTTGATATCATATGCTCGTCAACAAGGTACTCTGAAGATCCCTGGTTGGTCGAAATATAGTAACCACTGAAAGTCACTACACACCTGGGGACGCGATTCGCATTGACCGTGTGTCAATCGCTTCAGTTGTTACTACAGACCGGGGATCAACCCACAATACCTGCCGACTTGTGCCGCGTACGCTGGGTTTAAGTAGTTCGATTAGGTGTGTCATACCATGCAATGGTACGAGTACTTTCTGAAGCGGGTACTCCTGTTTGTCCCCATCATGTGGGGGGTCTCCGTATTCGTATTTCTCATCGTTCATCTCGTCCCAGGAAGCCCCGCCGTGACGATGTTGGGGGTGCAGGCGACCCCGGAACTCGTCGAAGAGATAGAGCGCGACCTCGGGTTACACCGGCCGTTACCGATCCAGTACGTCGAGTGGATCACCGGTGTCTTGCAGGGCGATCTGGGCCATTCGTACTCGAACAGGCGACCGGTCGCCGGGATTCTAGCCGAACGCTTCTGGATCAGCCTGCAGCTCGTATTGATGACCATGCCCGTCGCATTCATGTTTGCGATCCCGCTGGGGATCGCCGCCGCGCTGAAAAAGCACACCCGTGTCGATTACGCCAGTATGGGCATCGGCGTCATCGGCGTAAGCATCCCGACGTTCTTTTCGGCCGTTTTGCTCATGGCTGTCTTCGCGGTCTGGCTCGGCTGGTTGCCCGTCAGCGGCTACGTCTCCCCGCGTGAGGATCTGGTCGAAAGCATCCGGCACATGATTCTCCCAGTGATGTCAATGGCGCTGGTTGCCATCGCGGTGATGATGCGGATGATGCGGTCATCGATGCTGGACACCATCGGCGAGGAGTACGTTCGATTTTTGAAAGCCAAGGGTATGTCACGGCGGACGATCATGCTGGGCCACGCCCTCAAAAACAGTTTTATTCCAGTGATCACCATTATGGGTCTTCAGTTTGGATACATGTTGAGCGGGGCTGTCGTAATCGAAGAAATCTTCGCAATCCCGGGCCTTGGCCGGACCATTCTCCAGGCAGTGTTGCAACGAGACTACCCATTGGTCCAGGGTTCAGTGTTGTTGATCGCGCTCTGGTTTGCTGTGGTGAACCTCGTGACCGACCTGGCGGTCGCCTACCTCGACCCACGAATCATGGAGGACGACGCATGAGTGCTGAAACTGAAACGCCGACAAGCGAGATTGATCAGGGCGAAGCAGGACCGACACGGCAGTTTCTCAGGCAGTTCAGTGAGAACCGAATCGCTATTTTTGGGTTGGGATTGCTCGGGTTCTTGTTGCTACTCACGCTGCTCGCAGACATCATCGCACCGTACTCCGCGACGGAACAGAACTACGACGCGGTCCTCGTGGGGCCATCGCTCGACCACCCCATGGGGACCGACGAACTGGGCCGGGACCTTTTTTCACGGATCCTCTTTGGCTACCGGATCATCTTCACCATCACCATCACGGGTGTCCTGGCGGCGTTCGTCACCGGTACCCTCCTGGGACTGACTGCTGGGTACTACGGCAGTTGGCTCGATGAGGGGTTGATGCGTGGCGTCGATATTCTCATGTCGTTCCCGTCGCTGATCCTGGCACTCGCACTGATTGCGGCAATCGGCCCATCACAATGGGGGATCGCCCTCGTCCTGGGGATTGCGTACACGCCGATCTTCGCCAGGGTCGCCCGTAGTGAAAGCGTCTCACTCAGCAACGAGACGTTCATCAGGAGCCTCGAGATCCGCGGCGTGAGCACACCGCGGATCCTGGTGGCACACATGTTCCCGAACATTCTGGGGCCGTTGATCGTCACGGTCACACTCCAGTTGGCGTTTGGCATCCTCACGACTGCGACTCTGTCGTTCCTCGGAGTGGGTGTTCAACCACCGACGCCGTCGCTGGGCCTGATGTTGGCAGACGGCAAAGACCTTATCACGACCGCGTGGTGGATGAGTATCTTCCCGGGCATCGCGATCATGCTCCCGGTCATCGCGTTCAACACGATCGGTGACGGCCTGCGAGATACGTTCGATCCAAAACAGGTGAACAACTAATGGCACGACTCTCAGTGAACGAACTCAGCGTCACGTATCGCACCGAAGGTGGCGATCTCACCGCCGTCGATAACGTCTCGTTCGACGTTCTGGACAACGAGATATTCGGCATCGTCGGCGAAAGCGGCTGCGGGAAGAGTACGCTCGGCGATACGTTTCTCCAGTTGCTGGACGAGAACGGCCACATCAGCGGCGGTTCGATTACCTACGACGGCACCAATCTCGCGGCGCTAAGTGAGAAAGAACTCGCCGAAAACGTCCGGGGAAGTGAGATCAGCATGATTTTCCAGGACCCAAACGCTAGCCTCGATCCGGTCTACACGGTCGGCCAACAGTTGATCGAGACGATCACGAAACACCTCAACCTCGATCGATCAGCGGCTCGAGAACGCGCGATTAAGATTCTCGATGACGTCGGCATTCCGGACCCGGGTGACCGGATCGACGACTATCCCCACTCGTTCTCGGGCGGGCAGCTTCAGCGCATCGTAATCGCCATCGCGCTCTCCTGTGAACCGGGCCTGTTGATCGCGGACGAGCCCACGACCGGCCTCGACGTCTCGATCCAGGCGCAGATCCTCGATCTGCTGAACGATCTCGCCGGGAGCCACGAGACGTCGATCATCCTCATCACGCACAATCTGGGTGTGGTAGCCGAAGTCTGCGATCGCGTTGGCGTAATGTACGCCGGCAATATGGTCGAGATCGCCCCCGTTGAACCGCTGTTCGAATCCCCAGAACACCCCTACACGCGAGCGCTCCTCGAATCGATTCCTGAACGGCACGGAATAAAAGAGGGGCTGACGGTGATTCCGGGCCATCCACCTGATCTCCGTCATCCACCCGACGGCTGTCGGTACAACCCGCGATGTCCCGACGCGAGGGAAGTTTGTCAGCGCATCCATCCCGACAACAGGGAAGTACCCGGGACGGCGCATTCACACAGAGCAGCCTGCGTGAAACACACCGGTTTCGACCTCGGGTACGACGATAGTGTTCCACTGGATCGGGGAGATGACACCCAAGCAACCCCCCGCACGGATGGAGGTGATCGCTAATGGCCCTCCTCGAGGTCGAGAGCCTCAGCAAGCACTTCGTCGTCAACAATGGAGTGGTGCCACGCCTACTCGGGACGAGAAAGGAGCTGAAGGCGATCCGAAACGTGAACTTCGAGGTCGAGGCAGGTCAGACCCTCGGCCTCGTCGGGGAAAGTGGTGCAGGAAAGTCGACTGTGGGGAATGTCATCACCCGCATTTACGAGCCGACCTCCGGGACAATCACCTACGACGGACAGAACGTGCACGAACTCTCCGGCGCAGCGCTCAACGAGTACCGGCAGTCGGTCCAGATGGTCTTCCAGGATCCCTACACGAGCCTCGACCCGCGCTACAGGATCGGCCGGACAATCGCCGAACCGCTGAAGATCCATACAGATCTCTCGAAAGACGAACGTACGGACCGCGTCGGCGAGTTACTCGAAACGGTGAACCTCGAACCCGAGCACCGGGATCGGTACCCGCACGAACTCTCGGGCGGCCAGCTTCAGCGCGTCTCGATCGCAACGGCGCTCTCGCTCGATCCGGAATTCATCATTCTCGACGAGCCGGTGTCAGCCCTCGACGTGAGCGTCCAGGCGCAGGTTCTGAACCTACTCATGGAACTCCAGGCGGAGTACAATCTTTCTTATCTGTTCATCTCACACAACCTCGGCGTGATCAAGCACCTCTGTGACCGCGTCGCCGTAATGTATCTCGGCGAGATCGTTGAACACGCTCCGACCGCGGAGCTCTTTGACCGGCCGTACCATCCCTACACGGTGGGACTACTGAACTCCGTTCCGCAGCCGGTTCCCAATGCCCCGGAAAAGGAAGGTGAACTCACCGGCGAGATCCCATCGCCTCTCAACCCACCTTCCGGTTGTTCGTTCCATCCCCGCTGTCCGTACGCCACCGATCGGTGCGAAAGAGCGGCGCCGCCACTCGAGACGGTCGAATCCACTCGTCGAACTGCCTGTCATCACTGGCAGAAGGTCGTCTCGGGGCCGCCTGAAGAGACACAGGCCAAAGGCGAGGTTGCTCGGGGACAAAAGTAACCATCGCTCCAAAGGTTTCATACTCCCGTCCCGCAAAAAGTGAACGTGGAACTCAGCGACCTACGCAACTCGCTGGCCGTCTTTGATCACGCCGACGGGCGTCTCGAGAGTCGAAAGGTCCTCGAGCGGGTTGCGCTCGAGCAACACGAGATCGGCTCGTTTTCCTGCCTCGATGCTGCCGACGTCTTCCTCGCGGTCGATACAGCGAGCCGCATATAGCGTCGCCGCGTTGAGAGCGTGAGCGGGACTCGCGCCGAGGTCGGCGAGCGTCTGAATCTCATAGTGCATGAGACCGTGCATCGAGTCGGTTCCGAGCGCCACCCGGCATTCGGCGTCGATGATGGCTCGCCAGACCTCGTTTCGGCGGCTGCTCGCTTCTTCGAGTTTCGTCAGGATTGCCGGGTTGTCGGCTTCCCCGCGTCTGATCCCGTCAGGATGTGACGAAATCGCGAAGTTTCCGACGACGAAGGGGTCGTACTTCTCGAGCAGGGCTATCTCCTCGTCGGTGAACAACGCGGCGTGTTCGATCGTGTCGACGCCCTCTTCAATGGCGATCCGCGCTCCCTCACCGCCGTGAGCGTGGGCTGCCACGTGGACTCCGTGACGATGGGTTTCGTCGACGATAGTCCGCACTTCCTCACGGGTGTATAACGACCGGCCGAGATCACCCGTATCGGAGCTGACGCCGCCGGTCGCGAACAGCTTCGTGTGTGTCGCCCCTTCGCGCATATTGGCTCGAATTTGTCGCCGGATTTCATCGGGTCCATCGGTGGCCGTGTGGACCATTCCGTGGCCGTCAGTGGGCGTCAGGTGGATGCCACTCGGCAGCAACCGCGGTGCGTCTAGTTCGCCGGATTGCTCGAGTTCAGCCAACCTGACGTCGAGATAGCCTTCCTCCGCCATCAACCGCATTGTCGTCGTCCCAGCTTCGAGGTCCCGTCGGAGATTGTTCGCGGCCCGAACAGCGGCGACCGTCCGATCAGCACCGAGTTGGCCCAGTTGGTCACCCTCACCGGGCCGGATCGTCGCGTGCGAGTGTGCGTCAACCAACCCCGGAATTGCGTAGCCGTCGTGATCGATCGTCACTTCGATATCGGCCGGCACGTCGTCTCTGATCGCCTGGATGCGGCCATCCCTGACGATCGCAACCTGGCGGGCAATTGACCGGTTAGTTGGGTCGTAGATTCCGGCCGTTCTGATCGCGGCTGGTTCTGACTCGTTAGTCATCGGCACCGATGGGCTCTTTGCCAAAGAGTTTCCCGAGTTTCTCCCGGTTCGCACGCGGATAGGTGACGTCGCTGTGGGTCATCCCATGTCGAGCCCACGTGCTCGCCGTCTCGAGGCTCACGGTCACCGGATCGACAAAGGGGACGCCGACACGGTCGGCGATCTCATCGTGGACCTGCATAAATGAGAGACTCATACAGCCGGGAACGAGCGCCTCTGCGCCGTCCTTCTCGACGGCCTCCAGGCCAGCCGCGACCATGTCGTCGACGAGCGCGTCTGAGCTGTGGTCGATCTCGAGGACCGGAGCTTCTACGATGGGAACGCTAGCCAACTGCTCGCCGAAGCCGTATTCGTGGACCAGGTGCCGGGTGAGCGGCATCGTCGTCTCGAGAATGGTGATGACCGAAAACCGCTCCGAGAGCTGCGAGGCCGTGTGGAAGGAGGCGTTTGCCGGACCGACGATTGGTTTTTTTGTTAGTTCCCGAAGTCCCCGGAAGCCAGGGTCGCCGAAACAACCGATCACGAACGCATCGAAGTCGTCCTCGCGCTTCTCGAGTAACTGGAGTAACCCGACGGCCGACCACTCGTCTTCTACCGCACTTTCGATCGAAAGTGGCCCGGTACCGGCCTCGACGACCGACACGTTCGCAGGGACCAGGTCGTTGGCGATTCGTTCACGTCGTTGTACCTCCTCGGCGTCGAGTCCGACACCAGGCACTAGGTAGGCTATCGAAACCATGCACTATGTGGGTCTGTCCCACACATTAAACGTTGCGTCTTGAATATTCGTGTCCGGTCCGATCAGAACAGATCCTCCGCCAGGTCGATCCCGAGGCCAGGTCCCTCTGGAATAGAGATCGTTGGACGGATCTCGAGAGGGGCAGTCGTCGGATCCGCAGCGATCAGCCCAGGGTCGAGTTCGCAGGCCAGGGGAATCTTCCGGACCGTCGCGGCGAGATGGCAGATCGCAGTCGCCTCGAGGGAGGTGCCAAAGGCACTCACCGGCGTCGCCGCCATCGCGTAATCGTTAGCCGTTTCGGCCATTGCCGACATCCGGGAAAGAGAGCCGGTCTTGGCAAGTTTGAGATGACATCCCGCCGCGAGCCCGTCCTCGCCAAGATCGGTGACGTCCGCTGGACCATTGACGAACTCGTCCGCGAAAACCGGGATGCCAGTGTCGTACCAAAGAGCCCGGAGATCAGTCGGCCGGTCCGGGCTGACGGGCTGTTCGACGTACTCGAGCTGGTCGGGGTTTGCGAGGCGCTCGAGGATACGGGTGGCTTTCGGGGTGTTCTCCCAGGACGTGTTCGGATCGACGCGGGCGGTTGCGCCGTCGGGAAGCCGGCCGGTGACCGCGTCGATTCGATCGATGTCGTTATCGACGTTGCCCGTCGCCTTGATCTTGAACCGGTCAAAGCCAGCCTCGATTCCCTCGTCGGCAAGTTCGAGTGCCCGGTCGGGGGCGACGCCGGGAATCGGATAGACGAGCGGAATCTCAGAGCGGACCGTCGGTCCCAGCAGATCACGAACCGGAACGCCGGCACGTTTACCCCGGAGGTCGAGAAGGGCGAGTTCGACCGCGGCTTTTGCGCCCGGATTATGTGGAAACTGTCGAGCGCGTTCGTCGAAGTCAGCGACGGCAACCTCGAGTTGTTCACCGACCACCGTCGGCAGTAACCACTCTTCGGCCGCGGCGACCATTCCGGGGAGGGTCTCGCCGGTGAACCAGGGGAGAGAGGTGCCCTCGCCGTAGCCGACTGCGCCCTCGTCGGTGTGCAAGCGGACGAAGAGGTGCTCGGTGTCGACGTGTTCTTCGTAACTAACGGGGAAATCGTCAGCGAGTGGAATCCGCCGCCCGACGACGTCCGCTTCGGTGATCTTCACGGCCCTCTCCCGAGCGAAAAAAGCTGTTCCCACCGGTCGATACGGGTGACTCCCTCGGCGTCTGTAATCGTCCCGGAACCCATGCCTTATGACTCACTCGCAGCGTGAAAACAGTTTCTGTTAGAGTCCTCTCACCTCGTATCGAATAATGAGAGGAGCAGGTTGCCCTCCAACTCGACGCTAGTCAGCGGTAGGCGGGTCGCTCCCAGTCGTAGGTCGAACTCCACCGTGCCGCCGCTGCGAGGGCGGTCGCGTCGTCGAAGTGCGGGGCGACGAACTGGAGGCCAACAGGTAACTCTTCGACCGTCCCGCAGGGAACGCTCACGCCGGGGTGGCCGCTTACGTTGAAGGGACCGGTGTTCGACAGTGCCCCGAAGACGTCCTCGATTTCCTCGTCCCACCGCGGTGCCAGCATTGGGACCGTCGTCGACGCCAGCACGTCGATGTTGGTGAGGGCCTCGTCGATTCCCTTGGCGAGGCGACGGCGGGCACGGTGTGCGAGAATGTAGTAACGGTCGTCGTGGGCATCGTTGAGGTGCTCGGCGTACAGCCGTGCGGTGACAAGCGCGTCGCCGAGGGCCGCCTCGTCGTTCCGTGAATCACTCAGGGCAGCTGCGAGCGCGGGATCTCCATCCGAGAGGAGCCAGTGGTTGACGCCGTTCGACCGGAGGTACGCGCCAACCTCCGTCATCCCGATCCCGAGCCACGCCGGTAACCACCACTCGTAGTCGGGGATCGACACCTGGCGTAGCTCCGCCCCTTCGTCCTCGAGTTGCTCGAGGGCCGCTCGCGTCACCTCGTCGAGTTTGGGTGCGTTGCCGAACAGTTCTTCCGGGAGGCCTATCGTCAACCCCGACTCTGGTCCGGACTGTACGTCGTCGACGGCGTCGGCGTACGATTGGGGAGTGCGTCCTCGCGTTCGCTCGTCGAAGGGGTCTTCGCCGGCAATAGCATCCAGGCCCAGCGCCAGGTTCTCCACAGTTGGGGCCAACAGCCCCACGTTGTCCAGCGTCTTCGCGTACTGAACGAACCCATGGTGGGAGACAAGCCCACGAGTCGGTTTGATGCCCGGGACACCGCTCCAGGCCGCAGGAAATCGAATGGACCCACCGGTGTCAGTCCCAAGAGCCAGATCGACCTCGCCGGTTGCGGCGACGATACCGCTGCCAGCGGACGAACTACCGGGCATCCGCTCGTGATCGTGGGGATTGTGCGCCAGCCGGAGACGCATCGTCGAGCGATCGCCGCCGAAGGCGAACTCGTCCATATTGGTCTTCCCAACGATTCGTGCGCCGCCCTCGAGCAGTCGCCTGACGGCCGTCGCATCGGTCGATGGTACGAACGACTGCTCTTCGAGCAACGGCGAGCCACAGGTCATCGGCACACCGGCAACGGCGATGTTGTCTTTCACCGCAACACGCATTCCCGAGAGCGGTCCCGACCCGCTAATCGGGCCGACGTCACAACGAGTAAGATACGCGCCAAGCGGATCGTCCTCCGATTCCGGCTTCCAGTAGTCTCGATCCGGTGTGTCCGGATCGGCGAGTTCCGCAAGCGATTCGAGGACCGCATCCTGTTCGACAAACTGTTCAGCAATGGCACTGGCCGTCCCCTCGTCGATTGACGCATCGATAGCTGCAGCGTACCGGCGCACGTCCTCAGTAGATACCGACTCTTCCATACACACGGCTCTCGACGCTCGATAATGAAAGTGCAGGTCGGTGATCGATTGTGCCGTGACAACGAGAGTGAATCGTGTCGCGAAAATCAACGACAGGCCGACGAATTGATTAGGACGTGCCCGCTACCAGACTTCCTCAAGCACGCGGATTACGTTACCACCCAACACCTTCTCAATCTCGTCGTCGGGGTAGTCGTTTTTCACGAGCCAACGCGGGATATTGTTCCAGGCCTCGGTCGGGTTCTCGAGCCCCTTTACGTAGGGGTTCTGCATGGTGCTCTCGGGAAGTTCGACGCCGTGGAATTCGCCGAGTACCTCGAGCAGTGCCGTGTGGTCGCCGTAGAGGACGTCCGGACCGAACGCAACGTGGTCGATTCCCACGAGGTCAACCATGTACTCGAAGTGGTCCATGTAGGTTTCAAGATCTGGCAAGTGCGTCGAGGAAAGCACGCCGATCACGCCGCCGGTGTCAGCGATCGCCTCCAGTTCTTCATCGGAAGAGCCTCGCTGACCCATGCCCCCGGTCTGTGCCAGCGCGTGGGTGTCGAATATTGGCTCATCGGTCACCTCACAGACGTCGAGCGTCGTCTGTGGGCTCGAGTGGCTCGTGGAGATCGCCATGCCGAGTTTGTTCATGCGTTCGACCGCGTCCACACCGAATGCCGTGAGTCCGCCGTCGCGTTCATAGATGTCACCCTGTCCAGTTCCGACGCTGTTCGAGGCGTTGTACGTCACACCAAGGCACCGGATACCAAGCCCGTACAGGAGATCCAACCGATCGAGTTCGTTCTCGATCATTGCCGTTGACTCGAGGGCGGGAACGATAGTGACCTTCCCTTCTTCTCTTGCGCGGTGTATGTCCTCGACACTGCTACAGCGGAACGCGAAATCGGAGTGAGCGATATCCGCAGCGCGCATCGCGACGTCATGAACGATGTCGTCCCACTTCCAGCCGTGTTTGGAGTGGATCCCGGACAGGCCGTCCAGATGCATATCGAAGACAGCATCCAGTGGTGACTGCGAGAGATACTCGTAGGCAGTGTGCACGCGCCCCTCTCTTACATACGTCCAGATGTCATCGTGGACGTCCTTTGGGAAGTAAAATGGGTGGTCGTGAAGGGAGACGACATCGTTCTGGGCGACCAGGTCTTTCAATCGCGCTTCTTCCTCCGCTGAGAGCGGTACTTCGTGTGGTTCGAACCCCGAGAACAGCTCGCCAAGTTCGACTTCCCTGTAGTCGGTTCCAGCCTCGAGGTAGTCGTACGACTCATAACCGTGGTACTGCTTATCAGTGCCCATGAACCTATACTGCTGGGGAGACACCTAATACTTTGCAATCAGTACTAAGTCGCCGAGATCCACCCTATGCCAACCCTCGAGGTCAACCATCCCAATGGGCACTGTCTAATTTAGCACCTCCGCTGGCGTCTGTCCATTGGGTGATTGATGCTGCCGGCGTCTATTGTAGTAGTGTACAAAATGCTCAAGTGCTCTGCTGACGCTCGCCTGACTGCCCACCCACGAATTATCGAATCGGTCACCCTCCATTTTGAGGATATGAAACCACCTTCGATCAGTTTTCATTCAATATACATGAACTGATCGCTCAATCCTAACCGAGAGACGGTAATCAGATGGCCGTCGCCATCGACGAGATACATGTCGACGGGGAGATCGTATTTCTCGCTCAGGCGGTGCAGGAACGCAGCGGCTGAGTCGGTGCCTCGCCGTCCAAACACTGCGACGTCGAGAATGACTCGTGAGCCGATTCTTATTGTATCTTATTCACAAGACCAGTTACCACTGATCTTAACAGATTTTTTATAAAAAATGACCAATCTCGTTCTCGAAGTGCTTCAGCAACGCCGAGGTAACGACTAACGATCAGTAGAGTAGGTGATTCGCCTTCGTATGGAACCGGCTTATTCGCCCGTGACCCGTCGTTGACACTCAGCTTTTACGGAAAATCGAGGAGAAAGCCCCGTGCTTTAGCGCGGGGATGAATCCGACAAATCCTCAACAACCGACATTATCAAGTATCCCGGCGTCGTATCGTGAGGTAAGACAACTCGCGTAAACTCTCAATCGGAAGAATCGGGGCCACTTCCCGCTGATACGGACGGTTCCACGCCCACCACCGGCAAACCCGGTGGGGAGTACGTGGTTGAGACTCGTTCGCCGTCCTCACAGTACCCCTACCAGTCACTGGAGACGGTCGGCAACGACCGCGCACACGAGGGGGCGACAGCGCACCTAAACACGCCCCGTTCGCGGTTGCACTCCGCCTTCGTCGGCGGAGTACGGTCGATGGCACGACCCGTGTCCGCCCACGTACCAACCGTGGGTGGTTACCCGGTATTCGGACGCCTCGGTTCAGGCGGTATCGGGTACGGCACAAGCGGACACCACGTCCCTCTCGGACGTTGAATACGCCATACCTTCGTTTCGAGGGCCGACGTGTAGCGCACGAACCCGGTACTCACCACGCGGGGTGAGGAAGTTGCCTTCGGGGGCTGACGGAACGGCCCGACGCCCCACGAAGGAATCCTCGCGCTTTAGCGCGGGGAGGATGTCAATTGCTCGCATTAACATGTATGTATGCCTCGGTTTGACGCTGTCTTATTTGATCTCGATGGAACGCTTTGTGAGCGCACCCAGGATAGGGAGTTGATGTACACCACAGCGTTTGAGCAGGTTGGGGTTGAACCATTCGGTGATCCTGAGTCACTCTGGGCGTCGCTTGAGGGGCCGCCCGATCACGACGACTGGATCGGGTACATCGGCACTGGGTTCGCTCGTCTCGCCGCACAACACGGGCACACGGAGGTCGATCCGCTGGCGTTGGCGGCGGCTGTCCAATCGCTCCTCGACGATTCAGCAGTTACATTGCGCCCTGGGGCAAGGATTGCCCTTGATCACGCGGCGAGCGTCGGGCCAGTCGGACTGGTGACCAAGGGGCCAGCAGCGAGCCAGCGGCCGACACTCGAATCCCTCGAGATAAGCGACCGGTTCAACACCCTGGTCTTCGGCGCCGAGCTCCCACGAAAGAAGCCACATGTGCAGCCGTTTGACCAGGCGCTCACGCGCATCGGTGTTCCAGCAAACCGAGCAGTGTACGTGGGTAACTCGCTCGAATACGACGCTTCTGGGCGCAAATGGCTGGGTTGTCCGTTGCATGACTGTGTGACGATGGCGACGATCCTGATCCGTATCCCCCGGAATACCTGCTCGAGGAGTTGAGCGAGCCTCCTGCCGTGCTGAAGAGTGAGCGATAATGACGGAGCGTGTAGCGGAGGTATTCGATGACCGACTCCATCGGACCGTAACCTACGCGCTCGAGCAGTGTCCAGAACGACCGTCGATCAGACACGAGATGCCCGCTGTCTGGAGGGCACATGCTAAACCCCAGGAGCGCCACTACGTCTACGAATGCTCACACCAACACTCATCTCCGAATTCGATTCGAACGCCCCGGGCGACACGGAGACCGCGACGTTTGGACTCGGGTGTTTCTGGGGACCTGATGCCGCAACTGGCGCGATGAACGGCGTCGTTCGCACTCGAGTCGGGTACGCTGGCGGGACGAAGCCTGCCCCCTCCTACGCGGTCATCGGTGATCATACCGAAGTCATCCAGCTGGAGTACGACCCCGACCGCGTCTCGTTTAGGGAGCTTCTTGCGTGGGCGTTCTCGGAACATCAGCCGCTCCGGCAGCCCAAGAAACGCCAGTACCAGAACATCGTCTTCACCGAGACGCCCGGCCAGGACGAACAGTTACAAGCGTTTTTGGACAGAAGCGGGTTCGATCGAGAGCGCGTTGAGACGCGGTTCGAGGAACTGGAGGAGTTCTACGTTGCAGAAGACTACCACCAAAAATTTCAGCTTCGGGGCACACGCTGGATCACCGATGTTTTCGACGAAGCTAACTACAATCCGGAGGCTGTCAGGGAGTCTCCAGCAGCGACGAAATTGAACGCACACGCTGCAGGCCACCAAGTGGATGTCCCCTTCATCAAGACCTTCGACCGTCCAGACGGGTGAATCGGTTACCAGAGATGACTGGTTCACCTATTGTTTACGACGGGGAGGACGTCACTAACGGTGTGTTCGACCGTTATGGGCGCGCTACCAGACGAACGGACTCGAGGACTTGAGCTTGGGTGCCGGCCAAACGACGCTCGTCGAAGGCGAATGAACGCGCTCTCCGAGTTAATACCGGATCGCGGCATCGAAAATGCCTGCCGTCTGTCCGAGTCCGACGAGCGCGAGGGCGCCGACTGTGGCCGGCTGAAGACCCCAGAAGTGCCCGACAAAGTAGAGAGCTGCGCCGAATAGACAGCTCGCGGTGCCGGCCGCGTAAATCCAGCCCCCGTCGTTGACTCGACGGCCAGTGTCGACGAAGCCGACAGCTGGCAGCACCATCCACCCGAGGAGGGCAACGGCCACGAGCGGTGCATTGCTCGGTTCCAGCCAGAGGCCAACGGCCCCACAGACCGTGATGATCGAGCCGATAGCGATGAGTCGCCACCACGTTTGCAGAACCCCCTCGCGCATGTCGGTGTAACCGGTAACCGCGAACCCGATCAGCAGGACGGCCATCACGACGTGGGCGACGAACAGCGTGTGTTCGGTCACGACCTCGAGGTGGGCAGCCATCATGAACGCCCAGGCCAGCGGGACCAGCACCGGTGGGCCGAACTCCCGGGCTCCTCGGAACATACCGAACATAGCGAGTGCCGATACAAATACGTGATTGGTGGCTCACCAGAGTTTGACCGCCGCCGATCTGGAGGCTGCAGGATTTTCGAAGAGTTTAATCCGATTGTCCGTCGGTATCGAGCACGAAGACGACTTGGTTGCTAACCTCGACTCGGCTATCGACGACGGGGGAGTATGATCGAGGATAGCGCGATCGACCGGTCGTCGAGCCGAGGAAACGAGCCAATGTACGAGCACACTGTAGAGGAGGCGGATGATCTTCAATCACTTGCTCGTGAGCTCGTCCGGATTCCCACCGAAAATCCACCGGGCAACGAGAAACCGGCGGCCGAGTTCGTCTATGAGTGGTTCACTGCCCGCGGTATCGATGCTACACGCGTCGAGAAACCAGATCCCGACCGACCACAGGTCGGGGCGCGTATCGAGCCGGACGAGTCGCCTACTGAGACCGATTTCCCGACTCTCGTGTTGAACGGGCATCTTGACGTGGTACCGGCTGGCGACAGGAATGCCTGGTCGGTGGACCCATTTGGGGGTGAAATCAACGGTGGACGACTCTACGGCCGAGGGAGCGCGGATATGAAAACCAGCGTGGCACTCGCGATGATAGTCGTTCGAAATCTGGCCCCGGAGATTCGGCGTGGCGACCTCCAGGGATCGATCGTCGTTCACGCTGCAATGGGCGAGGAAACCGCTGACCCGGGAACAAAAACGCTTCTTGAACAGGGGTACGACGGGGATTTTGGAATCGTTCTCGAACCTACCGATTTCAGAGTCGCGACGAGCACGAAAGGTCTAGCAGTCTACCGAATCACCGTCCACGGAGAAGCGACCCACGCGAGTCAGCCAGACCAGGGAACGAACGCAATCGAGGACAGCAGACGGGTCCTTTCTGCAATCGACGAATACGATATGCACCTCCGCGAGCAAGCGGGGTCGCTGTGCGGACGAGCGCTCGCTACAGTCACGGAATTCGAAGCTGGAACTGAGTCGAACCTCGCTGTCGTTCCTCAACGGGCCGAACTCGTTCTCGACCGACGTGTCCTCCCCGACGAGTCGGTCTCCACCATCGACGACGAGGTCGAGTCCCTCCTCACTCGTCTCTCTCGGACGCACGGGATCGAGACGACGTTTCGACGGATTCAGACGTACGAATCGTCGTCAGTTCCAATCGATCATCCGCTGGCGACGTGTCTCCGGGAGCAGTCGGTTGCCACACTCGGTTCCGAGAGCGGAGTCGACAAGCCGTGGGGAATCGAAGCGGCGACAGACATGCGGAACTTCATCAACGACGCAGGTATTCCTGCGGTGACCTGGGGCCCGGGTCACCTCGACGAAGCACACACTGTCGACGAGTCGATCGCACTGACCGAGGCGGAAATGGGGAAAACCATACTAGAAGATACAGTGAGAGAGTTGCTCTCCTCGCGGTGATGGCATCTCGCAAAATCGGGTTAGGGAACGTTCTGTGTGAGAGTACTCACTGGTTTCCGCTGTCGGGTCGTAGAGGGGACGGGACAGGGTGCGTTCAGGAGTAGGAACCGACTCACACTCCCGAAGAGTGCCTTTTTATTCAGTAAAGTGATGGAATTAGCCCTCGACGAATCTATAAGCTGTTCCATCCGTTCGAGAATTTTGTTTGGGCTGCTCTCAGGCCCAATGTCACCTAAACCTGGTAGACACCGTCTTGGTGCAACCAGGTGTGACACTGGTCCTTGACACGAGATAATCGCCAGAGAGAAGTCTCCGCCTTGGATATGGCAGGGTATGTCGGAGACCGGTGGCGACGTGGTCGATGTCCTTGGTCGAGTGCTCGATCGGCTAGGCATTATCAACGCCGAACGGTTGCGGCCAACACTCGACCTGGCCTGGCCGCGCGTCGTCACAGGGTTTGCGATCATGTCAAAACAGACCGCTGACCTTGCGATGGTTGGCATCGCCGTTGGCACCGCCGGGACGGCAGGCCTGGCGTTCGCGCTCGGTTACTGGAGCGTCGTCGTCCTGTTTGGGTTGGGGCTAGCGGGCGGGACAGTGAGTCTCGTTTCACAAAACTACGGCGGCGACCGGACCGATCGGGCCGCACTCGTTGTCAAACAGAGCGTCTTAGTCGCGACGATTTTCGCCACCCCGATCATGATCGTGTTCGCCCTGTTCGCCACCGAACTTATCGCCGTCCTGGGCGCCGAGTCCGAGGTCCTTCGCCATGGAACCGTGTATTTACTGTTCGTTACGCCGGCCGTGCTCTTCGAGATGTTGAACCTGATCGCCAGTCGAACCTACACCGGCGTCGGAGACACGTTCACTGAGATGGTCATTCGGAGTGGCGGGGCGGTGCTCAACATCGTCCTCAGTGCGGTGTTCATTTTCGGTCTTGGGATGGGCGTCGCTGGGGCGGCCCTGGGAACGACGCTTTCGACCGGCGTAGTGATGATCGTTCTCGCGTGGGGAATGTTCGGCCGCTCCTACGGCGGCCTGGGGATGGAGCCGAGCCCAGTTCCAATCTCGCTGTCGACCCCGCTCGTGGATCGCGCGATCGTTCGACAACTGCTCGAGGTGTCGGCTCCAGAGATCGGTCGACGACTTGCTGAAGGGCTGGTTATCTTCCCGCTTCTGTGGATCGCTGCCTCGTTCGGGCCGGTGGTTGTGACGGCCCTGGAGGTTGCACGGCGGGTTCGTGCAATGATCAACAGCATCAACTGGGGGATGTCACTGGCATCGAGTTCGCTGGTTGGCCAGCACCTCGGTGCCGATGAGGAATCGGAGGCCGGTGCTTACGGTGCAGAGATCATCCGTTTGGCGATGGTGGTATACGTGATTGTTGCCGCCGCAGTCATCGTGTTCGCTGCGCCGATCGCCGAATTGTTCGTCTCCGGATCCGAAGAGGTCGCTGTCACGACGACGTTCGTCGCTGTTGCCGCCATCAGCGCTGTCGGGCTCGGGCTCGACGGGTCGGCCTCGGGTGCACTCGTCGGAGCCGGGGACACTCGTTGGCCGTTCGTTGCCTCTCTGGTTGGCCGATACGGCTTCGCGCTCCCCGCCGCACTAGTCGGATTGGGTACCCCGCTCGGTGTCGTCGGCCTCTACCTGGCGCTCGTTCTGGAATCGTTCGTCCCGGGAAGTCTCAACTACGGGTTGTTCAGGTCCGGCCGGTGGAAAGTCGTTAGCCGCCGATACCGGCCGGGTGGAGATACGGGTCATTGATCCACCACGGTCTTGGATGGGAGTCGGTCGCGAGCGTGGATCACTTTTAAAAGCGGGAGCTTTCTGGAAACGAACCCCATACATCCCGTGTGGGAAAGACAGTCACGAGAATACTCGGATGAGGAAACATCGAAAGACACCGCGGAACAGGCAAAACTGCTGGTTTCAGTTCGAAAAGAAGTTGAGAAGTCGACCAGCGAGATAATGACCCTTCAGCAGAGCGTGAGGTGTTCTCGTATTTAAAGCGAAGGGGGGTTGTAACGCCGCGTTGAATGTCAACTCACGTAACATGGCGAAACTGGGAGTGGTTCACTCTAAAGCGACCTGAAGACTGCGACCGCTGTAGAGCCGACTCACCGGGAGTTGGTATCTGCAAGTCGGTCGTAAAAACAGGAAGTCTCTACCTCACGGAAGTCGCGTCAGCCGCTGATACGGATTGCTGTAACTTTTTACCGGTGATTGCCGACCCGGTATGGGCAATCACCGGTAAGAGACTGCAGTAAACCGTATGAGTAGGTAGGGGCAGTTCACAGGCTGTAAACGATCCGTTCGCCGGTGTCGAGTCCACATCGAATCGCTGCGTGCAGTCGGGCTTCCCCAGCGACCCAGTCGCCGACGAAGTAGAGGTCGTGCTCGCGGGCGGCGGTGTCGATTGGACCGCGGTTGACGCCATCCTCCGGAAGCGCGTACCGCCAGCCCTGATGATCCGTCCAGGACGGCTCCGACAGCCAGTCCTCACCGATGATGGCAGCAGTTTGCACTGCGAGTTCCTCGACGTTCGCGTCGGGCTCGTCATCGTAGTGCTCGAGGGCCCACTCGTGGTTCGACTGGACGATCAGCACGGACTCGCCGTCTGGGATGTGGCCGGGTTTGCACTCCTCGCGTGCGATCCACCCGACATCGTGGGCTTTGTCGGCGTTAACGAGCGCGTAGTACGGCACCTCGAGGGAGCGTTCGTAGCCAAGCACTGCGGCCCAGACAGATCGATACGGCACTGCCTCGATCGCATCGACCAGAGTGTTCCGGAGGGGAGCATCCCACACGGCGGCATCGAGCAGCGTAGCGGTCTGTGGGGCGGGCGGGTTCACGACCAGTGCATCGAAGGGACCCCAGGTGTCACCATCGCTGTCTTCGAGGTGCCACTGCTCGCCGCAGCGTTCGATAATTTCGACACGCGTCCGGCGATGGACGGTGGCATCGGTTCGCCCAAACAGTCGTTTTGCGAGCTGTGTAATGCCGTCCCTGTATGTCCACTTGTGGTCGTCTGCGTCACGGCCCTCGCTGATCGCACCGTCGCTGTCGAACGTCCAGACTGGCTCTGTGATATCGACAAGTCCCTCGTCGTCGAGCGTTTCTGTGACGAGTTCGGTCACGCGCTCGTCGTCGTCTTTGAGGTAGTTCGCGCCGTACTCGTAGGTGATCGGCCCGTGACGGCGTGCTGCGGCGCGGCCACAGAGGCCGCCGGACTTTTCGAAGACGGTTAGCTCTGCCTCAGGCAGCGTCTGGTCGACGACAAAGGCGCTTGAGGCGACGCCGGCGCCGGCACCGACGAATCCAATTCGGCTCACGGTCGTCGTAGGCGTGGCACCGACTAAATGGCTTGGAAGGCGGTAGTGGGGTGAATCGCTTCGGGGTCAAGCCCCAGGGCTTCCCGTTCCTACGACGCGCCTTGCAGACACCGAGGTGGAGTCCGTAACGGTCACCGCCTCCACGGGCGTGTCTTCGGGTCATCCCGGTCCTATAGTAGCCACTGCAAGTCATTGCACACCTGATCGCCAGACGAGTCGGCGATCAGTGTGTGAATCGTTTCAGTTGTTACTCTAGTTCAGAACAGGTTTCTCTGCAAGACGTTGAACGAAGCGTTCGCGTCAGGGTCGCACTCGAACCCACACGACGGGCACGAAATCTCACGTACCCAGATAGGCGTTGTCGTATCCACTCCACACGACGCACACGCCTTGGGTGTACCCCGAGTCTCCACCTGTATGACGTGACAGCCCTACAGATCGGCTTTGTATTCGAGGACTGTGATGAATTGCCTCCACGCAACATCCTGTTTGTTGCGGGCGTTTCCGTCGCCCTGAAGCAGACTTTGGATGGTAACGCACGCGCTGTAGTAACAAGTGAAACCGAGTTACACACCCTCACAGCGAGTCGGCTCAGAACCGGTGACAAACCGGTTCTGAGCCATGGGGTATCGTGAGGGTGTGTAATGACGTTCAGTGGCTACTATAGAGCAGGCTGTTCGGTTCCAATCGAAGGCCTCATATCGTTACTGTCATTTGAGAGGTAGAGGGGTCTTCGTCGAATATGAACGGTGAATCGTGAATGAGACCAGAACGAACGGAAAATGAAGGCAGTCCGGATCGATTACTCGTCGATCAGGACGACGTGGGCGGCGGCGAACCGCTCACCGTCACCATCGGTACTTCCGGTCACGACGATCGGCTCAATCACGTCGTAGTCGGGGGCGAACCTACCGGAGGCATTCGCCGGGATCGGCTTGATATCGGCGTCCTCCGGGAGCCCACTCCCCTCGATGGAGAAGGTGAGTTCGAGATGGTTGTTGCCGAGTTCTCTGTATGAGTCGACCTCGACCCCGTCACCGTCATAGACGGCGTCAGGGGTGCCGAATTTGATGGTGTCGATGTCGACATCGTCGGCGGTCGTGGTGTCGAGTCTGACGGTGATATCGTCACCTCTACTCCCACGGAAGCTCATGTCGATCCCCTCAGTCGCCCACTCATCGACCGGACAGACACCGATGGAGGAGGTCGCAGTGAAGTTGTCGTCGCGGTCAGTCGCCGCAGCGGCGAACGCCAGATCATCGCCGATCCAGTCGGTGGTGTCGAAGCGAACGGCGTAGGTGCCGTCATCTTCGAAGAGAACTTCTGCCTGCTCCCAGTCACCGGGTTCGGCCACGGTCTCAACGTCCTCTGCGCCCCCGTAGAACGCGTCGAAGTCAGCTAGACCGCTCCGGCCCCTGGGCGCGCCCTCCTCGAACTCGACAACGGCACAGGCGATCCCGGAGTTTAGCACATTGTCCCTGGTGAGCCCAGGAATACTAAACTGCTCCAATTGCGGCGGGGTGTCTGTGTCGGTGCCGAGGGTCGTCTCGTGTACCAGTTCGGCGGTGGTACCGAACGATGGGGACCCCTCGAGGGTCCGAGATTCGGTCTCCAGGCGGACCGTGTCCCCCTCTTCGAGGCCAGACACGCTGAAGTTGAAACCGAAGCCGAAGTAATCCACGCTTCCGAGCAGTTCGTCGTCGACAAAGACGTCGACTACGTTCTGGTTGTCAAAGTCCTGCTCGTAGGTGACGAACGGGACCGCACCCTGGTCACGGTAGGGTATCAGCCGGGCATCGATTTCGTCGTCGCCGACCTCCCAGTCGGTGAGCCGCGGGAACAGCGGCTCGTAACCGACCGTAGTCGACACCTCGGTGCCCGGCGTCGGGACGAGCTCGCCATCCTCGAACGTGTAGCGCGCCTCGAGGTTTGCGATCGAATCGTCACGCCAGGTGTACGAGTAGCTGGCGTCCTCGGTGAGGTACCAGCTCTGATCGTCGTCACGGATGTCGTTCACGAACGTGAAAGAGATGAGCCTCGGGAACGTTTCGAGGTCAGCCGGGAACCAGCCCGGCGAGTGGGACGGGGTCGCGTCGACGTTCGAGAAGAAGTACTCGGTGTCGACGATAGCCAGTTCGGGGTCCAGCACCTGGCCGTCGACGGTGTGATCCGTGCTGGTATTTACGAGGTGATAGATGTCCTCGGCCTCCGTGGCGTCAACGAAGCTTCCATCCGGCACCTGGTCTTCCGGTGCGAACAGGTTCGCGATCCCGACATTGAGGTTAAGATCGTCGTCGGTCGGCCCGAAGTGGCCGGTGAAGATGCGGAAGTCACCGGAGAACCCGCGGCTGAACGACGCAGTGGTGGCCTCGTGGTAAATCTCGAAGTCGACATCCTCGGCCTGGAACGGTCCGTCGTTCGGCAGCGTATCGAGGTCGAACTCCCGTGGACCGACATCGTTGGCGTCGATTTCGACGCGCCTGTCGTCAGCCGATATCGTTTCCTCGTGGGCAAACGCGAGTATCGGCTCCCCGGAGAGGTCTTGGCCGGCATCCTCGTCGGGTTCGAACTCGTCGCCACCGACGAAATCGTACGTCCGCTCGCCCGCGAACTGCAGGAAGCGGAACTCGTTGTTGGCGTCGAAGTCACCCGTCTGAACGACTTCGCCGTCAGTGTCGTAGGCTGCCGCGAACTCGCCAGCTGCAGTTTCGAGACCGCTGTCCTCGTTCTGGATGAGTTCGACGACAGCCTCGACGGCGACGCTTACCCCGACGATCGACCGATAGGTCTCGCCATCGTCGTCTTCGAACACCACCAGTCCACCCCATTCGCCAAAGGCGAGATCAGCGGTGACGGTGACCTCAGCAGTCTCGCCGGCACCGATAGTAACCTCGTCCTCGGCGACAGAGAGGACGTCTTCGTCCTCAATGCCGTCGTTGATCTCGTAGGCTGTGGTCTCGGTCACCGTGAGCGTGACTTCTTCGTCGCCCAGGTTCTTGACCGTCACCGGAACCTCGGTCTCCACCGCGTCTTCGACGATGCCCAGGCTCGTCGCCGCGTTCTCGACGACGACGTCCGTGCCGATGGCCTTTTCCATGCGAACTTCGCCAGCGCCCTGCTGGAACGGATCGTCCTCGTCAATATCGGCTATCGGCTCGGCGGTGGTCACGGCGTGGTCCTCTATGGTCTGGGGGTCGAGTTCGTCGTCGACCTCGAAGAGCAGGGCGGCGAGTCCGGCGACCATCGGCGCCGAGAAACTCGTCCCGCTGATGTCACGGTAGGGGAAGTCCCCGGGGAGTTCCTGACCGTCACTGGCAGCAGTCGTGATCTCGACCCCCGGGGCCATCACTTCCGGCTTGAGACGCCGGTCGAAGGGGCTCGGTCCCCAGGCGGAGAAGTTGGCCTGTCCGACCTCGTCCCCGGTGCGGTCGGTCGCACCTACGGTGGTGACGTTCTCCCCTTGTGCCGGGTTCGTGATGCTCTCGTACCCCTGGAAAAGCGTGTTGCCCGCGGATACGGAGACGAAGATTCCCTCTTCCTTAGCCGCGCGGTTGCAGGCCTCGACGACTGGGTCCTCTTCTTCGACGATGGGGCCGCCGAGGCTCAGGTTCAATACGTCGGGCTGTGGGTCAGCCTCGTCAATGGCCCACTCAACGGCCTGAAGCACTTGTTCACGGGTGGTAGTACCCTCTTCTGGGAACGCCTTCGCGTCGACGTACTCGACATCCGGTGCGATGCCGACGACATCCTCGTCCTTGACACCGCTGCCGCCAATAACGCCCGCGACCGAGGTCCCGTGACCGTTGTTGTCTTCCCCGACCTCGTCTTCATCACTGAAATCGACCTCGTCTACCACACGCCCCTCCAAGTCGGGGTGCGTGTCGTCGATCCCTGTGTCAACAATACCCACGACGACACCCTCGCCGGTGACCTCGAAGGCCTCGCGAGCGTCAGGAGCCCCAATTGGCCCAGTATTCGTGTCGAGGAACACTTCATCCTGAGCATTCAGGAAGACGCGCTCGAGGTTTGAGTTGGAGAACGCGTTCGCGTCCATGGCCTGGATGTCGTCCTGTCCTGGCTTTGGGACGTCGACGGCGACCGCGTCAGTCGAGTTGTACTGACGACCGCCATCGGTCATCGCGCTGGGACCGTCGCCTTCACGCACGAATACGGGGGTGTGGTCCCAGTCTTCGTCCGTGTATCCCTGCTCGATGAGGAAGTCGACATCGAAGAGGTGTCGGGCGAATACCGAGGTATCGACGTACTTGGGGATGATGTAGGTTGCGTCTGGCTCTTCGATGACGTCGAGAACCTCCGGCTCGTCATCCGTGTCGACGCTGTAGGTCCGCTGAACTGTCTCCTCTTCGACTCCGTCGTCACTTACCTCTACACTTGTCTCCTCTTCTACGTAGACCGTGTGACCGGTGATCAGTGTCACGGAGTAGGTCTCTTGTGAACCGCCGCCATCGTCAGTGCCACTACCACCGTCGCCATCACCGCCATCACCGCCGTCGGTAGCCGTGGTCGGTGTTGTCGTCGCCGCTAGAAGGCCAGTACCGACGGCGGCGCCGAGGAACTCTCGCTTCGTGAGCTGTACTCTGTCACTGTGGGAGTTGTTATTACGGGACACCCAGTGGAATAATGCGAGAATCAGATATTTAAGATTATCTCGAAACGACGAATGTTGAGAAAGAGAAGGTTTAAGCACTATATAGAATAACATAACAATTAATATCACTAGAGAATATCCCATTGGCACTCTCTAGTGTAGCCCCTCCTCAGCTGAGGTTCGTCCACCGAGTGATTGATGCGGTCGCTGACGGTTGTAGTAATGCATAACTTGATCAATCCATTTGCGGGCGTTTCGCCGACTGCCAACCTGGGAGTGATGGACCCGTTCAACGCGCATGTTGAGAGTGTGGGACCCCTTTTCGACGAGGGTTCGGCCGATATAGTCAACCCGACTCTTCAGGCCTAATCGAGCAACAGGGATTCGGTAATCAAATTGATCGACGAGAAACACCGCCTCGGAGAGATGGTGGTTCTCGCGGAGTCCATGCAGGAACGCGACCACCGGATCGATGCCGTGGCGGCCGAACAATTGCGCGTCGAGAATCAGCTTTGGATCGAGGTTATTGCACCACACACCCAAGACCACTGGCCGTTAATCTTGACAGCGGTCTCGGCAACCGCGACCCGTGAGGGTTTCGCCCTCGCGATATCCGGAACGCTGTCACCCAGGCGATATATCCCCTTCCACATGGCTTCATTAGGGCGTTTAACGCTTAATCAGGCGAGAATCGCTGTTGTCTCTCGAGTGGACAACTGCCGGCTGGGAACTGGACGGCGAGCGCCCTGACTCGCGTCGCCGTCCGTCTCAAGTTCTTCTAGATCGGTGTGGTAGGACTCGCTGAGCATGTCTGCGAGCGTTCTAATCCAATTAACTCAACGCCCTGCTCACTTCTCAAACTGGCTCACCTAGACAGTGCCTTATCGCTCATTGAGTAATTCATCTGTCGTTCCAGGGATGAGCGTGATGTCTTCGAGGGGGTCGGTTGCCTGTTCGGCGTCGTTCATTGCCTGCCCTCGATGACGGGAACCCAGGTCATTGCCCCTCGATTTAGCCAATCGCAAGACGGCGGCCGATTTTCCCCTTGTACTTCATTGCCTCACGAGAACTCGGAATCGCAAGACAGCGTCGGGTTCGATACACCTGCTGAACCGCATTGCCCATGAACATACGTTTACCTCAGGTTAATTCACGGCGAAAACCACGAGAAGGCGGCGGGGTAGAATGCTCCGTCAGGGATTCGAACCCTGGTCATTGCCGTGAGAGGGCAATATGATTGGCCGGACTACACCAACGGAGCGGCCTGTGGATAGAGGTTGCGCTGAGAATCGTTTAAGCGTTCCGTTTCGGCCCTGCCGTGTGCCATATCCGCACACACGACTCACTCGTCGAACGGTGATTTCGTCGCTTCGGGCTCGTATCCCTCGAGGCTGATGATGTTTTCCCGACCGACGCGAAGTTTGCTGATCGTGTCCTCGTCCGCCATGTCCGAGAGGAGCATGCTGACTTTCGACTTCGACCAGCCGGTTTCGTCGACGATGTCGACTTGCTTCATGCGACCGCCGTTCTCACGGATGAGCGAGATCACGCGATCCTCGTCACTCATGAGTTCGTCCTCGTGAATCGGACTGGCTGGCTCCGCATCACCAGCACCCGTTGTGACGCCTGTGGCCGACTCCTGATCAGCGCCCCCGCTGGCACCAGGTCCACCACGCGGTAGCAAGCCCAGTCGGTATGCCCCGAGCGCCCCGGCAATAGCCAGCAAAGCGACCAAGGCTGCACCAGCTACGGCGCCGTTCGTCGACAGTATGGATTCCGAATCACCCTGGACGTTCTCATCCGTCTGCCCGGAGTCAGAACCGTCACTCTCGAGGGCGTCAGCCTGGATCAGGACGATCCGGGGTTCGCCATCGAGGAACTGCTTTCTACCGGGCCACGTCACCGAATCACTCTCCTCGAGAGTGGGTCCATTAAGCACCCCTTCAGGCTGGACCTCCTCGAAGACGAGGTCGTCAGCGGGTCGCACGACGAGACTTTGATCGGACGCGATGACGAAACTGCCATCGAAGACGTCGTCGACGATCACCCGGTCGTCGGTGGTGTCGGCAAAGCCGTGCCAGGTAAACGACATTTCGACGACACCGTGAGTGTTGAACCGCTGTTCGGTCGTCGCCGTGCGGTTGAACTCGGTCGCTTCCATCTCGCGGTCGGTTCGCTCGTCGCCGAGCTCGACGAGGGTCTCGGCTTGCTGGACGAAATCCTCGTACATCTCGGGCTCCTCGCTTTCGAACTCGTCAGCGAAGGCCTCGAAGCTCTCTTCGTCGTCTGTATCGTGCAGTATCGTCTCGTATCTGAACGTCCATCTGGCGTCACCGTTTTCCTGGATCTCGATTTGGTAGGTGGTCGTGTTGAACTCGGTACCAGTCGATGCCGAAATCGTAGTCGACGTCGACGCGGCGGCAGTCATGGCTCCCCCATCACCAGACCCAGGTGCGGGTTCAGACGGTTGCGCAGCTGGAGCGGACCTCTCGACCCCGTCGACGACGCTAAACGCGCCGAGGCCAATTCCGACCCCGACGATAAGTAGCATACTGACCCCAACGAGAAGGCCACCAGCCAGAGCCCACCTGTTCATTCGTGTCCCTGTACGTGCTCTTGCTCAAAGAGCTTGTGAATGTTTGGATCGGACGGGTTAGACCGGTTACCCGAGCCGCTTCCCGATCATTGCCGGCGGGGTAGGGACAATCACCGGTAAAGAGACACATCAAACCGTATCAGTCAGCGGGCCAGCGATCGGAGCCGGTCGACAGCCACAAACGGATCGCGAGCGAACGCTAAACATGGTCACGAATCTCGCCGCAAACGAGCGCGTGTTCACCAGCAACGCGTTTCTGGTCGACGGCTCACGGACAGTCCTGATCGACACCGGGGCAAACTTCGACGTCGTCAGCCGACTCGCCGATCGGCCACTCGACATCGAGGCGGTCGTTCTGACGCATACCCATCCCGATCACATCGGGAACCTCGAAGCCGTGACCGACGCGTTCGACGTTGAGGTCTGGGGGTACGATCCATCGGTTCCTGGGGTCGATGAGCAACTCGAGGACGAGTCGACGATCACGCTCGGCGATCACGAGTACGTCGTCCTACACACGCCAGGGCACAAGGACGATCATTGCTGTTTCTACAGCGAAGATGCAGGCATTCTCTTTGCGGGTGATCTGGTGTTCCAGAACGGGAGTTTTGGTCGGACTGACCTCCCCGAGGGCGATCGAGGGACCCTGATCGAGAGTATCGATCGTGTCCGCACCTGGATCGATGACGACCTCAGGGAACTACACACCGGACACGGGCCAAGCGTCTACGAGCAGCCGTTCGATCACGTCGAACTGGCGAGTCGGATGGCCCGACAGCGGTGATCGGGATTGTCACTGTGAAATCTGAAACGGGTGATATACCCCCACAGCGGTCGCCTCACCACCGGTGAGGATTGGGCTCTCGGACGCAACGTTGTGTATTCTGTGCAATGGAACACACGAAACGCACGGGGGTGTGAAAGTGCCTTCAGTGGCTACTGTAGCCGAACGGGCCGTTGACTGGTTTTTTGGGGTGTCCCCCACGTTCGGGTGGCCCTAAAACCGCCTCGTCTCAGCAATACTGCCACTGGGGGCGACTACGTCTTGAGCCCATAGTAGCCGGGTTCCTCGTCGTCTCGAGGTTCGGCGACCACTAGGTCGTCTGCGTTCGTCATAATCCAGGGAATCGCCCAGTCGAGGAGAATAGCTTCAGTTTCGGGATCGAGTTCCGCGTCCGGATCCAGGCCCTGCAGAAGTCTTGCGATCTCGTAGACCGTGTACATGACCTCGGGCTCGAGCAGCTCCGCTGGCGTGTAAAAGTCACACGGCGGCAATCGATCGAAGTCGTCCTTTGGAACGGGCATGGCACGCACTTATACGGGCTTCGAGTAAACGGTGTGGGTTTCCCCCGAGGAGAGTCGTGACTCGGTATGCGGTTGCGCTAAAAAACGTGTGGGTTGACGGCTCGTCGCTTACTCGAAGTGATCCAGACACTTCGCGTACTCTTCGGCGACCTTGTCCCAGTTGACGACGTCGAAGAATCCCTCAACGAAACTGCCGCGGTCTGGCCCGTAATCGTAGTAGTAGGAGTGCTCCCAGACGTCACAGGCCAGGATGGGGTGAGAGCCCCAGAGTGCGCCCTGGTCGTGCTTGTCGACGGGCACGTTGCGAAGCTGCTTCGCCACGGGATCGTAGACGAGCAACGCCCAGCCACCGGCAGCGCTCGCGGCGGCCTCGAACTCGCCCTTCCAGCCCTCGTAGGACCCGAAGTCCGCCTCGATGCGGTCGGCGAGGTCGCCCTCGGGTTCGCCACCGCCGTCCGGGGACATGTTCTCCCAGAACAGCGTGTGCAGGTAGTGCCCACAGCCGTTGTGGGTGACGCTCCCCAGCGCGCCAGCGGTGGAGCTGTGGTCGCCGGATTCGCGGTTCTCGGCCAGCGTCTCCTCGGCGGCGTTCAGGCCGTTGACGTACCCCTGATGGTGGGTGTCGTGATGCCAGGTGACGACCTGTTCGGAGATCGACGGCTCGAGTGCGTCGTAGTCGTACGGCAGTGGTGGAAGTTCGTGATCAGTCATGGTAACACCGATTGACTAAACGCTCGCTAACCTGTTAAATATTGAGGAGAGAAACGCTATCACACCGCACGTGATTGATCGGTTCCGGACGGGCCCTCAGTGTTCTTTGTGGTACGTGTGTTCGAGCAATTCGTCCAGCGACGGTTGCCCCCGGTACCTGACGGTCTGTGAGCGGGCATCGTGTTCGATGACACCGACCTCCTCGAGTTTCGGCAGGTGCACGTGCTGGAGGACGCTGGCGATGTCGGTGGTCGACTGGTCCGTCCCCATGCTCGATTCGGCGGCACGAAGACACTCGACGAGTTCTGCCACCGTTGTGACGCCGTTTGGCGTCTCGGTGAGGTAATACAGGACAGTGCGACGGCGCCGACTCGAGAGAATTTCGAAGATCTGATCGTAGGATGGTGTCGGCTCTCCCCGCTGGGCCGGGGATTCGCGTTCGGGGTTACTCATGTCGCCACCACCCGGCCAGTTTCCCCATGTGAAACCACATGGAATCATACTGGACACCACACAATAGTTGTTGTGCCCCTCGTGCGGCCGATATGTGGTTCTTCGAAAAGCAACCGAGATAGTGGAGTGGACCCAACCGGCGTACCCCGCTCGCTCACTCGTAGAGCCAGCCAGCGTCGTGCTGGTCGTAGTCGATGAGTTCGTCCTCGTCGAAGTGGATCCCGATTTCCCGCTCGTTTGCGCCCTCGTCCTCGTGGTCGGCCGCGTGGACGACGTTTCGACCGAGATCGAGCGCGTAGTCCCCGCGGATGGTCCCGGGGGCGGCCTCGAGTGGGTCCGTTGCGCCGATCATTTGACGGACCTGTCGGGTCGCATCCTGGCCTTCCCAGACCATCGGCACGACCGGACCGCTCGTGATGAATTCGATGAGGTCGTCGAAGAACGGCTTGTCCTCGTGTTCGGCGTAGTGTTCTTTGGCCCGTGATTCGGGCATGTTGAGCACCTTGATGCCGACGAGTTTGAGGCCGCGCTCCTCGAGTCGGGAGACGACTTCGCCCACGAGTCCGCGGGCGAAGGCGTCGGGTTTGACCATGACGAACGTGCGCTCGTGGTCGCTCATGCGTTGGCTTCCTCCTCGTCGACGTCAGCATCAGCGTCGTCGGCATCAGCGTCGTCGGCATCAGCGTCGTCGGCATCAGCGTCGTCGTCGTCAGCGTCGTCGGCATTAGACTCGTCAATGTCCCCCTCCTCGACGTCGCTCTCGAGGGCATCGTCCGCTTCGGCTACGTCCGAATCCGCCTCAGCCTCGGCTTCGAGGTCCGCGGCCTCCGCTTCTGCCTCGGCTTCAGCCTCAGCTTCGGCCTCCGCTTTCGCCTCAGCTGCCGCCTCGTCCGCGTCCGCAGCTGCTTGCTGACGGCCTTCCTTGCCGCGTCGACCGGCCTCGGTCCACTCGAGGTCTCTGGGCTCGCGACCGAGTTTGTAGTTCTTCTCGGCTTTTGCGTCGACGAAGTGGAGCACGCTGCCGTCGTTCTGGACGTACATGATGCCCGTCCCGGGCTCGATCTCTTCGCCGGTGTAGTCACAGGTTCGCTTCTCGACCATCTTACTGTCCTCCGATGGAGTCGGCCTCTCGAGCCGTCTCGCGGAGTTGGAGGATGTCCCCCACGCGAACCGGCCCGAGACAGTTTCGGGTGATGATTCGTCCCTGGTTCTCGCCCTCCTTGATTCGGCACTTGACCTGCATGGCTTCACCGTGCATACCGGTCTTGCCGACGACCTCGATGACCTCGGCGGGCGTTGAACCGCTTTCTGCTTCTTCAGCACTCACGTGAACCACCTCCGGTGGTGAACGTGCGTAGACGAGTCACAGCTCGCGAGTCCCACGAGCGAGTTCGTCTTGGCGTACTCATCTCTGATCACCTCAGTCGAGGTCCTCGATCTTGCCACCGATGTCCTCGACGTCGCCGTCGGCTTCGCCGGCGTCGACGATCGCCGCGGCGGCCGAGCCGACCTCGAGGCCGGCGGCGTGACCGACGTCGTCCTGGGTCTCGACGAAGACGACGGGAATGCCCTTCTCCTCGGCGAGGTCGGGAATGTGCATCACGATCTCCTCAGGGGAGACGTCTTCGGCGACGTAGACCAGGTCCGCGTTGCCACGCTCGATGGCTTTGGTGGTCTCGTTCGTTCCTTTCTTTACACTGCCTGTGTCTCGGGCGACCTCGAGCGCCTCGAGGGCGTCGTCGGCGAGGTCGGCTGGGATGTCTGTGGTTACGTAAACTGCCATTGGTTGTTCACCTCTCCCACGCGCAGGCTCACACTCCCCTGCCGTCCGGACCGTGGTCCGGGCCGGGCGAACCGGCGGAAATCCTGTGAGGCTAGGAGCATCATCAACCTCGCGTAGGGTGTACTCCGGAGTAGCGCGGCCCCCCTTAAAAGCGTGTTCAAACGGACGGGGCTGTGCGAGGCTGTTACACGGCCCTGTCGGGGCCTATCGGCAGCGACGACTGTCTGGACCTGTCGATACCGCCACCAGCCTCCCTCGACTCCGACAATCTATTGGGCGTGGTTCGCCCATCTGCGACCAGCAACGGATGTCCGACGAACCGGCTGTGGCTACCCTGGCAAGACGTCACGCTCGAGCCCTCCTCGAGGAGGCGCGGGCGGAAAACGAGCGACGAGCCATCGTACTCGCGGGAGATCGCGAGCGCGGCTACGAGACACTCGAGGCCACCCTCGAGGAACTCCCGGTGGGCATCCGCCACACCACGCTTGTCGGCCCGTCGAACCGACTCCGGTGTGAACACTACCCCGAATCCCGCTCGCGGGAACTCCTCGGTCAAACTCGTACCGTGATCGTCGTGGACGCCCACGAGGGGCTCGATCCCAACACGCTCGGGCGGGCAGTCGGAGCCGTCGACGGTGGCGGTCTCCTGATCCTGCTGACGCCCTCGCTCGATGACTGGCCGACCCAGCGTGACGCCTTCGATCACTCGCTGGCTGTGCCACCGTTCGATCTCGAGGCCGTCACCGGTCACTTCCGACGGCGACTCGTCGAAACCGTACGCGCCCACCGCGGGATCGCGGCCGTCGACGTCGATGCCGGCCGCCTCGAGATCGAGGGGACGACCGATCCTGCACCGAAACTGGGCCGCAGTAACCGCGGACCCGCCGACGCTACACGGGGGGTCGATCCACCGGCCCCCTCCGCCACCGCCCCGTCCTCGGGTGTATCCTTCCCGGCCGAGGCACACGAGGCTTGCCGCACAGCCGACCAGCAAAGGGCACTCGAGACGCTCGAGTCGCTTCGAGGCGACGGAACGGCTGTCGTCCTCGAGTCCGATCGGGGTCGTGGCAAGTCGAGTGCCATCGGCCTGGCAGCCGCATCCCTGGCCGCCATCGGAGACCGAGTGCTCGTGACGGCCCCCGAGATCGACAACGCGGGCGAAGTCTTCGCTCGAGCGCGGGAACTCCTGGCCGACCTCGAGGGGGCCACCAAACACGCCACAGTGGAACAAGGGGGGGCCGGACCACAAGCCAATTGCTCGCCCCACCTCGAGACCGAGGCGGGTGGTTCGGTCACCTACGTGGCCCCGTCCGAGGCAGCCGAGGCCATCGTTGGTGCCACGAGCAGCGGTAGACGGGATGGGGCCACGACGGCAATCGACGGAGACGACGTCTTATTCGTCGACGAGGCGGCCGCACTCCCCGTGTCGATGCTCGAGGCGTTTCTCGGGGCCGACCGCGTCGCGTTCGCGACCACGATCCACGGCTACGAGGGTGCTGGTCGCGGGTTCACCGTCCGGTTTCGCGACCGACTCGAGGCGAGCACCCACGAGGTGGTCGAGTATACGCTCACCGACCCAATTCGCTACGCGGCCGGGGATCCACTCGAGGCCTGGTCGTTCCGGACGCTATTGCTCGACGCCAGCCCGCCCGTCGAGCCACTCGTCGAGTCGGCGGCGCCGGAGTCCGTCACGTACCGACGTCTCGACCCGAGAGAACTCCTCGAAAACGAGTGGCTCCTCCGGGAGACTTTCGGGTTGCTCGTCCTCGCCCACTATCGAACGGAACCGAACGATCTCGCTCGGCTGCTCGACGCGCCCAATCTTACCGTGCGAGCGCTGACCCAGGAGGGCCACGTCGTCAGCGTCGCCCTGCTGGCACGCGAGGGTTCCCTCGACGCCGAGGACCGGGCAACGATGTACGAGGGCGGGCGGATTCGCGGAAACATGATTCCGGACGTGTTGACGAGCCACCTCCGGGACGAGGGGAGCGGTCGATACGCCGGGATCAGAGTTGTGCGAATCGCCACCCACCACGCGGCTCGAGACCGGGGACTGGCCACGGCTCTCCTCGAGCGGATCGAAACCGAGTTCCGTAACGAGGTGGACTGGCTGGGCACCGGGTTCGGCGCGACACCTGGACTGGTCTCTTTCTGGAGCGGGGCTGGCTACCGCACGGTGCACCTCTCGACGACCCGGAACGACAGGAGCGGCGAGTACTCGGCAATCATGCTTCGCCCCACCACTGGCGCGGGCCGCAACCTGCTCGATCGCCACGAGGCGACGTTCGCACGCCGGCTCCCCTCCCTGCTCACCGACTCGCTTCGCGACCTCGATGCGGACGTCGTTCGGAACGTTACACGGTCGATCGATCCCGGTCTCGCTCCGCCCCTCGAGTTGAGCCCACGAGCGTGGGCGGTCGTCGCCGGCGCGGCATACGGCCCGGGTCTCTACGATGTCGATCCGGATCCGTTCAGGAACCTCGCGATGCGATACTTGCTCGAGCGCCAACCCGCTTTGGCGGCGCCGACAGCAGACACGTCTACCGAAGCGGCCGTGGCAGCTCACACAGGCAGTTCGACTCTGAGCCACCGGCTCCTGGATGAGCGTGCGGAACGACTCCTCGTCCAGCGCGTGCTGCAATGTCGTCCCTGGGGGCGTGTTGCCACGGCGCTCGAATACCCGTCATCGCGGACGTGCAAGCGGGCACTCGGTGACCTATTCGCCTCGCTCACTGATCACTACGGCGGGCAAGAAGCGGCGTCGATGAAGCGCCGATTCGAGGAGTGACGTCGGTCGGTCGGACGGCGGCCTCACCGCCGGCGGTCCGCGATGGACTCCTCGCCCGTCTCCGCGGCAACCACCTCGTACAGGATGGCGCGCCCGTCGTCGGCTTTCGGTCGAAGAATGCGGCCCAGTCGCTGGGTGAACTCACGTTCGCTCCCGCTGCCCGACAGCACGACGGCCACGGATGCGTCTGGCACGTCGACACCCTCGTCGAGCACGTTGGAGGTCGCGACCCGGGAGTACGTTCCCTGCCGAAAGCGTTCGAGGATCTCCCGACGTTCGGCGGGACTCGTCTGGTGGGTGAGTACCGGCATCAGGAACCGCTCGCCAACCTCGTATGCCAGATCGTTGTGGGCGGTGAACACGATCGTTCGTTCGCCCCGGTGGCGCTCGAGAATCTCACCCAGGCGCTCGAGTTTGCCCGCGGCACCGAGCATGATCCCGCGGGCCCGGCGCCGGGCGAGGAGGGCGGCTCGAGCCCGAGGATCGGAGCCCGACCGCTTGACGAGTTCCTGGTAGTCAGCGCCTGACTGCATCCTGATGTTCGAGTGGGCGAGATAGTCGACGAAGATGCCCTGAGCCTCCTCGTAGGCTGCCCGCTCCTCGGGGGTCAGGGTCACCTCGAGGCGTTTGACGTCGTACGGGGCGAGGTGTTCGCCGGCGAGGTCGTCGGGAGCGAGTCGATGGACGACCGGCCCGACGAGGTCCTCGATCACCACGTGGGCGTCGTCAGGGCGTTCGAACGTCGCGGTCATCCCCAGTCGCGCAGGGGCCGGAAGGTCCCGCGCAATCTGTCGGTAGCCCTCGCCACCGAGGTGGTGGACCTCGTCGAACACGACGAAGCCGAAGCGGTCGCCGACGGCCTCAGCACGGAGGTAGGCGGAGTCGTAGGTCGAAACCGTCAGCGCCTCCCGGCGTTGCTCGCCGCCACCGAATCGGCCGACCGGAACGTCGAACTCCGTCTCGAGTTCGGCCACCCACTGCTCGAGGAGATCGATGGTCGGCACGACCACGAGAGTGGGCGTCGCGAGTGTCTCGATGGCCTTCATCGCGACGACGGTCTTCCCGCTGCCGGTGGGTAACTCGAGGACCCCCGCGGGAGCGCGTGGTTGGGACGAACCATCGCCAGTCCCCGGCCGAGGGTGGGAGATATCCCCCCCAACCGCCCAGCGATCGGTCGCCAGCCAGTCCTCGAGGGCCTCCGCCTGGTAGCTCCGCAGGGAGTACGCGGACTCGAGGGCCCCACGGCCCACCGACGATAACGTCAGCACCCGATCGTCGTGTGGTATCGCCAGGGCCGTGAGTCGGTTCTTGAGCAGGGCGTAGCTGTGGGCCTCGAGCCGGAGCGTGCGCGAGCGAGGATCGGATTCGATGCCGAGGTCGTCGAGGACGGCGTCCGCGAGCAGCGAGGAGGCCCACTCACGGTCTGCCATCCCGTTGGGGTCGCCTCCGGTCGTCGCGTCGGCAGTGGGGCCGAGGCTGATGGTTCCGTCTTCGAACGTGATAACGATCGGCGGGGTGGCTCGGTCACGATGATCGGGGCTATCGTTCGAGCAGCCTTCTGGAGGTGACTCGCTGCCTCGTTGTTCGTCGGCCATCTGCAGTCGTCTCTCGTTCGGCACCGACCGGCCATAATACCACCTCCCGCGATACCTCAACCCTTTTATTATCCGTGGGCCTTGGTTTGGGCATGAGCGAAGACGAGGGCCAGAACCCCACAGCCCAGGGCGTTTCCCCGGCGGACGATGGGGAGGCTGACGACGACGGGGACGACCGCGACGAATCCGCGGATACGCCGGAGGAACAGGCAGCGGCCGAGGAGGGGGGCGCAACTGACGCTGGGGACGAGCAGTCACCGCAGGCTGGGCGGGCAGAGGTCGAGGACGACGCCAGCCACGAGGATGGCCCGGAGACGAGTGAGGACATCCGAAACCTGCTCGACACCTTACAGGAGTACGACGACGATATCGCCAGAGACGTCAACGGGATCGTCGAGATGGCCCGCGACCTCAACGGCACCGTCTCCCACCAGCGCGAGGAACTCGAGGACCTGAGCGAGCGCGTCGAGGCGCAGGCGGAGACGATCGGCGAGTTGCAGTCGAAACTCGACGACAGGGAGCAGGCGCTCGAGGCTCGCGAGGAGATCATCGAGGAGTACGAAACACAGATCGAGGACCTGAAGAGCCACGTCAAGCGAACGCAGGCCGACTTCCAGAACTACAAGAAACGGGCCAAAAAGCGCCAGGAGCAAATGAAGGCTCGGGCGACCGAGGACCTCGTCGAGCGACTTGTCACGGTTCGGGACAACCTCAAGCGCGCCCTCGCCGAGGAGAGCGGCGACGTCGACAGCCTGCGTGATGGCCTCGAGATGACCCTCCGGGAGTTCGATCGAATCCTCGCCGACGAGAACGTCGAGGAGATCGACCCCGAGGCAGGGACCGAGGTGGACCCACAGCGCCACGAGGTCATGGTACAGGTCGATAGCGACCAACCGGAGGGGACCATCGCCGAGGTGTTTACGCCGGGGTACGAGATGGGTGAGAAGGTCATTCAGAACGCCCAGGTGACGGTGAGCAACGGCGCGCTCCTCGAGGGCGAAGAGACGGACGACTCTGCGGCAGACGCGTCCAGTGATGCCGACGCTGCCGAAGACTCGAGCCAGGCGGACGGCCCCGACGAAGATGGCGACGCCGCGATCGAACTGGGTGGCGAGGTTGCCCCGGAGAGCGACGTCGACGGGGAGGACGCAGCCGAATCGAAGGAATCGGTCGAGGCGAGCCCGGATGACGACTCGGAAGCCAACGCGGCCCCAGACGAGAACGGCGAACTCGAGAACACCGCCCGAGACGACGATGAAGAGGCGTCGCCACCCGATGCTGCTGACGGCGACGTCGATGCCGATGGGGACGGCGACGTCGATGCCGATGGGGACGGCGACGTCGAAACCGACGACGAATAGCCTCCAGTGGCCGACCGACCAGATTTCTCGAGCGTGCCATCCGGCGTAATGGCTAGATGGACCCATCGAGAGTATCGAACTCACTCGTCGCGTTGGATGACCCGGTATCTCGAGGGTCCAGCCCCCGGCTGGCGCGTTTGAGTCCACGAGAAGACCGGTAGTGATCGATACTGAAAAGTCACTACAATCGGCGTAAGGCTTCGGACTCGTTACCGGTCGGGTGGGGTTTCAGAAGCCTTTTGATGGCCTAGGGGCAACGTCCGCTACGACATGACCGAGGACTTAAACTGGGCGATCGGAGGCGAGGCCGGAGATGGCATCGACTCCACCGGAAAAATCTTCGCCCAGGCACTCTCCCGAGCCGGACGACACGTCTTTACGTCGAAGGATTTCGCGTCCCGAATCCGCGGCGGCTACACCGCCTACAAGATTCGGACGTCGACCGAACGCGTCCAGAGTGTCGTCGATCGGCTCGACATTCTCGTCGCGCTCACCCAGCGAACCATCGACGAGAACCTCGACGAACTTCACGAGGGCAGTGCCGTCATCTACGACGGCGAGCGCTCGTGGGACGCCGAGATTCCCGACGAAATAACCGCCGTCGACGTCCCCCTGAAATCGCTTGCCGAAGAGGCTGGCGGTGCGATCATGCTCAACGTCGTGGCCCTCGGTGCTGCCTGTGAGATCACCGGATTCGACGTCGAATACCTCGACGAGTCCCTGGAAAAGCGCTTCGGTGGCAAGGGCTCGAAGATCGTCGAGAACAACCGCGAGGCCGCACGCAAGGGTCGGGACTACGTCCGTGAGCATTACGACCTCGAGCTTGGCTACGAGCTCGAGACGACGGATAACGATTACGTCCTGTTGAACGGCGACGAGGCCATCGGGATGGGCGCACTCGCCGCCGGCTGTCGGTTCTACGCCGGCTACCCGATCACGCCCGCGACGAACGTGATGGAGTACCTGACGGGTCGTATCGAGGAGTACGGCGGCCACGTCGTCCAGGCCGAAGACGAGCTGTCGGCGATCAACATGGCCCTCGGCGCTGCCCGCGCTGGGGCCCGATCGATGACGGCCACCTCTGGGCCAGGGATCGACCTGATGGCCGAGACGTTCGGCCTGGTTGCGACCAGCGAGACGCCGCTGGTCATCGTCGACGTGATGCGCTCGGGTCCCTCGACGGGGATGCCGACGAAACAGGAACAGGGCGATCTGAACATGACGCTGTACGGCGGCCACGGCGAGATCCCGCGGTTCGTCGTCGCACCGACGACGATCGACGAGTGTTTCTGGAAGACCGTCGAGGCGTTCAACTACGCCGAAAAGTACCAGACGCCGGTGTACCTCGTCGCCGACCTCGCGCTCGCGGTGACCGAACAGACGTTCTCCCCTGAAACCTTCGATATGGATGCCGTCGAGGTCGACCGCGGCAAACTCGTCGACGACGAGGGGGCCGCCGAGTGGCTCGACGACAAGGGCCGGTTCCGTGCGCACGCCGCCACGGACGATGGGGTCAGTCCCCGCGCCATTCCCGGTACGGTCGACGGGGCCCACATGAGCACGGGGCTCGAGCACGACGAACTCGGTCGTCGAACGGAGGACACCGACGTTCGCGTCGAGCAGGTCGACAAGCGGAACCGAAAGGTCGAAACCGCGAGAACCGTAGAAGACTGGGACTACCGCGAGTTCGGAAACCCGGATGCCGACTCGGTGGTCATCTCGTGGGGCTCGAACGAGGGCGCACTCGTCGAGGCCCTCGAGTCCCTCGAGGACGACGGGATCGACGTGCGGCTCCTCTCGGTGCCGTATCTCTTCCCGCGACCGGATCTGACCGAGGCGGTCGAGGCGGCAGACGACGTGATCGTCGTCGAGTGTAACGCCACGGGGCAGTTCGCCGACGTCATCGAACACGACACGCTGACCCGGGTCGACCGGATCAACAAGTACACGGGCGTTCGGTTCAAGGCCGACGAACTCGCGGCCGAGATCGCGGCCTCGTTGACCGAGGAGGTGCCAGCACAATGAGCTCTCAATCAGACGTTCGATTCACCGACTTCAAATCCGACAAGCAACCGACCTGGTGTCCCGGCTGTGGGGACTTCGGGACGATGAACGGCATGATGAAGGCCCTCGCGAACACGGGCAACGATCCCGACAACACGTTCCTGGTGGCCGGAATCGGCTGCTCGGGCAAGATCGGGACCTACATGCACGCCTACGCGCTTCACGGTGTCCACGGCCGTGCACTCCCGGTCGCGACGGGCGTCAAGATGGCCAGGCCCGACATCGAGGTGATGGCCGCCGGCGGTGACGGTGACGGCTACTCCATCGGTGCGGGCCACTTCGTTCACGCCGTTCGTCGCAACGTCGACATGACCTACGTTGTCATGGACAACCGCATCTACGGACTGACCAAAGGCCAAGCCTCGCCGACCTCTCGAGCGGACTTCGAGACGTCGACAACGCCTGAGGGGCCCCAGCAGCCCCCCGTTAACCCGCTCGCGCTCGCGATGGCGTCCGGAGCGACGTTCATCGCTCAATCGTTCGCCTCCGACGCCCTGCGTCACGCCGAGATCATCGAGGAGGCAATCGAACACGATGGCTTTGGCTTCGTCAACGTGTTCAGCCCCTGTGTCACGTTCAACGACGTCGACACCTATGATTACTTCCGTGACACTCTCGTCGATCTCAAGGAGGACGGACACGACCGGCACGATTACGAGGCGGCCAAGAACGTGATCCTCGACGCCGAGAAGGAGTACCAGGGTGTGCTGTACCAGAACGAAAACTCCGTGCCCTATCACGAACAGCATGGCGTCACCGAAAACATGGCCGAGATTCCAGACGGTGCACCCGAGAACGCCATGGATCTCGTCCGCGAATTCTACTGAAGCGAACCGCGTCTCGATTTTTCGCCGCGTTTCGAACACCGACATCGAGCGACACGATCCCGTGACGCGTGGATTTGCGTGCCCGACTCGAGTGGACCATCGAAACCCACAGGGGGGTCGATACGTGACACGTGGCTCGGCTGTCAGTAACCGCTTGGGGTCTGCCGGTCCAGCGGACAGTTATAATAGCCACTGAACGTCATTGCTCACACCCTCACGATAGCATGGTTCAGAACCGGTGATAGACCGGTTCTGAGCCGCCTGGCTGTGAGGGTGTGTAACTCGTTTCAATTGTTACTATAGTGACCGCCGTCCCGGATGTGAACCAACCACGTTCTCGAGGCCTGGGAATCAGCAATAGCCATGATTCATGCAGGGTGGGTAGTTCACGATGGGTGACTACAGTGACATGGACTATCGTCGTCGGCGTCAAGCAAGTACCGGACGCTGACGAGGTCGGGATCGACCCCGACACCGGACGACTGGATCGGGCAAGTGCCCCGGCAGTGATGAATCCGCCCGACAGAGGGGCACTCGAGGCGGCCCTCTCGATCAAAGACGTCGTCGATGCGAGGGTCGTGGCGATGACGATGGGGCCGCCAATGGCGACCCCCGTGCTCGAAGAGGCAATCGCAATGGGCTGTGACGACGCGGTGTTGATCACCGACCGGGCGTTCGCTGGCAGCGACACCTGGCCGACGAGCCTGACCCTCGCGAGGGCAGCCGAGCAACTCGGCGCGGACATCGTCCTTGCGGGCGAGGAGACGACCGACTCCTCGACGGGACAGGTTCCACCGGGCATCGCTGCCCACAACGGCTGGGCACAGTTGACCTACGTCGAGGCGGTCGAGCCGCGACCCGAGGAGAATCGGCTGGTCGCCACACGCGACGTCGAGGGTGGCCACGAACGAGTCGCCGCAGACTTGCCGGTGGTTGTCGCCGTTGCCTACGGCGAGTTCGACCCTCGCCCTGCGCCGCTCCACCGCAAGCTCTACGCCGAGAACGACTTCGAGCCGATCGAGTGGACCGCCGAAGACCTGGATATCAAAGACGAGGTGGGCCTGGACGTCTCACCGACGTCGGTTGGCGGCATGGAAACCGTCCAGCCGGTCGAACGCAAGGGTGAGGTCGTAGAAACGGCCGACGACCTCGCCGAGCAGATCACGGAGGTGTACTCATGAGCGAACCCAACGACGCGGGAATCGACGTCGACGAGTACGAGGACGTCTGGGTGTTCGTCGAGGAACACGCCGGGGAGGTCATGCCGGTCTCCTGGGAGTTGCTCGAGGAGGGTAAACAGCTCAGTGAAAAACTCGACCAGGACCTGGTTGCACTCGTCATCGGCGAGGACCTCGACGACGTCGCCGAAGCGGCACTCGAGCGCGGCGCAAACCGTGTCCTCGTCGCCGACGATCCGGTCTTCGAGCCATACCGGGCCGATCCCTACGGCGCGCAGTTCCGGGCGATGGTCGAGAACCGGAAGCCGACCATCGTGCTCATCGGCGGGACCCACACCGGTCGGGACTTCGCCGGCCGCGTTGCGGTGCCGACCCACGCCGGCCTGACGGCCGACGTGACAGAGATCGACGTCGACGACGACGGGCTGTTACAGGCACGACGTCCCGCCTTCGGGGGAGACATCCTCGCGACGATTCTGTGTGAGGACCACCGCCCACAGATGGCGACGATCCGCCCGGGCGTCTTCGAGGCCGGCGATCGCGACCCGACGGTGGCGTTCGACGCGGATTCGATCACCGACGTGGATGTCGTGGTCGACGAATCAGACACCGTCAGCGAGGTCCTCGAGCGCGAGATCGGCGACACGGCCGACATCACCGAGGCCGAGCGCATCGTCGCCGTCGGTGCTGGCGTCGAGGGGGACCTCGAGCCGGCCCTCGAACTCGCCGAGTCGATCGACGCGAAACTGGCTGCCAGCCGAGCGGCGGTCGACGAGGGCTGGGTCGACGGCTCCCGGCAGGTCGGCCAGACCGGCAAGACGGTCAGGCCCGAACTGTACGTCGCCGTCGGTATCAGCGGAGCGATCCAGCACCTCGAGGGCATGAACAAGTCGGGAACGGTGATCGCGATCAACAACGATCCCAACGCGCCTATCTTCGAACACGCCGATTACGGCATCGTCGGCGATTTCGCTGCGGTCTGTCCCGACTTAGCGGAGACGCTTGCTTCGGATGAACGAACGGAGGTGACACCATGACTGACCAGACCACGGGCATGGGCCAAACGCTCCTCGAGGAACGGGCCGGAGACGCGGCCCTCGAGTCGCCGAATTACGACAACGAGTTCGACGCCATCGTGGTCGGGGCCGGCCTCGCCGGCAGTGCCGCCGCCCTGACCCTCGCAAAGCGTGGCCTCGAACCGTTGCTCGTCGAGCGCGGGACCTATCCCGGTGCGAAGAACGTCTTCGGTGGTGTCCTCTACACGCCGACAATTCGGGAGTTGACCGACCTGGATTCGGCACCGCTCGAGCGCTATATCGCCGAGAAGCGCTTCAGCATGCTGAGCCACGACGACGAGACGGCCATCTCGATCAAACCCGGTGAGTGGAATCGCGAGCCACACAACGACTCCTTCACCGTCTTGCGCGGCGATTTCGACGAGTGGTTCGCCGAGCAGGCCGTCGAGGCCGGGGCGACCCTCGTCACCGAGACGACGGTCACGGGCCTCATCAGAGAGAACGGTGGCATCGTTGGCATCGAAACCGACCGACCGGACGGCGAGATTCGCGCACCCTACGTCGTCCTCGCCGAGGGCGGCAACTCGCTGGTGAGCGAGGGGGCCAACCTCAAGGCGACCGAATCGCGCGAGAACATCGCCGTCGGGGTCAAGGAAGTTCTCGAGTTCCCCGAAAACGACGAGGCGATTCAGGATCGATTCCGGCTGGTGGGCGACGCTGGCGTCTCCTATCACTACTTCGGTGAAGGAGCCGTTGGCGAGGCCTACGGTGGTGGCTTCATCTACACCAACAGCGACACGGTGAGCGTCGGCGTGGCCTACAGCCTCGAGGATGCGGCAACGAAACACCAGACCCCCGAGGAGACGCTGAATCTCTTTAAGAGCCACCCGGCGGTGGCACCGTTGCTTCGCGGCGCTCGAACCGTCGAGTACACCGCCAAGACGATCCCCGAGGGTGGGGCCGAAACCATGCCCGATCTCGTTCACGACGGCGCGGTCCTCGTGGGCGACACCGCGGGACTGGTGCTCAACAACGGCGTCCACCTCGAGGGGACGAACATGGCGGTCGAAAGCGGCTACCACGCGGCCGATGCGATCGCGACTGCCGCCGAACGCGGCCTGACCAGTGCCGACGCCCTGTCCAGCTACGCCGATGCGCTCGAGAACTCCTTCGTCGTGCAGAACCTCGAGCGCTACGGCTGGCTGACAGACCGCGTCGAGGAGGACCGGGACCTGCTGTTCGAGCAATTGCCATCGGCGGTTGCCGACGCAGGAACTGAGTACTTCCGCATGGATCGAGCCCCGAAAGAGGCACACGCCAGGGCAGCGAAGCAGCGGATCTTCGAGACCCTTGGCGGCTGGACTGGGGCGATGAAACTGGCGATGCGATACCGAAAACTGGTGAGATAACATGAGTGTCCAACCATCCGTTCCCGAGGTACAGAACGACTCGATCGAAGACCGGCTCTACACCGTCAAGTACGACGATCCCGGCGACTCACACCTCGGCGTGAAGGTGCCGAGCGTCTGTACGGATAGCTGTGAGACCACCGATTGCGTCCCCATCTGTCCAGCGGACGTCTGGCACCGGGCGGACACCGACAGCGTTCCGACGATCGCCTACGAGAACTGCCTCGAGTGCTCGAGCTGTCGGTTCGCCTGCCCCTACGACAACGTCAGCTGGGAGTACCCGACGACCGGGTCCGGTGTGACGTACAAACACGGGTGAGTGTGCTCTCGCCTCGCGTGGCGGGGTCGCCCCGCCAGGCCGAATCGCCCAGCAGTCGAAGGGCCACCGTGTGTCCGCCCGACCACCAGTGACCGGTCTCCCACGTCGACGCTGTACGACGATCAGTCCATCACCCGGCCCCGTCGTGTATTCTCGAGGACTGGGAACAGGTGACGCACTTCATGATTGTTGCTGACCATCATCCACACGAGGGATCTCGCCATGACCCAACCGTCGCCAACCAGCCCCGATCGGGTACGAATCGCCTCCGCAGCCGACGCCGCAGTCACCGCGTACGATTCACTTCGTGCGGCGGGCCACAGCGTGATCGAGGTGGACACACCCCACCAGACACGCGGCACGTGGATCGTTCCGGCAGAAACCGACGAGGGTCCCTGCCGAGTCCACATCGATCCGCGAACCGGACAGACCCGCGTCGCCACGGCTGCACCATAGAGAGCCGTCGGCTGACAGCCGTTTCACAACCGACGGTGAGCGACTTTCAGCAGGGTGGCCACCAGTGGGGCTATGACGCGGACTCGTTGCCCGGATCCGGCTCGGGGACCTCGCGGTCGGACGGGTGCTCGACCGATTCCATCAGCAGTTCGATGTTGACGCCCTCGTCCGGGAGTTCCTCGGGAAAACCGCCCAACAGCACGACAGCGTCGTCACTGTGATCGAAGGAAGTGATCCACAGGACGATCTCGAGTTCTTCGCCCGCGAGCGTCGCCGCCGTTTGGTACTCCTCGATTTCCCGGTCGTCGGCAAGTATCTCGAGTTCGAACGACTCGCCGGTCGGTTCCGGATCCTGAATGTTGTCGTACTCGCCCTCGAGTTGGGCTCCGAACTCCTCCATCAGCTCGTCGGTGTCCATCTCCGCCAGCGGGTTCAGCGGCGAGCCGGCGACCTCCATTAGCGGCATGGTGATGCCGGCGAAGACGGCAGCGTCCTCACGTCGGTTCTGGATCTCGAGTTCGTTCGTGTAGGCGACTGTCCAGCCGGCGGCCCGAATCTCCCGGCCGGCGACCTCCTCGTTGATGCCTTCCCACCCCTGATCGTACTCGTCGTAGCCGGTTTCCTCGACCCGTTGTTCGGATGGGAACAGCGTCTTGGCGGTGTACTCGAGTGGGGCGTTGCCGCGGATAAAATCGAGACAGCCCGCGGTGAGCGCGAGGCTGCCGACGCCTCCCGCGGCGAGGACCGATCTCCTGGAATACATCGATATCAGGTGGGACGTATCAGAGGAGGGGTAAATGTGTTCCGGCTACTGGTTGGTGTGGATGGTGGGTCGGCGGAACCGATCGATTGGGGCGCGTCGGTTGCACCCAGTGTATCAACAGTTATCGGGGAGGCCCACGCCAGTAGTGATATGACGGGATTTTCCAGCCGCGTGGAAGCGGTGTCGATCAGCGGCATTCGCGAAGTGTTCGAGGCAGCCGGCGAGGACGCCATCAACCTCGGGATCGGACAACCGGACTTCCCCACCCCCGAACACGCCCGGACGGCCGCCATCGAGGCCATCGAGGCGGGAAAGACTGACGCCTACACCTCGAATAAGGGGACCCTCGAACTCCGCGAGGCCATCGCCGAGGCGTACGATCGCACCTACGGCCTCGAGGTCGACCCGGCGAACGCCATCGCCACCGCCGGCGGGAGCGAGGCCCTGCACCTGGCGCTCGAGGCCCATGTCGACCCCGGCCAGGAGGTCCTCTTCCCCGATCCTGGATTCGTCTCCTACGACGCCCTCACGCGACTCGCGTGTGGCACCCCGAAGCCGATCGGGCTCCGTGAGGACCTCACTATGGCTCCCGCGGACGTCGAGGCGGCGATCACCGAGGACACCGCGGCGTTCGTCGTCAACAGCCCGGCTAACCCCACGGGGGCGGTCCAGAGTGAAGCCGACATGCGCGAGTTCGCCCGCATCGCCGACGAACACGACGTGCTCTGTATTTCCGACGAGGTGTACGAACACATCGTCTTCGAGGGCGAGCACCGCTCGCCGATGGAGTTTGCGAGCACCGACAACGTCGTCGTCGTCAGCGCCTGCTCGAAGACGTACTCGATGACCGGCTGGCGACTGGGCTGGGTGATCGGCTCGAACCGACGCATCGAGCGCATGCTCCGGGTCCACCAGTACTGTCAGGCCTGTGCCTCCGCTCCCGCCCAGTACGCCGCCGAGGCCGCCCTCTCGGGCCCACAGGACTGCGTCGCGGAGATGACCGAGGCCTTCGAGCGTCGGCGCGATTTCGTCCTCGAGGGGCTCGCGGACGCCGGCCTCGAAGTGCCAACCCCACAGGGGGCCTTCTACGTCATGCCGAAGGTGCCCGAGGGCTGGTGTGACGAGGTCCTCGAGCGCGGGGTGGTCGTGGTTCCCGGGGAGGCCTTCGGAGCCAACGGCGAGGGCTATGCCCGCCTCTCGTACGCGACGAGCATGGACGAACTCGAGGCGGCACTCGAGAGTATCCAGGCGGCTACGGCGGCGGTTCGGTAGCTCACTCGAGGAGCAATTGATACGAACGCACCTGCTGCAATTCGCTCCATATCACGCGATCTGTAATGAAATACAGGGTGTGAATGTGCCACGAGGTTCCGCCCAATTTGCAGGGGTCATGATCGCTCAGTACAGGAGAGGCAGATACTACCATCAGCATCCGCGAGCCAAGCGAGCGGTTCCCCGCCGAAGCGGACGAAGTCCGCGAAGGCGGCCTTTTTAGCGTAGATTTTTGCGCCGAGTGGTTC
>Ga0207421_10000567_pt1 | contig 47917 bp, 39 predicted proteins | sample SodLakKL_010_SED_4_FD_187542 | JGI IMG/M metagenome (GOLD analysis project Ga0207421, IMG submission 187542) | Alkaline sediment microbial communities from Lake Tanatar, Kulunda Steppe, Russia - 8KL_010_SED (SPAdes) (version 2) | ecosystem: Environmental > Aquatic > Non-marine Saline and...
CCCCGGCTGATCGCCTGCAGGATCTTCAGATTCGTCGACGGGGGAATTTCCCACCGGTTCTTCGGATTTATATTGCTTTTGTTTTTTCGTCATTTTTTTTTAATTGATAGTCCCGTAAAATGTCGTTTTCAGGCGGCTTTGCAACCACGCCAAGGCGTGACAAGATCCAGGCGCGTGCAATTTTTGAAGAATGGATAGTACCTCGCCGTACATGAGAGTCTTCAAAGATTGCGCGCAACGAATATATGGAGCTTTCAACAAAGCCGTCAAAATTCCAGCCAAAATCAGCTCAAGCCATTTCAAAGGGCATGCTTTTTTGGTTCTCAATAACAAAAAATTACCATGCATGCGGCTACAGGCAAACCGTTTTCCCGTAACCCGATCGAGCATACACAAAAGACATTTTGCACCCCATTGTCGTGTTCATTATATTTTATATGGACAAAAAACACAATCAATGTTAAAAAATCATTTTTTTAAATCCCTGAAATGTGCCTTTGTATGCGCATTCCAAAGGGTTTCACCCAAGGGATTCAACCCAAGGGGCTCAATTGGAGGCTTTCATATGCGCCTGTAGCTCAGCTGGATAGAGCAACGGACTTCTAATCCGTAGGCCGGAGGTTCGAGTCCTCCCAGGCGCGCCAGAAAATTAATGGCTTTCAAATTTGATAGTCTCGTAAAAAGTCGGTTTCAGACGACTTTGAAAAAAGGCCAAGATCAAGGCTTGCGCGATTTTTGATTTCGACCCCATACTGCCCCATAATAAAAAATTCCGCCAAAATTATCCCGACCCACTGCATGGCTGGCATTGGCAGCTCCAGGCATCCAAGGCATCTGCATAATCCCGCTGCATCCATACCGTCGATTCCCCTATCCACTCTTCCCATGTGAAAGCACCGCCTTGGCCTGACCTGCCGACGGCTTACAGTCCTTTGGAGCCAGTATTTCAAAGAGATGACAAGCAAAACTGTGATCATGTTTATCAATTGCAGTTAGCTATATAGCGTTACCGCTATGGGTTGAGGCACCGGTGACTTAGAACAATTCTCGGGGCTGATTTTTTGATGCCCCAGTCTTGCAGGCCCGGAAGGGCCTTTCATTGATTAAAGTATATAAATTATTGCTGGACATTTAATGCAAAGTCAGTATAACAATATAGATTATTCAAGGTTCGTTTTTTTGCTTCCTCGCGCCGTGGATTTCAGGGGATTAACTATCATTAGAACCCGTTGAAGCAAACGCCTCAAGCGGCGATTGTTTCTGAATGTATTCCAGGCAAACAACCCAACCGACGCCGCTGAAATAGTTTTCTCAACCGGAGCGCATGATTCTTTAAGACAATCGTTTTATAAGGGTTAAGGCCTTTCAAGCGTTATTCGGCAGAATCCGCCGGGGTGACGAAGGCGCCTTTAGCCCCCTAAATTAACCGGGTTAATTTAGTAAAGCGCTGACGATGATTATTGATTCAGCCCCATTGACTCCCTACCTTGTGCCGGCAAAACACCGGTTTTATTTACGTTTGTTCTCAATTCGAACGAATGATGGCCTACCTGTGACCGATAACCCCTTTTGGGTCGTCTCCGACGCCGCCCCATTTTCCAGGGTTTATTCAGCAGCACTGCACAGCGATGCCGATAAGCCTGTGCTGCCACTTTTCCTGACTGTTCAAAGCGATGCCATTTCAAACGATAACACGATTTCGTCATTGGCAAACAATGTCCTGATCGAACAACAATGGCAACGCCTGTTCGCGATATATGGCCCTCTATTGGAGAAAGCCGCCCTCCTTATTTTACAGGAACAGGTCAGCCGGGAGAATACGTTGCTGCCTTTTGATCCGTTGTTTTTCTGCCGGGAGAAACAGGCTTATTTCCCGCCGGTTTGTCCACGGTGCGGGCATGCACTAAAACTTTGCAGGGATGATGACATGCTGCACGGACACGCGCTTCAGTCCTATTCAACGACCCTCAGGCGCTACCTGTTTTGCGATTCCTGCATTGTCGCCGGCCTAAGCCCTGTTTTTTATGTGCTTTCGAAAATGCCCGGTGATCCTGATATAGTAATTGACCGGGATGGTTTAATTTCGTTCATGGCGAATCCCGGGGGGGGTGCCAACCAGGATCAGCCGGTATTTCCGTGCCCGGGCTGCCCTTTACGGCAAGCCTGTTATGGTCCGGAAAAGGCTGTATTGGGTAGAATTTCGGTTTTTTCCTTCTATCCATTTTTTATGCTTGTTTTTGATGCGGCGCGCATCAGCGCCAGGGATCGCGGAAGGTTGACTTCCGGTGAGTTTTTCACTCGACCGGAAGACATAGCGACGGAAAAAAACGACCCGGGTGGGAGCAGGCCGGACATTGCCGTTGTTTTAAAGCGCATTATGCACCGGTGGCAATCTGAAAAGCGGGATTCGACCTCAGCGGAAGCGCCTTTCCGGGTGAAAGACCCTCCGCCTGACGCAAGGACTAGCCCAACAGATATTCAAGAAACCGTCATCATTTCAAAGCGTACCGCATTTCCCGATTCATCAGACCCCCAGGCCGGCAATGAACTGCAAAAAACCCGCATCCTTCGGCCTGCTCCCGAACAGGTGGATCCCCAAAAATATTCATCTGCCGCACTTTCCGGCACACTGGAAAAGACGCGCTTAATCACACGCCCGGATACCGGCCTGTCATCCGCAAGTTCCGGACAGCGCGAGCTTCCGGAAGAGTCCTCCTCTCAAGCAGCACATCATGAACTGAAGTCCCCGTTGGAATCGGCCAAGGGGGAAAATCCGGTGCCGGGAGAAAAACCGGCAAATACGGACGGCGATCCCGCTGCCCTTGAAAAAACGGTTATTATCCCCCGCGGGAGGACCGGGAAAAAGGAGTGATTGCAATTGATTATGGCTGAACCGATCCTGATTGACCAATTGGCGTCCGAGGTTTGGGACCTTTACGCATCCGGCGATGAAAATTCAGAGGCGGAAATCGAAGCCTTACTTGAAAACAAGTTTCGCCATCTGCCGGTTGGTGAACGGTTGAAACTGATGGAAAAGCTCGTGAGCGAGTTTGAGGGGGCAGCGCCTCCCGAGCCTGTCCAGATACACGTGGACGATGAATTGATCGCGCAAATATCCGCATTGCTGCTCGGCAAGCATCTCGTTCGCGCCGATGTTTCATCAGAAGACTTGGCCCGCCGGTTGAGCCAGTCCCTGAACACGATATTTGACGCGCTCAACCACCTGATCAGCGTGATCAACAAGACCCTCGGCGGGGGACGTGACGACGACAAGACCATTCGCCAGGTCATCGGTTCCCAATTGGAGGAGGGGGTATCATCGACGCCCCTGGAAGCCCATCTCGGGCAGATCAACAAGGCATTTCTGACCGTGCAGCGATCATTTAAGGAAACTGCATTAAAGCAAGTCCTGCGGATTCTCGACGAGATCGACCCGGAACGCATTGCCAGGGAAGCCGGCGGCGGCTGGAAAATCGGGCCTTTTCGGAAGGCGGAATGTTTTGCCGTGTATGCTGAAAAACATAATAGAATCAAACACTGGATTGATTCGGGACATTTTATGGAGGGTTTTTTGCGTGAATTTGAAAAAAAATGCCAAGAACATTCTGAGAATTAGGACTTTGAAAGCGGTGTTCAGCCGTCGTTTTCTGATGTTGTGTATTATGCTGTGCTTTCTGTGTTCCTGCGCGTCCTCCCTTTCACCGCCCAACTGGGAGTATCAGCGGGAAGCCATTGACATACATTTGAAATCGGACCCGCAGCTGAACCTGCAAGACGGTGTTCCCCATACCCTGCTTGTGTGCGTATACCAGCTTCAGAACCCGATCCCGTTCGATCGGCTGGCCTCGGATACCGCCGGCCTTTACAGGCTTCTCGAGTGCGAATTGTTCGATCCCGCCGTTGCCACCTCCAACCGGCTGTTTGTCCATCCGGGGCAGGATCAGCACAGGGCGTTTGACCGTGCCGAGGGGGCCAGGCACGTTGCCGTCGTCGCCGGGTACTACACCATCGAGAAAGAAAGGATTGTCAAGCTGATCGACATCCCGGTGGCTATCGAAAGAAGCGGTTTTTTATGGCTGAAGAAACGGCAGGAACCACAGCCGGTTCAAATTGAAATCGTTCTCGGGCGGAAACAAATATCGTCGATTAAAGGAAAATAAATATGGAACGACCGCTTTTCTGGTACCAGGGCCTTTTTTTGCAACCCCAGCATTTCCAGATCAAAGACCGGTATGACCAGTCGCTCCTGGCGCCCTATAACCGTTTCATGGTCCCTCATTTCTGGGGTGTCGGTGAAATGGAGGTCCGGCAGGTCGCATTGGGAAACCACTCCTTTGACGTGCTAAGCGGCAAGTTTCTTTTTCCTGATATGACCTGGGTTGTTTTGCCGGGCAACGCCCTGATCGAGGCGCGGTCATTTGCCGATTCCTGGCTGGAAGGCGGCAAGGGCATCCCGGTATACCTTGGGCTGAAAAAATGGAATGAAACCGGTGAAAATGTGACGGTGATATCCGATTTGAGCCAAATATCCGATGTCAACACCCGTTATGTGACCCTTGCGGATGGTGAAGAAGCCATTGATTGCCACCAGGACGGCCCGCCGGCCCAGGTGAAGCGCCTGTATTACGTTTTGAAACTGATCTGGGAAATGGAAAAGGATGTTTCCGGCGATTATGAAATGATTCAGATCGGTGTGCTGGAAAAGAGCGGTGATGAAGCGGTTTTGTCAAACCGGTTCATTCCGCCCTGCATCAGTATTTCCGGGGCTGACTTGCTCTTCAGGCGGGTTTTGGAGATCAGGGACCAGGTCGCTGCCAGGGCAAGGCAGCTGGAGTCCTATAAACGTGAGCGCGGCATCCACACCTCTGATTTCGGTGCCAGAGACATGGTTTTTTTTCTCGCTCTCCGATCCATGAACCGATACGTGCCTTTGCTGAACCATTTAACGGAAACCCGGCGGGTGAACCCCTGGGATGTTTATGGCGTGTTGCGTCAGTTGGCCGGGGAACTGTCCGCTTTTTCAGCGCGAATTTCCGTTGCCGGCGAGATGGATGACGGCAGTGTGCTGCTGCACCCGTATGATCATGAAAACCTGTGGCAATGCTTTTCAGGGGTTCAAAAGATGATCGCCCGGCTGCTTGATGAAATTACCGCCGGGCCGGAATACGTGATTCAACTCACCTATGATGAAACCTATTTCAGTGCGGAGCTCTCCCCGTCCGTGTTTGAGGGGCGGAATCGGTATTTTCTTGTTTTTGACACCGAAGCTGACCCCAAGCAGATGGTTCAGGACGCTGAGAACATAGCGAAACTGGGTACCCGGGAGCTTCTGCCCATCCTTATCGCCCGGTCTCTTCCCGGTATTAAGCTTCAGCACCTGCCCGTCCCCCCCCAGGAGCTGCCGCGGCGGGCGCACTGTGTTTATTTTCAGATTGATCACAACAGCGATCACTGGGCCCAGGTCAACCGGGAAAAAAATCTCGCACTCTACTGGGATGCAGCGCCGGAGGATTTGAAAATTGAAATGATGGTCGTGGAAAGGACGTGAAAATGCGACTGATCGATTGTTTTGTCCTGCTGATGGCATACGTTTCCCTCCTGCTGCGGCGGGATCCGGCCGGCCGGGCCGATTATGAAACGGTCAGAAATGACATCCGCCGTTTGATCGGGCACAGTGAAAACTGCATGACCAAAGGCGGTTTCGACCACGCGGATTATGACATGGCCCGTTTCGCTGTTTTTGCATGGATTGATGAGGCCGTGATGAACTTGGACTGGGAAGGGAAGCGCCTGTGGCAAAAGGCGCTGCTCCAGCGCCAGTATTATGAAACGGTGGATGCCGGCGAGATTTTTTTCGACCGGTTGAACCGGATTGGCCTTCACCAGCGGGATATCAGAGAGGTCTACTATGTTTGCCTGGCCATGGGTTTTACCGGTCAGTATCGAAACGAGGGCGACTCGGTACTCCTGGAAGGGTTGAAAAACGAAAACCTGAAAATTCTCACCGGCAATGCCCTGGGTGTGTCATCCCTGAATAACCGGGAGATGTTCCCGGAGGCCTATGCGCCGGAAGCCGTCCAGGCGTCGCCGAATCTGACAAAAAACCGGTTTTCACCTGTCACCGTAATGCTTCTGGCCGCGCCGGTGATCCTTTATGCGGCGCTGTATATTGTATACCGCTTTGTGTTGAGCAATATCGGTCAATCCTTTATTCAAACGGTGTCCTAAATGTATAAGCTTTTTGTCAACATACTGAAAGTCTTGCTGATAACATCCCTGCTGGCGCTTGCTGTACTCCTGGTTTTCGGTGTCGTATTGAGCTTCGGCTGGCCCTTGTGGGTGGGCGGGTTCATTCTGATCGGCCTGATCGGCATCGGTATCGGCATTTATCTTCTCAGGAAGATATGGCTTCGCCGCCGGGAACAACGGTTCGTCAACGAGGTGGTCGCCCAGGATGAGGCCTATATCCGTTCCTTGAGCGAGCGGGACAGGCAGGATCACAAGGATCTCCAGGTTCGATGGAAAGATGCCGTGGAGACGCTCCGGAAGTCACACCTCCGGAAATACGGCAATCCCCTGTATGTGCTGCCCTGGTACATGCTTGTGGGTGAAAGCGGGTCAGGGAAAACAACGGCCGTTCAAAGCGCCCGGCTTTCCTCCCCTTTTGCCGAAATCAGCAGCACATCCGGTATTTCAGGCACCAAAAACTGTGACTGGTGGTTTTTTGACAACGCCATCCTCATTGACACCGCCGGCCGATACACGGTGCCGGTGGATGAAGGCCGCGATACCGATGAATGGCAAAAGTTCCTGACCCTTCTAAAAAAATTCCGCAAAAAGGAGTCGCTCAACGGTCTCGTGGTGACGGTTGCCGCAGACAAACTGATGGCGGACCGGCCTGAACCCGTTGAGGCGGCCGCCAAAAGCGTTCGCCGGCGAATTGATGAGCTCATGTATGTCCTGGGCACAAAATTCCCCATTTACATCCTGGTCACGAAATGCGACCTGGTCCAGGGGATGACCCATTTTTGCGACCAGCTTGATGAAGACCGCCTGAATCAGGCAATGGGCGTGCTCAGTGACGATTTTTCCAAAGCCCATGCCGAGTTCATTCATCAGGCCGTTGCCACCATAACGGAGCGGCTGAAGGATTTGCGCCTCGAGTTGTTTCAAAAACCCGGCGTGAACCGACATGCGGCAGGCATCCTGATGTTCCCGGAAGAGTTCTCGAAACTCAAGGCCGGTCTCGATGCGTTTATCCGGGGGGCTTTTCAGGAGAGCCCCTACCAGGAAAAACCGATACTGCGGGGCCTTTTTTTCAGCAGCGGAAAACAGGAAGGCGCGCCTTACTCGCAGCTGCTCAAGGAACTTGGCATGGTCGAGGCCAAAGAGGCGCTTCCCGGCACCAATAAAGGGTTGTTCCTGCATGATTTTTTCTCAAAAATATTGCCGGGGGACCGGGGCCTCTTTGCGCCCACCCAGCGGACATTGGCATGGGGACGCATGACCCGGAACCTTGGCCTGACCGCCTGGCTCGCAGTTTGTATTGCGCTGTGCGGGATGCTCAGCTTTTCCTTTGTCAAAAACCTTTCCGCCATTCGGGAAGTTTCCCGTGAGTTCCAGCAGCCGATCATTTTCCAGAATGATATCACTGCCGATGCCATAACCCTGGACAGGTATTTGGATGCGATTGTCAGCGTCGAAGAAAAAAACAGGCGCTTCCGCATCCCCCGCCTGGGATTGAGAGAAAGCCGGAACGTTGAAATGCGTCTCAAATCCGCTTTTTGTGATAAATACCAGGAAGGATTTCTGTCTTCTTTTGATAATCGGCAAACCGCATCCATGGCCCGGTTCTCCGCAGCGACCCCAAACGAGACCCTTGGCCGCCACGTTTCTCATATAGTCAGGCGAATTCACCTGATTCGGACAAAAATGGAAAGCAGAAGCGCTGCGGAACTTTCCAGGCAGGCACGCCCGGCATTTACGCCCTTACTTGTGCAGGCCGGTGATCCCATAGCGATCCCGGATCTTGACGAGAGGCTTTCCCGCATGTACGCCCATTACGTCCTCTGGCAGGCGGACCGGTCCGATTTGAATACGGAGCTGAACCATCTGCAGAAATGGCTCGGGCATATACTGGCGCTTGACGGGGTGACCCTGAACTGGCTTGCGGACTGGGTGAATACGGACCCCGGCCTTTCCCCGGTTCGGATGTCGGATTACTGGGGGAACGTCCGCTTTGAAGAAGACGTGCCCCAGGCCTTTACCATTGACGGGAAAAAACGCATCGACCGGTTTGTGTCGGATATAGAAACCGCGCTGTATGATCCCCTGGTCATTGCCGGGAAAAAGCTCGATTTTTACAAGTGGTACGACCAGCAATATGTGAGTGCCTGGCATGATTTTGCAACCGTTTTTACAAGCGGGCCGGAAACACTCGAGGAAAGGGATAAGTGGGCCCGGATTGCGTCCCGGATCGGAACCGAGCAGGATCCTTATTTCCTGCTGCTGGGCGCCATGGCACGGCATCTTGAACCCTATGGGGATCTTGCCGGAAAGCCGGCCTGGCTCGATTTTGTTAATGATTTTCAGATGGCCTGGAAGGAGGCTTCGATCCTTGGCGCAAAAGAGGGCATCGAGGATTCATCGCTGGCGGGTAAAGCGACACGCAAGGTTCAGAAAACCCTTCGGAAGGCTGAACGCGCTACAGGCATAACCACCGATAGATTGACGGATTCCGGAAACCGTCTGCTGGCGGGTCAGGCCCTGGCGGCCTACCGGGAATCGCTGGCTGAAATAGCGCCGGTCGCAACATCCAGACGGCTTGCTTACCAGTTCGCCGCTGATTTTTACAGGCACGAGGAAACCCCCGATTCAGGCGAGTCCGAATTCATGCGCGCTTATGACCAGGTGGATATTCTGAAGAGCGTTTTGAGCGATCCCGGCAGGGAGTTGGGCGCAATGGACCGGTTGATTGGAGGACCCGTAACGTTTCTGCATGAATATGCTCTCCGGGAGGCTGCCTGCCATCTCCAGGAGGCATGGGAAAAACAAGTGCTGCTTGACGTTCGGGATATCGCCCACCTGGACGTCACCCAGTTGCTGATGGGAGATCGCGGACTTGCCCGAAGGTTTATAGACGGACCGGCTGCCCCCTTTATCGATCAAAGCATGCAAAGAGGGTACCATCCCTTTGTCCGGAAAGAAAAATCAGTCGGTTTCATGCAGCCCTTCGTGGCCTATCTGAACAGGGCTGACAGGGCCTATCGGACCGCGCAATCGACATATACCGTCGTCGTTCGGGCGGAACCCACCGGCGCCAACCCGGAGGCAAGGGTCAGGCCGCACCAGGCCCTTCTGCAGTTGAATTGTCAGACAGGGCCGATTCAGCTTGTCAATCTGAATTACCCGGTGAGCAGAAATTTCGCCTATTCGCCCCAGGCCTGCAATGATCTGACGGTAACCGTGGATATCGGCAACCTGAGTTTAACGAAAACCTATTCCGGCTACCTGGCGTTCCCGAATTTCATCCGTGATTTTGAAAGCGGCCGGCGCCGGTTTCCTGTCGGGGAATTTCCCGAGCACAAGCTTGCCCTCCGGCAGATGGGGGTGGCATACGTTTCCATGGCTTTCGGTTTCCAGGGCCACGAGCCCGTTTTGAATTTTTTAAGCGTGGCTTCTGAACCCGTGCCGGAGGCGATCACCGCATGCTGGGATTAGGCAAAGATAAATCCGAATGGCGCTGGGCGGCTTCCGGAAAACATCCGCTGGGGAAGGATTATTTCCGGTTTGATGTCAGCAGTCCGCTTCAGTCCGCTTTTGCATCGTGGGTGGACCAGGGGTTCTCGTCGCTTCCGGAAGACCCGGATATTCGCCGGGCCATCTGTTTCTGGCGGTTCTGGGCAAAAGGGGCTAAAAAGGGGGAATTGGCTTGCGGTTTGCTGAAAGCCTCCAGCGACGGCATCGGTCGCCCTTACCCCCTGCTTATTATCGGCACCGGATATCGCAACGGATGGGAGAAACACTGGGAGCACCTGCCCCGGGTATTGGAAAACCTCTGGCAGCATATGGAATATATTGCAGCACGGCGCTTTAAGCACTTGCATGAACTGGCGGAAGCGGTCCGACAGATGCGCCCCCCGGGAGATATTAGGCCTGAAGAGACGGACCGGCATCCCCTTGATCCGGGAAAACGTTCCTTGGCCGATATCAGCGCAAGCGCAGGCAGCATGTCATATGATGCCGCCTGCCTGAAGGCGGAGCAGGTGGTCTGGGTGCCCCTTGACGATCAAAGCCATATGGCACCTTCAGTGATGCCTGTCATATGGGGGGCTCATTTAAAAGAACATGGGTTGGATGCGCCCCGGGCGTTTTTTATCGGGGGCCCCCCGGGTAAGGCCTTTCTTGTAATCTTTTTCCGGTCTTTACAGCCACAGGATTTTGTCCAATTCTGGTCAGCTGGGAAAATATCGGGTTTCAATAATCCGAATGGTTAGCGGCTGCAATGGAAAGCAAAAAAATCCTTGGCTTTTGAATGATTGTTGTGGTATCAGGGAATTGAACTTCCTTGTATTCATTTCCAAATACCGTCTCTACCGGATCGTTTTCCAGTGCAACATGTGTAATAGATCGTGTTAATCGATTTTTTTTTGTTATTTCAGCAAAATGAAATATTAATGATATCGGTTTGACGCCATGGATCTGTTGTTGCTGGGCAAAGCCCCTATCCATCCTGACACACCCGCCGGATCGGACATTCGTTATGACCCGGACTTTGAAGTACTGCAGGCAGAGATCGACAAGCTTTCCTCCCCCTCTGCCACTGATGGGGTTGACTGGAAAAAAGTCAACGACAACGCCGTTCGCATCCTTTCGGAAAAATCAAAAGATCTTACCGTAGCCGTCTACCTGGCGGTCAGCCAGACACATATCAACCGGATTGACGGGTTTGGCATCGGTCTTACGATCCTGCGTGATTTGCTTCAGCATTACTGGGAAGACCTGTTCCCCCCCAAAAAGCGGATGCGGGGGAGAGCCGGCGCCATCCAGTTCTGGCTGGAAAAGAGCGAGACGGCCCTTTCCGGAATGCAGGAAACAGCCGACATGGAAACCCTCGAGGGGATCCGGCAGACCCTTATGGATCTGGACGGACTGCTTCAGGCGCACCTGCCTGATCCGCCGTTGCTGCATGCCATCAACCGTCATATTCAGACGTTGGTCGAAAGGGCGGAGAAAACCGTTTCGCCTGCCACTGCACCGCAGATGACGCCTGTAGGCCCCGACCCTCCGACGCAGGAGAAAAACCTCGATGCGGGTCTTCAGGCAGACATGCCGCCGGATAGAAAACCGCCCGCCGCAAGCCCCCTTGCTGAGCCGGCGATTCAAAAAGACGCCGGCGAAATGGCATCCGAACAGGATGCCGCAACAACCGCCAATGCTGGTTTTCAACAGATTCGCAACGCTGGCCTATCCCTTTTCGATAAGAATTATAGAAATCCCGATGCCTACCGGTACCGCAGGATAGCCACCTGGACGAAAGTTTCCGCCCTTCCCCCGGCAACTGGCGGGAAAACACAAATCCCGCCGCCTTCGGCCCAGGAAATCAGTGCCCTTGAAAGTGCAAAAACAGGCAGCAACTGGGCTGTTTTGCTGTCAACGGCTGAACAGAAGCTTTCCCGTTTTATATTCTGGCTGGATTTGTGCCGGTTTTCAGCGGAGGCGCTGGCCCACCTCGGGGAGGACTGCCAACCGGCGCAAAAAGCGATTTGCGATGAGACCGCATTTTTTATGATGCGCATCCCCGGCCTGGACGGGCTGTCATTTTCCGACGGCATGCCTTTTGCCGATCCGGATACCCGGCAATGGCTGAAACAGATTGCCATAGGCGGTATCTCGGACAGAACATCTCAGATGCCGTTTTCGGCTGCGGAGTCGCCTGAAGGTCAATCGGATGCCACGAGCGATGTGCTGGAAAAGGCGCAGTCGCTCGCGCGGCGCAAGAAAGTGATGGAGGCCGTAGAGTTGATCCAGACGCAACTGCGTCAAAGCGTTTCGGCGAAAACAGCGCTTTCGTGGCGCATGGCCCTGTGCCGGATCCTGCTGGGCTCCACATTCAAACACGTGGCGTCCCCGCACCTTGAACAGGTCATTGCGGATATTGACAATTATCAATTGGAGAAGTGGGACCCGGATATGGCTTTAAGAGGGCTTGTACTGGCATGGACCGGCTTCCAGGCCATGGCGGACAATCGGTATGGCGAGCGCACGGATGCACTGTTGAATCGGATTTCACGCCTGGACCCGGCCGAAGCCCTTCGGCTGAGCCGTTAATCAATGAACGCCGGAAAATTTATTTACTGTAAGAAAGGGGGAGGTGAGTAATGGCAAAAGAATCCTCAGTAGCGCCAAAAGAAAGGGTCAATATTGTTTACCGGCCGGCTACCGGTGATGCAAAAGAAGAAGTCGAGCTGCCGCTAAGGCTTCTGGTAATGGGTGATTTTACCCAGAACCCTGATGACCGGATGCTGGAGGAGCGGGAACCCGTCAATATCGACAAGGACAATTTCAATGAGGTCCTGAAAGAGCAGAATATCGGCCTTAACCTGACGGTTCCCAACAAGCTTTCCGGAGAGCCTGATGATGAAATGAACGTTTCGTTGCGTTTTGAATCCATGAAGGACTTTGAACCCGAAGCCATCGCCCGCAAAACGCCCGAGTTAAAAAGACTTCTCGAATTGCGCGGCGCCCTGACAACACTCAAGGGACCGCTCAGTAACCTTCCTGAATTTCGTAAAAAGCTTCAGGAGCTTGTTAAAGACGATGCGGCCCGGGAACAGCTTTTAAAAGAACTCGGCGTGGAAGAAAAATAAGGAGGTTCGTATGCCGGAAGAACAAGTACAAGACGCTGCGGGTACAGAGCAAACAACACAGGAGTCGACCTCCCTGATCGACGATATTGTCCAGGCCACTAAGCTGAAGCCCGGAGACGAGTCTTACGGTTTGGCCAAAAAGGGGATCGAGGCATTGATCACCCAGCTCATCGAGCCGGGGAAAAAGGTGGACAAGGTTTCCAAGGCCGATGTCGATGAGATGATCGCCGAAATCGACAACAAGATGAGTCTTCAACTGGATGCCATCCTTCACACCCAGGAACTCCAGAAACTGGAGTCAGCCTGGCGTTCGCTGAAATACCTGGTGGACAAGACGAACTTCAGGGAGAATATCAAGATCGAACTGCTCAATGTGAGCAAGGACGACTTGCTGGAGGATTTTGAAGACGCGCCCGAGGTGACGAAATCCGGACTCTACAAAACGGTTTACTCGGCCGAGTACGGCCAGTTCGGCGGCAAACCCTATGCCGCCATGGTTTCCAACTACGAGTTCGGCCCCGGCCCCCAGGATATCAAGCTGCTTCAGTATGTGGCCAGCGTGGGTGCCATGGCGCACGCGCCTTTTATCGCGGCGGCAGGCCCGGAATTTTTCGACCTGGAGAATTTCCAGAAATTCCCCCAGCTCAAGGATTTGAAATCCATTTTCGAAGGCCCGAAGTACACGAAATGGCAGGCATTCCGGGAAAGCGAGGATGCCCGGTATGTCGCCCTGGCATTGCCCCGGTTTCTCCTCAGGCTTCCCTACGGGCCGGATACACAGCCGGTCAAGGCGTTTAATTACAAAGAAACGGTCTCTGCCAGCCACGAAGACTACCTGTGGGGAAATGCCGCGTTTACGTTCGCCTCGCGTTTGACCGACAGTTTCGCCAAGTACCGCTGGTGTGCCAATATCATCGGCCCCATGGGGGGCGGAGCGGTGGAAGACCTACCCCTGCACCAGTTCGAGGCCATGGGCGCCGTCCAGACCAAGATCCCCACCGAGGTGCTGATTTCCGAGCGGCGGGAGTTTGAGCTTGCAGAAGAAGGCTTTGTCGGCCTGACCATGCGCAAAGGCAGCGACAATGCGGCGTTTTTTTCCGCCAATTCTGTACAGAAACCTAAATTTTTCGGTATCAGCAAGGAAGGCAAGGCTGCGGAGCTGAACTATAAGCTTGGCCTGCAGTTGCCCTACATGTTTGTCATCAACCGCCTGGCGCACTACCTGAAAGTGATTCAGCGGGAGAATATCGGCACATGGAAGGAGCGCACCGATCTTGACCGCGAGTTGAACGAGTGGATTCGTCAGTACGTCGCGGACCAGGAAAACCCGAGTGCTGCGGTGAGAAGCCGCAGGCCCCTGCGGCAGGCGAAAGTGACGGTGGAAGATGTAGAGGGCGAACCCGGATGGTACAGGGTTGGCCTGAAGGTCAGGCCGCATTTTAAATACATGGGCGCGGATTTTACCCTTTCACTGGTTGGCAAGCTCGACAAGGAGTAGTGCCAACCGCTATTAACCCAAAAATAAGGAGACCCGGTCATGCCAACGCCATGTTATCTGTCAATTACAGGTGCAACCCAGGGGGGGATCACGCAGGGAGCATTTACGGAAGCGAGTGTCGGCAACGTTTACCAGGAAGGCCATGAAGACGAGGTCCTCGTGGAAGCGTTCGATCATACGGTTACCGTACCCACGGACCCCCAGAGCGGTCAGCCCACCGGGCAGCGGGTTCACAAGCCCCTGACCATCACCAAAGTTTTCGATAAATCTTCCCCCCTGCTGTACACCGCCTTGACGATAGGGGAAAGGCTGACCAACTGTGAACTCAGGTGGTATCGGACGAGCGTATCCGGCCAGGCGGAACATTATTTTACCATTGCCCTGGAGGATGCCATCATTACAAACATTCATGCGTATATGCCCAATTGTCAGGACCCCGGCATGGCGCACTTTACGCATCTGGAGGAGGTCTCTTTCTCATACCGGATGATTACATGGACGCATGTAGTCGCGGGCACCGAGGGATCGGACGACTGGCGGACCGCGGGCGGTTGATTTTAGACCGTTTGCATAAGTGGCGTCCCGGCCGCCATGCAGGTGTCATCGCGATGACAATCAAGGCCGTTGAATTGAAAGCACGGTGAATCGCAAGGTGAATCGCAATGAGAGAGGCACGCCTGCTCGAACGGTTGCGCATGCAGTCCGCGATGCCCGGCCGAAGCACGATTGAAGATCCCAAAAAAATAATCGATTCGATCACCCTTCACCTTCAGAATGTTCTGAACACGCGGCAGGGCGGGGTGCAGATCGCTGAAGATTACGGTTTGCCGGACTTCAATGACGTGCTGAACAGCCAGGCGGGTGCTGCGCGGGAGATAGAAAAAGCGATCCGTCTGACCATCCAGAAGTATGAGCCCCGCCTGAGGGCGGTCCGTGTTCGGTACATTCCGATCGAAGGCGACCTTATGTCTCTTAATTTTGAAATTCATGCACGGCTCGCCGTGGAAGGCGAGGAGGAGCCGGTCGTATTTGAAAGCCAACTGGGACAGGACGGAAAAGTAACCATCAGGAGCTGACTTGTTAAACCGATATTTCCAGCAGGAGCTGACCCATTTAAAGGATCTGGGGCAGGCCTTCGCAAAGGCGCACCCCGCAGTCGCCCCGATGCTGAGCGGTCCTTCCGCAGATCCCGATGTTGAGCGCCTTCTGGAAGGCGTTGCTTTTCTGACCGCGCTTCTGCGCCAGAAACTCGATGATGAGTTCCCCGAAATCGTCCATGAACTGGTGCAACTGATATGGCCGCATTATCTGCGGCCGGTTCCCTCTGCCGCCATTGTTGCATTTACACCGAAGTCCAGCATGAAAAAGCCCATGACCATTCCGGCAGGGGTTCAGCTCGCATCGGCGCCCGTGGACGGCACGTCCTGCCTTTTCCGGACCTGCTTTGAAACCGTCGCCCATCCCCTGACCATCCTGGAAGCCGGGTTCTTTTCATCCGCCGGCCAACCGCCGGCCATTGTTTTGAAGCTGCGCCTGAACGGGCCACCGCTGCCCGAATGGCAGCCCGATTATGTGCGGTTCTTTCTGGCCGGCGAGTATTCATCCGCGGCGGATTTGTTTTTGTTGCTCCAGAACTATTTGAAATATATTGAGTTTTCTGCTTCTGAGCCGGGCCGGAGCCGGATCGTGTCCCCGGACCATTTAAAGCCAGTCGGCTTTCAACAGACCGAAAGCCTGTTTCCATATCCGTCCAACGCGTTTCCGGCTTACCGGATTCTGCAGGAATATTTTGTTCTGCCGTCCAAGTTTCTTTTCCTGGATCTCTATGGATGGCGGAAATGGCTCAACCGGGGGGATGGCAATGATTTCACCATCCGCTTTGTCCTGGACCGGCCGCCGTTTACACCCGGGCGCATAAGGGCGGCTGATTTTATTCTGGGGGCAACGCCGGTCATCAATATATTCGACCATGAAGCCGACCCCATACGCCTGGACCATCGCAAGACCGACTATGATGTCCATCCTGCGGGCAGCAACCCGGCGCATTACCAGGTGTATGCCATCGAAAAGGTGGCGGGATTTATTCAGGGTAGTGCGAAAGAGAAGGTTTATGCGCCTTTTGATCAGTTTTCAGCCAAAGATGCTTCCCGGCCGGTTTATTATACCCGGTTAAGGCGGTCGGCGCTTGGAAGCGGGTTTAATGTGGCCCTTTCCTTTGCCTACCCGGAAACGGCCGAACCGCCGCGGACGGAAATCATTTCGATCAAGGTGCAGTGCACCAACGCCCATCTGCCCGAACGGCTGCAGGTCGGGGATATCTCTCAACCGACGAGCAGTTCGCCCGAATTTGTCGATTTCAGAAATATTACAGTCCCGAGCACCAACGTGCTGCCGCCCATTGGAAGCAACCTGTTATGGCGCTTCCTGTCTCATTTGTCGCTGAATTATCTTTCCCTTGCCCAAGCTGAAAACCTGCGAACGCTTCTATCCCTTTATATCTTCGAGGAAACCCGTGAAAAAACGGCGATTATCGCAAACCAGAAGCGGATCGCAGGGATAGAGGCCCTTGACGCCAAAGCGGCCAACCGAATGGTTGGCGGGGTGATGATGCGCGGCATGGAAATACGAATGAAGATCCGGCAGGACCATTTTGCAAGCCCGGGGGATTTGTATCTTTTCGGCACTATTATGGACTATTTTTTCGGCAATTATGCGTCTATCAATACATATACGCGCACGGCGATCAATGAGGCGGTCAAGGGGGATGTCTATCATTGGCCGGCGCGCATCGGGCTGCACCCGTTAATTTAGTGCCCAGCTTCCGATGCCTGTATTTTACACAGAAAAAGGGAGTGTCGCATTCCATGGCCCGGCACGAAAATCATACGCATCCGGCAGCAGGGTCGATGCTTCAATCGGACCTGACAAGGGAAGGTCACGATTTCAGTTTTTTTCAGGCGATGCGTCTTCTTAGGCTGTTTCTGCGCTCATCCCAGGGCCATGCGCCACAAAACGATCATTCTCCGATTCCCATCCGCATCCGCCCAAACTTGTCCCTTGCGTTTCCCCCTGCTGATATTGATTGCATCCGGGAACTCGATGAAGATGCGTATTCAGTCTATGAAGTAACCGCAAATTTTCTGGGGTTATACGGCATCTCCTCCCCGCTTCCGACGTTCTACACCGAAGAATTGATGCATGAAGAAGCCGAGGATGAAAGCGTCTGCAGGGATTTTATCGATTTCATCAATCAGCGCATTTTTGAACTTTTTTACGATTGCTGCATCAAATACCGCCAGTCTTTTCAGGTTGTCGAAGCCGGCAGCCGGCAGCATCTGGAGCGGATTTTCTGCCTGATGGGAATCGGGGATGCACCGCTTAGAGAAGCTGTTGGGGACCCCTACCGCTTGATCCGATATATCGGTCTTCTGATACAAAAACCCCGGTCCGCCATGGGGCTTGAAACCATTCTGAAGGATGCTCTTGACGGTATTCCCGTGACGGTTCATCCCTGTATCATCCGAAATGCGAAAATCGCTCCCGATCAGAAATTTTTTCTCGGATCACCGGATCATCGCCTGGGGGAAAACACAATCATTGGTGAAGAAATCAAAGACCGAATGGGAAAATTCGCCATCCGGATCGGCCCCCTTTCGTCAGAAGGGTTCCGTGGCTTTTACCCTGAGGCGGATCATTTCCGGATGGCCCGTTTTTTGACGGACTTTTATGTCCTGGAACGGCTGGAATATGACATTGAGGTCGTTCTTGCCGAAGGAGAGGCCAAAACGGTATGCCTGGGCGAATCGGAGCACGCCCGCCTTGGCTTGAACTCCTGGGTTTTTTCCGGTGACAGGATCGGAGAAATGCGTAAGGTTTATTCATTTGCCGCATAGGGAGGAGCATATGATTACCGTAGATATCAAGGGGCTGCTTGGACGCTTGAATTCATACTGCACCCGCGGCCTGGAAGCCGCCGCAGGGCTTTGCGTATCCCGAACCCATTACGAAGTTACTGTCGAACACGTGATGGCCAGGCTTATCGATGAAAACCAATCATCGGATATTCCCCTGATCTTGCGGCACTTTGAGATCGATCCGTCCCGATTTAAAAAGGCGGTGGACCAAACCCTTGAATCCCTTAAAACCGGAAATGCCGCGAAGCCGGTTTTTTCACCCGTCCTGCTGGACTGGTTCCAGGAAGCCTGGCTGGTCGCCTCCATCAACCTCGACGAGTCGCGAATTCGTTCCGGTGCATTGATCCTGGCGCTGCTGACCCGTCCCGCCCAGTTTTCAACCGGCAAGTGTGCGGACATACTGGGCACGATCAGCCGGGACAACCTTATGTCCGCGTTTTGGGATATCACAAAAAGTTCCGTGGAAACAGTTCGAAAAGGGGAGGCCGCTCCTGAACGGGGAGATGCCATGCCCGGCGCGGACTCCGCCTTGGCGCGCTTTTGCATTGATTTTACCGGCAAGGCCGCTGCCGGGGAAATCGACCCGGTGTTCGGGAGGGACCGGGAGATCCGCCAGATGGTGGATATCCTTGCCCGCCGCCGAAAAAACAACCCCATTGTCGTAGGCGAGGCCGGGGTGGGGAAAACCGCCGTGGTTGAAGGCCTGGCCCTTCGTATTGTGGAAGGCGACGTCCCTGAGCTTCTTCAGGACGTGTCCGTTGTCGGCCTTGACATGGGGCTGCTTCAGGCGGGGGCCGGGATGAAGGGGGAGTTTGAAAACCGGCTGAAAGGGGTGATCAACGAGGTCAAGGCATCGGAGAAGCCGATCATCCTGTTTATTGACGAGGCCCATACCCTGATCGGCTCCGGGGGGGCCGCCGGCACCAGTGATGCGGCCAATCTTCTCAAACCGGCGCTGGCCCGGGGCGAGCTGCGCACCATTGCCGCCACCACGTGGTCGGAATACAAGAAGTACTTTGAAAAAGATGCGGCCCTGGCCCGGCGCTTTCAACTGGTCAAGCTGGATGAGCCCTCCGAGGCAATCGCGGTGCTTATCCTGCGGGGGTTGAAAGAAAAGTACGAACAGGCCCACGGCGTGGTGGTCAGGGATGATGCCATCCAGGCGGCGGCCGAGCTTTCAAGCCGGTATATTTCCGGCCGCCAGCTGCCGGACAAGGCCGTTGACCTGCTGGATACAAGCGCAGCCCGGGTAAAGGTGCTGCTGTCTGCAAAACCCGGTGTCATCGAGGACAAGGAGCGCCTCATCCAGAACCGGACACGGGAGCTGGAGGCCATCGAGCGCGACCGGCGCCACGGGCTGGTGGTCGATAAGGAGCGGTTTGACACTATTGGGAGCGAACTGGAGGCCCATGGGGAAGAACTGGCCCGGTTGATGGAAAAATGGACAGGCGAGCGGGATGCGGCCCGCCGGATCGTTGATCTGCGAAAGTCTTTGCATGAGGCCGGTGACCCAGGCCCGCAAGACGATATTGCCAGCCAGATTGAAGCGCTCACCAAGGCGCTCGAGGGGGTTCGCCAGGACACGCCCCTGGTGCCCATTGAAGTTGACCCGGACGTTGTCTGCCAGGTGGTGTCGGACTGGACCGGCATCCCCCTTGGCAGGGTGATGCGCGACGATGCCAAAAACCTCCTTGCCCTTGAAAAAAACCTGAAGAAACGGATCAAGGGGCAGGACGAGGCCATGGGGGCAATTGCGGAAACCGTTAAATCCGCCAAGGCCGGTATCAAGGACCCGGCTCAGCCCCTGGGTGTGTTTCTTCTTGCCGGCCCCAGCGGTGTGGGCAAAACCGAAACCGGGATTGCCATTGCCGAGCTGCTTTTCGGCGGCGAAAACTTCATGGTCGCCATCAATATGAGCGAGTTTCAGGAAAAGCATACGGTGAGCCGCCTGATCGGGTCACCCCCGGGCTATGTCGGGTACGGGGAAGGGGGCGTCTTAACGGAAGCCGTTCGCCAGCGGCCTTATTCCGTTGTTTTGATCGATGAGGTGGAAAAAGGTCATCTCGAAGTCATGAGCCTGTTTTACCAGGTATTTGACAAGGGGAGACTGTCGGACGGGGAAGGCCGGAGCATCGACTTCCGAAACACGGTCCTGTTCCTGACCAGCAACCTGGCCACCGATATTATTACGGAAATGTGCGCAGGCGATGAAATGCCGTCCGTTGAAACCCTCACCGAGGCGGTCCGGCCGGTTTTGAGCAACCATTTCAAGCCCGCGCTTTTGGCCCGGATGACGGTTATTCCTTACAAAACACTGCCTACGGACATCCTCAAGGATATTGTCGTGCTCAAAATGGATAAGCTGGTCAAGCGGTTGGCGGATACCCACAAAATGAAGTTGACGTATTCGGACGATGTCGTCCGGACGATTGCCGAACGGTGCACCGAGGTCGAAACCGGCGCCCGCAATATCGACTATATCATGGCCGGGACCATACTGCCGCGCATGTCCCACGAGATCCTGACGCAGATGGGAGACGCCGGGATGCCCTCGCAGGTCCACCTGGGCATCGGGGCGGACGGGGCCTTTGATATCCGTTTTGAAGGGGGGCAAAAATGAGCGTTCCGTCATACCAGGCGCAAAAGGAATATGCGTTCATATCTGATGCATATCCGGAAAGCACCTTTTCGGTGGTACGGTTTTCGGGCGTTGAGGGCATATCCCGTTTATACGAATTCGACATCGCGCTGATATCCGAGGACCCTGAAATCGATTCCCAGCGGATGCTTCGCAACCCTGCTGTATTTGTCATTTCTGCGGCCGACAGGGATATCCCTTTTTACGGGATGCTCTCCCGGTTTGAACAGCTTCAGGAAGTCGATGAAACCGTGTTTTACCGGGCGGTACTGGTCCCCCGGCTCTGGCAGGCATCCCTTTATCATGAAAACCAGTTGTTTTTGGATAAACGCGTGCCGGATATCATCGAGGAAATTCTGCACCAGGCCGGCCTGACCAGCAATGATTACGATTTCCGGCTGACAGGGGACTATGAACCCTGGGAATATATCTGCCAGTTCCGGGAAACGGATCTTGATTTTATCGCCCGCTGGATGGAACGGGAAGGCATTTTTTACTACTTTGAGCAGACCGACGATGGCGACAAGGTCATCATCACCGACAGATCCACATCCCACCAGGATGTTTCCGGCCGTGCCGTCATCCCCTATCTTCCCCCGTCAGGGCAGGCGCCCATGGAGGAAGACTGCGTGCATGGGTTTATCTGCCGGCACCAGGTGCTCCCCATGCGGGTGCTTTTGAAGGATTATAATTACCGGCGGCCGACCCTGGACCTGAGGGGTGAAGCGGACGTGGATGCACAGGGGGGGCGGGGAACGGTTTATATTTACGGGGAGCATTTCAAGACCCCGGAGGAGGGAAACGCCCTTGCCAGGATTCGGGCCGAGGCGTTTCTCTGCCGGGAGCGCCTTTTTTACGGGGAAAGCACGGCAGCCAACCTCAGCCCCGGGTTTGTTTTTGAACTGGCGGACCATTACCGCGATTCCTATAACCAGCGGTACCTGTTGACCGAATTGCGGCATCAGGGTCAATCCGCCCGCTTCATGCCGGGGGGCGGCCAGTCGTCCGCAGATGACCACTCCCGCATGGGTTACACCAACGAATTTGTCGCCATTCCCGAAGGCATTCAGTTCCGGCCCGAGTGCAACACCCCCAGGCCCCGGTTTTACGGCAGCATCAATGCCACCGTGGATGCGGAGGGGGACGGCGAGTACGCTGAAATCGACGATGAAGGCCGCTACAAGGTGATCCTCCCTTTTGACCAGAACGGCAACAGCTCGGGCAAGGCCTCCCGCTGGGTCCGCATGGCCCAGCCCCATACCGGGCCGGGATATGGCATGCACCTTCCGCTGCACAAGGGGGCAGAGGTGCTGCTTACCTTTATCAACGGCGACCCTGACCGGCCGATCATTGCATCCGCGGTACCCAACCCGGACACGGCCAGTCCCGTGACATCCCAGAACCAGACCCAGCACATTATCAGCACCCGCTACGGCCATGTCATCACCCTTGACGACAGTTCCAGCCAGACCTCGATCACTATCAATACGAACAATAACTGCACGATTGTCATGGAGGACCAGCGCAACTCCATCACCCTGTGCACCCCTGCCGGCTACTGCATCAAGCTTTGCGACACGGAGCGGATGATTCATGCGTACACGCCGGAAGGCCGCTTTCTGACTCTCGATGATGCGGTCCAGGAAGCGCGGCTGAGGACACCCAGCGGCCATCTTCTCAGCATGCATGACCCCTCCAGCAGCCTCGTGCTTGAAAGCACGGATGGTCATTTTCTTGAAATGGTGCCGGGACATGCGCATTTGAAGACAAACGGGGGCAGGGAGGTGAACCTCAATGACAAGGGCAGCCTGATCCAGGTGACAGACGGGAGCAACCATTTGCATATGAGCCCCGGCGCCCTTCATGCCTGGCGGGGGGGCAGCCATGTAAGCCTGGAAGATGGTTCGGCGCACATGTATCATGGCAATTACCATGTGCTGGCCGACGGCGGCCAGGCCAAGCTGTACTCGGCCGGAGCCGAAGTTCAGGTGACAAGCAGTGAGGTGAGGATCGCGGCCGGCGGAAGCAATATCACCGTGTCCGGGGGAAGTATTGACGTTAAAAGCAGTGCCGTTAATCTGAATTCATGATTTGTTTGGGGTAAGGGTTCAAATTACGGCACCAAGGGAGAAAATGATGTCAAATCATTCTGCATTAAAAAGGCAAAAGAATCTCTTCATTCAAAGCAAAAAAAAAGAGCCGATACCGGATTGCAATAACGGCCCCGAGCGGAGGGTTAAAATCCGCGATATTCATATCGGGCACTCACCTTCTGCGGCTCAGTCGGGAAGCAGCCCCCGAACCCTTTTGGGAGAATGCGTGAGCACGGATCATCCGACCTTAAAGGGGAGGGTCCTTGTGAAATGGCTGGAACCGGGTGGAGAAACCACTGAAAAATGGCTGCCATCCCTCCAGAACCTGGCTGTGCGAAAGCATGATCGTCTTCTTTTGATCAAACCTGAGAACGGGCATGAAATGATTGTGACCGGTGTTGTGGACGGGTTTGCCAAACGTCCGGAGGTCGTTCGGCAAAGTGCTGCACACATGGCGCTGGAGCCGGATGAATCGATCCGTATAACCAGCAAAGACGGGGACCAGTTGCTTGAGTTGTTCCAATCCGATTCCGGCCCGGTCATCCGGGTTCTGCAAAAAGATATCGCTGTTGAGCTTCCCGGTAAGCTGAGATTGGCTGCAGACAGCATCGAGCTGAAAGCCGGTGCAGGTCCGATTCATATACGGGCGACAGACGATGTCCGGATTAACGGGGAAATGATCCATTTAAATTAAGTGGGTGCTGTTGTCACCGCAGGTTCCACGATCAAGGGGGCTGGCGGGACATTACATTGAACTTGTCTGAATATTTCAGGGAATATGCCTTGGAACTCGTAAACCAGACACCTGTTGCAGCAAATGTAAGGGTTAGCGTTGATGAGCGCTCCGGTATGAAATATGGCGTCCTCACGGCCAAAGCCACTTTTTTGATCCGCACTGATGGCACAGCGGAAATCGATTCACAAAACCCGTTTCCCTTATTTGACAAAGACCAGGAAACCGAGTTGGGGATCTTACCCTCGGACCTTCACCCCCGCAAAGATCCTGTTTTTGAAGTGATTTTGCTGGGGGCCGCCTATGCAACGGATAAGACCGAGATCTCGCATCGACTGGTTGAACTCGCCGTCGGGAATGTGCGGCGGCAAATACGGGTGTCAGGCGACCGATATTGGGACGGTACGGAAAGGATATCGCCGCCCCGGCCGTTTACCAGAATGCCCATGACATATGCATATGCGTTCGGAGGGTCATGCGAAGCCGCTTTTGACGATCATACCGTGCTGGATGTAGAGGACCGGATGAACAGGTATGGCAGGGGATTTGACGCGGTAAAGGCCGCGCGTGACCTGGCAGCCTGTTTTCAGGCCCCTGAAGGGTTTCCTAAGATTACAGGAACACGGATGTTGCCAAACCTCGAAAACCCGGAGAACCTCATATCGAAATTCACAGATGCGCCGGAGCCTTATAGCTGGGCAACGGTGCCGCCGGATATCGGATTCGCGATGATTGAGGCAATGAAAGTGTTTCAAAATACCGGTGCTCCCCCGGAACTGGAGGAAGCAAGAAATATGATCGCTCACCGGGCCCATCCGGACTGGGTCATTGATTTGCCCCCGCCCGATAGCCTCGTTTCCATGACAGGAATGCGTCCCGATATGGAAGTGCTTGCCTTCAGGCTGCCAAGTTTGCGTATTGTAGCTGACTACGTGGTAGGAAACCGAACCGGTGAGCGTGAACTGGTCCCCCAACTTCTGGTACTCTTGCCCGAAGAGGCCAGGTTTTACCTGGTTTATCGGGCGGCTTTTACCCTGCAGGTTACCCCGGAAATGGAGCGTTCTTTCCGGTTGCGCCTTGATAATGGCTGGTATGTGCCGAATTCGTAAACCAATGGTTTTGCAGCGAGGCGAAAATGAGTAAAATCTCGATACAGTGGGATATCGCATTTAATATCTTTTTTCCGTTGACCGCCACGCATCATTTTGCCCCTGCCCCGCCGGTGGTGCCGCCCAACCTACCGCCGGTTTCCGCAACGCCGCTGACATTGGCGGCTTGTGCATTTGAAATCCCCACAACCATGTTCTGGCCGCCGGGCAACCTTTTTGGAAAAAACAAGCTGACCTCCACTGTCATGCATAATAACTGCACCATAACGCTGGACGGCCATGATTGCGGAGTCATGATACCCCATGTACAGATGACGCCCGCTCCCAATAACATGATGACCTTATTAATACATATCCCCTTTTCCAGTCGGAAATCCATGTTTTGCGCAAGCACCGTGGTCATGAACGGAAAATCCGTCGCCTGCAACACACTATACGGGTTGCCGCCCACACCGATGATGTATTGTGCAGATCCGATTTCAATGCCGTTGGCCAGCGGGGACACGTCGAATCTCAACTCGGTTTCCGTGGGCATGACGTTTTTTTGGGACTGGGTAATCGGCGCGGCCACAATCGCAGCCTCGATGCTGATTGACCGGTATCTGGCCAGAAAAAGTCCATTTAAAGCGCCTAAAAATTGGAAAGCTTTGGCGAGAGAAGCACTTCAACAGGCCATATTGGGACCGGGTAAATCAATACGGAGTTTTATGCTGAAAAATGGGTTGGCTGCTTTAACAGGTATAGCCAGAATGGCCGCAACAGACGGGCCTGTAAGTTTCAATATCACCTTGCTTGGTGACACCTATTTTGAAATCCAGGTAGTGGTTTCCAGAGATTCATCCGGACAAAAAAAGGTTTCGTACACGGATCGTGTCGGCCCTGCGTCTGGTGAAGTCAGAATGCAGGGGTTGACGAATTTGGTAGACGGCCTGTTCGGTTCATCCGAGGAAAGCCACCGGAGGGGCGATTTATTATGAGCCGTCAACCTGAACGTCCTGATTATGATGTAGTCGTTGACCTTTTTCCCGCGGGCCCCAATATACCCCAATGGGCATACGCCCTTGTTAAGTATGTCTATCGGATTGAAAGGGGGCGATGCGTCCTGAAAGCGGCGGAACCCCTGTTTCATGACATCCGGGATCCGGATATCGAGCCCCGCCTGCTCCCGGGAAGTGAATTCTGGACGACCAAGTATGCTGCCGATGTCGTGGTCCGTGGGAGCGCCTTTGCGCCTTATGGAAAACCCGTTTTTTCCATGCAGGTTTCCGTTCGCGTCGGAAACCAGTCCAAAGTGATACAGGTCTGGGGAGAGCGATGGGCCAGCTGGAAATCCGGGGGAAATCCTGTTTTCAGCCAGCCGAAGCCCTTCATCGAGGTTCCGCTTACCTATGCCAATGCCTATGGCGGGGTTGACCCCAGAGTGCCGGTCAGCGACAAACCGCTTACGGAAATGGAGATGTTCCGCCTTCAGGCCGATCATCCGGGCCTATATCCCCGAAACCCGTTTGGCAAAGGGTACGTGGTGCTGCCGGAAGCGGCCCAAGACGTAAGATTGCCGTTGCTGGAAGATCCGGATGACCTGTTGACGCCAACCCGGTTTATCGTCGGGGACCCCGGCTTGTGGTACCGCCAACCGTTGCCATGGTGCTATGAATACACCAACCCTATCCAGTTTCCGAGATTTGCATATATTGGTCTCGATGCCTGGTTTTCGCCGCCTGATGATGAGCGGTTGCCGGAGGTAAAGCGAGGGCATCTTCCCATTAATTACAGATCCGTATTTGGTGATGGTTGGGATCCAACGAAGGATACGCCCGACGCTTATTTTCAGGAAGCTTCCCTTGGGATGGTTTTTCAGGATCTGCCAGAAAATACCCCTTTTATTATCAAGGGGATGAATCCGGAGGAACCCGTTATTGAATTTTCTATGCCGCCGGAACCGTTTGTTGAAATATATATCGAAGGCCAAAAAGAGGCCGTCAAGCCGCAAGTTTCAAATATGTTGATTGAACCCGGAGAAAAACTGGTCTCCGTTGTTTATATTGCGCGCACGGAAAAACTGCCGCGGGTTTTTATTCCGGGCATACATGGCTATATTCCGTTATCTGTCCGAATAAACGTTGATGCACCTGTAAAATACGAGACCCCGCCAACAATTCGGGACCAGTTAAAGGCCGCATCGGTGAATGACAATGGAGAAACTGCATGATTAAAGCGACAGGCGGCCGCAATGGTAATGGGTCATAGCCTGCAGCCTGCGGGGGGGGCAGCCTCCGGTGGAAAAAAGGTGCGCTATGCCATTGTGATTGCGTTTCCCCGTATTTTGCTATACAAGCAATACAGTTGACAACCTAAACCTCCTTTTCTTTTGGTTATTATGCATATTTCTGATATTATAGTTAATATTGTTCATATTGAAGGACCGTTAAAGGGGGAGATACAGGAGTTGTCCGACCCCGAAATCCGCATCGGCCGGAACCCTGACTGCCAGGTTCGATTTCCGGCCGACAGTTTAACCATATCCCGGGATCATGCGAGAATCGTCCGCGAGGGAAATCGCTTCAAACTCGTCAACAAGAGCGCCAACTATACGTATGTCAATGGCAAACCGGTGGTCGAGAATGAAGAGGCCTATCTGAAAAGCGGTGACTGGCTGATGTTTGCCGAAGGCGGGCCCAAAGTGAGTTTCCTCTCGAAACAGGCGACTGCCGGCAGGCAGCCCGAGCCCAAGGCACCATCTCCGGCGGCATCGGAAACATCACGCCCAAAGGCCCATGCCCCGGAAGTTCCACCCCTGGAAAGTCGGCAGCCGGCAATTCCACCAGTGAGGGGGGCGTACAGTCCGCCTCCCCCGGAGCCGCATTTTACCGGGGAGCCCCGGTTTGATGAGCCGGCGCCCCAAGCCGTTCCCCTGGTGATTCGCTACGGCCCCACGCTCCAGCGGTTCAAAAAGCTGCCGATCACGATCGGAAAAAACGCGGACTGTGATTTTACCATTTCCCATGAATCCCTTTCCGGCCGGCATGCCGAGATTTTTTTCAGAAACGGGCAATACTGGGTAAAAGACCTCACCGGCACCCAAAGCGTGTTTCTTGACGGGCGGACCATTGACCCGGAAGCGCCCCTGATGCCCGACAGCAGGCTGGAATTGGCCCACCAGGGGCCTGCATTCCGGTTTCTGGGGGAAGGCCGGCTAGATCAAATTGCGGAATAACCGCAGGAGGTGCATATGCGTATACCGGATCTGCCGTTTGTCATACGGGTGCTGGCCCCTTTTGCGATTAACCTTGAGGCGCCATGGGACGGACCGCCGCTGGCGGTCGATACGTCAAACATGGACCCGGTGATGGCATCGATGGAGATTTCCACCTATATCCCCATGCCCCGGCAATTGTGCCCGGACGGGGGTATTGACATCCGGATCGCCCGGATGAAGGATTTCCACCCGGATGCACTCATTCAAAACACCCCGTTTTTAAAGAACCTTCACGAAGCCGGCAAACTATTGTCCGACCCCCGCCTGTCATCCGAGGAGAAACGGCAAGGCCTGGAACAATTCCAGGACCTTCCCGAACTGCATGTCAGCACGGAAGCAAAAGGTTCCATGCCGAAGGATGCCGGTGCCCTGGACAATATTTTGAACATGGTCGCAATGCCGGGAGAGGCGCAAGCGACCGGTTCAAAACAAGAAAGCCCATCCGGTGAAGGTGCCGCTGGCGGCATATTGCAGGCTGTGCTCGACCGTATTTATTCAGATGCGGCGTTTCGTCATACCGAGGCCGCCTGGCGCGGGCTTAAACTGCTCCTTGGGCAGGGGGTTCAGGAAAAGGGCGGTTCCCGGGTGGAGATCATTCCGGCGAACCTTGATACACTGCAGGATACAATTGCCGGGATGACGGCGGGCCAGATCAATGACCTGCCGTCTTTGACTGTTTTTGACTTGCCCTTTGACAATACGCCCCACAGCATCGGCCTGCTTGAAAATATCGCCCGTTTTGCGGAAATCCTCATGGCCCCGGCACTGGTGTGGGCTTCCCCACGGCTGTTGGAGCTCGATTCATGGGCGGATCTGGACCGCCTGCCATTTCTGCCCAATTATCTTGACGCCCCTCATTTTGCAAAGTTTAACCGTCTAAAAACCCAGTCCGAGGCCAACTGGCTGGTCGTTTCCTGCAACCGGCTGCTGGGGCGATACCCTTACGGCAGTGAAAACCGTCCGAAGACGGTTTCTTTTGAAGAGCGCGACCTGCCGTGGGTAAGCCCGGTATGGGCGGTTTGCGCACTGATTCTAAAGAGCCTGGGCCTGACAGGGTGGCCCACCCGATTGACGGACTGGCAACGGGTCCGGGTCAATGACCTGCCCGTGCACATTGTGAGCAGGGATACGGCGATCCCGTCCGAGGTGATGTTTTCGGAAAACCGGGTGGACCAGTTGCGGCGGGCAGGCATGACATACGTTGCCGCGGCGGCAGGCCATGATTTCGTGTTTGTCCCCATGGAGACGACGCTGGGGGGCGCCTCCCTGGCGTATCAACTGTTTGCATCCCGGGTGACGCATTTCATTTTGTGGTGCAGGGACAATCTTCCCCCGGATTTGTCCGGCCCGGCCCTGGAAGACGCGTTGAAACAGGCATTTCATCTTTTATGGGAAAAAAGCGGCCATCGCGGGCCTGAATCCCTCGAGATCACGGCAGATCCGCCTGACACTGAAGGGCGGATACCCCTGCAGGTTGACCTTAAACCCTCCCGGCACATCCTTTACTCAGGGGAAGGGCTTACCCTGGCATTCAACTGGTAAGCGATTATGCAGCGGCTGTCTGCAAGGATTCTTTCAACGGGTCAGGCATCTTCTCCGGGGCGTCATAGTCGATAATCTCCTGGAAGGCCGGAATGCCCGACAGCTGGGTTACATTGGTGATAAATTCGTCAGACGGCAGGAAACTTTCGATCGGCGCCTTTACCAGCACCAGCGGGAGCCCGCCCAGTTCATCGCTCTTGATGAATTCGATGTCATAGCGCAGGTCCTGCAGCAGGCGGGTCAGTTCCGTAAACTTTTTCAGCAGCAGAAACATGACCAGGTGCTTGATCAGTGCGGATTTCAGTTCCTCGGGCTGGCGGCTGACAACGCCCTTTACCATGTCTTTCATCCGGTCGAACGGGCAATCGCTCTGGTAAGAAAGGATCCAGCGGGTGGGTGCGATGACCGTGGTTGCCCTGTTCCCGCCATTATCCATATAAAGTGAGTATTTATAGGGTGTTGCGTCCACCTGGGCAGTCATGGACGTCAGCGGTGACGACAGTTTCCGGGGCAGGCCGAAGGGCGTTTCACATACGGCTGCGTATTCTTCCTGGAGCCTGGCAAATTCCTTGTCAGAACCGGGCACATCTTCCATTGCGGCGCTTTTGATATAGGACCCCAGCAGCCTGACCGGGTTGAACAGGGGCTTGAGGATATTGAGATGCCCCTTGAGCCGCTTGTGGAGGAATTCGGCGATTTTTTCGGTGTTTTTCCGCAGTTGGATAAATTGCTCGTTGTCCAGGTCTTTTCGGGAAATGGTGGATTCGTTCATGAGATATCGGGCACCGTTTTATTTTAGGGTGATGACATAAACATCCGCCGCGGCTTCGTCCGAATAAGGTCCAAACAGAATAGCGGACGGGTAACCATCGATTTTAGCAAAATATGCCGTTTCCGGGTTGATTTCATTTTGTGCGGCCCAGGCAATATATTCGACCCCTCCGAGCGTGAGTTTCATGCCCTGCATGGGATAGTTCAGCACGGTTTTTTCAGGAAGCCTGCCTGCGGAGCCCACCGCCTGAAACAGGATATCCGCCCCGGCAGCGCCGAACATTGCCCCGGGCCACGAGCCGTCTGCCGGCCTGATTTCAAACCACTGCCCGATCTGCTCACTGCCGAGAAAGTCGATAAAATATTCCTTTGACAGTGGAGATGTCGGTTGATGCGCCCGGGCCACTAGTTTTGCGCCCAACCCTTTACCCGAAAGCGGGAATGCCTCTGCATTTTTCAGGGGCGTCGGCAACTCATCAGGCACTATGCCCGCTTCTCCTTCATATAAAATAAGGATTTTCAGGGGGTAAGGTTTTCGGGCGTCTGCGGCCAGCGCTAAAAGGGACAGTCCATAGCGGATGTCGGGTTTTTCAAAATCCGTTTTGCCGCCGATGATGGCCCACAAAACCGTTTTCGGATCTGTTAGTATATCAAGGGGTGCCGTCCATGCCATATTTGGCAAGTCGTCAATCCAGAAATGGCCTGCGGCGTCAAGGCCGTAAGATTTTGCCAAGGCGAAGAATTGTTTCACAAAATCCTGGGACGATGTCAGGGCGGTAAGGAATACGGCCTTCATGCCTCATATCCTTAGTTTGGTGGAAAATTGCCGGGAAACGCGACGCTATGCGCCATGATGGTAGACTTACGTTTTTTCTATTGTATCAATTTTTATAATCTTACACAATCATTTTTTACTTGCAATTACAGACCCTCTTCTATAAAAAATAATTAGAATCGGTGGTATTTTATATCCATTGATCACCCCTGCGATCCTGCCCTGATAACGGCTACCGATTCGGATTGTAAAGCCGATTGCCGACCTCTATTATACGCTCAATCGATCCAATCGACGAAATATTTTGTCAAACCGGGGATCTGATTGTCATGCCAGAAGCAAATAGCATCGATAAATTAAGATTTGTCCTTGGTGATAAATATGAAATCGTCAAACGAATCGCTTCTGGCGGTATGGGCGAAATTTACCTGGGCATCCACCGGGTGCTGGGGAAAAAGCGCGCCATCAAAGTGATCCACCAGTCGGTGGAAAAAGAAAAAGATATACGCCAGCGTTTCCTCCAGGAAGCCAAGCTGGCCGCCAGCATCGATCACCCCGGTATCATCCAGATCATGGATTTTGGCAGCCATGATGATTTCGACTACCTCATCATGCCCTATATCGAAGGCGCCACCCTCCAGGAAGAAATGGAAAAAGGCCCTTTTGACCTGGACGCCGCCCTTGATCGGATGATGGCCATGACGGATGCCCTGGCCCATGCCCACAGGCAGAATATCATTCATCGGGATATCAAGCCGTCCAATTTCATGATCGATGCCGACGGGCGGATTATTCTGACGGATTTCGGTATTTCCAAGAACCTGGGCGACCCCAACCTGACCGCGACCAACATGATCCTTGGGTCGCCTAAATTCATGAGCCCTGAGCAGATTTCCGGAAAGCCGGTCGACAGGCGAAGCGACCTGTATTCACTGGGACTGATATTCTACCAGATGGTGACGGGTCGTTATCCTTTTGAATCCGCTGATATCGCCTCCCTGGCCTATAAGCAGGTGAACGAACACCCGCCCTCCCCTTTTCAGATGAACGCCCGGGTCCCCGGCCCTTTGAGCGATATCATTGCCCGGCTTCTGGAAAAAAATCCGGATGCGCGCTACCCCGGCGGGGATGACTTGCTGAAGGACCTGACCCTGCTGAAACAACGCGGATTACCACAAGCTGGGGAGCAGGCGGCAGGAGACAGCAAATCCTTTGAGGAAATGGCGACCCGGGTTGTTTCCCGGGACCGCACAGGCGTCGCCGGTGGCGCCGCCGGCGATGCATCGGGTCCCTTTCCATTCAGGTCGCCTGCGGCGGGAACCGGGAAAAAGCGGAAAGCGGCCCGATTATTCCTGGCGGCCGGCTTTTTCATTATCTGCCTGGTTGTTGTTTTTTTTGCCGTGGATCCGCTAAAACGCCATGTGGCGAAGCTTGTTTTTAAAAAGGAAACTCTTCCTGTGCTTCGGGCAAAAGCCGACCGGGAGGAGGCCTTCCTGAAAGGCTTCAAAAGCCACGCCGGTCCGCTCATGGCCGCGGACGTTCGGGAATTGGGACGGCTTTCTGTCTGTGTAAAAGAAGGCAGTGACGGACAGTCTCAGACGCTGCCTGATCTGCGCCGCTTTCTGGCGGCTATACCTTTTGTCCGCCTTGATGGAAAAAGGGGATGCGACGTGCTCATTGACGCAGTCCATACGCCATCCTCCGGCGCATTGGCCATTGCCAGCAATCTATATGATTGTCCGGGCGAATGCAGCGAACAATTTATTATCACAGACTCCGGCGGCATACCCTTTGACCGGATCGAATCGTTTTTGACCCGCAATTATTGTTTCAACCTGTTTCAATCCTTGCACCTGATCAGTGCGGATACAGGCAGTCCGGCAATGCGCCTTGATATTCCCGGCAAGACGGAAAACGTATTTGCCGTCGGTGAGCAGGTCCAGTTCTGCCTGGAACCACCTTACAATGCGCATACCATGCTTCTCAATGTTAATGCAGATGGTGTTTTCAAGCTGTTCCCCCTAGACAGGGGACAAAGGGCGCAGCTGATCAAGGATGAAACCGCGTGCACCCGGATGGTACAGGTGTCACCGCCGCTTGGCAATGAGATGATTGTGGCGATTGCATCTGCGCCGGCCGGGGTTGTCGATGAATTCAGCCGGCAGTTTGACAGCGGGATGCCGGTTTTTTCCTGGAATTACGAAGCGTCCGCTCAGCACAGCGCCATTGATTTAAGCGAAACGCTTTTCCGGCAACTGGCAGGTCAGCCCGCCGGCAGCTGGACGGTTAAGAGTCGGTATATTCATGTGGTCGATCCAAATTGATGGGCTGTTGGAGATGATGGTTCAAAACCGGGAGGGTACAGTGAAACGTCGATTTCGTTGTCAAACCGCCATAATCTTCCTGATGGTGCTGCTGCTGGGAAGCGCCTACGTGTTTGTGCCACGGGCGCCCCTGTATGCCGCACAAGCCCCGGCATCCACGAAAGTCATCCACACGCCGATCCCGCACTTTGTTCCGGAACACCGGATTACAATAGAGGCGCGGGTCACAGACGAATCCGGAATTGAGCTTGTCCGGTGCTATTTCAAGACCGACAAGCAAGCGGAATACGTGTTTGTGCCGATGACCGAAACGCGTGGGGGGTATTACCGCGCAATTCTGCCCGCACCAGCAGATTACGCCGAGCAAATCCGCTACCTGGTCCTTATCGTGAATCAGAATCAGCAGGTGGTTAAAACCCAGGCGTTTTCCGTGGAAAAAGCGCTGGACGCAAAGGAAGCGCCTGAGTGGCAGAAAGCGGGCCTGGATGAATCCATCGCTGTGTATACGGAATTGCCGACGCCGCCTGAAACGCTTGCCGGCTTCACGGACAATGTGACCCTGGATGCGGTTGAATCCTCGCTGCGCTTCGGCATGGTGGCCGGCATTTATTCCGCATCTGCAACGGCATCCGCCGGCCCGGTAACGGGTGCCGCCGCAACAGCGTCAAGCGCCGGCACCGTCACCGCGACGACAGGGGTATTTACCACGGCTGCCATAGCAACGATTGCCGGTGCCGCCGCCGGGGCCGGCTTGATCGCGGCTGCCGCAGGGAACGGTGGTGGCGGTGGCACAAATGAAACGATTAATCCTGTGGCCAGTGTGGCATGGAGGGATGAAAAAGTGCCGCCGGAGGATGAATTTCAGGCTTTTTTCGGCCCGGAAAACCTTGGTGTGACCTCTTCCATCCAGAAGAAGACCGGCCTGCCCGTTGGCGATTATGACCTGACCATTCGGGCCGTTTCGGTATCCGGGCAATCCGGCTTTGTTGTCGTCGAACTGGGTGGAGGTGCTTATTTTATTGATAGTGGGAGTATCCGGAAAAGGGCTGAACTCGTGGCGGGGGGGAGTGTCGTTTTTCAGGTTTTCGTACCGGATACAGGTTCCGCACTAATAGAATGGTAAGAAAAAAATGTGAGGGTGTTTCCATGAAATCGAGATGGTTTGGCATTCTTGCAGTTTTTGCATTTGTTGGGTGTTTGATTGGGTGCGGCAGTTCCGCCACGGACAGCGAATCGGATGGATACGGGTTTGCTGCACTTCAAATCCAATGGCCGGATGAGTCCGGTCTCCGGGGGGACGCATCTGGCGATGCCACGGAGGCATCGCTTTCGGCCTCGGACAGGCAGATGGCCAAGGCCTATGTTTTTGATGGGTGTGAGGCCAGAGAAGTCGTTACCATTCTCGTGGAGGTTCGCGACGACCACGAGCATCACCTGGTTTCAGATTCTTTTGAGTGCGCTCAGAGAATAGGCGAGATAAAAAACATTGCGGTCGGCCTGGATCGTCAGTTTATCGTTTCGGCATTGGATGGGGATGGAAATCTTCGTTATTACGGCGATAAAACCGGTGTTTCCATAGAAACCGGATTCAACGAAGTGGGCGTTATCGCGTTGCTCAGCGTGGGTGATGTCATTATCCCGCCCGAGGTTACGATCACCGCTCCTGAGGATGGCAGCACCCATACACAGGGTACCGGGATACCCTTTGAGGGGGGTGCCGTTGACGCGGAAGGCAGCGCGCTGACAGGAGACGCCCTGGTGTGGACCTCCGATGTGGATGGCGTATTCGGCGCCGGGACCACATTGACCTTTTCCGACTTTTCCGTGGGCACCCATGTCATTACACTGGCCGCAACGGACGGCGGCGGCGAAACCGGTGTGTCAAGCATTTCAATAACCATTGAAGAAGGTGTTATTCCGCCGCCGGAAGTCAATATTATCCGGCCATTTGAAGGCGGCCTGCACCCAAACAATGGGAACATTTTTTTCGAAGGAGAGGCCTTTGACAGCGAAAATGGCGCGTTGACCGGAGACGCCCTGGTGTGGACCTCTGACAGGGACGGCGGGATCGGCTTCGGAGCCTCTTTTGTCACCTCCTTGTCCGTGGGTGTTCATGAAATCAGGTTGACGGCTACCGACAGTAAAGGGGCAACCGGTGAAGCCCTTGTAACAATTCGCGTGATAGCTCCCAAGCTGCCGGATACCGGGCAGACCCTGAAAACCACAGAGACATCTGGGGAAGATTCCGACTACACAATCAACCCGCCCTCATACACCAAGCTTGATGAAGCAGGTAGGCCGCTTCCGGACAATTCAATTTCATGGGCCATGGTCAGGGACAACGTCACCGGGTTGGTCTGGGAAGTGAAAAAAACCGATGGCTCCATACACGACAACAGTAGTCGGTATACCTGGAATCAGGCGGAAGCTGTTTTTATCGAAACGCTGAATCAGAACCGGTTCGGCGGCTACGATGACTGGCGCCTGCCGACGGTTATGGAACTTTATACCATCGTCTATGCGGATAATTATAATCCCGCTGTCAACACCCTTTATTTCCCAAACATTCCAAGTGGTTTTAATTCGTGGTACTTGTCTGCAACACCGTTGGCGGATTCTCCGACATTGCCATGGGTCGTCGATTTTTATCTGGGCGTAGCGCCTTATTCTAATTACGGTGAGAGCACAGAACATTACGTGCGTGCTGTTCGGGGGACCGTTTTTCAGACAGGCCCTTTTAGAGATAATGGGGACGATACCGTCACAGACCGAAAAACCGGGTTGATCTGGCAGCTGTGGGAACCTTATGAGGGTGTATCGTGGGAGGATGCCCTTATTTACTGTAGAGATTTAGAGCTTGCCGGGTATGCCGACTGGCGGCTTCCCAATCGCCATGAACTCCACTCCCTGGTCAATTACAATGCTATTCCTGCCTTTCCCCCGGTTTTTGAAGATAACTTGGATTCGCATTACTGGACCTCCACATCTTCTCCTGAAAATAAAGGTGACGCTTATACCGTTTTATTTTTTTATGGATATGGCGATTACTGGGGAAAAAACAATTATGATGATATGCAGGTTCGCTGCGTCCGGGGCGGCAATTAGAGCATGCGGCAGCGAACGTTTTAATATAATCCGATAAGACAACGGGTGGTGCTATGAAAACAAAAATCATGATTTTCATCATTGCGGTTTGCGCGGTTATGGCAGGGTGGAACCCGGATTCCTTTGCAACCGACGATGCAAAGCTGATCATTTTTATCAGCCCTGAGAACGCGGAGGCCATATCGGCGGTCGATTCGCGCGCCTTGATCGACAACCGCTTGATTTCCGCGGAAAATCAACTGGCAAAAGCACTGCAGGACAAAGGGTACCGGGTCATGACCAGCAGTGACGTGATGCCCGACAGCAGACTGGCCGCCTCTGAAATCGCCAGTGCCGCGGCGGGGGATTTGAAAAGCATTCGAAAGGCGGCCATTGTCAATTCTGCCCATTTCATTGTCAGCGGCTTCATGGATGCGGAAGTGACAGAAGAAGAAACGCTCGGAATGGCCTTGCAGAAAGTCGTGGCAACCATCAGCTACAAGGTCTACGAAACAACCTCTGCCGAAGTGCTGTATATCGACTCCGGGGTTTACACCGCGGTCGGAAAATCCCCCCGGGCGCTTTTCAGCACCACCCTGGAACAGATGGCCGCCGAGGTTTCAGGAAAGGTAGCGGGTGAATCGCCCTTGGTGGTCTCGCGCCAGCAGGCCGAGCTGCTTGCGGAGCTCAACAGGAAAGCCCAGGCCGTGGAAGTGGCTGCGGATACCGAGACCGCTCAAGTGATAACAACGACCGGAACAGGAGGCCTTCCGCAGATCGTGATCATCAATCCGCCCATCGGCCGGGGGTTTGCCATTGCCCAGAAGGAACGGGCCGTTGACATGGAAGGCATGGTGATCGATCACAGCGGTACCGGTATCCAGTACTTCAATATCAACAACGAACCGGTGAGCCTCCTTGACGGCGGCGAGTTCCGATACGGCATCATGCTTGATCCCGGAGACAACCGTTTTGAAATGGCCGCCATGACCCGGGACGGGAAGCTGGTGAAAAAGGAAATCACCCTGACCCTGCCCGATGACAAGACGCCGCCGGAAATTGTCATCACCGAGCCGATGATTGCCCGCGGATTTACAACGATCGTGACCGATCCTTTAAAAAACCTTCTTATCCGGGGAGTCGCCAAAGACGCAATCGGCGTGCAATACGTGAGGGTCAACGATCAGCCTGTGTCAACCGATGCAGAGGGCAACTTTGAAGCCGATGTTGTCCTTCACGGAGATAACACCCCCGTCCGAATCGTTGCGGCGGATTTGTTCGGCAACGTGGCCACAAAAGAATTCAAGGTGGAGCGCGGCCAGCGCAGCCTTGTTCCACAGGCCGGCCAAACCGCTGTTCGACCTGCCGTGCATGCGCCTGTTTTGTGGGGTTTGGCCATTGGCGTGTCGCAATACAGCAGCAGCACCCTGGACTTGAAATATGCTGCGGCCGATGCCGAGGCCATGGCCCGGTTTTTTGAAACCCAGGGCGGCGGGCTTTTTTCCGAGGTGAATTTCAAGGTGATGACGGACAGGGTTGTAACCCGGGATGCCATTATTGAAAGCTTTGCGTCGCACCTGGGCAAGGCGGGCCCCAATGATGTCGTGTTTATCTTTGTGGCCGGCCATGGCATCAAGCACCGGCAGACCGGCTCGTATTATTTTCTGCCGTCTGATGCCGACCAAGGCAATATCGTGTCCCGGGGGCTGCGCATGTCGGATTTTGAAGAGGCGGTCAGGATTTTGTCCCATAATGTCAACAAGGTCATTATTGCCATGGACACCTGCCATTCCGGGGCGATTGAAGTCGGCCTCCGGTCGGGCATGTCGCCGGAAAACCTGGCTGAAACAATGCAAGCGGCATCGGGCCAGTATATCCTTTCTTCCTCCAAGGCCGGGGAAGTTTCCATAGAGGGGGACGAATTCAAGCTGGATGATCCGCATTCGGGGCACGGCGTATTTACCTATGCATTGATTACAGGAATGAGGGGCGCTGCGAATTTTGACAATGATTCGGTTGTGACCCTCAACGAGTTGTTCCAGTTTGTTTCGCGGAAGGTGCCCCGGTTGACGCAAGGGCGTCAGCACCCATACATGAAGGTCAGCGGGACCGACATGCCGCTGGTGCTGGTCGGAAATTAACCGGGCGCCGCCGCCCGCACAGAAAAAGGGGGATGTGTTGTGAAACGGCGATTAAATATTCAATTTGCCATTGCTATATTGCTGGTGGCGCTTCTGGCGGCATTGCACGGGTGTGCGGCAATGCATGCGAACGATACGGACCAGGCGGATATTTCGCAAGCACCGCAGATCGATTGGGCGCAGCTTCCGCTGGCGCCCCTGGACAAAGAACTGATCGCGGTCGCCGGTTTTGAAAACAGGAGCACCTACTCGGCAGATCGGTTGTGGGATACGTCTTCCCAGATCCTGGCGTCTTCACTCCTGCGGGCCGGGTATTTCCGGGTGGTGGAATGGGAGCGGATGAAGCAGCTCTTTGACTGGGACACCCTCAGCCATGCCACTATTGTCAAGACGCCTGAAAACCTGGAGAGGGCCCGGCGGATTCTTCTGTGCGAGTATTTTGTGTCCGGTGCCATTACCCAATTCAATATCAACCAGCATTCCCAGGTCAGCGCCTTGTCCAAAAGCAAGCAGATAGACACCACGGTACGGGTGGACCTGCTTCTTCAGGATGCACGTTCCGGAGAATATCTTGCCACAGGAACAGGCTCTCACATGGTCCGGCAAACCTATGCGGGGGGAATGGCAGGCGGTCAGACCGGCTCATGGGATTCTCACGCAGGGGATCAGGCCCTTTCCACAGCTATTGAACTGGCCTTGTTCGAACTGATCGAGAATTTCGATAAGGCCCGCGGGGCCCAATAATGTAATGGTTTTAAGTGATTATGCGCTGCCTTGGATTTTCCATCATTTTATCTTTTTTGGCGCTTTTTTCTATTACAGGCATTTTTGCCGAAACATTGCCGGACGGCATTGAAAGAAGGGAGAACTGGTGGCTTGCAGAAGACTATAATCAGTATGCCATTGGCCGGGTTGCGGTTTTACCCATGGAAAACCTGTCTTTGGAGCCCGGCGTTGAAAAGGCTTTATACGATACGGTTTATGAACGCCTGACGGCCAAGGGGTATATCAAAATCGACGCGGATGAAATCGCTTCGGCCATGGAGCGGCTTGGCATCCAGACGGCGGGGCAGCTTGCAGGAATATCCCCTGCCCGGATAGGAAAAATATTGCACTGTGACGCCATTATAAAAGGGCGTGTCGACCAGTCCGGTGCAATCCATATGGGGGTTTACGATGCACTTGTGGTTTCGATTTCTCTTCAGTTGGTGGATTGCCGGACCGGCAAAACCGTCTGGACTACCGAGCAGTGGCGCGCCGCCCACCGGCAGTGGCATGCCGATCCGTTCAACCTGCTGCTCAGTTTCACCGCCCACGAACTGGCATCGAGAGAACTGCGCGTCGCCTGGTTGGTCCAGGAAATGCTGAAAACCCTGCCGGACGGTCCTGTTCAGGTCGTGGAAGACAATTTCCTGAATGAGGCCCTGACGATTCCGGCGGACAAAGAATAACCACTTGGAGGCCAGTTCCTTGGGGGGTCTGTCTTTTGGATATGGGACAAATGCCGGCGTCGTGAGGCAGGAGAACGAAGACAGCCTGTGCGTGCGCCCGGATATCGGCCTGTGGGCGGTGGCTGACGGAATGGGCGGATACAAGGGGGGCAAGACGGCTAGTCGCATAACGGTTGAAAAACTAGCCGAAGACGTTGCCGCAGGCATACCGCTTGCAGAATCCATCTCCGGCATCCACCACCTTATAGCAGCCCTTGCCCGAACGGATTCGGCTTATGAATCCATGGGCTCTACTGTTGTTGCCGTAAAAACAGAGGGTAAGTCGTATGAGGTCGCATGGGTGGGAGACAGCCGGGCATATTTGTGGAACGGCCTGAAATTGATCCGCCTGACCCGAGATCATTCATATATTCAGCTCCTTATCGATAATGGCGTCATCTCCGAAGTTGATGCCCTGGATCATCCGGAGCGCCACGTCATTTTGCAGGCGCTTGGTGCTGAAGAAATCGATGCGGTAAGGGTCGATACCGTTGCCGGGGTTTTCGGAAAAAACGAGAAAATCCTGTTGTGCAGCGACGGACTGACCAATGAGGTTGGGGAGTCCCAGATTTCTTCTCTTCTGCGTCAGCCGTTTTCAGAGCAGTTGCTGGTCGACCACTTGATCGAGGCCGCCAGGGAAAACGGCGGCGCCGACAATATTTCCGCCATACTGATTTCCGGTGACAGTGCCGATCTTCGGGAAAAGCCGGAAGGGGAAAATCCACACAATCCATCGGACGGCTCTCCCACCGGCCTTTTGCGCCCGGATGCAGTTGAAACCAACCATCCTTTCTGGTTTCTGATGGTGATTGTTTTTCTGATACTTTTTCTTTCGGTTATATTTCTTTACGATGTTTTTTAGCGCACGGGAATCTGATCTAATGAGAGCTGATTTGTTTCCAATGATTCATGTCATCCTGAAAAAAGGCCGTGCCGACCGTGAAGAATATAAATTCACCCGCGCCTTCCAGATCGGCCGCTCCGCTGAATGCGACGTTCAAATTCTGGAAGAAGATGTCAGTCGCCGGCATGCATCTGTTGACTGCCGAAACGGTCAATGGGTGATCAGCGATCTGGCGAGCAGCAACGGAATCTGGGTGAACCGTGAAAAGGTCTCAGAGGCGCGGTTGCATGATAATACCGAAGTCGAACTCGGCCCTGAAGGCCCCCGCCTTCATTTTAAAATTCCCCATGAAACCACCATGCCATTGCATTCACCATCCGCGCCCGCGGCAAAGGGCGATCATGAATCCATAGAGGCCTACGCCCGGTATTATTTTGGCGATGCTTCGGAAAAAGGGATCGGTGAGCGAACCATGATGGTGCGCAAGGCCTTTCAAGGCGTCCGCCGCAGCCAAAGACGAAGCTACATCTGGATCATCGCCGTTTCGGCCAGCATTTGCCTGGTCGCGGTGACCTATGCCGTCTTCAAGCACTTTGAAACTGAAAAACAGAAACAGCTGGCCGAAGACATCTTTTATGCCATGAAATCCCTGGAGCTTGAATTTGCCGAAGTATTGGCGCTTGCCCGAAAAACCGAGGACATAGAAACAATAAAAGCCGTTGAAGGTTTCAAGGCCAAATACGGCTCCCTGGAAGAAAGCTATGACCAATTCGTTGATTCGATAGGTATTTATGACAAAACGGTCGATGAAAAGGAAAGAGCAATATTAAGGGTCGCCAGGACGTTTGGGGAATGTGAAATCAATATGCCCGAAGCGTTTAAAAAGGAGGTACTGAATTATATCAGAAAGTGGCAAACGACCGGCAGAATGAAGTCCGCCCTGGAACGTGCGGCCCGTCAAAGATATATTTATCCTATTGCTGAAGCCATGCAGCATTATGACCTGCCGCCCCATTTTTTTTACGTCGGCCTTCAGGAAAGCAATTTTGACGTCTATGCGTGCGGGCCGGAAACCCGGTTTGGTATTGCAAAAGGAATGTGGCAGTTCATTCCAATGACAGCCGAAGAATTTGGACTCAAGGTAGGCCCGCTGGCGGATTTGCGCGAACCTGACGAGCTTGATGAACGCCATGATTTCGAAAAATCGACCCAGGCGGCCGCCCGGTACCTCCGGCATATCTATGACACCGATGCAAAGGCATCAGGGCTCCTTGTCATTGCCTCCTACAACTGGGGGCAGGGGCGGGTCAATCGGCTGATCCGACAGATGCCGGAGCATCCCAGGGAAAGAAATTTCTGGAAGTTTCTGGAGCAATACCGCGAAAGCATTCCCAAAGAGACGTATGATTATGTTTTTTATATTTTTTCTGCGGTAGTGATTGGTGAGGACCCGGCACTTTTCGGGTTTGATTTCGACAATCCGCTACTGCTCTGACCGGCAATTCCCGGAAAAAGGCCTTGGGCGCAATTCACAATGCCGCAGTGCAATTTTACAGGTTACACCGTTAACCCACATGGGGCATAAACAATATAGCCGATGGTTTCAGCTTCCGCTGCATAACGTCATGATATCGGAGTCCAGAAAGGCCAATTTCCGATCATCTGTCAACCCGGAGTAATATGCGCAAGATAAACTGGTTACTATTCTTTGCCATCCTGCTCTTTGCGTCGCCACCTGTATGGGCGATATCTTCTTATGATCTTGAAGGCATCATCAACCGGGCCATAGCGGCCAACTGGGGGATGATCGAGGCGCAGGAGGGCGTCCAGAGAGCCGGACTTCGGATTGAAGCCGCTGCGTCGGAATTTGAACTCAAGTTTTTTCCGGCGGCCGGCATCGGCCTTTCAGGGGATGATGCGTCATCGGATATTGATTTCAGTATGGGCGTCAGAATCGAAAAAAGAATGGAATTCGGCACCCAAATCGAATTGACGCCTTCGGTTCAGAGATCTGACGACCAATACCGGAACAGGGCCAATCTTCGTATTACGCAGCCGCTTCTGCGAGGTGCCGGCAGGGACTATACCCTGTCAGGGGTTTATAGCGCGCGGTTTGGCAAAAGGACGGCTATGCGCGCTTGGCATCAGAGGGAAATCGATACGGTTGTCGATGCCGTGCGCCACGGTTACGAGGTCGTCCGCCAGAGAGAATTGCTGCGACTGCGCGAGGAATCCCATCAGCGGTTGAAGGACCTTGCCGAGGCCACGGATATAAAGAAGCGCATGGGACTCGTGGACGCTATGGACCTCTACCGGGTCCGCATTCAGCTTGCCCAGGCAGTCGAAGAGCGCAACCGAAGCCTGGAAATGTATACTGAGGCCCTGGATGCGTTAAAAATTTTTCTGGCCCTGCCGTTGGATGAAGACATCGACGTTAGGCTTCCCATGACGTTTGACCGGATTTATCCGGATGACGCCGGGATGGTCCAAACCGCACTGGCCAACAGGATAGAACTTGCACAGATACGCGATGCCCTGGCGGAAGCCAGGCGCGTTTCCGACAGGGTCAAAAGCGACACCCTCCCGGAATTGGACATCAGGCTCTCACTAAGCCAGGCAGGGGAACCGTCATCGCATTTTCCGGGATCAACACCGGATCAAACGGCCTGGAGCATAAGCCTTGGGTCGACAACGGATATCCGGCGGACCGCTCAAAAGGCCCTATACGAGGAAAGCGTGATCAGTGTCGGGCAGGCCGCCAGGAGGCATCGTATCGCAACAGACGAGATTGCCGCCCAGGTCAAGCGTGAAATCCGGAGCCTGGAGCGCCTGGATAAAGCCATAACCAACCAGGAAGATCAGATTCACCAGGCAAGGGGACAGCTCGAGCTTGCCAGGGTCAAATTCGAGCATGGCATGGCCGACAACTTCGATATCATTGATGCCGAGATAGCTCTCAGACGATCACAAACCCAGCTGGTTTCTGTCGTTATCGAATACATCGTCGGCCAGTACCGGCTGCGCGCGGTTATCGGTACGCTGGTTCATCCTTAATCAATGTTTTATGAATTGCCGGCGGCAAACAGAAAAACCCGGCCAACTATGCCCGTGATGCCGGCAGGGCTTTCACCGGTTTTTTTGGACGCAAGTGATGGTGTCTCAAAAATTCAGCACAGCCGTTTTGATCGTCGTTGTTTCCGCATTTTTTATTCCTTTGGCCGGCTACCGGTTGTTTGTCGGCGACGGCGTCGGTGCGGGCGGCATTCTGACCGCAGAGGTGATTGAAACGGATATCCGCGTTGAAGTTCGCACGGTGGGCGAACTGGACGCCGCCGATGCGATGGTTCTGAGTTCATCCGTGCGCGGGGATCGCGGAAAAATAATAGAACTGGTGGAAGACGGCAGGCACGTTGAGGCTGGTGATGTCCTGGTCCGCTTGGATCCCACGGCCTTCGAAGAAGCGGTTGCAAGGCTCAGATCACGCGTAATCGAGCTGGAGACGATCGTCGATGCACAGGAACAATTACTGGAGTGGGAAAAAAACCAGGTTGAGCGCGAAATCAACCGGGCGGAAAGCGACCTGCATATTGCCCGCCTGGAGCTCCGTCGTCTGGAAAAAGGCGAAGGACCCAGGGAGTTGGCGCGCCTGGAAGCCGAGGCAAAAAAAGCAAAAGATAATTTTGAACAGAAAAAGAGTTATCAGGATTCCCTTGAGGAACTGGCTCAACGGGGTTTTGCAAATCCCACGGAACAAGCGCAGATCAAGAAGCAAATCGAAGATTCCAGGCAGGCTTTCCGCATGATATCCATGCAGTTGTCCAGCTACAGGGACCATCTTCTGCCGGTCCAGGTCGAAAAGGCCAGGGCTGCCATTGATGCAGCAAAAGTGGCCCTGGAGCAGACCCGTAAAGGGGGCGGGTTCAAGATCGGCCAGGCCATGGCCGCGTTGGCGAAATCGGAACAGGAGCTGGAATCGGCCCGGCAGAACCTTGACGGCGCCATCCAGGAGCTCAACGCTGCCGTGATCAAGGCCCCCGGGCCGGGGATGGCGGTCCTGGCGGAACAAATCAGGGGAAATACCTATCGAAAGCCCCGGATCGGCGATCAGGTTTGGCAGAAGCAGCCGCTCGTATACCTTCCGGACATATCGAAAATGATCGTCAATACCCGGGTACGCGAGGTCGATCTGCACAAGATTGATATCGGCAATCCAGTTCTTGTAAGCGTCGACGCCTATCCCGATCTTGTTCTCACCGGACGCGTCGCCTCCATTGGCGTACTGGCGGACCGGGGGGTTGAACCAAGGCAAAGGGGTAAACACTTCAGCGTCACCCTCCGTCTGGATCAATCCGGTACCATGCTCAGGCCGGGAATGACGGCGCGGGCAACTATCGTTTGCAGCGAGGTTGAGGACGCCCTGGCAATTCCTCCCTTTGCCGTATTCCACGAAGAGGGAAAAACCGTTGCCTTTGTGGCCATGGATTCAGGGTTTGAAAAACGGGAAGTGGTCATGGGGGCTCAAAATGAGGATCTTGTCGAAATAAAGGCCGGCTTGAAAAAAGGGGAGCAAATAGCGCTGAGCAGGCCGCGGCGCGCTGAGATTACAAGCGCCCGTTTGGTTGAGCCTTTTCCAATTAAAACGCCGGATCGATGACCCGGAAAATACTTTTAATAATGCCTGTAAGGGACGGGGCGCAATATTGGCATGATCGATACCCGCTTTTCACCGATCATCATGGCAAAAGGGCTGCATAAAAGTTACCCATCCGGTGAAGACCGGGTTTCCCCTTTGCAGGGGATTGATATAACACTCAATAAAGGACAGTTTGTGGCCATTATGGGGCCGTCCGGGTCCGGGAAGTCGACCCTGCTGCATATCCTGGGTTGCCTGGACCGCCCGGATAAAGGCTCATATTGTTTCAACGGCAGGGACACTGCCTTAATAGACGACGATGCGCTTTCAATTTTGCGGGCTTCCCGCATTGGTTTTGTATTTCAGACATATAACCTCATCCCTCAGTGCACGCTGATGGAAAACATCGCCATGCCTTTTTTGTACCACCCTGAACCGCCTGACAATGCCCGGGAAATCGCACTTCTTTCGCTTCAAAAGGTGGGTCTTGCTGAGCGCAGCATGCACAGGCCCGATCAGTTGTCCGGAGGCGAAATGCAGCGGGCCGCCATTGCGCGCGCCCTGGTTGTCAATCCCCTCTTGATTTTGGCCGACGAGCCAACGGGCAACCTGGACGCTGAAAATTCCAGGGGCATTTTAAAAATTTTTAAAGAAATGAACGAAAATGGCACATCGCTCGTGGTGGTTACCCATGATCATGGTGTCGCCCGGGCGGCTGATCGCGTACTTTATATAAACGACGGCCGAATAAATGAATAGCATCAGCGTATTTGCCGGCAAAGGCCGGGATATATTACTGCAGGCGTGGCGGGCTTTGGCGCTGCACAGGCTCAGGAGCCTGCTGAGTACATTGGGCATTATATTTGCGGTGGCAGCCGTGGTGACCATGCTGTCGATTGCCGAGGGCGCAAAAAGGGAGGCAATGGAACAGGTCGGACGCCTTGGCCTTGACAATATTATTGTCCGTAACACCATGGCGGAAAATCTATTACCGGACCGGCGCTTCGGATATATGCCGGAAGGACTTGGCAATAGAGATATACGGGCCATAAAACAGATCCCGGGGGTTGATAAGGTCACCTTTGCACGGGAATTCAATGCGTTCCTTTCGGAGCTGGGAGAATCAGATGTTATCCAGACGCTGGAAGTCAACCAAAATTATTTCGCGGCCCAGGGGCTGCGACTTGCTGAAGGCCGTTATATATCGGCGCTTGACGTTCAGAAAAGGAACCAAGTGTGCGTGCTGGGGGCGGACCTGGCCGGGCGAATAGAATCGCCAGGCGGCAACCTGGGTTCGATCGTCCATCTCGATGGGGATCCCTGCCGCGTGGTGGGGGTTTTAATCTACCGGGGCCACGACAAAAATGAGACAATGCCTTTAGTCCTTCGTGACTTTGACAATGCGGCATTTATACCGATGCATGAAACAAGCGGGGCCACTGCACTTTTGGATCAAGGCCAATACCTTTCCGAAATCGTAATAAAAATATCCGATGCCCGTTCCATAGGCCCGGCTTCCGAGGCTGTTCGCCGCGTGCTTTCGTGGAACAGGGACGGTGTGGAGAATTTTGAACTGGTTATTCCTAAAGAACTGCTTGCCCAGGCAAAGCGCACCCAGCGCCTGTTCAATATCGTCCTGGGAAGCATTGCCGGAATATCGCTTTTGGTGGGCGGCATCGGGGTAATGAACATCATGCTGGCCAATGTTTCGGAAAGAACCCGGGAAATCGGTATACGAAGAGCGATCGGCGCCAAAAGGCGGCATATCACCGCCCAGTTTTTAGGAGAAGCGATCCTCTTGACGACTGTGGGCGGGGGTGTGGGCGTTGTTCTCGGATCGAGCGCTGCCCTGGGTCTTGGTTTTTTCATTCAATGGCCAATATCAATCAGTGCCTGGCCGGTGTTGATGGCCATCCTCATGTCCATCGGCGCAGGCCTCGGTGCCGGCATGTATCCGGCAGTAAAGGCCGCCGATATGAAACCTGTTGATGCCCTGCGCCATATCTGAACCAAAAAAACTGGTTTTCGGCCCGATAGACCGCCACCCCGGCGGTTTGCCAACTCACACGCATATCTATTGCGCTGCGAGAATCAGTTCTCGAGATTTTTTGCGTGTATCAACGTCCAGTACCCAAACAGGTTGACCTGGTCGAGCTCGACGACGGGCAGATCCATATTGTCGACCAGCCACTCCATGGAAAGC
>Ga0207421_10000568_pt1 | contig 47916 bp, 37 predicted proteins | sample SodLakKL_010_SED_4_FD_187542 | JGI IMG/M metagenome (GOLD analysis project Ga0207421, IMG submission 187542) | Alkaline sediment microbial communities from Lake Tanatar, Kulunda Steppe, Russia - 8KL_010_SED (SPAdes) (version 2) | ecosystem: Environmental > Aquatic > Non-marine Saline and...
GAGAATATATCATCACTCTCACCGTCCCCGCTTCGACCTTCAGTATCTACGGCTTCTACACGCACCAAACATTCACTGCTGTCTTCATTTGGCACGGTCCATGCATAAGAGCCTGTGTCCTCTAAACCAGTTTCGATAGTTTCCCAGCTATCTCCCATATCAGTACTGTAATACAGATTGATGTGATCTACAGGGCTATCACCTGGGGCTGTACTCCAAGTGATGGATTCCGTCGTATCCGCATAAAATGTCTCTCCACCATCAGGTCTTGTTACCGTTACCTCTGGTGGCTCACCCATATCGAATTCCTCGCCTGTTAATACTAGGGATGGATCACCAAATAAAGTCCAAGTAGCGGTTTCCCAATAGCCTGATGTGCCGTACTGGTCGTTCATGTACATACATCCATTGAAGGCGATTCCGCCGGTGGTTGTCTTGATGTTATCGGCATAAGATTCTGCCAACAGATGCATCATCTCATCTTGACCTGCCATGGGTTCGGCCCAGGCTTGAGATTTAGATGAGGAAAATGCTGCGATACCACCTGTAGGATCTCCATTGTGGGTGACTCGGGTCCATTGTTCTCCGAAGCAGGGAGCGGTAGAAGCCCCATGATTTCCAGTCAAACAAGCTACTGTTATGAAGAATGGGAGATGTTCATTTTGCAAAGATGCCATATCACCGGTGTCAAAACCACTGGTTGATATCAAAGTGTTAAATCCATGACCGACGTAATTGATCAAGTGTCTGCCCTCTTCTATACCGCTTGAAACATGGCCCGAGTTTGGGCTTCCTGGTAATTCACCGAAGCCACTGTCGTAAAACCGATCGACGTGGTTGTAGTCATATCCTAATAATCTATCCCTGAGATAGTCCATGAAATCATAATCCATCATCCCCTCATATCCTGGCCCTTCATCACTTGCGATCCCCATGGCACGTTGTCGCCAGATCTCATCGGGATCCGGATTCTGTTCATATTCTATAGAACGCTCTACCTGGGTTTCAACGTGAGAGATATCCGATGCGGAAAACCTACCTACAAATATATCAGGATAGTAATCATCTCCCACGATGAAAGAGTAACTGGGATCCGAAAGGTGGTTCCCTGGATCGACACCTCCTACGTTGACTATCGGTGATGGAACATGGTCATTATCTCCTACTAAGAGTACATAGGTGAGATCTTCACTGTGATAGTAATTCTCTATATAATCGCTGATATCATCAGCTGTGCTACCGACTTCCGACAGATCAACCAGTTCTGTAGAAAGACCTCTACTATTCTTCCAATCTACAAAATCACTCATGGCACTGGAGAATCCATCGTAACTGATCACAAGCATATCCCCTTCCTCTTCAACGGGATCATATCTGACCTCGTTCATATGTTCTTGATAGTTGATGAATTGTTTTTCATAGAGCCTTGCAAAGTCTCTTGGTATTGTATCCAATGGTCCTTCACGTGTCAATACATTCTCACGGGCCTCACCAACAGGGAATACTTCTATATCAACTGATGTGTGGACTCTAAGTAAATCCTTAACAGGATTATATTGGAAAGGATAAAGTTCTACAACTTGTCCTCTAAGATCACGGATTATATATGGATCACGAAGTTGAACCAGATCCCCTGGATACCATGCATCATCTTCATACACCTCTCCGAACTCATAAGATACTTCTGACAGATCGGTATGTTCGCTACGTGATAGACTACCTTTTGATGGATTGATAGATATGGATTCATATTCGATGTAATCCGTTTCTGCGACTCTGACCCCCATCTCTTTATCATCTGGGACGACAATACTACGGGTTACCACAGGTAGCTCAGGCTCCCCTCTTTCTAAAATATTTGCTTCTCTAGATAGTTGTATATGGTGATAGTCCTCACCTTCGATATCTACTTCTACAGCATCGAAACCGTTCAGCGTATAAGATATTTCATCAAATCCACGATTAACGGTATATTCTACATCTAGTTGTTCTCCCCGGGTATCTAGAGGGAAGGAATTTTCATTAGGACCTGATGGAGTATATTCGATATTACCTGCAACGAATATCAAAGGTAATGAAGACATAGTCACAAGCATAGTTATCAAAATACATACTCCTATTTTCTCTTGGAAGATCTTTTTCATTTATTTCCACCTCATACTTGTTATGATTTCAACCGTCGATGCATATATAATAATGATATGCAAATTTGCATCTTTAAGCAAATGTATTTCGACTCAAAATAGCTAAAATATAACAGATCAAGTAGATGAAAAAGCATATATAGTATTGTACATTTTAGGTCCTTGGAGTACAAAGATGAACGAAAACGGAGAACAGATGGGAAAAATTGTCCCTTCCCGGGCCTATCGGTCTAGAGAGGAAGCCGTTCATCTTTGTTATGTTCATCCGTGAACTGCCAAGAGACCCCTTGTTTTTTAAGATATACAAATTGATGAGTTCTATCGGGGTAGTTTGCACTCTGGAGGAGATAACATGAAAAAAGACGTATTTTCAGAATCTGAGAGATTAGATAGTATAGCGACTGAGATCAGAGACGTGTTCAAGAATTGGGGCTATGAAGAGATATTTTTACCCAGCATAGCCGAATACAGTGAAGGATTAAGGAAGGGATTGAAGATCACCCATGATAATCAATTCTATGTGGTGAAACCCGATATCACATCACAGATATCCGCAGATTTCAAAGGAGAGTCACCAACTAGAAGATATTACATAAGTGAAATACTAGATGGGATCGATAGAACGCTTCAGGCTGGGATCGAATATCTTTGTACCGACCCATTGAAAAATAAGGTCGAAACCCTGAGTATCATAATCTCAGTTTTGGAACGATTGAACATCGAAGATTTTTATATCGATATCGGTAGTTTGCAGATATGGAGGGAATACATGGAGGAGGTTAAACAGTATGAAGAAGAGATATTCAAAGCCTTGAAACGAAGAAATCTGAGCCTTATAGATGACCTACCTGTTCCGGAAGAAAAAAAGGACGAGTTATGGGAATTGTTGAATACCAGAGGAAAGCAGTGCGGATTCAATAAGATAGACCAACTGTCAGAGATCGTCGATGATGAACGCATATACGCAGACTTGGGAACGGTGAGACCTTTGACATACTACGACGATATCATATTCGAGATATATTCCTCACGAGTAGGTTATCCCATCGGAGGGGGAGGAGAGTACACGGTGAACGGAGTCCATGGGTGTGGTTTCGCCTTGGACCTAGGTCTCATCTCTGAGATCTATGAAGGTGATAATGAAGATGACCCAGTCAAGATAAGAGGAGATCTAGAGACGTGTTACGCTCAAGCCTTAGAGCTGGTAAAGGAAGGTAAAAAAGTGGTGATCGAATGAACTTGAGCATAGCAGTACCCAAAGGAAGACTACTCGAACCGTCCATGGAAATATTAAATGAAGTCGGTGTCGATTTAGATTTTCAAGATAATAGGGAATTAGTTCAGAAAGTGAACGGCAACACACTGGTACTCTCTAAAGCTAGAGATGTTCCGGTCTATGTTGAACACGGTATAGAGATAGGTATCGCTGGATCCGATGTACTCGAAGAGAGGAGAAGCGATGTCTTCGTACCTTTAGAACTAGATTTCGGTAAATGCAGACTCAGTGTTGCAGTTCCTGAGGAAAAGGATTTAGATATAGAAGATTTCGACGGATATACCATAGCAACGGAGTACCCCACTCTAACATCTGATTTCTTCGAGAGCAGAGACATCTCAGTGGATGTACTGGAGTTGAAAGGTTCTGTGGAAGTTGCTCCAAAGATAGGTATCTCGGATGCCATAGTAGATATAGTCGAAAGTGGTAATACTCTGGATGCTAACAATCTAGTCGAACTGGAGAAGATCATGGATGTGTCGGCGCTACTAATGGTGAACCGGATCTCCCAGAAGGTTCGTTTCCAAGAGATAAACGAGTTAGTAGAAAAGATCAAGGGGCTGTTATGATGGATCTTGAAAATTATGTCAAAGATATATTAGATGAGATCAGACTGGACGGCATCGAGGCTGTGAAAAAGTATTCAAGAAGATTCGATGGATATCCTGAAGAGTTTAAGGTTGAAAGGTCGGAATTCGACAGCACGGACACGTTAGATAAAGAAGATAAAGAGTTCATCGACAGGGTCATAGAACGTGTTCGAGAGGTACATGAAGGGCAGACCGATGGTGATAGACTCTGCTATAAAAAGGACTCATTGTTCGGACTGATAGAAGTTCCCATAGAAAGGATCGGTATATACGTTCCCGGGGGTAAACCTCTGCCTTCCACTCTTATCATGGCAGGAGTTCCAGCGATGATAGCTGGAGTCGAAGACATCGTAGTCACAACACCTCCAACCGATGGAAAGGTCGATCCCTATATATTATACATCGCAGAGAAACTCGGTATAAAAGAAGTTTACAAATTAGGTGGAGTTCAGGCTATCGGTGCCATGACATACGGTATCGGTATGGAGAAGGTGGATAAGATCTTTGGACCAGGGAACAAGTACGTCAACGAGGCGAAACGACAGGTTTACGGTGAAGTCGGTATCGACGGTCTAGCAGGTCCCTCCGAGATAGCTATAGTGGCTGATGAAAGTGCTGAAGAGGGATACGTTCTTGAAGACCTTAGATCACAGTTGGAACACGACGAAGATGCCAAAGCGTGGTTATTCACCACCTCCGAAAAATTGGCAGAGTCGGTGGAAGATGAAAGGGTTTATGTCAAAGTACTCTCGGATCTGAAACAGTGTGTCCAAGAATCTAACAAGGTAGCTCCAGAACACCTGGAGGTATTGACTGAAGAACCGAGAAGTCTTCTGAAATATGTGAGAAACGCAGGTGCCGTTTATTTGGGAGATTATACGCCAGCTGCAGCAGCAGATTATTTTCTTGGAGTCAATCACATCCTACCTACTGGAGGAGCGTCGAAGTTCGGATCTGTCTTGACGGTTGATGATTTCGTAAAGAAGATCAGTGTAGCTGAATCCGGAAGATCGGATTATATGGATGATAGAGAGCTAGGCATAAGACTAGCCGATATTGAAGATATGAAAAGTCACAAAAAGGCCATGGAGGTCAGAAGATGAGAAGAAAAACAGAAGAAGTGGATATAGGTATAGAGTTCGGAACGGAAGAGATCGAGGTAGCTACAGGAGATCTAGTATTGGATCACATGTTGAAGACATTGTTTTTCTATATGGGAGAGAACGTAAAAATAGACGGGGAATGGGACCTGAGACACCACCTTTGGGAGGATATGGGCATACTCCTCGGTAAAGCCCTAAAGAGGAAGGTCGATGACAGCGATATACAAAGGTTCGGAAATGCAATGATGCCCATGGACGATGCATTAGTACTGGCCTCTGTTGACGTTTCAAGGGTTTATCTGAACGTAGATCTCGACTATCAGTATGGTGAAGAAGGGTTTGACATTGTTCTAGTCCAGGAACTCTTGAACGGGTTGGTCAGGAACCTATCGGCTACGGTACACATCAAGAAGTTGAACGGTACGGGATCTCACCATGTTATAGAAGCGGGGTTTAAAGCCCTAGGAGTGGCGTTATCTCAAGCATTGAAACCAGCGGACGAGTTGAAGAGCACAAAGGGGATATTATGATAGCCATCATAGATCTAGGTATCGGAAATTTATCCAACGTTGAGAAGGTGCTACACGGTAACATAACCGATGATCCCTACGACATCGAAAAGGCTGATAAACTGGTGGTTCCTGGAGTAGGCAATTTTACCACGGCCAAAAAGAGACTCGCCCCTCTCGAAGGAACTATCACTGACTTTATCGATGATGGTAAACCGTATCTAGGTATCTGCCTGGGTATGCAGGTCCTCTTCGGTTACAACGAAGAAGGAGATACCGAGGGTCTTGGTGTTTTAGAAGGGGGTGTTAAAAAGATAAAGGATCGATTTTCTCCACATATAGGCTGGAACACGGTGAAGTTCTTATCTGACAGCGAGTTATACCGTGGTATAAGAGATGGGTCCTTCTTCTACTTCGTGCACTCTTACTACGTGGATACTGAGCAGATCATGATCGGTGAGACCGAATTCAGTCATAGACGTGATAAAAAGACCTTCCCTTCTGTGATTAGATCCAAGAACGTTTATGGAACACAGTTCCACCCTGAAAAATCAGGGGAGGTGGGCATCAAACTGCTCAAAAATTTCAAAGAGATAGGAGGTGAAGCTCGATGAAGATATACCCTGCTATCGATCTCTACAAAGGAGAAGTCGTTAGATTGAAGAAGGGTCGAGAAGAAGATAGGAGGTCCTACGGTGATCCCATGACGTATGTAGAAAGATTCCAAAAGTACGTCGATAAGATCCATATCGTCGATCTAGAAGGGGCCTTCCAAGGAAAGCCAAAAAATCTGGACATCGTGAAAGATATCGTAGAAACCTATGACATCGGTGTTCAGATCGGTGGTGGATTCCGGGACTTATCTTCTATATCCGAAGCCTATTCAGCCGGTGTAGAGAACGTGATAATCAGTACAAAGGCCTTCGATGAAGAGTTTTTAAGGAGATTGACAAAAGGATTCCAAGGAGTCACCGTAAGCCTGGACCTTAAAGGTGGAAAGCTTGCTACAGAAGGATGGAGAACCACATTGGATATGTCTTTAAAAGATGGTCTTGACATGTTAACACAGTATGTTGACCGATTCATATACACGATCACAGAGAAAGATGGTCTCCTGGAAGGTATCGGTGAAGTTCCGTATCTACCGGAGAACAAAGAAGTGATCTACGCAGGCGGCGTTACATCGAAAGACGATTTGACCTCACTTAAAGATGCCGGTTACGATGGATGTATAATAGGTAAAGCTCTCTATGAAGGAGAGATGGAGATAAAGGAGTTGACAAGATGTTAGCTAAACGTATAATTGCAGCCTTAGATGTGAAAGAAGGTAGGGTCGTTAAAGGTATCAATTTCAAGAACATCAGAGATGCCGGAGATCCCATCGAACTGGCTAAAAGGTATGAAAAAGGAGGTATCGACGAGATAGTTTTCTTAGATATCACTGCATCCAACGAAAAACGGGGTATACTTTTCGACCTAGTAAAAGAGATAGCTAGAGAACTCCACATACCCTTCACCGTCGGTGGTGGGATCAACTCTCTCGACGGGATAAAACCACTGATAAGGAACGGTGTCGATAAAGTGTTCATAAATACTGCGGCTGTCGAAGACCCGTCCATAATCCGTGATGCGTCCCAACTTCTAGGTTCGTCGAACCTCGTAGTGGCTATAGACGCTAAAAAACAGGGAGATGTATGGAAGGTGTACACCCACGGAGGTACCAAGGAAAGAGATATGGAAGCTTTGAACTGGTCCCGGGAAGTTGAAAAGTTGGGTGCCGGGGAGATACTGCTGACTTCCATGGATCGAGACGGAACCAAGGACGGTTTCGATATACCTCTGCTGAAAAGGATATCATCATCCGTTAACATACCTGTCATCGCTTCAGGAGGGGCCGGTTCCCCTGAAGACTTTTACGAAGTCTTCGAAAGAACCGATGCGAGTGCCGCTTTAGCAGCCTCTATTTTCCACTACGAAGAGTACTCAATAGAGGAACTTAAAGCATATCTAAAAAGGAGGGGCATCTATGTCAGAAAGTGATATGGAAGTGAATTGGAACGAGGATGGACTCGTTCCCGTCGTGGTCCAGGATACCGATGGAAGTGTACTCACCCTTGCATATATGGATGAAGAAGCACTTGAACTGACCTTAGACTCCGGTAAAGCACATTACTACTCCAGGAGTAAACAGCGTATCAGGATGAAAGGCGAAGTCAGCGGGAACACTCAAGCCGTGAAAGATATCAAGATTGACTGTGACCGGGACGCTCTACTTATGAAGGTCGAGCAGAAAGGCGCCGCCTGTCATACCGGAGAAAAAAGTTGTTTTTACAGAGAACTAAGTGAGGTAGTCGAACCGGAATCGGATATCGATTACTCATTGAATATAATGAAAGAATTAGAATCGCTGATAAGGGATAGACTTGAAAATCCTAAAGACGGGTCTTACACATGTCGTTTATTCGATAAGGGGGTCGATGAGATCTCCAAGAAGTTCGGTGAAGAGTCCATTGAAGTGATCCTGGCTAAAGATAGATCCGACCTGATATACGAGAGTGCTGACATGCTCTATCATTTCATCGTCCTGCTGGTCATAAACGATATAACGCTCAAAGAGGTCATGAGCGAGTTAGAGGGGCGAAGAGGATGAACTGGATCGTGTTCGATGTCGATGGAGTTCTTATAGACATTGATAAGAGTTATGATGTTGCCGTAAAATTCACGGTAGAACAATTCCTAGATGCCGTCGGCAAGACTGTAGATATAGAGTTTAAGGACATAAAGAGGTTAAGAGAAAAAGGGATATTTCCAGATGATTTCAAGCTGTGCGAAGCTTTGATCCTCGGTCGGATGGAATATGGAGACAAGTTCGTAGAAAAATATCCAGACGGGGAAGATGTTTCGTGGATAAGGGATGTAAGAGGGGCTTGTATAAAACCGAGCAGCATCAAGCGTATCTTCAACACTTACTACCTGGGGGACAAGTTCGAGAACAGATTGTTCGATACTAAAGGTCTGTATAATGAGGAGAAGAGGATCATCGATCTCAAACTATTAAAAAAGGCTGAAGAGTTCTTTGATATCGGAGTTGTAACTGGAAGGAACGACCTGGAGATGAGATTGGCTGAAGAAGTTATCGGGTATGAATTCGACCACGTTGTTACAAGAGATCATGCACTAAAACCCGATCCGATATGTCTAGAGAAGATCGGCGCTGAAAAAGGTGTTTACATAGGTGATACGGAGACGGACCAGCGGTTAGTTGAACGATATAATAATAAAAATGAAAATGAAAAGAGTTTTGAGTTCCAGAAAGTGGATGATGATCAGGATGTAAATCAAGTACTTGAAGAACTTGTAGATCGACCCAATCCTAGAACTTCTCGGTAGCCATCCATATCCATAAATCCATGTCCGCTGACGTTGAAAACTATCGTTTTCTCCTCGTTTCTCTCTTTACATTCTCTAGCTTCATCTATGGCAGCAGCGATACTGTACGCTGATTCTGGGGCCGGTAGGAAACCTTCGGTTTGGACGAATATCTCAGCTCTGTCGAAGACATAGTTTTCATCTTTAGGATAGATCATGGTATCTACATATCCCTGGTTCTTCAAAGCACTGATTATCGGTGCCGCACCGTGATACCTAAGACCATCGGCCTTGATAGAGGGCATGGCACACTGATGGCCCAGGGTGTACATCTTCAGTAGAGGTGTTTGTTCAGCATAATCCCCAAAATCGTATCTGTACTTGCCTTCCAGGTTCGGGGCGGCTTCGCTTTGTGCAGCTATGAATTTGGTATCGTGTCCATTCTTTATCCGATCTGCTGCGAAGGGGATGGCTAGTCCTCCAAAATTACTTCCACCACCTAAGCAGGATATGACCACGTCAGGATAATCTTCAGCTATCTCGAACTGTTTCTTCGTTTCCAGCCCGATTATGGTCTGATGGAGTAGAACATGATTGAGTACCGAACCCAAACTGTAAACCGCATTCTCGTCGGAAGCGGCATCCTCCAAAGCTTCTGAGATTGCTATGTTAAGTGAACCTTCGTGCTCCGGGTCATCTTCTAACAACTTACTTCCGATCTCGGTGTTAGGACTGGGTGAGTCGTGCACTTCAGCTCCGTACAACTGCATGAAGTTCCTACGACCTAGTTTCCAGGATGATGCCGCTCGGACCCAGTATACCGTCAGATCTATCCCTACCAAAGAACAGGCATAAGCTAGAGCAGTCCCCCATTGTCCTGCACCTGTCTCAGTGGTCATCCGTTCTATACCCTGCTGTTTCGCGAAAAAAGCTTGTGGTATCGCCGTGTTCACTTTATGACTCCCTGTCGGGCTGTAGAATTCCGATTTGTAGTAAAGTTTAGCCGGTGTATCCAACTTCTTTTCCAATCTCTTAGCTCGTATCAACGGACGTGGCCTACCGGCTTGGAGATACAGTTCCTTGACTTCATCTGGTATATCTACGTACCTATCTTTGCACATCTCATGTTCAAGGACTCCTTTACTGAAGACCTTAGGCAGCATATCCAACCGTGAAGAACCTGATTCAGGATCCATGGGTGGAGGTACGGGATCCGGGAGATCGGGTATTATATTGTACCATCTATCGGGCATCTCTTCTATCGGCAAATCATAACGGTCTTTTTTCATATCTCATTCCTCCTTATCTCTATAACTATCTCTTTGATCATCATTTTCAACTCCTGAACTAGAAAAGCAGCAGCTAGTGTTTTCAGATGCTAAAAGGCTAGTAACGCCAAACTAAATCCCTTTCTGTTCGCTGCATAGGATGACGTATAAGTAATGTATTATATAATACTTATGTGTACAAATATATACATTTTAAAGCCGAACCATCCTATACCAAGTGATCTACAATGTTCTAAGGTAGGCCTCCACGGTTCTACTGCATGGGATGATGTCACTCCTGATTTAGCAACCCCATAATCCCCAGATAAAGAACACACAAAAATAACATCTTACGATGTTCAGGATTTCGTTACACCATACTGCTCGTTCAACAGTCTCAAAAAAGATTTTAGCTAAAGTTTCCACAGTGAATCACTGGATAATAATTTTCAACAGATAACTTGTGTTTCCCAAAAAGTTTTTATCAAACCCACCTTTAAGATTGTCCATGAAAGACGAGAGACATCCAGGGAAAATGTTTTTGTACATGCTCATCTCAGTTATATTACCAGTTGGTTTTATACTTCTAAACCACATGTGGAGACCTAACAATATATTGTTATCGGTGATCCTTGTGACTTGGATGGGGTTTTCTCTGTTAGTTCTACAACCTTTTTCGGTTGAAGGGTACGAAACCATAGAACCTTGATATATTTTCAGCACTCAAGATCTTCATCATAGTCGGCTAGGACCGACTCAGTTAGGGTTTTTCATCACACAGGTACCTTATAATCTACATCAATTAAAATCTTGCCTTCGAAAATAGTATATATCACCTTTATCTCAAGTCACCAGTTCATGATAAGTTCAATCAAAAAAAGAGAGGACCTAGGTACTGTATCTTTTGCTATTTTGGGTGTTTTGATAATCTTACTTTCAATCTTCGCTGCAGCTTATATCTCCCGGCTCGACAGGATAAATTACGAAAACGAACTCAGGGCTGATAAGTTATCTAGCCTCGAAAGGGATGCTGAAGAGACCTTGGATTCCATAGAAGAGAGGATAAAATCCATCGGAACCGAGAGTGCTTTCAAAGCTGGTATGGAATGTGAAGTTAACGTATCTGAGTATTTTAGTACTCGGATCGATGAATACATGGAAAAAAGAAAAACTTCCGACGAATATCAGGAGACTTCTTTGGAGGTGGATGGTTACGATCTTACCATCGAATCAAAAACAGTACAGGTAGACGATATAGTACCAGAGTCTCAGGATGAGGAGATCGAAAATGACGGACCGGGACACATCAAAAAGAGTAATAGGACTTTTTGCTACGAAGTGAATGGCCAAATCAACATCTCGGCAGTTCGTGACGGATTAACCTTGGATAAGACAAGAGATATCGGATTGATGATAGATGTACCATACCCATTCCTTAGAAACAAGATGGATAATTTCCAGACATCCTTACGAGGGGATAAAAGTCATGTAGGGAGGATGACTGAGTACATACTGACTACATTGGCCCAGTATAGAACCCTCACAGGTTACGGTATGAGACCGCTGCCTCAGGAAGAAGACAGTGTGAACTACAGGCCAACTGATGATATCATCACAGAGGATGATGTTGAACTAGCTCTCAACTTAGCTCTCTTATTTGAGATAGCCTGTGAATTCAGAGCCTATGATCCGGACCACATAGATTCGATAATTGAGAATTCAAGCTTTGTCAACTATAGAAGGATCGAGCAGGTGCTGAAAACATATCTAAAAGAAGAAAGCATCGATCCAGGTGATATAATCAGTCTTTTCCACGGACTATCTTATGATGATGAGGTGATCTCAGAAGATGAATCCGTTGAGATCAATATCCCTAAGATGGTCGGCCAAGCCATGAACGCACTGATAGACCAATTCATCCTGGTACATATGGATAATACGGACTCTTTTGGATTAGTGGACCGTTTCTTCAAAGGTATAAGGGACGCTCAAGATATGATGGGATCTATTACAGATCTCATATCAGGGGATGATGACGATGAGATAAATCCCAGGGAGGTCCAGCTGGTCAAGAACTGGGTTCGGAGTGTATTCATATCCTCGGGATTTCGGGATACCAGCTTGTTCCTCAACTATTATGGTATTTTTGACCGATTTAGAGGAGAGACCATCCAAGGGTATCCAGATCTATCTGAAGACAGCTTCGAGTTCATGGATAAAATTTCTTACAAGGCTAGACTCGATTCCGATGATCATCAGTGGTACCGTTACACCTGTGGGCATGGCGGATTACATAGAAAGTCCGGGGAAACATGTGATAAAAATATCACAGTAGGTGGCGATGATGAGGAACCTATAAAAGGAATCTGTGGTGCTCAAGAAGAACTAGCAGGATATGATTATAGAGTCGGTGAGGTAAAATATCGGATCAACCATGGTCCTGTAGCTTTCCAACCATACGATATACTTCAGGGAAACGATATTCTATGGCAGGAGTTCTATAACGATGCTTTCCAGGAAGAGGTGGATCAGGAACCAGAGGAGATCAGAGATGTCATCGAGGACATAATCTTGAAGATCATGGATATGATGATGGCTGATGACAATATACAAGATATTATAGATGAATATAACAATATACGGGTAGACCCCACCGATGATAAATCATTCATGAATAACATACAGACCAATGTAGATAGTGCTATTGAAAACGTGATCGGTCACTTTCGTGAAAATCCCGATGAGATAGCTTCCATACTCGGAAATGAACTCCACGAAGACGGTGACCCGAAAGTGGATGATCTGATCTTTTTTCTACATGAAAACTACGATGAACTTGTACATGGTCCCGAGTTTATAGATGGTGCTTCTGCTAGAACATCTAAGGCTATGACTGATGAGTATAGCCCTTATCTAGAGATCATCGAGGAAAGCGAGGATATCATAAAAGGGGGAGTCAACGATCCCTGTGACATGGCTTTCGATGAAGACAGGGAAGTAAATAAAGGTGAAGTTTCTAAACTTATACGATATGGTGGTGAACTAACTGAAGGTGTTGTCGAAGAGATCTACCAGGACCTCAAGGATCCTATAGGGGATATATATGAGGAGGTGAAAGAGAGAGAGATATACATCTCTGACTCTGAGGAGAACGTATCAGATGAAGACGGGTTGATAATCCAGGCTTTGAACGATTACCAGTACAACACCAGTTACCAGACCCAGACAGGATCTGGTTCTTTAAATTCTGTTTGTTCTGGGGCTAGTATCCAAGAGATTTCACCGGACCCAGCTACTAGAGAACAGGACACTGTCTTTTTCCACGGCAACTCAACCTTTGATCATACCGAGATCGAGTGGATCTCTGACATCGATGGACATCTATCTAACAAGGAGACGTTCAACCGGTCAGCGAGGTTCATGAGTCCCGGTGAACACGAGATCACGTTCATGGTACAAGACCAAGATGGTTTTGTTCATGAGGACCAAGGATCTCTGGTCATCAACATCCCACCGACTGCAGAGATAGAAAAGATCGATCCAGTGCCTGCCTCAGAACTCGAAAAGGTTACGTTCAGTGACTCGAGTTGGGACGAGGACGGAGATATAACCGAGAGGGATTGGTGTTTTGGAGACGGTAATACATCTCATGGTGAGAAAGTGAACCATGTGTACAAAGAACCCGGGAATTACACTGTTACTCTTGAGGTGGAGGATGACATGGGTGGTACGGACAGCACATCTAAGAGTATATTGATCGACGACGTACCTAGGGTCGAGGACATATATCCAGATAACGATGAGCCATGGGACACATATACCGATATCGAGATCACTTTCTCAGAAGAGGTGGACCCTGACTCACTGGTATATAGCATGACACCTGATCTTGACTTCCATGAGCATTGGTGTGAAGATAATTCTACAGTAGTATTGGTACCTGAAAAGCCATATCAAAGAGACCAAGTCCATATCCTCAACATAGAAGATGTAGATGATGTTGACAACGGGACTACGTCCTCCCTCCCAGAACCAGTCTCGTACCATTACAGTACCATGGAACATGGTCAGGTCACCGAAATCCACCCAGATACAGAAGACGAGGTGAATCTAGGATCTTCAATCATACTTGTTTTCGATGAAGAGGCCTACCTAGAAGATCCTTCAAAACTTGTAAACCAAGACTGGAACTGGTCATTCAGCTGGGAGAACGATAACACATACCTTAGGTTGGACCACGATGGTTTCCCTCCGGCCTCGGATATAGAACTGAACTTCGACCTTGATGCAGTAAAGGCAGTTCATGATGATTCACCATTCAGAAGAGGTGAAGATGACCACATATCAATGGAGTTTAGGACCGAATACATCGATAAACCATACCTGATATCTGCTGAACCTGAAAACGGCAGTGAGGAGATCGAACTTGATACCAGCATAGAACTCGAGTTCGATAAGTCTATGAACACATCTACATTTGAATTGATCCTCACGCCAGGAGTAAAAAACATCAGCCAAGAGTGGAACCAAGATAATACTTCGGTATCTATCAAACACGATGGATTTTCAAGTTCTAAAGAGTATAAGATGTTCGTAAAAGCTAGATGTATCGATGGATTCCCACTTCACGTGCCAAGAGACGAAGATATCACGAACCCGATAAAATTCACCACAATGGACGATTATGGACTAAAGGTTGTCAATATATCTCCCCAAGACGGAACCGAACATTATCTATCCAACGCACCTATAACCATCCAATTCAATCAAAGGATAGACGAGGAAAGTCTTGAATTCGTGTCAAAACCTAATCCTGGAGGCTGGTTTGTTGATTTGGATACACATGGAACGACTTTGATGTTGTACCATCATGGGTATCCTGCCGGGAGTGAAGTCGAATTCACTTTGAAAAATGTTTTAGATTTTAATGGTAACGAGTTGGAAGAAGAAGTAAGCGTAGAGTTCAAAATCAGTGATAACGGTGAAAACATAGAGGGTAATCTTTTCCAGAGAAAACTTTGGTCTTTCATCGGTGGAGGTCCTTTTGGGGAGAGTCTTTTCGACTTGACCGAGGCGTTCCTCAGAGAAACTACCGGTAACATGATCTACAGTTCTGAGATGAGTAACCTTGAATACAGGACTCCGATGAAGCTCGATGATAATTTTGAATATTCACCAAGTGAAGCACATCCAAACAAGGAACTAGAACTACTAGTAAAACTAGACCCTGGTTTCATACCTCTAGAAGATATCATATCGGACCCTACGGGCCATCACTATACAGATGTCACGAAGATATCATCCCGCCCTTTCAAAACAGAATGGGATATAGCGATCCCAGACCAGGAGATCTCACTTGATGTATCTCAAAAGGACCCATACGTCATTGAAGACCAGGAACTGAGTCATCTATCATTTAACGAAACCTATAACGTAGGTTTCAACTCCACGATCAGCGTAGCTTCTGGATGGGCACTGGACGGAGTAGAATACACCCGTGATGACCTCGACCTGTCAACGATCCTGAATTTTCTGGATAAAGTATGGGAACTGGTCAAGAGACCTCTTTCTTACTTGCTCGACGGACTCTACAAGGTCTTGGAGCTCTTCAGGGACTTGGTCAACAGGGTGAAGGAATACGCAGAATCCCTGATAAGGTACCTAGGTAATATGATCCAAGAACTGGTCAAGGAAGCACTGAGCCCCTTGGTCGAACTGATACTAGATAATCGAGATGTCTTCGAGAACTTCGGAGCCGTCTTATCTCTACTGGGGATAGGACTTGAGGTGGATGTCTATGAAGACGGTAAGGAGATGGATCTGCCTAACACCTGCGATCAAAAAGATGAAGTCTTCTTACATCTAGATGTAGGAGGAGGCGCCTTCGGGACTTCGCTGGATCTGGATCTGTTCGTCCTGGAAACCAACGTTGTTTCCACCGGCCAGTTATCTTCAGACAGCATGGATTTACTCTGGCAGATAGATCCGTTAGCGAAAGAACAACATAAATCGATTTATGATGGATGGTTCCAAACCCAGGGGAAGTTCGGAGAGGAAGGGGATGGGGCCATACTGGAATTGATGATCCCAGATATAGATAAACACGGTGATCCCGAGGATGAAACTTTTGGATACAGTGTCGAAGAAATCTTTCCTCCTATATCAGCTGTCACCATACCCATCGGACCGGTGGTGGTCTCGAACTTCGATTTCGGTATCGAGATCTCATACATAGATATGGAGAACATCACTTCATCACTGATCTACGGTTCTATAAAGGGCGCTTTCTTGGATACGGTTGAATATATGAGGGATACGTCGATAAGTTTCGATTTCATCACCGATTTCGTGAGGACCTTTTCGGAACTGCTAGTCGAAGAGCTGTTCCGATTCCTGAAAGAGGTCCTGAACGGCATCGAAGTTTTCTTTTCATGTACCATCAACCAGATAGACGTCATACTGTCATTCGGTATAACTACCGGTGAGGGTATCATAGATTTTGTTAGGTGGATCGGCCAGAAGGTGAGACATCTCATACAGAGTATAGGAGATAGGAGACCATCTTCGGCTCCAGAAGGGTTACCGTCTTCGGTGCTGGAAAGTACAGAACTCTCCATAGAGACCGGTTTTCAGGACGGGGTAACGGTGGATTTCTCGGCTAATGTACCTGCACTGGCATCACTGGTGGGTAAGGATCTCGGTAGATGGGAGATCGGCTTCGGCCTGGAGGTCGCCGATGACCTAGACCTGGTAGATGGGAGTCTTGTACAGTGGTAGATCCCATCAGGTGTAAAGAAAATTCAGTACGGTGTGGGCATCCTCTATCTCGATCATCTTAGTTCGAACCGTGATGTTATCTCCAGACATGACCCTGATCTCATCATTCTCATTAGCCATTTCCTCGAGTCCCTCCCAGGTGGTATTTTCCATCCCAGGTTCGAATAAGTAGATGTTCTCCAGGCTCATAGGAGAGAGACAGTCATCTTTAACATAATAAAAATCGCTCATGAAGATCATGTCCTCTTTAATGGTCATGTTCTGTTCCCGCTCAGGTTCTTCATAGGACCAATCCGTTACCTCATCTATCACATCACCGACCCTTTGACCCTCTTCGACAGCGCTCTCACTACCCTCATGATGAATAAACACATTATATCTCTCATCGAATCTTCTTACTTCCACGTAGAAATCCTGATAGCTGGGTATCGATAGATATCCAATATCTAGATTTATCCTGTCCAGAGTACCTTGGGATGTTGTGCCCCCTAAAAATACGGGGTTGTAAAGATATACCTCCTGAATAAAATTCTTCCAAACCCTTCTACCATCCTGCTCCAGGAAGATCCCTGAAGCGGTAAAATTTAGTTCATAACTCTCTCCGTTGATGGTGGATTCTATTTCAAAATCTGAGTTTGTATCACTGTTAGATGAGAATTCAGCTTTGACCTCCCCGTTGGTATTACAGAACTCGTTGATCATATCCTGGATACCATTAGCTCTTATCTCGAGTTCGAGTTCCTCGGAACTTTCACGCTGCCAGACGAACAAGCCCAGCACGCTGCTGGTCATGATAACCGCTGCTATGATCCAGACCAATTTCGAGCTTAGGTAATCGTACATGCCGAGAACGGATGTTTTATACGATATAAATCTTGCCATCAAGATTTATTACGGAGTTGGACTTTTACTGATATGATGGATATAAAAGATAATACTTTGATAGGGATGGTACATCTCGATGCTCTCCCGGGTTCTCCGGATCACCAGGGGATGTCCACAGTCGTTGAAAGAGCGATAGAAGATGCAAAGGACTTACAGCAGGGAGGAGTGAACGCAGTGCTGGTTGAGAACTTCGGCGATAAACCCTATCCAAAAAAAATTTCAAGGGAAACGTACCAAGGGTTTAGAGAGGTCTGCGGTGAAGTAAAACACAATATAGATCTACCCGTGGGAGTCAACGTCCTGAGGAACGATTGGAGATCGGCTTTAAACCTGGCTAAGGAACTCGAGCTTTCTTTCATCAGAGTCAACGTTTACATCGGTGTAACGTTGACGGACCAAGGTGTCATCCAAGGGAAAGCGGACGAAATCCAGAGGTATATTAAGTCAGAAAATATTGAGATATCTATCTATGCCGATATACATGTCAAACATGGTAAAACGCTGTATCCAGAAGATCTTATCACCGGGGCTGTGGAGGCTGAAAGAAGAGGAGGTGTAGATGCTCTCATCGTTTCGGGCCCTGCCACCGGAGAGACGGCAGATATCGAAGAAGTCAAAGCGGTGAAAGAATGTGCAGATGTCCCGGTTCTAGTTGGGACGGGGGTTCGATTATCCAACGTAAAAAGGTTTTTGGAACATGCCGATGGGGCTATCATAGGCAGTGCCTTCAAGTATAGAGGAAAGGCCGAAAATAGGGTCAACCCGACTAGGGTCGAGAACATGGTGGGTCTTCTGAGGGATGATATCACTCTTCTATCATAGATAGGAGATGGTGACCAACAAACAAAACTATACCGGAAACCAGTACTATAGGTATAGCCGGTAAGAAGCCGAAATCCGGCAGTATCCCGTAGTGATAGAACACCAGCATTATCAAGCCAACTGAGATGGACATGAAACAAGCAGTGCCTTTGGCTTTCCAGTAAAGGATTCCTAGAGTGGAGGGATAAAGTATAGCTAGACCTGTGAAAGCCCAGGTTACGATCACAAAAATAGTTGCAGGTGGATTATAAGCTATCGCCAATCCTATTAGAGCTAGGACTATTACCATTATATGACCGATCGAATAATCTACTTTATCACTGTCATAGGGGATATAGGGATGGAATATGTCCCTGGTGAACATGGAACTCATGGTCAATAACTGACTGTCCGCTGTGGACATGAACGCTGCAAATCCTCCGCTCATTATCAATGCCGATAACCACATCGGAGCATACTTCTCTAACATCATCGGGAGTATGCTGTCAACTTCCTGTCCCGAGAGGTCAGGTATCGCTCCTCTACCCATGACACCTATCATGATCGGCAGTAGGAACAGCAGTCCGGTCACCACGGGGAATATCATCGACGCCCTCTGGAGACTCTTCTCACTATCGGCTACGAAGAATCGTTGGAAGAGCTGAGGGAACATGGGATTACACAGTGACCACAGGATCGAAAAGCTCAACCATGTCCTAACGGTGATAGTGCCAGATCTGATGAAAAGACCGGGATCTACAGATCTAGCCTGGTCGTGAGCCGCCTCTAATCCACCGATATTGTAAGCGATCACAACTACCGCTGTCAGTAATAGAAAGATCATCATCATGCCCTGAAGGACGTCGGTCCATGCTATTGTTCGCATGCCGCCCAGGAACACGTAAGCGATTATGAAGATCGTCAAGAATACAGCACCGAAAAAATACGGTACCGCCCCACCGGTGAGAGCACTCAATACATAGCCCGCACTCATAGGTTGTACAGCTAGATAAGGTAATGTGAATACTACCATCACGGCCACGTAGAGCATACGTAGAGGATGATTGTCAGTTTCCCCTCCGATGAGTTCCGGCGGTGTGATGTAACCTTTTTCTTTACCTAGGACCCAAACCTTTCTACCTATTATGTAGAAGGAAACCGCAGTAAAAGAAGTACCGAACCCCATTACGCCATAAAATGCATATCCAGAGGTGTAAGCTTCACCGGCGAAACCTAAGAACGTGAACGCTGAGAAGTTGGTGGCCGCAAGTGTGAAGAACAGAACGATCGGCCCGATCTTCCTACTGGCTAAGAAATAGTCCTGGATGTTCTTTTTAGAGATCTTATATCCGTATATACCAAGAAGTAAGGTCAGGGATAGATAAGCTGTGATTATACCCAAGATGATGATAGGCCTCAAATCAATCCCTCCAGTAAAAGATAACGAACAGGTATATCAAAACCGCTAGCAGTAATTGAAGTAGAACCAACCTCAGCACCCATATCGGCAGGAAACCGAATACAACGAAGTCAACATCCCAATACCAAAAATCAATGGAAAGTATGAACACAGTACCGAATATCGCCATCCAAACGAACCTGTTTTCCCTCAGCCAGCAGTAAAGCTTCTCTTTCATGAACATCACTCATCTGCTGTTTCCTGGCTTGGTGGGCTGGAAACAGGAAAACATTGCCGGTTAAAACGACTTGATATGTCATATATAATATTAACGAAATCACCAAAACCGTTAAAATCGTTGTACAGATTATTGAAACCATGAAAGTGATAGATAAAAGATTCAAAGTGAGCACCGATAAAGAGCTCGACATCAAGAACATAACCGACCAGGGACAGAGGATCACCGCTGATAGTGGAGTCAAAGAAGGGACCGCACTGTTCTTCGTGTCGGGCTCGACTGCGGCTATTACGACCATCGAATATGAATCCGGACTGGTTCACGACATCCAGGCGGCTTTAGATAGGCTTTTCCCCAAGGATATGTATTACAAGCATCACGAGAAATGGCATGACGGTAACGGACATTCCCACATGAGAGCGTCCTTCATAGGACCGAGCTTGAACGTACCGATAACCAACGGTAAACTAGAACTAGGAACTTGGCAGCAGATCATCCTCTGCGATATGGATGTTCCTGCTAGAGAAAGAGAGATCATCGTCAAGATCATAGGAGAATGATCAATCTCTACCTTTTAGACTGAGATGAGCTAGCAAAGACTCGAGCTGCAGTCTTTCGTTGCCACCTTCCACCATCCTGAACTCCGTTTCACCGATCCTATCGACGATCTCCATCTTTTTCCTGTTATCGATGGGTATATTGTAGATGTTCTTGTGGATCTCTTTGACTATGTCTTCGCCGGATAGTCCGTATTCCAACAAAAGATCATCCAATAATCTCCTAGCTCCCATGAAATCACCCTTGAGAGCTGTTCTCAGTAGTTCTTCGATATCCCCTGGTTTTGCTACGTTAGCGCTCTGGCGAACTATCTCTTCTGTGATCTCGTCTGTAGTTGAGCCGGATATCTGGAGTAGATTGATCACACGTCTCAGATCACCGTCGGCCACTTCTACGAGGAGTTCCTTTGCATCCTGATCTATATTCAGCCCCTCTTTTTCAGCGATCATCTCTAAACAATTTCGTACATCTTTATCGTTAAGATACCTGAATCTGAAAACAGCACAGCGTGATTGTATAGGATCGATTATTTTAGACGAGTAATTACACGAGAGTACGAACCTACAATTGTTGGAATATTTCTCCATGGTCCTTCTAAGAGCGGCCTGGGCCTCAGGGGTGAGAGAATCTGCCTCGTCCATGAAAATTATCTTAAAACCTATATTGCTCATAGAAGATGTTCGAGCATATTCCTTGATCTTGTTACGTATCACACCTATGCCCCTCTCATCACTAGCATTGAGTTCGAAAAAGTTAGCACTCCAATTATCACCGTACAGCTCTTTTGATAAAGCTATAGCGGATGTTGTCTTACCTGTACCAGCTGGTCCAGCAAATAGTAGATGCGGTAGATTGCCTTTTTCAACGTATGCCTTCAATCTCTCTATAGTACTGTCCTGTCCGTACACGTCGTCAAGGGTTACAGGCCTGTATTTCTCTGTCCAAATCTTCTCCATTATACCGTGATAAAGCATTACTTTCATTGTTATAATTCTTTCCACTCCGGCAGGGATATCAGGCAAAAAATAAAATAATAGTTACTGCTTTTTAATAAGAGGTGTCTGGATTGAAAAAACCTGAAGAGTTAGTCGAGAAAAACACTAGAAAAGAGCTCAATAAAATCGCCGATAAAGAGGGTATCAAAGATCCTCAGTCTTTTCCCAACAAATTATCTCTAGCAGAAGAGATAGTCAGGGCTATGAAGGCAAAAAAATATGCCAAGAAACCCATCGGTTTATATATAGAAGAATGATTCTTGTAACCCTGTATATCCAATCGAGGTAATTTACACATGTTTAGACGGTTTGGAGGTCCCAAAAGAGCGAGTAAGACGGAACAAAAGAAGCTTGTTCAAAATGCAAAAGAATTAAAGAAGGATCCGATGAAAGTAGTTCCTGTATGTGAAGGTAACTGTTTTCTATGCAAGTTCGGTAGGGCCAAAAGAAAGATCAAAAAGATAGAAAAGATCAAAGACGATGAAGAGGAGCTAAAGAAATACGCTAAAAGAGGGCCAGGTCTTTCCAAAGCCTTGGCGGGGACACTCTTATTGGCCCATGAGGGGAAAGCACCTAGATTGGCGACTGCACGTACTCCTAGAGGGAGTCTCTCTTATGCAAAGAAAAGCTCTGCAAGAGCTAATCGGGTGATAGGTATCCAGCACTTCGATGATCCAAACCTTAGACTGATCGCATACACCAAGGAGGCGAAGAGGGGATATTACCTGTACTCGGTCGGGGATAAAGTGGTCTGCACTGGTAAAGAAGACGATCCACCTGAAGAATTCATCAAAGAGAGTATATCGAACAGTCCTTACGATTATAAGAAGAAAGGGGACACATTTTACTGCAGGAGCGCCGCTAGAGGTAAGGACAGGTCTTATTTCGAGTTGAATTGGAAGTCCATCGGTAAAAAATTCATCATCGATTCGAGATGTGCTAACAAGAACTCCAACCTGTTCATGAATCTAGTAAGTGGGATGATATCCAAAGATAATACCGAACCCTTCTCTATCGAAGGGGAATATATGATGGACTGTCGCGGCGATTGTGACAGTTGTAGATTCGGAAAAAAGATACAGATCGATCAAGAGTTAAAGGACATGTATTTCAGCGGCAAAGTATCTGATGATGGATTCATCCAAAGGTTCGAAAAGAATTCATTCGATAAAGTGAAAAAGAGAGAGGATATCTTCGCCATCGGTGATCGATGTTACGGTAAAGATAAAAAAAGATTCTTAGCAGACCTTAGATACGAAGAATGGGAGAAACCGGCTGTGATGGCTGCTATAAAAGGTTCCCAGGGGTTGGTACTGGAGAACGGTACTGTCAATGAGTTCTTCTCTAGATTATGGGAGAATAAGGGAATCGAGGCTATCTACGCGGTGATCGGAGATAAAAAGAAAGCTAAGAAGATCTACAACGAATACGATTTAGACGAATACAGACCTAGAGAGATACTGAAGAAAGCCAGAGAAACAAAGCAGAGAGAAGAAAGATTATCATCTTTACCGGAGTTCAAGGACCTTCCACCGAAAGGAAGACTAGCCGATGCCGTAGCTAAGACATATAAAGTCGAAGGTAAGGAAAAGGCAATACAGAAGCTCCAAGACTTCGAGATCGATGATACACGGATGAGGTCCGTGGCCTTTGGATTCATGAAAGCCTTCGATGAAGGGGATTCATCTAGATGGAAATACAGCGAGAGCGAGGTGAAATCTGGGGAGTTCATGGAAGAATACATCAATAAACTTCTAGAGGCCACCGGTGAAGAATATGCAGAGGCATTACAAAATCTTTTGAAGATGAGTGGGTCAACTGAAGAGATCGAGATAAAATAATCCAAAATATTTATATACATAATCCTTGGATAACTCTAATTGATGTCAGCTAAGAAAAGTGGTGGCGGAGGCTTTCAATCCGCAGCGGGGTTGATGCGTTATTTCGACGAGGAGGATGAAAAGAGTCCAAAGATAGATCCTCGTATAGTAGTAGCCATGTGTATAATCATGATGATAGTGGTCCAATTCGCTGGTTGGTACTGGCCTATATAGTCAACCTAATTTTTCTTTAGTTTTCTCTAATTTCTCTTTTGCCAATTCATGATTTGGATCTAACTTCAATGCGTTTTCATAAGATCTTATAGCGATATCATATTGGTTTCTCTCAGATAATACATCACCCTTGGTCACCCAAGCATCAGTTATCTGTGGATTTAAGGCTATAGCCTCGTTTACACACTGTATAGCACCACCCCATTTGTCCATACCATAGAGTGCTCTAGCTTTCCCGAACCATGCATGTGCGTCGTGTTTGTTCTCCTTGATATATTCGTCGAAGGAGTTGTTCGCCTGAGAATACATACCCCTATCGAGCAATATCTCACATTTTTTCAACAATGCATCTTCAAAACTGTAATCGATCTTCAAGCACTGATTGTAGAACTGCACAGCACCACCCCATCTATCCTTTAGCCTAGCTATCTCTCCTTTCAGGTACCATAACTCTGCTTTATCATCGTTTTCTCCTAGTAGGTTGTTTAATTCGGCTTCAGCTTCTTCCAATTTGCCCATCCGGATCTGAGTCTTTATCATCCCGGTCTTTGCAGAGAGATTATCAGGATATCTATCTAGCACAGCACGGAATTTATCGGCTGCCTTACTTATCTCACTCTTTTCTAAGTTTAAAAGACCACTATTTATGTATGATATTGTGTGATCATCATCGTTCTCTATAGCTAGATTGTAATAACCATCGGCCTCGTCGAAAAGATCCTCTGTAACTTTCTCTCTAAAGCTCACCTCGAAAAAGCTTACATCGGCTTTAAGACCGGTAAAATAGAAAAGATTAGCTATCTTAAGATACAGTAAAGGATCACCTGGATGTTTTGTAAATTTATGTTCCATCTCCTCTAATAGATAAAAAATTTCAGAGAACACTTCAATATCTTTATCGGAAAAGATGTATTCATCCAAATCGAAGCTGTTGGTTACCCCCATCTCAGCTAATATTGTGTTGAGCCGCTTTGTCATTTTTTTATAACCGTCGGCGTCCATCCTACCTACATCGACACCTTTTATCTCATCAAGGATCGTTTCTCCCTGACAGAACTCCAGTTCATCATCCGGAAGATCACCGATCCTTAGTACTGCTTCCGAGTCCTTCTTGTATCTGTCTATGACAGGTTCGCTGATAATAGGACTAGAAGCTATCCAGAATATGTTCTCGGAGAACATGTCTTGGGCACATTTGGTACAGATCAGGTAGAGTTCGTCGATATTCTTGTCACATCTGATACAGCTTCTCATCTGATATGCATATAGGGTTACTCGATAAAAAACTTACTCGTATATCGAGATGAAATCTTTTTTGAAATCTTGAAATCTATTTTCCGATATTGCTCGTCTTGCACCTACCATCAGGTCTTTCAAAAAGTACAAGTTATGAACCGAGGTCATCCGCATCCAGGAGAGTTCTTCTGACCTGCAGAGATGATGGATATACGCTCGAGAGTATCCGCTGCAGATCGGACAGCCGCATTCTTCATCTAGAGGGGTGAAGTCTTTTCGGAACTTTCTCTTTCTGATATCAATGGTGCCCTGGGTCGTGAACACTGAACGATGTCTAGCGTTCCTAGTGGGATACGCACTATCGAAGATATCGCAGCCCCTCTCTACAGCTTCCAGAAGATCCACCGGTGATCCGAGTCCCATAAAGTATCTGGGCTTGTCAGTGGGATACGTTTCATCTGCGATCTCTATCATCTGGTACATCTTTTCTTTCGGTTCGCCTATGGACAACCCGCCGATAGCCAGTCCATCGAATCCTATATCTACCATATCCTGACAGCTTCGTTCTCTAAGTTCTTTATCCGTACCCCCTTGGGATATGCCGAATACGTTACCACCCTCTTCTTTACACTGTTCTGCCCATCTGCGTGTCCTATCCACTGAGATTATCAGGTCCTCTTTTTCCGCAGGGTATGGAGGACAGTGATCAAGACACATCTGTACATCAGAACCGAGTTTCTTTTGCAGTTTTACACAGTCTTTCGGAGTCATCTCATACACACTGCCGTCATAATCCGATTTGAACACGATGGTATCCTCATCGATCTCTTGATCGAAGCCCTTCCTGATCATCTGGAATCCACCACTGTCCGTGAAGATGATACCGTCATAGTTCATGAAATCATGGAGTCCTCCGGATTCGGCTATAAGATCTACACCGGCTTTCATCATCAGATGGTAAAAATTTGTGATCAAGGCATCGAAACCTATCTTGTTCAGATCCTCAGAGGTCAGTGTTTTTACGGTGGCGTTGGTGGCTACGGGCATGAAAACCGGAGTGGAACATTTTCTACCATCCACGTTAAGTACACCTGCTCTCGCACCTCCATCGGTGTGTTCAAGTTCAAAATCTATCATCTACTTCCCCTCCATGAGCATGGCATCTCCAAAACTGTAGAAACGATACTTTCTATCAACAGCTTCATCATAGGCTTTCAGGATACGTTCTCTACCGGCGAAGGCACTCACCAGCATCACCAAGGTTGATTTCGGAAGGTGAAAGTTCGTGATCAGAAGATCTATGCCGGACTGGAACTCGTAACCGGGGGTTATGAAGAGATCGGTCCATCCTTGGTCTGGTTGAACAACTCCGTCCCGGGAAGCTGACTCCAAAGCTCTTACAGTAGTCGTACCCACCAATATAACCCTTCGCCCTTCCCGGTTGGCAAGGGTCACGGCCTGAGCTGTATCCTCAGGTATCTCATAATATTCTTCGCCCATCTCGTGTTCATTGACATTTTTGGAATGAACGGGTAAGAAAGTCCCAGGTCCTACGTGAAGGAGAACGTCGTATATCTCGACACCTTTATCCTTCAAGCAGTCCAATATCTCATCAGTAAAGTGGAGTCCTGCTGTGGGAGCAGCTATGGAACCCTTTTCTTCAGCGTATATTGTCTGGTAATCCTGGGGTTCTTGGATCTGTTTCTTGATGTAAGGAGGGGTCGGCATCTCACCGTGTTCTTTCATCAGTTCCCAAGGGTCATCACATCTTAGAACGAACATGCCTTCTTTTTCGTTCCTGACGATATCTATAGGGTCATCATCAACGTATAATTTCCTACCCTCTTGGATATTGTTACCTTTGACCATTGACAACCATCCGTCTTCGACAGGTCTGTAAAAAAGTATCTCAACTTTACCGCCGGTGTCCTTTCTCCCTTCGACCCTAGCCGGGATCACTTTAGAGCGGTTCTTCACTAATACATCACCCTCTCTGAGCAGATGGGGTAGATCAGAAAAACTATGATGCTCGTGTCCATCCTGTTTAAGATAGAACAATCTAGAACTGTGTCGAGGTCTTGCCGGTTCCTGGGCGATGAGTTCTTCGTCCAAATCATAATCGAAGTCGGATAGTTTCATACTTCCCCATCTAAGAACTCATACTAAAGTTTTGACTGAAGGATCAACCTCTCATCTTTTTGTAGATCAGGATCGAGATGGATCCGAACAAGACCGGAAAGATAAAGATCGAATAGTAAGAACTGAAAAGGTCTATGTCAGTATATTGGAAAAAAACAAACCATGTCACTACTGCAGCGGCAGTGGACAGCATGGCTATCGGGAATACTTCTAACATCTTCATTGTGGTAAGATTATCTAAAAAGAGATATATAATACTATTCGATTGAACGATAAGAATTTAATACCACTTCGATATCTTCTTTCCACACATCAGCCCCGTGATGTAGTGGTCAATCATGCGAGGTTCTGGTCCTCGTTACGGCGGTTCGAATCCGCCCGGGGCTATGGACAAACTTTTCTACAACGGAAAATAATAAATCTATCGACCAGATATCCAACTGTCCAAATATGGGCCCTTAGGGTAGTCTGGATATCCTTTCGGCCTTCGGAGCCGTGGACCGGGGTTCGAATCCCCGAGGGTCCGCTTTTCTATTTCCCGTCTCGGATCGGTCAAACAGCACTGATCTTTACTTATAATTCCGTAATTTACCTACGCTTTGTTATTAGCAAATTGTTAATTAACAAGTAACAAACTAGAGATGAAGTCAGAGACGTGTACGCTATTTACAAGCTTTGGATCATGATTTTAATGGCTTTTTCTTCCTACCGTATTGAGCGATAGAAATCCCTATTACCGTGATCACACCGAAAACTATGGTCTGAATACCGATTATCTCACCGATGAATAGATTCGAGAAGATCACACCGAAGAATGGTATCAGGTAGGTGAAAGATATCTGCTTTGATAGTTCGTTAGAAGTCAGTACGATATACCACATTATCATGGCGATTCCGTTACATACCAGTCCCAAAAATAGGACCAATAACCATACGTTTATAGAGACTTCAGTTACATGAGATATCGGTTCGCTTAAAAGAGATGTCGGTAAGAAAAACAAAGTAGCGATTATCATGGAAAAAGTTATCATCGGAAGCGGTTCAATTTTAACCAAATTCTTTTTAGCGATTATCCCTGAATACCCGTATAAAACGGAGGTACTCAACAGTAACAGGTTCCCGATCACATAGGAACCGAAAACGAATCTTCCACCCTCGGAAACCAACATCACGGTCCCAACTAGACCGATGGCCGTACCTACCGCCTTTTTGATACCGATGTATTCACGCAAGAACAAGGAAGAAAATATGATGGCAAATATGGGAGTCGTTGCCTGCAGTATAGAACTCATAGAGGCTGCAGTCTCGGGATCCATCATGTTCATCCCGACATTTTGTGCCGCAAGCGGTAAAAAGAATTGTGTAACAGCTATGCCTGTTATGGGTATAACCCCTGTCCTGAAAGTTAGGATCATCCTGTCCTTGGATTGAGTGTAGATCATATACAAAATAAGAGGTATCGCTCCTAACACCATCCTCATCAAACCCAAGGTCAAAGGCATCATCTGATCTAGAGATATCTTGATAGCTGGAAACGAAAGTCCCCATATCACCGTAGCTAGAAGTAAAACTACGGTCTGTTTATTATCGTCTATATTTAATTTCATAGGACAGTTGAATATCTATATAATCATCTATATAAGAAATTCTATCTTAAGATCCATGCTAAAGGAATATCTAATCTTCGAATTCCTCTGAACCATCGAATTCATTGAGGATATCTTTTATTTCGTTTTCATCGCATATCATCTTAAGGGCATCCATTGCAAATTTTCTCACCCATCTATCATCCTCGTTCAGCAGTTTTTTGATATCATCTACTGCATCTCTACAACCTATCTTACCAAGTGCAAGAGCAGCATCCCTCTTCGTCTTTTTGTCCTTATCATCCAGGCACTGTAATAGGTCATCACAGGCTACATCGCTCCCTATCTCTCCTAAAGCCCATGCCGATATGCTTCGGATGTTGGGATTATCAGAGTACAACATTCGTATCAGATCAAAAACACATTCTTCATTCCTGATCTTGCCTATAGCGAAGATCGCATATTTTCTAACTTCTTTGTCCTCATCTGATAAAGCTAGACGTATGTATTTCACCGCTTTTTCATCCTTCAAATAACCTAATGCATCTATAGCTTTTTTACGCATATCGGGATCATTCTTGTCCAAATTTCTAAGCAGTTCGAATACAGCTCTTTTATCACCGAGTTTTCCCAGTGCCTCGATAGCCTCCTTCCTTACCTGGATATCTTCATCGTATAGTCCTTCTGTAACTGCCTCGATCACATCCTTATCCCCTATCTCACCTAAAGCCCATATAACCATGGCTCTGATATCTTTATTTGGATCTTTTAGATACTTTCTCAGATCTTTAACGGCCTTTTCATCACCGATCTCTCCCAAGGCACAGATGATCATGCCTTTGACATTAGGATCCTCATCGTCTAGATGCTCCATAAGACAATCAACATATTCCTCCTCACCGATCTCCCCTAAGGACTGGGCAGCATTTCTGCGAACTTTCGTATAGTCATCATCTAATGCTTTTCTCAAAATCGGGAATACGTCTTTTCCTCCGATCTCCCCTAAGGACCATACGATCTGAGCTCTGACCTCTGAACTAGCATCCTCATAATGATCGATAAGGGTTTTCTTAGCCTCCTCGCTCCCGATCTCACCGAGGGCTTCGGCTGCCCTCATCTGAAGTAGTGATCTCCCTTTTTTGAAATCTTGGATGATATCTTTTACAACCTTATTGTTTTCGAGATCTCTTATAGTTCTAGCAGCCATCCATCTGACTCGTGGAGTACTGTCCAATAGAGCTACTTTTTTCAGTACTTTAGCATAACCGTTGAGGTTTTCTTGTTGTATAGTTTTGATAGCTTTTATCCTCTCATCGGGATCATAGCTTTGAAGTATGACTTTCTTTAACTCTTCAGGATCCTTCTTGAGGAGTTCATCCAATCTTTCAGAACATTTATGAGGATCATCTTTTTCATCCTTATCAGTCATATAAGCTCAACTTTGAATTGATATCTCACAGATATCCATTTATTTAGAATTTCCGATTATTATTGAAATTATTCAAAACTTCTAAATATTCAGATAACATCACTATTCAGGTAGAAATGATACTATGATCTTAGCCGACGGACAGATTGAAGAATTATTGGAAAAAGATATGTTACATATAGGAAATTTCGACGAAGAGAACCTCACACCTAATGGATATGATCTTACCATCTCAGAGATATCGGTAAAGGGGGAAGAACCAGTATCGGAAGGTAGAGTAAAGATCCCTCCTAAGACCTGGTTCGCGGTCTCAACAAAAGAGTACGTCAGATTTCCCTCAAATGTAGCCGGTGAGCTGTGGATAAGGACGACCTGGGCCAGAAAGGGAGTTCTGGCATCCTTCGGCATGATAGATGCAGGTTTCGAAGGTAACCTCACACTGAGTGCATATAACACCACAAACGAAATCGAGATCCCTATAGGAGAAACATTCGCACAGATGGTCTTTCATATACTGGGACAAGAGAGCGATGAATCCTATAACGAACGCTCGGGTAATTATCAGGGCTCAAAAGGTATCGAATTGTAAATCAGAATTTTAAAGTACTTCTTGAACATGTGTAGATATGATGATGGTAGTTATAGATGGTGAAAAACTCACGGTAGAAGATGTTCACAAGGTCGCAAGAGAACGTGTAAAAGTGGGTTTAGCAGAAGAATGTTTAGAAAAGATCAAGGGATCAAGGAAGATCGTAGAAGAGAAATTGAGATCTGATGAAACGGTCTATGGGGTGAATACCGGGTTTGGAGATTTGGCTAACATAAAGATAGACAGATCAAAAACTGAAGATCTCCAGAAAAACCTAGTCAGGAGCCATGCCAGCGGGGTTGGCGATCCACTTGATGAAGACATAGTTCGAGCTGTTATGCTCTTAAGGATCAACACCTTAGCTAAAGGTTATAGTGGTATCAGATTCCAGACTGTAAACACACTCATCGATATGCTCAACGAAGGAGTTCATCCGGTCATCCCATCTCAAGGTAGTGTAGGAGCATCAGGGGATCTAGCTCCACTAGCTCATATGAGTCTAGTGCTGATGGGGGAAGGAGAAGCCATATATGAAAAAGAAAGATACAGTGGAAAAGAGGCCATGGAGAAAGGGGGTATCGATACAGTCGAACTCGAAGCTAAAGAAGGGCTAGCTCTTTTGAACGGAACCCAGGTCATGACCGCCATAGGAGCTCTAGCCGTGTATGATGCAGAGCACCTTATCTGGTCGGCTCTCACAGCAGGAGCCATGAGTCTAGAAGCACTGCAGGGCACTTCCACGGCCTTCGATGAACGTATACACCAGGTAAGACCACATCCTGGCCAAAGACGATGTGCAGAGGTGCTAAGAAAACTACTGAAGGGTAGCGAGATAATCCGATCCCACAAAGATTGTGATAAAGTACAGGACCCATACACTCTTAGATGTATGCCTCAGGTTTACGGCAGTGCGTGGGATTCACTGGATCATGTCCGGGATGTCTTAGAGATCGAGATGAATTCAGCCAACGATAATCCTCTAGTTTTCCAGGATGGAGATATCATTTCCGGCGGTAATTTTCATGGTCAGCCCATAGCTCTAGCTATGGACCTCTTCGGAGCGGCTATATCCGAGATCGGTAACATATCCGAAAGGACCACCGACAAATTGATGTATGAGGAGGAGAGCGGTCTACCTCCTTTCCTAACCGAAGAAGGTGGGTTGAACTCGGGTATGATGATAGCTCAATATACAGCTGCCTCATTGGTATCTGAGAACAAGGTTTTATCCCATCCAGCTAGTGTCGATTCAATACCAACATCTGCAGGGCAAGAGGATCACGTGAGCATGGGAACGATAGCAGCCAGGCACGCTGCAGATATCTTGGAGAACGTACAGAACGTAGTAGCCATCGAGCTGATGGCGGCATCACAAGCCCTAGAATATTTTGACCTAGAACCCGGAAAAGGTGTCAAAGCGGCTTACGAGTTGATCAGGTCCCAGATAGAACCCCTAAAAAGAGACCGGCCATTGTATAAAGATATCAAAAAGATTAAGGATTTGGTAGCTTCCGGAGAACTCATATCCAAGGTTAGAGCTGAACTAAAAGAACCACTCTAAAAACTTATATCATTGGAATTATTTACACTGATATCATGTCCAAGGAACTCAGTTATCTTGAGAAGAAAACTCTACTAGCTCTAGAAGAACTCGACGGAAGAGCATCACCGAAACAGATCGAAGAGGCTGGTGATTTCGAGAAAGGTGTCCAGGTTATGAATTCAGTATCCTGGCTCGAATCTAAAGGCTTGGTCGATGTAGAAGAAAAAATAAAGAAGTACTATTCTCTGGTAAAGAAGAGTCTAGCAAAGACTGACCTACCTGAAAGAAAAGCATTGAAATTTATAAACAAGATGGGGGGAAAATGCAGCATAGCCGAGCTTCAAAAGGATAGTTCCCTTGACAAGAAAAAAGTCGGTATCGCTCTAGGATGGCTGAAAGATAAAAAATGGGCAAAGATAGTGAAAGAAGACGGCGAGAGCTTTTTAGAGATCACATCCAAAGGAAAAAAAGCACTGAAAGAAAAAGGTAGAGATGAGGAGCTCATCAGAAGACTTGGTAAAGAAGGAAAATTATCCGATGATCAAGTCGATAAATTCACTGTAAAGAAGTTATTGTCTCGGAAGGAGATACTCAAAGAAGACCAGGAGGTCCATAGGAGGGTTGAACTCACGGATGAGGGGGCTGAAGTTTTAAATGAAGGTATAGAGTTAGAACCGGAGATCGCCCAACTCACCCCGGAAATAATCAAAACAGGTGCCTGGAAAGAAGCACGGATAAGACCCTACGACGTTAAATCCTTCGCACCGACCAAACACGGTGGTAAAAGACACCCGATAAGCAGGCAGATTGAAGAAGTGAAGCGTGTCTGGCTGGAGATGGGGTTCACCGAGATAGATTTTGATTACATCCAACCGACTTTCTGGAACATGGATGCACTTTTCATACCCCAGGACCATCCAGCTAGAGATATGCAGGACACGTTCTACATGAAAAAACCCGAAAAGATCCCCATGGAAGGAGATATAGTCCAGCGGATCAAGGAGATGCACGAGAACGGTGGAGATTCCCGATCCAGTGGATGGGGATACGAATGGAGTAAAGACGAAGCGGAGAGGGCCGTTCTTCGGACCCATACAACGGTCTGCAGCATCAGGTACCTTGCGGAGAATCCAGAACCACCTGTAAGGGCCATAACCATCGATAGAAACTATAGATGTGAGGCCACCGATCCGACACATCTACCTGAATTTGCTCAGATCGACGGCATACTCATGGAAGAAGACGCTAACCTCAACATGCTGATAGGACTGCTGAGAGAATTCTACAAAAAGATGGGTTTCGATGACATCAAGGTCAGACCGAGTTATTTCCCCTTCACCGAGCCCAGCATCGAAGTCTTTGCAAAGTTCAAAGGGGAATTCCTTGAGATGGGTGGGGCCGGTATATTTAGAAGAGAGGTTACCAAACCTCACGGCATCGACCACCCGGTACTGGCATGGGGACTCGGATTGGAAAGATTGGTCATGCTGAGACTTCAGATGGACGATATCCGTGAATGTTACAATAACGATCTTTCGTTCTTGAGAGAGTACCCCTTGATCTGAAAACCGACAACACAAGTTTCAAATATTTTCTTACTCTTGATTCATCTATATGACTCTCGAACTGTACAACACTTTGACCGGTAAAAAAGAGAGATTCGAACCTCTAGATGACCATCGAGTAAGGATCTATTCCTGCGGCCAGACCATATACGAGGACATGCACGTAGGTAACGCTAAAACCTATGCAGCGTGGGATATTCTGAACCGTTACCTTACATGGAAAGGGTACGACGTATTTCACGTGATGAACATCACGGATGTGGGTCACCTGACCGACGATGCGGATCAAGGTGAAGACAAAGTAGAGAAGGCCGCAAGGGAGAAGAGGCTGGAGCCCATGGAGTTGGTCACCGAACAGATCAGGAAATGGTACAGGGAGATGGACAGTTTGAACATGAAGATCCACAACGTAAATCCTAGGGCTACGGGACATATGGTCGAGATGATAGAGTTCGTTAAAGATATCATGGATAACGGCTACGCATACGAAAGGAACGGGACGGTTTACTTCGACGTGATGAAATTTAACGATGAACACGGATATCCAAAACTGGATAGACGTACCATAGATGACCTAGAAGTTGGTGCCGGTGGAAGGGTCTCAGACGACGAGGTAAAAGAGAAAAAGTCACCACTGGATTTTGCACTATGGATCAAAGCTGATCCAGAACACATCATGAAATGGCCATCACCTTGGAGTTTAGGCTATCCCGGTTGGCATCTGGAGTGCAGTGTGATGAGTCGGAAATATCTGGGCAAAATATTCGATATACATACTGGTGGAGAGGACCATATATTTCCCCACCACCCCAATGAGAGAGCCCAGAACATGGGTCGTGAAGATATCCACGAAGAACCGGTGAGATACTGGCTACATTCAAGGTTCATCACCGTAAACGGAGAGAAGATGTCAAAGAGCAAAGGGAATTATTACACCGTCGAAGATCTACTCGAGGACTACGACGGGGAAGTCATCCGTATGTACTTCGCAGGCAGTCATTATCGTTCACAGAGCGATTTCAGTTTGGACGGGTTGAAAGAAGCTGATAGGAGATTGAAGAGACTTTACAACACCATCCGGAGAGCGGAGGAGTCAGATGGGGGAGATGGTGACGAATTACAGGACCTCATCGATAAAACTAAAAAAGGATTCGAGGAAGCCATGGACGATGACCTGAATACACCTCTTGCAGTGAGCAAACTAATGGAGTTCTCCAGAAGTATAAACAAGAATTTAGATAATGAGAAAAACTTGTTGGATAAGGCGGTTTCAACTTTAAAAGAATTGGCCGAGATCCTGGGTCTCAATCTAAGCAAAGTCCAGAAGGGGCCCGACGTGAACGTTTTCATCGATGAGCTGCTGGAGATAAGGGAAAGATTAAGGGATAAAAAAGAGTTCGAGCTGGCGGATAAGATACGGGACGACCTCGAAGAAAAAGGTATCGCAGTAGAGGATTCACCTAAAGGTCCTAGATGGCATTTTCGGTAAGCGCATCAGATCGGTCCTTTTAGTGAGTTTATTATCTCCATATCTGTTTTTATGGGGTCGTTCATCCTAGAACTTGGGTTGATCCATGCCCTTACAGATTCATCCGAGTAGTCCTTGTCTCTTTTACCACCCCATATCCCGAAGAGAGTGGTCTTTAATTCCGGTATTTTTACAGCTCCAAAAGTCAATGCAAGATCATGGATCAGGTTCAGTAATACATCTTTTTTAACGATATTCTTTTTCGGTATGCTGGTGGGCATCTCAAGTATAAAATAAGCTATCTCACAGTTCTCAGCATGATTTCCCATATTCCTATCAGTAGAGATCAGTCCCACGGTTATGTTCCTGTCCCAACTGAACTTTTCCAAGGATTCGACTATCCTGATATCGTTTTTTTCTGAATCCTTCTTTGAAGGTGTACCCTTGATCCTAGCTGCGTTCAACACTCCGCGGAGATGATTCAACTCTTCAGTTGCGATCTTGGCTTTGCGGGTAGATAGTTTACCACGGTTCCTGAAATTGAACCGGATGTCTCCTATTTCGGTGTACATGCCCATCATCTTGAGGTCGGAATCATCGTATTTGTCCTTGATCTTATGGTCGATCTCATTTTCAACGATAGAACTCAGTAGAAAATCGAAATCTTCAGCTCTGATCATCGTCCCATCTTCATATTCTAAAGGAAATCTTCGTGAAAATAATCTAAAATAAGCTAGGTTCGTGTCTATGCTCATGAAAACTGAAGCATGTGCCAGCGTTGGATCTATCTCGCTTTTATATAGATATTTGACCCACTCTTTGAATTCTAACCAATTATCGAATTCGACCAATCCTGAAGATATCAGACATTCTTTATAGTCGTAAAAATCAGGTATATCTTCACGACCCCAGTAATCTTCTTTGGAAGGATAAGGTCCGAAATCGTCCTTACCAGATAACTCAACATGATACTCCCCATCTATAAGTTCCACTTCTATCAACTGGGTACCGGAATAAGGTTCCAGGACTGTGAAACTATCGACACCGTCATTAAAAGCTTCGTTCAATAATATCATCAAATTGTCTTTAGAGAACACTTCTTCCATCACACATCACCTCCATTTTGTAGATCGACGAAGTCTTTGATCTTCACTTCATGTGCTGGGATCGTTGGATATGGTCTTGAATGATCTTCTAAACCGTTTACATAGAGATAGAAAACATGATCGTACCTATCGACATATGGATTGACTAGGGAACCGGCCACGAGATATTTTCGACCTCCAGTTATGTCAAGAGCTACCTCATCACCGTCCTTGATCAAATTTTGGATCTCGGTGCCCACATCGATCTCATCGCCATCGTCGATCAAAGATATATCTATGTCTGTATCTAGACCATAATTCGACAGAACACTATCTATATCTTCCTTCAGAATCTTAGCTCTTCTTAAGTTCTCTTTCTCGGATATCAGGAACAACTCATCCGGTAAGAATCTATTTTCTTTTACCACGGCCCAGATACTGTTCAGTGGTTTCCAGTAATCTTTTCCCACCAAGGTTATGTACTTCTTCATCGGTCTGACCTCGTTTACCAAATGGTTCACATATAAATATTGATTGCCATGAATTCCTAAATATCGATCCTTCAAATCTGTAGATACCGAATGATATTTGTATGTCTTGAAACGATGTTTATATATGGTCATCTATAAAGTATCGGTCTGGGTATCGGTGGCCTTGCTTGTATTGATACCACTGGCAACCATACCGGCTGATAGCTGTGAATTTAAAACACAGGATATCGATGATGACTATCCTTTCAAAGAGAATTATCCTTCGGTGGATGAACTCTATGAGTGGTACGAACACCTTGAAAGTGAATACCCCGATATAGTGACGAAACACCATATCGGAAGATCCTGGGAGGGTAGAGACATATGGGTTCTAGAATTATCTGCTTCCAACGATACGATGATTGATGACAGACCGGCAGTACTCATCGACGGGGGTATGCATGCAAGGGAGTGGTCTTCTGTTCAGGTGGCCGCATATTTTACCTGGAATATAGTCACTCAGCACCAAAGAAACGATACTGTAGATTGGCTCCTAAATAACAGAAAGATATTCGTCTGTCCTATGGTAAATCCTGATGGGTATATCTATGACGGTGATGGTGAATTCGTGACCGGTAGTCAAGGCCGGATGTGGCGAAAGAATCGGAACCACTCTACACCAACTGATTCCGTTGGAGTCGATCTCAACAGGAACTGGGATATATACTGGGATTGGGCCGACGACGAACCCTCTCGAGAAACCTATAGAGGTGAGGCACCTTTCTCAGAGAACGAAACCTCTGCACTCAAGGATTTCATCCTAGAAAATGATATACAGTCATATCAGAACCTTCATTCGTTCGGCGGATTCCTTTTGATACCCTGGAGTCATTCACCTTATCCTAATCCTCATGAAGAATGGTACCGAGAAGTTGCAGGCGATATGGTCTCTCAAACTTCACTCCTCGGGGAAGGGGGAAGTGAATACACTTATGGCACCGCTTATGAGAAATTGGAGTATAATGTACAGGGCGGGGCTGCAGACTGGGTATATGAGAATACAGGGGCACACTCGTTCGTGTTCGAGATATACACTAGTGTGCACAGATTTTATCCTCCAGAAAAGATGATCATGGATATCAATCGTGGTCTAACCGAAGCTCTTTTCTACCAAACAAGGATAGCAGATGTGGATCTGGGCCATGGTGACGAACTGTTATACCCTCCATCACCTCATATCATATTCGGCGGTGTAGAAGATGGAGACGAGGTTGTGGGGACCGATGTTAGAATAAAGAACAGAGAGACCGGTGAATCGATCTCCATTGAAACAGATTCTAATGGCTACTACGAGCTCAATTTGGGGAACATGGTCGAAGAGGGTTACCATGACAGCGATGTTTTTCACCTGTCCGCCGATGGTACATCATTAAATTTTACATTAGATGGATCTTGGGGTCATCGATTCGATCTGACAACGACCCCAGATTCAGCTCCTGAAAAGGTTGAAGGACTGGAAGCCGAAAAAAAGGACGGTGAAGTACATCTAAATTGGGATGAACCTGAAGATAGTGGGTACCCTATCTTCAGATACAATATCTACAGAGATGGGGAGTTGATAGGTCATACATCTGAAAATACCTTCCTGGATCCCGATTTCAACGATGAAGATCATCATTATAGGGTATCTGCAGTCAACAGCGGTGGTGAAGGACCTCTATCAGAAACCGTAGAGGTCATTTTCAGAGACTATACGATATATTATATCGCTCTAGGAGCGGCTTTTATCGCCAGCCTAATATCGGTGATATATAGGAAGAAGACCAAGCGGTGTCGAGAAGAAGAGTTGACATCTACAACGGTTGATGAAACAGGAGAACCCTGTCCAAGATGTGGTAGAAATATGTTGGAAGTGAACGATGATCTCTCAGCGTATTGTGAAGGCTGCGAATACGCTGTACAAGATATTCGTGAGTCCGATGGACAATAAGTTAGCAAAAGATATATAAGCTATCTCAAGTTCAATGAAATTGGTTCACATGACAGATATACCGGATTATGTAGGACCTATGGCTATGGGTCTTGAGATGGGCGTTATCGTTCCGGGTATGGACATAATAGAAGAGGTTTTCAATATTTTAGAAAAAAGCCATCAAGACAGTTTGCTGGAAGATGGCGACGTTGTCTGTATTACGGAATCAGTTGTTGCTAGGGCACAGGATAATTATGTGACCGTTGGCGAGGTATCTCAGCAGATAAGGGAAACATTAGACATCTCAAAAGATGGCAAGATAGGAGTCGTTTTCCCCATCACCAGCAGAAATCGCTTTTCCATGATACTACAATCTATAGCTGGTGCTGTGCCTGATGGTAAAGTGGTGGTGCAGATGTCTTTTCCCTGCGATGAAGTGGGAAACCAAACGATCTCACCTGGATACGTCAAGGGATCGGAAAAAGAGATCATCGAGGCAGATGAGTTACCTGAGGAACAATGCGAGCACCCCATAACCGGTGTTAATTACATAAAATATTATCAGGAGATCATCGAAGATATGGGAGCTGAAGCAGATATAGTTCTGTGTAATGATCCTCAACATATAATCGACCGTGATCCAGATGCAGTAATAGCTGCAGATATACACACTAGATTTGCAACGAAAGAAACCATCTGCAAGAAGTTCGATAATTGTATCACATTATGTGAACTGTTCAACGAGGGAGAAGCGTGTTCAGAATGGGGTCTGTTGGGGAGCAATATGTCCAGCGGAGATCGGTTAAAACTGGCTCCGAAAGACGGGTCTGATGTATTGAAAAAACTCCAAGAACGTGTGAAAGGTAGATTAGGAGTACAAATTGAAGCCGTTATCTATGGGGATGGAGCTTACAAGGATCCGACCAGTGGTATATACGAATTAGCCGACCCCAGTGTCACTGTTGCAGCTACGGATGGACTCGACTGTTTCAGGAGGGGAGTGAAATACAAGTACCTGGCAGACACTTTACACCACCAAGGAAGAGGCATCGATGAAATAGAAGATATCCTACAGGAGAAAAAAGACACAGATAAATCCGAGGATTCTATGGAAAAAGAAGGGACCACTCCAAGACGGATGGAAGATATCCTCGGTAGTCTAGCTGATCTGGTCAGTGGATCTGCAGATGCTGGAACACCGGTGGTACTGGTGAAGAACTTCCTGAATTGAATACCAAGTGTAGATCGTTCTTACTGTTGAATTCATCCATTGTTTCTTTTAGTGAGAACGGGGAGTTCCTTTTGATCTCTTTCTTTCTCATCATGTTCTCTGACCAATCTCTCTTGGACACCTGTATATTTTGCCCATATCATCAAGGCAGAGGGAAGTAGGAATACAGCTACTACGAAGCTGTAAGTTATGGCCATTGCTGTTATGTAACCGAACTGTGAAAGAGGTACGATAGAAGACGTGGCCAGTATAGCAAATGCACCGATGGTGGTAAATGCTGAACCGAAGAGTGCTGATCCGGTGTTGTATATCGTTTCTTCCATTGCAATAAGCAGTTCCTTACCTTGTTCCATCTCTTCTAAGAACCTATGGGTGACGTGTATACTGTAGTCAACACCCATACCAACGGTGAGTGCTGTGATGGTCACCGTCAACACGTTCAGGGGAACATCCATGATGAACATGGTACCTATGATCCAGATGGTGACAAGAGTTACCGGGAACGCCGTCAATACACCAAGTATTTTGGTTTTCTTTGAGGTATAGAATATAGATGTAAGTATAGCTGCTACAAGTAAGATCGTCAATATCAAAGAGCTGAGTTGGGTACTGGTCAACTCCTCCGTGGTTTCTTGACTTATTATATTTCCACTGGTAACTTTCGTAGTGAATCCGATATTTCTCAAGGGTTCGGAGTCCTGTTCTAATCTTTCTTTCATCAAAGCTGCATTATCTAGATCTTCCTGGATCTTTTGCTCGTCTTCAGGGAACCTTAGCACTGATGCTGTATATTCACCGTCTTCATCCCTGTATAAAACACTCCGTATAGAATCCCTGCTTTCTGGTGCTTCATAAAATTTATCAAAAAGAAGAGTGATGTTCTCATCGGGTATCTGATTATCGTTGGTATCACTCTTCCTGAATGTTTCAACTAAGGTTTCATTATAATGGTCCTGACCCACAGTAGCCGTCCCATAATCCTGTATGATCGAAAGAGGAGATACTATCCCTTCTTCAGGTAAAACGTACTGATTTTCAAGTGAATTGAATTTTACATGATCCACGGCATAGAGAAAATCTCGACTAGACACGTCACCTTCTGTTAATATATATGCGTCAGTCGTGCTAATATTATAGTTGCTATCGATGTAATCAATGTTCTCGCTCTGTTCCTCACCCTCGGGAAGGAAATCTTCCATACTGAAAGTCGTATCTACATTGACCGCACCGTAGGCAGCCACCATGGTTATGAGGAGTGTAGCGATCACCATGGCCCAAGGTTTTTTTTCGCCGATCAGGCTTGAAATAGAAAGGAATGATCTTACGAATCCATCGTCATCATTTTTGTCATCATCGCTATCTCCCCTTGATGACTCTACATTTTTATCTTTGTTCTTCCGCCATTCTTCGACTACCTGTAGAACTGCCGGTAAAAATCCTACCATTAGTACAAGACTGGAAGAGATGCCTATAGCGGCCAATATACCGAACTGTCTGATAACTAGTAGATCGCTGAAAACGTTAGAAAGGAAACCTATAGCTGTCGTGACTGTAGTGAGTGTGAGAGCCCCTCCGACTGTCAACACGGCTATCCTAGTGGAACTCGAAGGTTCTCCAGTTTTCTTTTTCTCCTCCCTGTACCTCATGACCATATGTATCCCATAATCGATGACTAACCCGGTTATAAGGATAGGAACCGCTACTATTAATGGGTTGAATTTGTAACCCAACATAACCCCTGCACCAAAAGTCCATAGGATAGCTATTGCCAAAGAAGAAAGACTGACGATCGTTTCTATAAATGATCTATAGACCAACATGAGTACTATTATCACGAATATGACAGCTATGGGGAGCAAGCGATTCATACTATCCGTTGCACTGTCATTGATCTCCTGCATCATAACCCTGGGGGCAAATACTTTGATCTCAGAGTTTTCAGAAATCTCCTGGGTCAGTTCCATGATTTCTTCCTGAGCCTCTCTTCTTGTTTCGGAATCAAAACTTGTGTTCATCTGCACTAAAGCCATGCCGCTCTCAGCTCGTATCCTTCTGACGACTAGATCACTTCCATCGTATCCTTCACTGGTCAGACTTATCGTCATCCTTGCCATGTCGTCTATCAAAGAAGGTAGGTATTCAGCCGAACGCATTGTATTGCTCATCTGGGTGATCACTTCTATGGTGCCATCGAGTAGTTCAAAATACTCGTCTAAAGTATCACTGTAATTGTCGATATAAGGCGACATCTCATCCACCCATCCTTCAGTCCTGTATATCTCTTCAATTTCTTCTAAATTTACCTCTGTTTCATTCAAATTATCGTAGGCTTCTTCCTCCTCTTCAAGAGATACATCTAAGATATCGATAGATCTTTCTATACTCTTACGCAGTGGTTCGGAATCGTAGGATTGGGTTTCTTTGATACTGATCTTTATATCCTCGTCGGTCATGTTCTCGGCCTGTTCGATGGTCTCATCTAGGGATATTTCTACTGGGGGTATATCTTCGACGAAGCCAAAATCAGGCTGTATATGAGCTATGTTTTCTCCGACCTCGAGGAAATTTGTCAGCATCCTACCGAGTGCTCGCCTTTCTTCTGGAGTGGGATCGTTCAATAATATCCGGAAAGATGCCTCGAAAAGTTCAAGAAAGTATTCTCCTTCTTCCGGTATCTCTTCCTCTTCGGTCAGATCGTTAGCTGTTGATGTATCATTTTCAGTATGAGTATGTGTGTCGATATCGGTCTGGGTGAAATCCAAGATCCTTTCGAAGAACTCAATATATTCATACATGACCTCCCAGCTTTCCGGATTAGATATGATATACGACATGGATCTGAAGGTATCCTTAGATCCCTCCCTGATATCCGAGTCGGATGATCCAGCTAGGATCCGATTATTACTGAGAGATTCATTCAATCTTTCGTACATCTCAGTCTGATTCTTGATAGAAACATGTAATCCATCTAGATCGTTGTAGATATCTTCCAGGGATCGGCTCAACTTTTGTGTACGTTCTGCCTGTATTATGATATCTGCTAAAGTGATCATCCCATCAGGTATGCCATCTCCATCTTCTAAAGTTCGATTGATAAATTCATCTTCTAAGATTGATTCTTTGGTGTACAACATATCTAAAAGAACATCTCTCGTCAATGCATCCCCTAGATCCCCTATAAAAACGATCTGACTGATCTCACCACTACTCCCGAATTTACGGTCGATATCATCCATCCATTCAGATGTTTCAGTATCAGGCTCGAATGTGTCCTCATCTGTGTCCATCTCGGCCTGGAGAGCAAAATGGCCCATGAAAAGAGTGAACACCAAAATCACAGAGATGACCTTATAAGGACTGTCACTTACCAGGTAAGGGAAGGGATCCAATATCTTTTCTTTGATCTTCTTCGCCGGGTCCATCCTCTTGCATCTCCGCTACAGAGATCTAACCGTCCTACTCACATACCTTTTATTTATTAAGTTTTTTCAAAAGATATCTCGATAATGTCTTATTGTTTTCATCTCTCGATTGCATCTTGGCACTTATCATACCACAGTTCCATCCCCGATCTTTGGAAAATTTCTTTAGCGCTCTCGAAATATTCCTGTGCTGAAGAGTCATCTCCTTGGGACTGGTAGAGCATTCCCAACTCGTATAGTGCTTTAGGATACTCCGTCACAGTGCCTTCAAGTAGTTCTTTTGCCTTATCGAGTTCAACATGAGCTTCATCCCATGATGCCTTCTCTCTATATATCTTACTCAGGACTAATCTACATCTACCTTCTACCGTCTTTATCGACTTTCCTTTCACGCGATCGAGTGCCTTTAATACCTTTTCCTCAGCCTCTTCTATGTTACCTCTTTTCAGAGATATGGTCGATAGAGATGTTTCTGTTGCAGCCCTCTCTCCTTCTTCACCCATCTTCTTGTAGAGTTCATTTGCTTTTTTAAGACGTTCATTTGCCTTTTCTAATCGATCTTTTTCTATGAATATGTCTCCCATCGAATAGAGAACCCAAGCCATCCTGAAAGTGTTATTTCCTTCATTAAAGGTCTCTAGACTCTTCTCATGGAGTTCTAGTGCCTTATCTAATTCTCCTTTTAAATAATACGTTATACCGATGTTGGTCACACTACCCGCAGCACCATTTTTATCACCTATCTTTTCCTGGATGGATTTAGCTCTGTTGAAATACTCTAATGCTTTTTCAAGATTACCAGTTTCTCTATAGATATCTCCGAGGTTGTTAAGTGAAATTGATTTTCCGAGTATATCTCCCATCTCATTGTTGTTCTTGAGATTTTCCTCAAAGTATTCCCTTGCTTTGTCCCATTCTCCATTGTACATCATTACTAATCCAAGATTGTTAAGGGAGGAAACGAGATTCTGCTCGTCATCTATATCCTTCCATATCTCGATAGCTCTTTCAAGATGATTTTTTGCTGAATCTGTTTTTCCCTTAGTATAAAATATAGTTCCAAGATCATGATGTGCTCGTCCGATAAGTTTCTCTTCACCGATGTTCTCAGATATCTCTCTCTGTTCCTGGAATAGTTTTACTGCTTTGTCATGTTCACCCATATCCATCTTTGCCCAGCCTTTAAAACTGAGAAGCTTACAAAGCTCAGGTTTAAATTCTTCTTGATCTTCTATCACATCTAGCCCCATATCTATCATCTCTTGGGCTTTATCTAGATCCCCCTGCACCAACCAGGTTCTAGAAAGCTTTCTATAAACTTTACATTTCCTATATGGGTCAATATCTTTGGTCTGTATGGATTGTAGATATTCACGACTCTTTTCATAATCCCCTAATATCCAATATATCTCCGATAATTCCTCTTTTATATCCAATTCCTTTGTTTGACTGTCATCGATCTTTTCAGCCATCATTAGTCCCTTCTCGTACATCTCGATAGCGTTCTCATGGGCATAGATCTTTTTAGCTCTTTCACCTGCTTTGAAATAGTAATCCAGGGCCTTTTCCAGTTCATCAGCTCTGTCGTAATGATATGCTAAGGTTGGATAAAGGTCCTCCATTTCATCGGGATAGAGGGATTCCATACATTCAGCAGTTTTTCCATGTATTAGCCGCTTTTTTATACCTCTAAGACCATTGTAAACGGTGTCTCTAGTTATACTGTGATGGAAAAATAGCTTTTCTTCATCTGGACTCTCCTGCAAAAGACCCGTTGAAAACAATATATCGATACAGTCCAGCAAGTCGAAAGTTCCGATATCCACTATCTCTGACAATAGGGAAAAATCGATAACATCTCCTATAACACTGCCGACTTCCAATATCTTTTTGGATCTTTCGTCAAGGCGATCTATCCTGTGTTTTATGACATGCTGTATGATATCTGGAACGCTTATCATCTCTGGTCGCGGAAACCTACATTCTTCTGGATCGATCATATCCTCTTCTAACATGTGTTTCACACATTCTTTTACAAAGAGTGGGTTTCCATTTGTTTTTTCATGGATCATCTCAACATAATCATCAGGTATGTTTTGGGTTTGAAGAAGACCATGGATGACTTCTTCTGTTGAATCTTTGTCCAATGGGGAAAGATGCATTTCCCAGACTTGGGGATAACTGCTCTTCATATGTCTGAAGACTTCAAGTATAGCTTTTCTTTCTCTGAGGTCTTCAGGTCTATAAGCACAGATGAACAAAACTGGAGCAGAATTGAGCTTGTATGTCATATAATTCAATATCTGAGCACTTGCATGGTCAATCCACTGCACATCATCTAAGAACACTACCAATGGATTTTTCATTGATATGTTTCGGATATATTCAGTGGTTTCATAATAGGTTGCTTCCCTTTCGGCATCGAACACCTTCTTGCTGGAGGCTTCTCTACTTTTATAAGTACCTAAAAAAGCGATCCTATTATCTACATTTTCGACTTCTTTATTTAAATATTCATCAAAAGCCTCTTTAAAAGGAAGATATGGGTCAACTGCTTCGCTTAAACAAGTTCCCGCAAGGAAATCAAACCCCTCTTCTAAAGCATATCTTTTGAACTCGGATACTAACCTCGTTTTACCTACGCCAGCTTCACCTGAGATGAAAGTGGTGATCGAACCAGATCCCCTAACCTCATTTAGTTTATCACAAAGAAGCTTCATCTCTTGATCTCTACCAACGAACACATCTTCTTTGACCGATTGTTCGCTCAAATCTACGATATCCTCTTTCTCCATCCTGCTCAATGTCTTTACGATAGGGTCCTCCTGTTCAATATAGTCATCTATCTGAGCCAGCTTGATCTCCTTGATTTCTCCTCTAAGGTTAATCTTAACTTTTTCTTCTTTTATTTTGTTTCTTATTTCATGTTCTCTATCCATACCTTTTTTGGTAAGATAAAAAACGTTCCTTTTTCTTTTACGACCTCGGACGGAACTCGTTCTTCTTTCTATCAAACCATCCTCTTCTAATATTCCTAACATGTCTGATATATCATCCCTTTTTTTACCTATGGCACTAGCTATACCCGGAAGAGATACCCCATAAGGTGCTTCGTCACTTTCCCGGTATTCATCATAATTTTTTAAATATAAAAGTATAAGCTCTTTTGCACTGTATGAGATCATTTCTATCGGACCTATATCGAAAATAGTATATATATAATCTACGTCCTGAAAACAAGTCTATCATGAATTTCAGATGGCTTTTTTTCCCCTTCCTTTATTTGCTTCATATATCCATCTTTCTAGGTGGAGCGGATGTCACTCTATTGGTACATATATATCGATGACAGAATCGGGATCATCGGAACTTTTGAATCGATGATCATAATATTGGACATCGAAAGGATATGATTGAGTATATTCCGATGTGTCGATCCATCTGTATACTTTTTCGAACGCTTTCGTAAAACCACCCTCAGCGAACCGATGAGTAAATACAGCGTATTTAGAACTGGGCAGCACCTTTACGAAACATGATAAAGGTATCTCTTTTATCTCTTTCACTTCCACACCTGCAAAACAGAGATGATGTCTTTGCCCGAGATCATCGACATCGATATGTACTTCGTAACTTACACCCTGGATCTGATTTTTTATCTTTTTAGAAACTTTTTCAAAATCATCCCAAAGTCCACATATATCGATATCTCCAGCATACTTTCCACGATCGATCAATCCTACCAATTTGATCTCTTCTTTTTCTTCTATCTTGGGCTCCATATCTCTCCCAAACAATACTAAAAGCTTGCTAAGATATATAGGTTTCTTAGATTTACGTACAGGTTATATAACCCTTCTATTATCTTATTAAATAATATGGTGAAGATGTCGCAGCTTGTGGGTTGATCACCAGGGATGATGATATACTGGGCTTATAATGGCAAGGAAGAATCTGATAAATTGATGGACTGGTTCTTTGAGGTGTGATGGATTTAGAAAAAGATACTTAACAACTGCTGTGGGTGTTCAGCCTTTTCATGTTAACCTCTTTATGAAATAGATCATGTAGTTGAGATATATTCAAGATCTCTGAAAAGGTTGAAATCAAAAAAATAAAGAAAAATAAAGGGTTTATGGTTTTCAATAGTCTACGGTCCACGTGGTTTCTTCTTCTGCATACAGGTAGTATCCTTGACCCGGTTCGAATTCGAAC
>Ga0207421_10000570_pt1 | contig 47904 bp, 37 predicted proteins | sample SodLakKL_010_SED_4_FD_187542 | JGI IMG/M metagenome (GOLD analysis project Ga0207421, IMG submission 187542) | Alkaline sediment microbial communities from Lake Tanatar, Kulunda Steppe, Russia - 8KL_010_SED (SPAdes) (version 2) | ecosystem: Environmental > Aquatic > Non-marine Saline and...
CATGCAGGCCGACCGGCTACAGCCTTTGCTTCATCGGCCATTGCAACCGCTTTACCTGCAATGTCTTCAGTCCAAAAGCAGCACGGCTGAGCAGTTACTTTTTATATTTGTTTCCTTTCAATATCCGGGGAACAACATCGGTTAAAATTGATCGAAAGTCCTGCTTGTTCTATAATGTTGCTATACCCGAGGAGGTATAGACATGAAAATGATGAAAGGTATGCTTATAGCCCTGGCGCCAATAACGGTATTTGCCATTTACTCGTACGGTCTCAATGCTGCACTGCTCGTTATCGTCAGCATTGCAACAGCAGTTGCTTCGGAAGCTATCTACCAGTACGTGACTAAAAAACCACTTAAAATCAAAGATTTAAGCGCCGTGGTAACCGGCTTGCTTCTGGCCCTGACGGTTTCGCCCTCGCTTCCCCTTTATGTGGTGGCTGCCGGTGCGGTATTCGGAATTGTCGTCGGCAAGCAGTTGTTTGGCGGTTATGGTAAAAATATTTTTAACCCGGCCCTGTTCGGGCGGCTTTTTATAATTTACGCTTTCCCCGGAACAATGGCTCCATGGCTGGCTCCCTTTGACGGAACAACTACGGCAACCCCCCTGCAAGTTGCCCGCAGTGAAGGGACTTTGACGCCCTTGCAGGACCTGTTCCTGGGAACCGTCCCGGGTAGCCTGGGTGAAACTTCGGCTCTCCTGATCCTGCTTGGCGGAGCCTGGTTGATTTACAAGCGTTACGCGAACTGGCGTATCCCGGTTGGCTGCCTGGGGGCTGTTATACTGGTTTCCCTGCTGACGGGACAGGATGTATTTTTCCATCTCCTTTCCGGGAGTCTGCTTTTAGGTGCATTCTTCATGGCCACAGACCCGATTACTTCACCAAAAACACAACCAGGTCGTTATATTTTCGGATTCGGGGTGGGCCTGATTATTATGGCGATGCGCCTGTGGGGATGGCTGCCAGAGGGAACGACTTTTGCCATTATCGGTATGAACCTGCTTGTCCCCTTGATCAACCGTTACACCAGGTCCAAACCTAAGCCAAAATCGGCCTGATTAGGTAAAGCTCATGCCGGAAGTCCGGGTAATGTTTAATCCGGGCTTTTTTGTGCCCCGTAGTAAACGGTAGCCGAATAAAAGGATAAATGTGAACAAGTTGCCTTCCACCCTTGAGTCACCTGCTTCACTAAAAACGACTGTAACACGAAAGTAAAATTGGGAACTACGGCCATGCAGAGTCCTCCAAAAAAGACGTATTTTCATTCGGCTGGCTTGACTGGCAGGTGATTTAATTTTACATAAAGTAATAATTGTTATGATTATAATATTATGATATAATTATGTCTAACAGTTGTTTGGGTATTATCACCCCGGTATTATTCAGGCAGCTGTACTTACTTTAGATGAAAGGAGTGAGCAGCGATTAAAATTGATATTATAAAAAGCCAGGTTTCCTTAGCTCCCGAGACCGACGATGAGAAAGCCAAGCTTACCGCCCTGTGGAAAATCTTAATTGATTGTGTTGGTGACAGCGGGAAGCTGGTTCCGGTAGGAGAGTATATCCCCGAAAAAGGCAACAAAAGCGCTTCTTTTTACATCGAAGGGGTTAATTTAGAGGATAGCTCTTTTGCCGAAGTGAGAGTAGACCGTGACGAAAGTGTTTATTGTAAAACCTGTAATAAGCTGATAAATCTAAAAGCAGGTGAGGTAATCCCTATCTGCTGTGGTAAAATCATGGATGTCGTGGACTAGTTGCGGGTTTCTTCTTAATTTACCTGAGCCCTGTCTAACAAAAAGACAGGGCTTTTTGGTGCATCTTCCTTTTAAACCACACTGTAAATATAATTTATTTTGCTGCTAAGCCGCCAGCTAAAATGCAACATGGTTTAGCAGGCAAATATTTATTGTCAGGGATACAATTTGACTAGCAATAATGGCGCGTAATGATTGCAGGGATGTGGATATTATAAAATCCCAATTAGTTCTGCCATATTTTATCGATTTTTTATGTTCCAATCAGACTTTTTTTAGGTTAATGTGTATTTATGAATAGATAGAATAGATGGTGGTGCAATTGTTGCAAGAGCTGTTGCAGGAGATGGTGGAAACTTGTGGAGACCAGGTCTACCGTTTAGCTCTGCGTTATACCGGTAGTCGTGCCCAGGCCGAAGATGTTACCCAGGAAACATTCCTTCGGGCTTTTAAAAACCTCGACCGCTATGATCGCAGCAGGCCGGCAGCTCCCTGGTTGCTTAAAATAGCCACCAATATCTGTCGCAACTGGCACAGGGATAACCGGGAGGTTTTGTTTGACAGCAGCTATGATTACATGAAAACAACTAACCCCGGTCCCGAAGAAATGTACCTGGCCCGTGAAGGAGAAGAAGAACTGTTACAAGCCATAGGGAAACTACCGCAAAAGTACCGGGAGGTATTATTGCTCAAGCATGTTGGTGAGCTTAATTACAAGGAAGTGGCAGAAACCTTAGATCTCGAACTGTCCCTGGTTAAAAACAGGCTTTACCGGGGAAGGTTGATGCTGAGGGATTTACTTGCAAAAGGGAAGGGAGGCTCCTCCAACGGTGAATAACTGCCCGGATAAATTGACTATCCAGGCATACCTGGATGGTGAAGAAGTGCACGAGGGCGCGGAAAAACATATCCAGGCCTGTTCTGCTTGCAGGGAAGACTGCGGGGAACTGTCTGAAATGATCTTTACAGCAGACAGGTTAAAAGTCGATGCCACTTTGCCGGAAGGGTTTCTTGACCGCCTGGTTTCTAAAACCAGTAACAGGCCTGTTCCCGCAGCGCCGGTGGCAGCGATAATATTTTTAATTGCTTGCCTGAGCAGTTATCTCCTGGACCCGGGTTACCTGGAGTGGTGGCTAACTGCAGGAATAACCAGCCAGGTAGGGCTTATTATCGACTTTATAGTGGAGTTAATTTATGTTATTCAAACCCTGGGTTATCCCTGGCTTATTATGATTACCCTGGCACTTATTGCTATAGAAGTTTTCATTATATATAAAATTAAAATTGTGGAGGGTTAAAGGTATGATGATCAAAAATAAGTTTAAAGCAGCGCTGTTTATCTTTATCGCAGCAGGCCTGGTATTCGGCATGTTGCCTGCAAAAACTGCAATGGCGGAAACCCTTGAAATCATTGATGAGGATATCAACAAGGCTGCCGGTGATCTAGAAATACCTGCCGGGACAGCGGTAAACGGTAACGTTACCCTTAACCTGGGCAAGCTCACGGTTTATGGCACGGTAAATGGTAATGTTGATAATAACCTGGGTGAAGTTAAGGTTATCGGGGATGTTAACGGTGATTTAGAAGCCAACCTCGGGCAGGTGGTTATAGACGGCAATGTTAGCGGTGATGTCAAGGCCCGGATGGGAGAAGTGATCATCAATGGTGCCGTGGGCGGCAATTTAGATACCGGCATCGGTGCAAGCAGGGTGGATGGTTTAATCCGGGGAAATATTGATTCCGGCCTGGGTGACTTAAATATTAACGGCGAGGTCGACGGGGATGTTAGCAGCAAAGGCGGTAATATCTTCATCAATGGCACCGTATCAGGCGATGTCTACCTGGAAAGAGGGATTGTTGAACTGGGCCCGGAAGCTAATGTAAGCGGTGAGGTTACCGTGGGGAAGGGAATGGTTAAGAAAGATGATGCAGCTATTGCCGGTTCAATAGAAATCGGTGAAGAATTAAGTGCTTCCGAACTTCGCGAAAATGCCAGGGAAAATGGTTACCGTTTTCACGGGATAGACAGAAACCTGGGAGAAAGAATAGCCGGCCGGGTAATAAGCACTATCAATGAAGTTTTTGGTCGTTTCGGTATATTTATCCCCGGAATTGCAGGCAGGCCTGAAGTATCGGTTTCACCATTTGTCGCATTTTATGGGAATGTCGCCCGGGGAATATTGAACATGCTCATTCTTTTTGCCTTTGCTGTGTTAACTTATGCCCTGTTCCCGAAGCAGGTCAAAGCAACCGGTGATGCCGTATCAGATAAAACAGGACCGGTTATCGGATGGGGTATTTTAGCTGCCGTGCTGGCAGTTCCCCTGATGATCTTGCTTGCTATAACCATTATCGGGATACCTTTGATCCTGGTGGAAATTATTGTTCTGGCAGCAGCGGCTTTACTGGGTTATACCGGCATAACCGATTTGATCGGCAGAAGGATAATTAAAGGAACTTCCGCATCAACCTCGGGATCAATCGGGACTATTGCCCTGGGTGTCCTCATTATTGGCCTAATTGCCATGGTTCCTGTTCTGGGCAGTATTGCTTCGTTAGCCGTATTTATTCTTGCGCTTGGCGCAGCCCTGGCCACTCGTTTTGGGACTCTAAGGGCAAATAACGCTGTTTCTACTACAACAGAAAGCAGGGATTAATGGAGCAAGTACGATCAGAACTTGTTATGTATCCACCTGACCGTGCTGCATTTGGCCTGTTGTAGGCTCAGCGCAGCTAATGGTGACGGCTAAAGCTGCAGCTTTTTGCTTGTGATATAATGTTTTTGGAAGTTTAGTCTCACCTCGAGTTTAACAGGGGGAGGGAGATCTTTTGGAAGAAATTAATAATACAGGGCGACAGGATCTACTGGATTACTGGTGGCAAAATCATCCCGGTCCGGTTATGGTTGTTGATCAAAGTTTAGAAGTGTTATCTGCAAACCCCGATGCGCAAAAGCTGATTTCTTCCTTAGAAGAAGAAGATCATCGGCTATTAATTAATAAACTGCCGGTTGTCCGGGCTATTCAATCTCAAATAACTATCAAGGATACGTTAGTTTCGCATAAGCATTATCATTTCAGGGGCACCCTGGTTCCCTTCCCTGTTTCAAAATGCCTGGTTTTGCTGCACGATATTGGCAGGGAGATGGATTTGGAAAGAAAAATTCAGGAAGCCAACCAGGAGCTGGATGATATCGTCGAAACAAGCGCTGACGGGATTGTCACTGTTGACGGTGAGGGTAAGATCTTAAGAATTAACAGGGCTTATGAAGAGATAGTGGGGATTAAGGCAGATGAGTTTATTGGACGGCCTGTGGTATCGATTAAGGAGGAAGGTTATCTTGATGATTTGGTCAGCCTTCATGTTTTAAGAGATCTAAAAGCCAAAACGCTTTACTTTAACGTCAACGGAAAGGAAGTTCTGCTTACGGGAAGGCCGGTTTTCAATGAGGAAGGAAAGTTAATCAGGATAATTGCCAATATCAGGGATATGTCGGAGTTAAACAAGCTTAAAGAAAAGCTCAAGGACATGAACAGTCTTACCGATCGTTACAAGGAAGAGCTTAAAAAATTACAGGAAACTGAGCTGTATGTTAATTACGTGGCAAAAAGTTCCGTGATGAAGGAAGTCCAGGATCTGGCTTACAAGGCCGCCAGGGTTAACTCCAATGTTTTGATTTGCGGTGAATCGGGGACCGGCAAGGAATTTACCGCCAAGCTTATACATAAACACAGCGAGCGTGCCGATGCACCATTTTTAGCGATTAACTGTAGTGTATTTCCCCCGGCGCTGGTGGAATCTGAATTGTTTGGCTATGAAGGAGGTTCTTTTACCGGCGCCGACAAAAAAGGTAAGGTCGGGCTGTTGGAAGCCGCCAACCAGGGCACGGTCTTTTTGGACGAAGTTGCGGAAATGCCTCTCGAAATCCAGGTAAAATTGCTGCGGGCCCTGGAAGAGAATAAAATCAGGCGGGTTGGCGGCAACCGGGAGATTCCGATTGATATCCGCTGGATATTTGCCACCAACCAGGATCTGCGCAGCAAGGTTTCTTCCGGAGAATTCAGGGAAGACCTTTATTACCGGCTGAATGTAATTGAAGTTATGCTGCCTCCTCTGCGCGAAAGAAAAGAAGATATTCCGCTTTTAGCCAATCATTTTTTAGATTATTTTAATTCTACCAGGCAGTTGTCCGATGAAATGGTGCAGCAGTTGATTAAGTATAGTTGGCCCGGGAACATCAGGGAATTGAGAAATGTAATTGAAAGGCTGGTAGTGCTGGATCAGAAACTTGATTTTGAAAACGATCTATCCACTTCAACCAGGGGGGGTGGGCTGCCGAACCAGGAGCAGTATTCGAGAAAAACCCTTCAAGAAATCATGGACCAACATGAAAAAGAAGTAATCAGCGAAGCTTACCGGAAATACGGGAGCACCCGGAAAACCGCTGAAAAACTGGGCGTCAGCCAGCCCACGGTCGTCCGCAAGCTGCAAAAGTTTAAATGCAAAAAGTGATAGGAATAGCTTCGGGACAGTGCTGATACAGCAATGTATCGGCGATAGAAATATAAATCACTGTCGGGTAAAAAGCTTAAAGCTCATCCCTGTTGTGCCTGTGTAATAAAACAATTTCCGCCGGCGATACATCATTGTATCAAAGGCGGATTTTTTATTGGTTTTTTGCCCTTTTTTATTGGCATGTATATTGCACTAATGATTATTAATCAGCTTTTTGGCTGGTTACACGGATATTGACTGACTTTTTATATAAAGGCCGGAACTGAACAGATATATTATTTTACTGCCTTGAATGTGGAATGAGGGTCCTGTGCGTATTTATTTCAGGTTTGCCGGTGAAAAAATAAAACAGTTTGGATGATCAATTCTTACTAAATAATTTTAGATGGAACAGAGGTGATCTGAAAAAATTGCTGGCCAGGATAAAAGCGCTACAAGGAAAAATGAATGAGGCGGATTTAGACCTTGTATTAATAATGGATCCCAGGGATGTCTATTATTATGCAGGCACCGGCCAACCGGCAAATTTAGTGGTTCCCCGGGAGGGCGATCCAATTTTGCAAATTAGAAGGGCCTGGGATTTTGCAGTCCGAGAGTGCTATTTTGACCAAAAGTTCTTACTAAAAGGCGGTAATTTCAAAAACCTTTACCACAAAGTGGAGAGCCTGGATTACCCCAGGCGGCACCTGGGGGTGGCCATGGATGCCATTCCCGCGAGCCTGGTGAAAAAAGTGGAGGAGAGTTTTCCTTCCTGTCTTCTTTTTGACGCATCTCCCTTGATTTTGTCCCAGCGCAGCATTAAAGATGAACAGGAGTTGAAAATGATCCGGGCCGCAGCCCGGTGTTATGAAAAAGCACATGAAGTTATTTTGAATGAACTAAGGCCGGGGATTAGCGAACTTTCGCTTTCGGCGAATATTCTTGCCGCGGTTAGGGGCGAAGGTGCGGACACTATTATCCGTAATCGCCGCTGGGATGCTTCTTTGGCTCCGGACGGGATAGTCGCTTCCTCCAAGACCTCCTGGCAAGTTTCGGGACATGCTATGACGGTAACCGGAAAGGGGCTTTCAGCTGCTTTGCCCTGGGGTGCTTCAGGGGAAACTATAGAACAGGGAGATCTGGTGGTGGTAGATCTCGGGATCAATTACCAGGGCTACCACGCCGATGTTGCCAGGACCTATGTGGTCGGTGAAGCGGACCAGAAGCAGCAAGAAGTGTTTGAACAAGTTTACTCCTTACAGGAGGCGGCATTGCAGTCCATTAAAAGCGGGGTTTTAGCTGAAGATGTTTACTGGCTCGCTTACGAAAAAGCCGTTGAAATGAATGTAATTCAATACTTTCAGGGGCATGGAGAAATGCAGGGCGACTATATCGGACACGGGCTTGGCCTGGAAATAGACGAACCGCCCATTTTGCAAATAGATAACCGGACCCGTTTATCCAGCGGCATGGTTTTTGCCATAGAACCCAAACTAATTATACCCGGTTGGGGCGCGGTGGTTTTGGAGGATGACGTGGCGGTAACAGATACAGGATATACATTGCTTTCAACCGTGCCCCGCCGGCTTTTTATGGTTGATGCTTAAGTTTTAAGGGCTATCTTTTTGTAAAGACAGCTATTAGTAAAAAAAAAGCAGGGCTATAAAGTCTGCTAAAGCTAGAGGTGTTAGCATGGTTAAAAAAAATAAAGTTATTGCTTTAAAAGATATTCCCGGGTTTGTTAGGGAAGGGGACCGGCTTTGGACCGGCGGCTGGACGGTTGTTCGCAAACCGATGGCTATGGTATGGGAATTGATCCGCAGCGGCAAGAAAAAACTGCATTTAGTGGCCAATCCCGGTGGCCCGGAATTTGACCTGATGGCAGGATGCGACTGTATCTCTAAAACAGAGACAAATTATATCGGGCACGAAGTGTTCGGCCATCCGTATAACTGGCGCCGGAAGTTGGATGAACCCGACGGCGAAGAATTCTATCATGATGACTGGACTGTGAAAACCGGGGCTTTGCGGATAGTAGCCGGTTCAATGGGGATTCCATTTATTCCGAGCAAATCGCTTTTGGGTTCCGACATTATAAACCCGGAATATGATGGTTTTAAGGAATTGAGAGGGAAAGATAAAAAAGTTCCGCGCCGCAAAGTGAAATTAATGGACGATCCTTTCTGGGATGGTGACACTGTGGTCTTGCTCCCTGCCCTCAACCCGGATGTGTGTTTGATTCATGCGCAAAAAGTTGGTGAAGACGGGACTGTATTAATCACCGGTGGGACTTTTTTGGATTATTATGCCGCCCTGGCTTCCGAGGTAACAATTGTTTCAGCTGAAAAGATAGTCAGCCGTGAGGAAATTGAAAAAACCGCGGAGATGAACAAAATTCCCGGCATGGTGGTGGATGCCATTTTAGAGGTGCCTTACGGGGCCCATCCCACTGCCCTGCATAATTATTATGACAATGATCCCTGGTGGTTCAGGGATTACCTCGAAGCTTCAAAGGATGTTCAGAAAATGAGGGAGTGGAGCAAAAAGTGGGTTCACGGGCCTAAAGATTACCGGGAATACCTGGAATTGCTTGGTAAGAAAAGACTGAAAAAGCTATGCGCAGACGGCCAAAAAGGATACAACCCGGAAATGAAAAGAAGGCTTGACCGTTTAGAGGAGGTGCCTTCAGAGTGAAAAAGCAAGTAGTAGAGTTAGGATACAGCAACCTGGAAATGATGGCTGTTGCAGCCAGCAGAATTTTGGAAAATGACGATACGGTGCTGGTTGGAACAGGTTTGCCCCTGGTTAGCGCGATCCTGGCCAAGAAAACCCATGCGAAAGAGATGACTATTTTAATGGAGGCGGTAGCTTTCGATTGTGATCCCGATGCACTCCCCTTTTGCGTGGCCGATCCAAGAGCTGTTTATAAAACGGTGTGGCGGCCTACCGCCATGGAAGTGATGGGGCAGTTTCTCCAAAGGGGAAAAGTGGATGTCGGTTTCCTGGGAGGAGCTCAGGTCGATCGGTACGGCAACCTAAATTCTACCTGTATCGGGGATTACAACCGGCCGAAAAGGCGAATGGAAGGCTCGGGAGGTGCGAACGATATTGCTTCCCTGGCCGGGAAAACCGTGATCACCATAGCTCATGAGAGGAAAAGGTTTGTCGAAGAAGTTGATTATATCACCAGTCCCGGTTGGCGCTGCAGGACTCCCGACGGGACCGGCCTGGTCCATCGCCGGGAACTGGGATTAAACGGGGGGCCTTACGCGGTAGTATCTACTATGGGGGTTTTAAAGTTTGATCGCACCAGTGGGGAAATGTATTTGCATTCCTACTATGAAGACCTGGGAATTACCAGGGAACAGGTCTGTGAAGCTACCGGGTTTGCATTAGATACTTCGAAAGCATCTCCGGTGGGCCCCCCATTTAAGGAAGAACTGGAAGCATTGCGGACCGTAGTTGATCCGGAAGGGATCTTCATGAAATATTAGTCCTTTGATCAATAATATCGCATAAGCGGGGTGTTAAATATAGAAGAAGGTAAAATTAAGCAATTTTTACAGCAGAATAACCCTTATGCCCTGGGAAAACTGTTGAGAGAGATTGAAAACCGCCCGGAAAGTAGCCACAGGATTATGCGCTTTGTTTATGGTTATGGGGGAAAAGCGCATGTAATCGGGATTACCGGCCCCCCGGGGGTGGGAAAGAGCACCCTGATCGAAAAACTGGCCGGCCACTGGGCGGAACAGGGTTTGGAAATCGGAGTTTTGTGTATAGATCCAACCAGCCCGTTTTCCGGAGGTGCCCTGCTGGGGGATCGGATCAGGATGCAGAACCTGACCGAAAGCGATCGTGTTTTCATAAAAAGCCTGGCCAGCAGGGATGCGGGAGGCGGGATGCCCATTTATGCTTTCGACATGATCAAGCTGTTTGAGGCTTTTGGAAAAGATATAGTCCTGGTTGAAACGGTAGGGACCGGTCAGCTGGAATTTCGAATCTCGGAAGTGGCTGACACGGTAGCGCTGGTAACCGGGCCCGGTACAGGTGATGCCATTCAAACCATCAAGGCCGGTATCATGGAAATCGCCGAACTGTATATTGTGAACCAGTCTGACCGTCCGGGCAGTGAAGAGACGGTGAGGGACCTTAAAATGATGGTTTCAGAATCTGTTGGTAAAAGATGGGTGCCGCCGGTCCTGGAGACTACGGCTACGAAAAAGCGGGGAATAACTGAGTTAAGCGAAGAGCTTTCAAGGCACAAAAAATACTTAGAGTCTTCCGGATTATGGCAGGAAAGAAGGCGTGAACGCAACCGCAAGTTTTTTACCCGCTTACTTTTTGAGCATTGCTGGCAAAAAATCAATAAACATATTAATCACGACCAGGAGATCCGGGATAAAATTTCCCAGGTAGAGCAAGAAAAATGTGATCCTTACAGCTTATTGCATGAAGTATTATCGGCAACCTTGAAGATAGATGGTTAAGGTTTTAAGTATAACTTACAGTATTTGGAGGGTGAAATATGGATGAGAACAGGTTGTATGACAGTGAAGAAATAAAAAAAATTAAAATGGAAAAAGAAAAATGGAAAGAACAAACCCTGCGGGATAAAGCCGGAGAAAAAACCTATTATACGGAGAACGGTATTCCAATTGATATTCTTTATACCCCGGAACATATTGCCGACCTTGATTACCTGTCCGACCTGGGTTTTCCGGGCCAACCGCCTTATGTCAGGGGAGTTTATCCGAACATGTATCGCGGAAGGCTTTTTACAGTGAGGCAGCTTTCAGGTTTTGGCGGGCCGGAAGACTGCAACAGAAGGATTAAGTTTTTGCTTGACCAGGGGGCGACAGGAATCAATATTGTTTTTGATTTGCCCACCATCCGGGGTTATGATTCCGATGATTACCGGGCGGAAGGAAATGTGGGGATTTGCGGGGTGGCAATTGATTCGCTGGCTGACATGGAAAGCCTTTTCGACAGCATCCCCATCGATGAAATGACTTCCTCCGTGGTTACTCACCTGCCCAGCACTACAGTAGTCCTGTTGGCCATGTATACTGTAATGGCCGAAAAAAGAGGGGTGCCCCTGGAGAAATTAGGCGGTACAACCCAAAATGATTTTCTGATGGAAACCACTATAGGCAGCGCTCCCGAAATTATTCCCCCTGCTCATTCCTTTAGATTGCAGTGCGACGCGATTGAGTACGCCAGCAAAAACCTGCCGAGGTGGAATCCGGTTAGTTATAATGGCTATAACCTGCGGGAAGCAGGGACTACGGCGGTCCAGGAAGTGGCTATAGCCCTGGCAAACTGCATTGCCACTGCCGAAGAATTGATAAAAAGGGGCAATGATATCGATGATTTTGCCAGGCGGCTTTCGTTTTTCTGGGATTTGTGCAACGACTTTTTTGAAGAAATTGCAAAATGCAGGGCTTCAAGAAAACTCTACCAGGAAATCATCAGTAATCGCTTTAAGGCCCGGAATCCGAAGTCGGAGTTGATGCGTTTTCATGTTCAGACTGCGGGCAACACCCTCACTGCAGTTGAGCCATTGAATAATATAGCCCGTTCTGCCGTGCAGGGGTTGGCGGCAATCCTGGGCGGCTGTCAATCGCTGCACGTAGATTCATTCGACGAGGCTTATTCTGCCCCCACTGAAGAAGCGGCCCTGGTTTCATTGCGGACCCAGCAAATTTTGCAGGTCGAAACCAACGTGGTTAATACAGTGGATCCCCTGGCGGGATCTTATTATGTGGAAAGCCTGACCAGGGATATAGGAGATAAAATTAAAGACTATATCGATAAAATAGAAAGCAAGGGCGGGATCATTGCCGTAGCGGAGAGTGGATGGCTGCACCGTGAAATTTCTGATTTTGCCTACAACCAGCAAAAACAAATAGAAAGTGGCGAACGAAAAATTGTCGGTGTTAATTACTTCGTTTCTGATAAAGAAGAAGAAAGTAAGATCGATGTATTCAGGTATCCGGAAACAGAAGAAAAGCAAAAACAAAAATTGTCCGAGCTCAGGCAAAAGAGGGATCAAGAAAAACTGGAACACTCCTTAAAAGTGCTGCGGGAAAAATGCCATTCTGATGAAAATATTATGCCTTTTGTTAAAGACGCGGTAGAGGCTTACGCTACACTGGGCGAGATCCAGGAAATATTCCGGGAAGAATTTGGCTTGTGGCAATTTCCTCTGGTTTAAAACTATCGATGATGGGATGTGATCATATGAGTGAAAATATTAAAGTAGTAATGGCAAAGCTGGGCCTGGATATCCACTGGCGGGGGGCGGTGGCCCTTACCCGCATGCTGCGGGACCAGGGAATGGAAGTAGTATATCTCGGCAACCAGTTTCCGGAGAGCATAGTTCGTTCCGCGGTCCAGGAAGGAGCTGATGTGGTGGGGCTGAGCACTCTTGGCGGAAACCACCTCACCCTTGGCCCCAAAGTGGTCGAAATGTTAAAAGAGCAGGGCCTGGATGATGTCCTAATTTTGATGGGTGGAGTAATCCCGCCAGAGGATATCCCTAAGTTAAAAGAAGCCGGAATCGCAGAAGTCTTCGGTCCCGAAAGCAAGATTGAGACCATAACGGATTTTATCAGGAATAATGTGGCTTGAGAACCAGTACCTGCACAGCGGGCGGCCAACGGGCGGTTGACTAAATGGCCCGAGTTTGAATTTAGGCTTTCCGGCTTAATTTGAAACAGGCGGACAGAATTCATGTTGTGCTCCAGGTCGCAAACTAAATGGTGAAAGTAACAAAACAACTGGTGGCCGGCTCAAAGTGTGTTAATATATATATAAGTACCCTTCCAGGTCAAGAAGGAGAGGAAAGGAGTTAGCTGCCGTTGGAATATGAACAATTAAAAGAAATTCTTTTTGCTGAGATTGAGAGGCTGGCCCCGGAAATTAATGAATTGAACGATCAACTTGCCAGTGAACCGGAGTTAGGTTTTGAGGAATATAAGTCCTCGAAAGCGATTGCTGAAATTTTATCCCGGCACGGGTTGGAAGTAGAAATGCCTTTTGCCGGGATGCCTACCGCCTTTAAAGCTGCGTTTGATGGAGGTGGCGATAAAAAGGTGGCCCTGCTTGCAGAATATGACGCCCTGCCGGGTATTGGCCATGCCTGCGGGCATAATGTTAGCGGCAGCATCAGTGTGCTGGCCGGACTGGCTTTGTCAAAGATCAAGGAAAACCTGAATGGCGGGGTGGATTTGGTTGGCACCCCCGCAGAGGAGGGGGACGGCGCCAAGGTGGAAATGGCTGAACAGGGTTTATTTAAAGATTACGATCTGGCCATGATGGTCCACCTGGACAGCAGGACCAGGGTTAATTCACGGTTTTTAGCCCTGGATGGCCTTGAATTTACCTTTAGGGGGCAGGCATCCCATGCCGCTGCGGCCCCCTGGGAAGGGAAAAATGCGCTTAACGGGGTTCAGTTGATGTTTCATGCCCTTGATATGCTGCGGCAGCACGTGAGAGATGATGTCAGGATCCATGGGATAGTTGCTGATGGCGGTGAAGCCTGCAATATTGTGCCCGAAAAAGCGGTGGCACACTTTTTTATCAGGGCCAGGGAAAGGGAATACCTGGATAATGTTAAAGGAATGGTTTTAGACTGTGCAAAGGGGTCGGCCATTGCAACCCAGACCGAAGTTGAAACAGGCAAACTGTGTCCCACCCTTTCAGATCTCAAGCCCAACCCGGCCGGTGATGACTTAATGGCTGAATGTTACCGGGAGCTTGGTTTGCCTGATTTAAAAGAGGAATACGGGGCGGGGTCTTCAGATATTGGCAGCACCAGTTATCAATGCCCGACACTTCATCCCAGGCTTGCGATAGCAGATACCCGGGCAAAACTTCACACCCGTGAATTTGCTGAGTTTGTCAAGGGGGAACATGCACATAATGCGATCCTTAAAGGGGCTAAAATTTTGGGATTGGCCTGCCTGAAATTTTTTGGTGACCCGAAGAAAGCGGAGCAGGTAAAAAGCGATTTCTTAGGATAATCGATAGTAAAATTCTGTTTTCCTTGCGGGTAGAAGAATAGATAGACTGATAAAGCTCCTTCAATAAAGAGGGAGCTTTAAGATTAACGGTTGCTTATTCTCTTAAAATTGCCCTGGTCAGGCAGGTGGGCCCGCCGCCTCCTTTAATGGAGACATCTTCCCCGGGATATTCGAAAACAACCGCTCCTTCATTTTTGAGGGCTGACCTGGTCTGCGGGCTGCCGGCGACCATCGCGCATTTGCGCGGCTCCAGGGCCAGCACGTTACAGGCAAAATTTTCATACTCCTCATCAGGGACTTCTATTAAGCTGATTCCCTTTTCCAGCAGGTATTCGCGAAAAGGTACCGCCATCATTCTTGAATACACTACGGCAAGGTCTTTATCAACAGGGCTGATCATCGACATCAGGTGAAGACATTCTTCAGGGCCGTTCCAGTGTGGCAGGGGTACTTCAATAATTTCATTGACAAGGCCTTTGGTTAAATCACGGAGTTGTTCCACACCCTCTTTGTTAGTGCGGTAGCCGATTCCTACTGCTGCAGTCTGGTCTTCAAACCAGACGACGTCCCCGCCTTCAAGTTTTCCCGGTGGTTCAATTTTGCCCAGGATTGGAATCCCGATTTTTTCCATAAATTTACCGGCCATTTCCGGTTCTTTTGTTCTTTCAGCTTTGCCCATGCTGCATAAAATTGCCCCTTTGCCGGTAACGATTAAGGGATCGTGAGTATAAATCGAATCCAGAGTGGTGTAATCATCTTCGGGAAGATAGTATACGTCCGGGACATTACTCTCGATAATAGCGGCAAACTGGTTGTACTCGTAAAGGGCCTTTTCAAAATTGGGTTTTTCAGGGTAATGTAGTTTTTGCCATTCCCGGTTGGCGCTTTCCTGGCCAAACCAGGCCCTGGCCGGACTTTTCATCAAAACCGATTTCATTTTTTTGGTTTCAGACAAACCGTTATATTTAAGCATTGTTCACCTCCATCATTTTAGTGGCATTCTGGCTGCAAGATTGACGGTAATAAGCACCGCAACAGGTAAAAAGTTGTCAACAACCCCGTCCCCCTGACAACATTTTATCATACCGGTATGTTTGCCCGCACCAGTTAATTATAGTATCATAATATTGTTGACCAAATAATTTAAAGGAAGATGTAAATGACTATAAGCTTGTCGGAATTAAAAAAAGGATTTAACCGGGCAGGTTATATCTGCGATGAAAGCACTGCCCTAACAGTTTTTCTCACCCTTGAACTGGGGAAACCGCTTTTGATTGAGGGTGCTCCGGGGGTTGGGAAAACGGAGATGGGTAAAGTCCTGGCCGATATTTTAAAAACTGAATTAATTCGCCTGCAGTGTTATGAAGGCCTGGACGAAACCAAGGCCCTTTACGAGTGGAATTACCAGCGCCAGCTTTTGCGGATCCAGATGAACCGTGATTTAGAAGAGGAGCAGGTCAGGGAGGAAGATCTTTTTTCTGACCGCTACCTGATGGAAAGACCCCTGCTCAGGGCTATTCAGGCGGATCGGGTACCTGTTCTTTTGATTGATGAAGTGGACAAGTGCGACCCGGAATTCGAGGCTTTCCTTTTCGAAGTTTTATCTGATTTCCAGGTTTCTATACCTGAGCTGGGGACAATTAAAGCAAAAAATATTCCGGTAGTCGTTTTAACCAGTAATAATGAAAGAGAGCTGTCGGACGGTTTAAAACGGCGCTGTCTTTATCTTTACCTGGATTTTCCTGCTGTTGAGCAGGAAGTGCAGATAGTGAAGGCCAAAATCCCTGAAATCACCGACCGGTTGGCCTGGGAAACTGCGCGGGTTGTCAGCCGGCTGCGCCAGGAAAACAACCTGCGCAAGAAGCCTTCAATTGCAGAAACTCTTGATTGGGCCCGGGCCCTGGTAGCATTAAACCGGAACCGGCTGGATGGAAAACTGGTTAGCGAAACCCTTAACCTTATCTTAAAAACCCATGCCGACCAGGAATATTTTAACAGCGAGATAGGGTCGGAAGGAATAGAGAAAATTGTTAAAACAGGTGGCAGTGGTGGTGAATCCAGGCAGTGCCGCTAAATAATAAGCTTACCAGCAGCTACCTGGAAGAAAACCTGGCTGTATTTATAAATCTACTCAGGCAGGAAGGGCTTCCGGTAAGCACCACCGAAATGTTTGATGCCCTCAAAGCCCTTGAGCATGTGGATCTATCTTCACGTGAAGAATTTAAATCTGCCCTGCAGGCTACTCTTGTTAAAAATACACATGACCGGGGCTGTTTTAACCGCCTGTTCGATAACTTTTTTGTCCCTCCCGAAGTTCAGGCGCAGCGCAATAAACAGGTAGAACATAGAAAAAAACAGTTCACCCATGAACTGGACCAGGCCCGTAAAGAATTGCAGTTTAAAGGTGAAAACCTTCAACTTTCCCCTGAAGAGCTGGTTCAATACAGGAGTATGTCAAAAGAACAGCGGGAAAAATTGAAGCAGTTTATGTACAAAACTGAAACCGGTGTGAATGTAGAATCCAGGTTTCGCCCAATTCTTGAGTCTGTGGTTAAAAGTCATTTACGCTATTGTAAAAACCAGCAGGGACAATCAAACCGGCAAGATGAAACCGGCGGCAGCGGACGGGGTGAAGGAGCCGGTGCGGGTAAGAATAAAGATGAACTGCTGCGTGAAATGGACATTCAGGCAATAACAAAAACAGATTTGCCGGAAGCGGAACAACTGCTGCAGCAATTATCACGAAAGCTGGCTGTAAAAATACTGCGCCGCAGGCGCAGCGGCCCTCGCAGCGGAGTGCTTGATTTACGGCGCTCTTTAAGGGAGAATATGCGTTATGGGGGAACAATTTTTAAGCTTAAGCATAAGCCTAAGCGCCGTTCAAGACAACAAATTCTGCTTCTTTGTGATGTGTCCGGTTCAATGAAAAGTTACAGCACTTTTGTGATTCAGTTTTTGCATGGCCTCAGGGAAACTGTCCGCGACCTTTCCTGTTTTACCTTTGCCGACCGCCTTGAAAATTTAACCGGGGAATTAAAGGGTAAAAATGATTTGCAGTACTTGCTGGACCGGGTTATCCGGCGCAGTGAGACCTGGGGTGGAGGGACTAACCTTGGCATTTCGTTGGAGGTGCTAAATAAAAAATATCCGGATCTTTTAAATAACAGGACTTCGGTGATTGTAGTAAGTGATACAAAAACTATTGCTCTAGATCAGGCTGCCAAAGAACTGGGTTCATTAAAAGACCGGGTTAAAAGGGTTATCTGGCTGAACCCCATGCCAAAGGAGCAGTGGCCCGAATACCGGGCTGTGGGGACTTTTGCCGAAATGGTGGAAATGTGGCCATGCAACACGATAGCCCAGCTGGAAGAAGTGCTTACCGGCAGGTTATAGGACTGGACCTGAGGAAAACAAAATCAGGCAGGTAAAAAAGTAAGCCAGGTTTTTATAGTTCCTTACCCCGGGTAAGCTTTGGATAAACTAACCGTTACTGTCCGGCCTTGCTGCATTTCGGAAAGGGGCGATTGCCCGCGATGAGCCGGCATCAGTCAGAAACAAAGCAAGGCTGAGCAGACAAAACAAACCTTATAAAAAAACAGGAGGCAAACCAAAATGACTAAACGCATAGCAGTAGCCGGTAAAGGTGGTACCGGGAAAACAACTCTTTCCGCCCTGCTGGTTCGTTACTTGATAGAAAATAAACCGGGGAAAGATATTTTAACTGTCGATGCCGATGCCAATGCAAATTTCAACGAAGCTTTAGGGGTGGAAGTAGAAGAAACTATCGGCACTATCCTGGAAGATACCAAGGATCCCAAGGCTGTTCCTTCCGGGATGACCAAGGATGTCTTTATCGAATACCGGCTCAGCAGGGCCATGATCGAAGAAGATGCTTTTGACTTGATTGTCATGGGGAATCCCGAAGGGCCGGGGTGTTATTGCTACCCCAATGACCTGTTAAAACGCTACCTGGAAAAGCTAAGCAAAAACTATGATTTTATGGTTATTGATAACGAAGCGGGCCTGGAACATTTGAGCAGGCGCCTGATTCCTTCCATAGACCTGCTTATCGTTACCAGTGATCCAACCGCCAGGGGAATTCGTTCGGCCGGCCGGGTCAAAGATATCGTGGAAAAAGTCAACCTCGAGGTGGCTAAAATGGGCCTGGTTATAAATCGCAGCCGGGACGGGGAAGTTGACTCGCTGGCCGGTGAAATTGAAAAAACCGGGCTGGAACTGCTGGGAGAAGTGCCCCAGGATTTCGTGGTGGGCGAGTATGATCTCGATGCCAAACCTCTTTTGAAATTGCCGGATGATTCAAAGGCGGTGCAGGGATCGCAAAAGCTGTTTGAATCAATTCTTATTTAATGATCCGGGTTTAAAAGTTCTGGCAGGTGAAGATAAAGCCGGGAAGGTGAAAATATGATTTTTGATCACCGGGAGCAGGCCGGAAAAAAGCTGGCTGCGGAACTTGCCGCATATCGTGAGCGGGATCCGCTGATCCTGGCTGTGCCCAGGGGCGGAGTTGTGGTGGCAGCCCCGGTATGGGAAAATCTTGGCGGCGAACTGGATCTGATCATTACCCGTAAAATCGGCGCGCCAAATCAACCTGAACTGGCCATCGGGGCGGTAGCTGCTGACGGGTTTTCTCTGCTCAACAAGGAATTGATTTCCCGGTTAAATGTGCAGGAAAACTATGTTGAAGAAGCCGCCAGGAAGGAACAGGCTGAAATTAAACGTCGCCTGGATGATTACCGCGGTGAAAAGCCCATGCCTTCAGCAGAACAGCGCCTGGTAATTCTTATCGATGACGGAGTGGCCACCGGTTACACGTTGCTGGCGGCGCTGAAAAGCCTGCAGCAAAAAACACCTTCCAGGTTAATCCTGGCGGTTCCGGTCGGGCCTCCTGATACTTTCAGCATGCTTGAAAAGGAAGTGGATGAACTTTATTACCTGGATGCCCCGGCTGATTTTGCTGCAGTTGGCCAGTTTTACAGGGATTTCCGGCAGGTTGGCGATGAAGAGGTAAAAGAGATTTTAAAAAAAGTGTGGCGGGAAGAAAAATGAGCCTGTTTTAATTAGGGAGGGTGTTTCATGGCTGAAGATAACTTAGATATTAAAAAGATATTATCTGTAATTCCTCACCGGTACCCGTTCTTGCTCGTTGATCGGCTTACAGATTTGGTTCCCGGTGAAAAAGCGGCGGGGATAAAAAATGTAACCATAAATGAACCGTTTTTCCAGGGACATTTCCCGGGGGAACCCGTAATGCCGGGGGTTTTAATCGTCGAAGCATTGGCCCAGGTCGGGGCGGTGGCGATCTTGAGTATGGCTGAGAATGAAGGCAAACTGGCCCTTTTTACCGGGATTAATAATTTCCGGTTCAAACAGATGGTTAAGCCCGGGGACCGGCTCGAACTGGCAGTTACTATGGCCGGAATGCGCCGTAATATGGGCAAAGGGGAAGCGGAAGCTAAAGTAGACGGAAAAACGGTAGCCGGTGGAGAGCTCTGGTTTGCCCTGGTAGACCGGGAAGGGGGCTAAACTTGTCTGTCTGTTCAGCTCTCGCCGGACTGTTTCCATTTTGCTTTAACAGCCATTGTAAGCGTTTTATCTGCAGGCGGCTCCTGCCCAAAAAGTAGTGAGGCTGTGTAGGGCAATTGATTTAACAATGTAACCAGGGCCGTATGGGTCAGCTTTGTCTAAAAAATTGACTTTTTAAGCCTGGTAGTGTATAATCTTTTCCAGTTGAATAGAGTTACTCTTATCCAGAGCGGAGGAGGGACAGCCCCGATGAATCCCGGCAACCGGTCCATGTGATATCGGTGCTAATTGCTGCGGGATGGTGATATCCCGGGAGATGAGGGGTGCCAAGAAGGCCTCTTGAAAGAGAGGCTTTTTACGTTTATTGGCCTCTTGAGATAACAGTGGGTGGTGATAATTTCTGGCGGGTTTAAATTTAAATACCGGTAAGTGATGTTTTGTTGGAGTAAAGCTCTGGAAGGCTGTCTCAGGACAGGTTTCCAAATAATAAGCTGTTTAATTACTAAGGAGGAAAAACCAGTGCATCAAAATAACTATCTATTTTCTTCAGAATCGGTAACAGAAGGGCATCCGGATAAACTTGCAGACCAGGTGTCCGATGCCATTCTTGATGCGATCATGGAGAAAGATCCCCAGGGAAGGGTAGCCGCGGAAACTTCGGTTACCACCGGCCTGGTTTTGGTCTGCGGTGAAATAACCACCGAATGCTATGTTGATATTCCCACCATAGTCCGTGATACTGTAAAAGATATCGGCTATACGAGGGCAAAATATGGTTTTGATGGAGATACCTGTGCGGTATTGACTTCTATTGACGAACAGTCGCCGGATATTGCCCAGGGGGTGGATGAAGCATATGAAGTCAGGGGCAAAGAAAAGAAAGACAAGTATGATCTTGTCGGTGCCGGAGACCAGGGGATCATGTTTGGCTACGCCTGTGAAGAAACTCCTGAACTAATGCCCATGCCCATTGCTTTGGCCCACAAAATGGCCCAGCAGCTGGCAAGAATCCGCAGAGATGAAGTCCTGGACTACCTGCGGCCGGACGGCAAAACCCAGGTAACCGTGGTCTATGAAAACGGTGAGCCGGCATTTTTGGAAAATGTAGTCGTTTCCGCCCAGCACAGTGATCAGGTGACTTTAGAAAAAATTGAAAAAGACCTGGTCGAACATGTTGTGCGTGAGATTGCTCCCGAAAAGCTGATCACCAAAGACACCCGCTTTTTAATCAACCCTACCGGACGTTTTGTTGTTGGCGGTCCGCAGGGTGATGCCGGGTTAACCGGCAGAAAAACGATTGTTGACACTTATGGCGGTTATGCGGCACACGGTGGAGGCGCTTTCTCCGGCAAGGACCCGACGAAAGTTGACCGGTCGGCATCTTACGCAGCCCGTTATGTTGCCAAAAACCTTGTGGCAGCCGGCCTTTGTTCGCGGTGCCAGCTTCAGCTGGCTTATGCTATCGGGGTGGCCCACCCGGTATCAATGATGGTAGAAACTTACGGCACGGAAAAAGTACCGGTTAAAGTGATAGAAGAAATGATCCGCAAGCACTTTGATTTACGGCCGGCGGCGATTATTGATCATTTGCAGCTGCGGCGCCCGATTTACCTGCAGCTGGCAGCATACGGTCACTTTGGCCGCCCGGAACTGGATCTGCCCTGGGAAAGGCTTGATAAGGTGGACCAGCTCAAAGAAGCGCTTGGTTAAAACTGCCGGGACTGTCTTTTTAATCTTTCAAGTATTAAAAAAAGGGATAGTTCTCGCGGTAGAGAATTAAATAGGAAATTAAAATTATAAGCACTGCGATTTTGCGGCCACTGGCACGAAAGCGCAGTGCTTATCTGGTAAATCGCTTTTATTTTGGGCTGAAAAAAACAGTCCCGGCAACCCGTTTTTTTGCCGGCTTGTAATAATGGCCGGGTTGAAGCTTTATCATTCTTAAAAGAAACGCTCGGCTCAAAAATTTTATTGGAGGTTTGTTTGCTGGAACGGATTGAAGGAACCCTGGAAAAAATCAGGTTTTACAGTGAAGACAGCGCTTACCTGGTGGGCAGCCTGCGATGTCGTGAAGGCAAGGTAATCACTATTGTCGGTCACTTTCCCCCCATGCAGGAAGGGGAAAACCTGCTGATCAACGGTGATTGGCAGACCCATCCCCGCTATGGTAAACAGTTTTCCGTAGATCAATGGGAGCGCTTGCTTCCCGCTACCGAAAAGGGTTTAAAAAAATACCTTGCTTCGGGTTTGATCAAGGGGATCGGCCCGGTTACCGCTGAAAGAATCGTCGATTATTTCGGGCTTGAGGCCCTGGATATCATGGAAGATCAGCCCGGCCGGCTGCAGGAAGTAGAAGGTATCGGGGCCCGGAAAGCTGCCGATATTTTAAAAAGCTACCGTCAATACAAGGATGTTCAGAATGTCCTGGTTTTTTTGCAGGGCTACGGGGTTTCCGTGAGCCAGGCCATGCGCCTGTACCGGCGTTACGGTTCGCAAACCATAGAGCAAATTAAAGAAAATCCGTACCGGATGGCCGAAGATGTTTTTGGAATTGGTTTTAAAACCGCTGACAAAATAGCCCGCCGGCTGGGCATGCCCAAAGATGCCCCGGAAAGGGTCCAGGCTTCAATTACTTACACCTTAAGCAGGGCTGCCGAACAGGGGCATGTTTACCTGCCGCGTGAGCAGTTATTTGAAAAAATTAAAGACCTGCTTGATATTTCAACCGATAATCTTGAGCAGGAATACCTGGAACAACAGCTCCGATTACTGGTTGAACAAAGAAAGCTTTTTTGTGAAACCCTTGACCATAAAGAGGAAGCGGTATATTATGCACCCTTCTACCAGGCTGAAAAAGGTTCGGCCGGGTTGCTACTGCAGTTAAGTGAAAAGGCCCAGCCCTATTCCCCTTTGGAAATCGAGCAGGCCCTGGCAAAGGCCAAACATGATAACTCCCATCTGACTGACGAGCAGCTGCAGGTTTTGCATGAAGCGATGCACAACGGTGTGCTTATTGTTACCGGTGGGCCCGGCACCGGTAAAACCACCACCATTAAAGCCATGCTTTCCACCTTCAAATTGATCAGGCAGAAGGTGCTTTTAGCTGCACCTACCGGAAGGGCGGCTAAAAGGGTGACTGAAGCTACCGGCCAGGAAGCCTTTACAATCCACCGGCTTTTGGAATACAGCTATAGCGAAGGAGAAGGTTTTAGTTTTCAGCGCAACGAGGATAACCCTGTCGATGCCCGGGTGGTGATTATCGACGAAGCATCGATGGTGGACTTGCTGCTAATGTATAATTTAGTGAAAGCCCTGCCACCCGGGTGCCGCCTGATCATGGTCGGGGATGTTGATCAGCTTCCTGCCGTGGGGGCGGGGAATGTTTTGCGGGATTTGATTGGTTCTGGAGCAGTCCGCTGTTTCCGCCTCGGCTATATTTTCCGCCAGGCCCGGGAAAGTCTGATCGTAGTCAATGCTCACCGGGTAAATCAAGGCGAGATGCCATATTTAAATGTTAAAAACAAAGATTTCTTTTTCATGAATGAAGAAGATCCCGAACAGGCGGCCGAACTCATTGTCCAGCTTTGCCGGGAACGCCTCCCCAACTACGGCCCCTTTGATCCCCTGATGGATCTGCAGGTGCTGACTCCGATGCGGAAAACAGCCGCAGGGGTGGAGCGTTTGAACACACTGCTCCAGCAGGCCCTTAATCCCTCCGCCCGCGATAAAATCGAAGCTTACAGCAAAGGTGTCGCTTTTCGCCTGGGGGACAAGGTTATGCAGATTCGCAATAATTATCAAAAGGAAGTTTATAACGGAGATATTGGGCTGATTACGGCTATCGATAAGGAAGAAGCGGAACTGGTGGTAACTTTCCAGGATGTACTCCAACCCCGTCCGGTGGTATATGATTTTACTGAGCTTGATGAACTGGTCTTATCATATGCCGTTTCGGTCCATAAAAGCCAGGGCAGCGAATATCCGGTCATCATCATGCCGGTTTTAACCCAGCACTATATCCTGCTGCAGCGCAACCTTTTATACACCGGGATAACCAGGGCCCGTAAACTGGCGGTGCTGGTTGGCACAAAAAAAGCCCTGGCTATAGCGGTGCGCAATAACAGAGCGGAAGAGCGCTATACATATTTGGACGGCCGTTTAAAAGCGGGAGTTGGCAAATAATGTTCCGGGGCCGGGAAACTCCTCCGGGACAGCCGCTTAAGGGATGGGTGGAAAACCTGCTCGGGCTTTTTTACCCTGAAAGGTGTCTTTTCTGCAAAGGTTTTATTGAACGGAAGGAAGAGGCCATCCGGGAGTTTTTATGTTTTTCCTGTGCCGCATATTACAAGCCAGGCGGAAAAATTTGTCCCCACTGCGGCGGGTTTTTCCGTGACCACCCTCCGTGTGCCTGCCTGGAGGACAACCCTGATGAAATGCCCCTCCGGGCTCTTTTTACAATCTCTCTTTATGACCATAGATGGCGGGAGGTAATCCATGACTTAAAATACAGGAACCGCCGCTCTGCAGCCCGCATTCTCGGGTTCTGGCTGGCCGGCGAAATTACCGGAGGGGGCTACTGCCATCCTGATCTGGTGGTTCCAATTCCGCTTCACCGCCTTAAAGAAAAAGAGCGCGGCTACAACCAGAGCGCCCTGCTTGCCGTCCATGCGGCAAAAAAATTAAATATTCCCTGTCAATACCTCCTAATCAAACATAAAGAAACCGCCAGCCAAACTGCAATTTCCCGGCTGGATAGACGTGAAAACGTCCGGGAAGTTTTCAAAAGCACCGGTGCGATCCAGCCGGGGATGATAATCCTGCTGGTTGATGATGTCTACTCTACCGGCTCAACCATGAAAGAAGCAGCGGCGGTTTTGCATAAAGAGGGCGCCGAAGTATACGGGGCGGTTATCTCGTATAACCCGGGGACGCTTACTCTTAAGAAAACCGGTTTTTACGAAGGGTTGGACCGGTGGTAAAAGGCTTTGCAGCGGGTTCCGCTTCTCCTTTCGGGCAAGGATTTTTCAGCTTAAAGCAGATTCATAGTTAATCTATTCACGATTATTATAAGGCAGGATTTTTTACTGGACTGGGGAATAGTACCTGTAGTAAAATAATCTTCTGTAGCCTAGAAAATAAATTGGGAGGTTGTTAAAATGAAAATAAATGTCCGGGGCAAGAATATTGATGCCACCCCTTCGCTGGTTGAGTATGCGCATAAAAAAATTGGCAAACTGGATAAGCATTTTGATGAAAATACGGACGTGCAAGTCGTGATGAGCATCATAAGAGATGAGCATATTGTTGAAGTTACAGTTAACCTGAACGGGCTTATTCTGCGCGGCGAAGAAACTACCGGGGATATGTACGCTTCGATTGACCAGGTTGTGGATAAGCTGGAACGACAGGTGAAGAAATATAAAACCAGGATGAATAAATCGATGCGCCAAAAAGGGCTGCGGCAAATGAGCGAGGAACATGCAGCCCTTGAAGCCGAAGCAAGGGAAGAGGAAGAAGAAACCCCCAGGGTGGTCAGGACTAAGCGGTTCCCGCTTAAGCCGATGAGCGTGGAGGAAGCGATCCTCCAAATGGATTTGCTCGGGCATAACTTTTTTGTTTTTGCCAACGCGGAAACAGAGGCTATCAGTGTAATTTACAAACGGAAAGACGGAAATTACGGTTTGATAGAACCGGAATAAGAGTAAGTTTAGGGATGAGGGAAAATCAAGAGGCAGTATCCGGGATTTACTCATTTTGGAACGGGATTATAAAGCTAAGTTAAGTGTACTGTTCCATATTTTTTAAAGATGCCGGGTGCTGCCTTAAGTATAACGGGCTTAACTTGTGCCCGATCATTTTAAGCAGAGGGTAACCGGATGAAAAACGAAGTAAGTGCCGTAATTTTCGAAGGTTCGCAGCCCCAGAGTCGGGTAGAAGAGGATATCGTGCTAGTCCGTCAGGCGGCTTTACTGGATAACCTCGAAAAAATGCACCATGTTTCTTTTTTTGACCGTATTTTACTTTTTACCAATCGGCCTGAACTTGTTGAACCTGCAGAAAATCTGGGAGCACAGGTGTTTTTAAACGATAAATCGCCGCACGATTTTCATTTTGGGCGGGAACTGCAGGAAGCGATCAGGCAAAACAATTTAAAAAGAGTTTTTTGCCTTAACGGGGCCGGTTCGCCATTAATTACTGTGGATGAATTAAATATGGTCTGCCGTAAGCTTGCCGGGAAGGATAACTTTGTTTATACAAACAATACCCAGTCCGTGGATGTCCTTGCCTTCACAGTTCCGGGTAATCTAGATCAAGCGGAACTCCCTGCTGCAGACAACAGTCTGGCCATGACCCTGCGGGATCAGCTCGGTTTGCAAATGGAATTAATGCCCCATACCCTCGGTTTACTCTTTGATATAGATACCCCTACCGATCTTTTAGTTTTGGGGGCGGGGCCTTTTGCCGGCCCCCGGACCCGCAAGACACTGGAAGGCTTACAACTGGATTACCGTAAGCTGAATTCGGCTAAAACCGTTTTGTCGGCTGAATATGAAGACGTTGCATTAATCGGCCGGGTGGGAGCCCCCGTAATAGAGCGCCTTAACGCCCTGTTAAAGCTTCGGTTGCGTGTTTTTTCCGAGGAGCGGGGCATGAAATCCCTGGGGCGCATAGAAGCAAACCAGGTTATATCCCTGCTTGGATTGTTGGTCGACCATGCCGGGCTGGAAAACTTTTTTGAGTATCTGTCCAGGGTAGCCCGCTGCGCCTTTATTGATACCAGGGTGTTAATGTATCATTATAGCTTTAACTTCTCTGATCGGGAAAGGTTCTTATCTGACCTGGGTAAATGGCAGGAAGTAGAAAACCCCTGGTTAAAAGAGCTTACCAGGCTGGCTGAGCAGTGCCCGATCCCGGTAGTCCTGGGCGGCCATTCCCTGGTTTCCGGGAGCCTGTGGGCGCTTACTTCAGAACTTGCTCCGAAAACTTGATTGCCCCAAAACTTGTTTGCACGGTTAAAACTGTGATAAAATTTAAAAAGCCCGAAAAAAACGCAGAAATAATTGCCTGCAGGGGGATCGAATAACCCGGGTAAATACTGAGAAAGAAATAAACCAAAAGGAGTTTTAAGATGACTGCTTTTTTTAAAAAAATATTTGGCGACCCAAATGAAAAAGAGGTACGTCGCCTGGAAAACCAATATGTAGGCAGGATAAATGAACTAGAATCCTGGGCCTCTTCCTTATCTGATGGACAATTTCCGGAACAGACAGCTGTTTTGAAAGAGCGCCTGCAGCAGGGAGAATCTGAAAATGATATCCTGCCCGAAGCTTTTGCACTGGCGCGCGAAGCGGCCAGGCGCACCACCGGCATGCGGCCTTTTGATGTCCAGCTGCTGGGTGCCGTAGTGCTTTACCAGGGACGGATAGCGGAAATGAAAACCGGCGAAGGGAAAACCCTGGTGGCTGTCTTACCGGCTTATTTAAATGCTCTATCCGGCAAAGGGGTCCATATCGTAACCGTTAACGACTACCTGGCCTGGCGTGACCGGCACTGGATGGGGCCGGCTTATGAGATGCTTGGCCTTTCCGTGGGGTTGGTCATCCAGGGATTGGAATCCGATCAGCGCCGGGAAGAATACCGGGCAGACGTCGTTTACGCTACCAACAATGAACTGGGATTCGACTATCTCCGCGACAACATGGTCCTTTATAAAGATCAGATGGTGCAGCGAGAGCATCACTATGCCATCATCGACGAGGTGGACAGCATTCTCATCGATGAAGCGAGAACGCCTTTGATTATCAGCAGCCGGGTGGAAACCACCGAAGATTACGGACGCTGGAAGAATGAGGTGGAACACCTGATCCGTCGCCAGGGCAAGCTGGTCAGCGATCTTTTAAACGAAGCCCGCAGAGATCTGGATGCCGGAAATGAAGAAGAGGCCGGGGAAAAACTTTTATTGGCCAAAAGGGGATCTCCCAAGAATAAAAAATTAATGAAAATGCTGAAAGAGCCGGGTGTAGAAAAACTGGTCGAAAGGACCAGGCATGGTTTGATGACTGCCAAGTTGACCAGCGGCAATAAGCTGGAGCAGCTTGATGAAGAGCTATATTATGTTATCGATGAAGCAACCGGGTTGGCGGACATTAAAAATAAAGGCTACCGGGAACTCGAAAGAATTAACCCGGAGCTGACCGATATATTGAAACTTGGCAAGGACGAACCCGAAGAAGAGGAAGAGGATTTAAGCGGTGAAGAGGCTGCGGAAATGGAAGGCGAAGATATTTCTGCCGAAGAAGCGGAAACGGAACTCGAGGACGCCGAATCTTCGGGACAGCACCGGCATTATTTTGATCAATTGATCAAAGCTTACTCTTTGTTTGAAAGAGATGTTGATTACGTGGTTCAGGACGGCAAGGTGGTAATCGTGGACCAGTTTACCGGCCGCTTGATGCCCGGCCGCCGTTACTCTGACGGCCTTCACCAGGCGATTGAGGCCAAGGAAGGGGTCGAGGTCCAGGCCGCTTCAAGAACCGTGGCATCGATTACCTTCCAGAACTACTTCCGCATGTACGATAAGTTGTCCGGAATGACCGGGACTGCCGCTACCGAAGAAGAGGAATTCCGTAATATTTACGGGATGGATGTGGTCGCAATCCCGACCAATAAACCATTACGCAGAGAAGAATGGCCCGATTTAATCTATAAGACCGATCAGGCCAAGTTTAATGCGGTAGTTGAATCAATTAAGGAATGTTATCAGCGGGGGCAGCCGGTCCTGGTCGGGACTATCTCGGTGGAAAAATCGGAGATGCTGAGCAAAATCCTCAAGCAGGAAGGAATCCCCCATGAAGTGCTTAACGCGGTTAATCATAACCGGGAAGCATATATCATCGCCCAGGCCGGGCGTAAAGCGGCGGTAACCATCTCAACCAACATGGCCGGCAGGGGAACTGACATAATATTGGGCGGTAACCCTGAATACCTGGTCAAAGAACAGTTGATCAATGAATTCGGGGCTGATTATCATGAACTTGATCATGCCCAAAAGGAAAGCTGGGATAAGCGCCAGGCTGAATTAATGGACAAAGCAGTTGAAGAAACTAAAAAACAGCGCGAGGAAGTTATCGCCGCGGGCGGTCTGCACGTTTTGGGTACTGAAAGGCACGAAAGCCGGAGGATTGACAACCAGCTGCGCGGCCGTTCCGGGCGCCAGGGCGACCCCGGCTCATCACAATTTTTTGTTTCCCTTGAAGATGACCTGATGCGTCTTTTTGGCGGCGAAAGTATTGCTAATATGATGGAACGGTTCGGGATCGAGGAAGATGTGCCCATCGATCATTCCCTGGTTACCAGGGGCATTGAAAATGCCCAGAAAAAAGTGGAAAACCGCAACTTCCAGATTAGACGCAACCTGCTTAATTATGATGATGTTCTTAATGAGCAGCGCAAGGTAATTTATGAGCAGCGCCGTCGGGTCCTGGAAGGCGAAAATATGCGGGAACCGGTTATGGAGATGGTCGAAGAAATTATTGACCGGCTAATCCAGGAGTATACCATGGAAAAAGGTTTCCTTGATGATGAAGATGCCAGGGCTTTGCTGGAGCGGGCGGAAAATACTTTTGCCCGCAAAGGGAATATTGTCCTGGAACAGCTGGTAGATAAAGAACCGGAAGAGGTCAGGGAAATATTACGTGAAGAAGCACATTCTTTTTATGAAGAAAGGGAAAACGATCTCACCCCGGAAATTATGCGGGAAGTGGAACGGGTGGTGCTTCTGCGGACAGTAGACCGGCACTGGATGTATTTTATCGATGTAATGCATGACCTGCGCCGGGATATCCAAACCCAGGCTTACGGGCAGAGCAATCCCCTGGTGGAATACAGAAGGCAAAGCGCCGGGATGTTCGAAGATATGATTCAGCAGATCCAGGGTGACGTGGTCAGGAATGTTTATCATATCCAGGTAACCGCCGCGCCGCGCAGGGAACCGGTTGCCAGCGGAGTAACCGGCCGGCGGCAGCAAATAGCCGCTGTTGGTGGCGGCAGGGCTTCCTCCGGAGGAGTTACCGGTGGTCAGCCTGCCCGGAGAGAACAGCCGAAGCAGGAACCGGTAACCGTTGAAAAGAAAGTCGGAAGAAACGAACCCTGCCCCTGCGGCAGCGGTAAAAAGTACAAGAAATGCTGTGGATCACAATAATTAATTGTCACGATTAAATAACTTTGAAAGCTGGTGTTAAGATGTTGAAAGATTATCTTGCTGAACTTGAACAGCAAAAAAACAGGTTTTCAGAAATGAGGGCTTCTCTTTGAATATGACCGGAAGTTAAAAAAATTGCAGGAGGTTGAGGCCGGGGCCAGTGATCCCGGTTTATGGGAAGATAGCAACCGGGCCAGCAACTTTTTAAAAAAGCAGGGGGAGTTACGGGAGCAGCTGCGCCCCCTCCAGGAGCTGGAGAAAAAGATTGAAGAGGCCGAAGTTTACCTGGAACTTGCCGATGAAAAAACTGTGGAAGAGCGGGAAGCCCTGAAAGAATCGGATGCTCTTTTGCGGGATATAAAGAAACAGCTTGATAAGATGGAACTGGAAACCCTGCTTGGCGGAAAGTACGATTACAATGACGCCATTATTTCCCTTCATCCCGGGGCCGGGGGTTTGGAATCCCAGGACTGGGCTGAAATGCTGCTGCGCATGTACAACCGATGGTGCGAGCAGAAGGGATATGAGGTTGAGCTGGTGGACTTGCTCGGTGATGATGAGGCGGGGATTAAAAGCGCCACCTTAATCATACGCGGACACGCCGCCTATGGCTACCTGCAGGCGGAAAAAGGAGTCCACCGGTTGATTCGCATTTCACCATACGATACTTCAAAAAGGCGCCACACCTCTTTTGCTTCCGTTGACGTGGTTCCGGAGGTAGAAGAGGAAGAATATGAAATTAATGAAGATGACTTGAAGGTTGATACTTTCCGGGCCAGTGGAGCAGGCGGGCAACATGTAAATAAAACCGATTCAGCCGTTAGGATTACCCACTTACCGACCGCCCTGATTGTAACCTGCCAGAATGAGCGTTCCCAGCATAACAACCGCCAGCAGGCCATGCGAGTGCTGCAGGCTAAGTTGGCCGAAATAGCCCGCCAGGAACAGGCCGACGAGATTGACGCTGAACGGGGGCAGCAGAGGGAAATCGCCTGGGGCAGCCAAATCAGGACTTATACATTCCATCCCTTTACCCTGGTGAAGGATCACCGTACCGGGGTGGAAGTCGGCCAGGTTGATGCAGTGATGAACGGGATGCTCGATCCCTTTATTGATGCTTACCTGCGCTGGAAGGCCCGGGGCAAAACTCCCCTAACTAAATAATTTAATGTTACATGAAAAATTACTAATAATAAATTACTAATAATAAATTTTGGGAGATTAGATGAAAATACGGAAGCCGCACATTAAAATAAGTGACGTTAAGGTTGTTTTAGTCGATTTAATAGGTATCTTGATCGGCACCCTTATTTTAGCCGCAGGGTTAAATATGTTTATGGTCCCCAATATGCTGGTCCCCGGCGGGGTAAGCGGTCTTGGCGTTTTTTTGTATCACCTGGTCGGGATGCCGGTCGGGCTCACGGTCATTCTTTTAAATATTCCCCTTTTTGTTGCCGGTTACATGATCCTGGGCCGTAAAATTATTGTTCAGAGCCTGCTGGGCACTTTTTTATTTTCCGTTGCCATAGATGCTACGGCTCCGTTTTTACCCCAGGCTACGGATGATTTGCTGCTTGCTTCTGTATATGGAGGGGTGATTACAGGCGTAGGGGTGGGAATGGTTTTTCGGTTCCGCAGTTCCACCGGTGGAACCAGCCTGCTGTCTTTGATCCTGGCCAAGACATCGGGGATCAGCCCCGGCCAGGCGATGTTTTGCGGGGATATTGTGGTTTTAGCTTTAGCCCTGTTTATTTTTAGCAGTGAAGCGGCGATGTATTCCGCAGTGGCCTTGTTTGTCAGCATTAAGGTAGTTGATGCTATCCAGGAAGGCCTGGGACTGGCCAAGCAGGCCATTATAATTACCCGCAGCGGGGCGAAAGTAAACGAACGGTTGCTTACCGAGCTTGGGCGTGGTGTAACCAGGATTGAAGGACACGGAGGCTATACCGGCGAAGGGCGGGAAGTCCTGCTGTGTGTTGTTACCCGCCAGCAGGTTTCAAGGTTAAAATGGATCATCTACGAAGTTGATCCCTCCGCTTTTGTAATCATTGGCAATGCCACTGAAGTGCACGGGGAAGGTTTTAAGAAGATGCAGCAGCATTAAATTGCGGGGTTTGGCAGCAACTTTTAAGAGTTTAGGAGTTTCAGCCGGATCAGTGGTGTTTGTAAACAGTAAAAAGTTTGCTTAATAGAACTTAAAAGTTTGCAAATTAAGTAAACATATTTTAATATGATTTGCAGGAATTAATTTTTAATTGTCGAAATCTAATGCAAACAGGCATAATATTATGTTAAGTTTAACCGGAAAGGTTTACATAAATGGTTGACGCAAAAAATCTGTCCATGAAATATGATAAGGGTAAAAGCCTGGCCCTGGAGAATGTATCTTTTTCTATAGATCGCGGTGAGTTTGCTTTTTTTGTCGGTTCAAGTGGTGCCGGCAAATCTTCCTTGATGAAACTGATTATCCGTGAAGAGAAGCCGCACAGCGGCACTCTCAGGGTATTTGGACGCGATGTGTCACGGTTGCCCAAGCACCGCCTGCCGTACTTGCGCCGCAATATCGGCATGGTTTTCCAGGATTTTCGCCTGATGGAAGAACGCACAGTGTACGATAATGTTGCTTTTGCCATGACCGTGATCGGTTCTTCCCGGAGGGAAATCCGCCGCCGGGTGCCCCATGTCCTGGGGCTGGTTGGGCTTAAAGATAAAGCCAGGGCAAAAATTACCGACCTTTCCGGGGGAGAACAGCAGCGAGTCGGATTGGCCCGGGCAATCGCTAATCGGCCTGCGATGATCATCGCCGACGAACCAACCGGCAACCTTGACCCGGGGACTGCGCTGGATATTATGAACCTGCTGCGCAGCATTAACTTACGCGGTACCACGGTTTTAGTTGCTACCCATAACCGGGAAATCGTGGATCGTTTTAAAAAGAGAGTCCTGTACCTGGAAAACGGCAGGTTGGTCGGGGATGAGCAGAAAGGGATTTATTCGCATGTTCATTAACGGCTTAATTTATATACTGGGCGAAACCTTTAAAGGCTTATACCGGAACCGGTGGATGTGCATTACTTCAACAGGGGTAGTCGTGGTTACCCTCTTAATGCTCGGGTTGTTTATGCTGGTAAATTTTAATGTTACCCATATTACGGAAACGGTAAAAGATCAGGTCGAAATTATTGTATATATCGACGAAAATGCCGACCGGGAAACCCGGGAAGAATTAAGGCAGAAGCTGGCAGAGCACAGGGAAGTGGCAACTATAAATTATGTCTCCAGTGAAGAACACATGAATCGTCTGAAAAGACAGCTGGGGGGGATGCTTGAAGGGTATGATACATCCCTGGAAAATCCGCTTTTAGCAACTTATGAAATAACAACCGTGGAACCGGAAGCAGTGGTAAGTCTTTCTGATGAATTCAGGGATTATCCCGGGGTATCGGATGTTTTTTACGGCCAGGGTTATGTTGAAAATTTATTTACCGTGACCAGGGTAGTGCAAATCATTGGGTTGGCCCTCATGGCCGGTCTTTCGATAACAGCAGTGTTTTTGATTTCACACACCATTAAACTGACGGTGATGATGCGTAAAAGAGAAATTACAATTATGAAATATGTGGGGGCAACAAACTGGTTTATCCGCTGGCCTTTTATCCTGGAAGGTCTTTTAATGGGTTTTGTCGGGGCACTGGTACCACTGGCGATTATTTACTACATTTATGAAATGGCTATAAGCTGGGTGGTTGCCAACGAATTAATGTTTTTAAGCCTGTTGCCATCGCAATGGGTAATTACAGAGCTTGCAAAATACCTGGTCCCCCTGGGGACTGCCCTGGGGATTTTGGGCAGTTCATTTTCCATGGGCCGGTTTTTGCGGGTATAGACATAGATAAGCTCTGTTAATGATCAGGGAGGAAAAGATTGATGAAAACTAAAAATACGAGGCTTTATTTGCTAGTCCTGGCAGCTATTGCCTTGTTCCTTGCTGCTGCCGCTCCGGCCTATGCTTATTTGTCGGAAGAGATTGAAGAAAAGCAGGAAGAGCTGGAGGAAGTAGAAGAAAGGCACCGCCGGGAAGAGAGTGAGCTGGAGCAGCGATTAAACCGGGAAGCCGCTCTTGAGGAAGAGTTAGAGAGGCTGGAAAACCGGTTGTCAGAGCTGAAAGCTGAACAGGATCAGCTTCAATTGGAAATTGAAGAGGTAAAAGAAGAAATTGGGCAGGTGGAATCAGAACTTGCCGAAGCCGAGGCCAGGTTAAAAGAACAGGAAGAGTTGTTAAATCTTCGGTTGCGGGCTATTCAACAACACGGCTGGGTTTCTTATATTGAAGTTCTATTTGATTCTACCAGTTTTAACGATTTTTTAACCCGGTTGTATAACCTGAGCATGATTGCTTCCAATGATATCAGCTTGATTGAAGACATCCAGGAAGAAAAGGAGATTATCGAGGCCTGGAAAAGTGAACTGGAACAAAAAAAGAGCGAATTGGAAGCAATGCGCGACCAGGTAGCCGCCAATGAACAGGAGATGCAGCGGGCCAAGGAAGACCGGGAAACTGTCCTGGCCCAGCTGCAGGACGACATCAATAAAAACATGCAGGCGATTAAAGACCTGGAAGAAGAAGCACAGAGACTGGATTCTGTAATTCGCGAACTGGTTGCCAAAGCTGAAAGCCAGTTCAGCGGAGTTGACGGAGAGTTAAAGTGGCCGATTGAACCGCCGACCTGGATCAGTTCCGGTTATGGGTATCGAAACGATCCGTTTAGCGGGAACCGGGCCTGGCATGGCGGAGTTGATGTAGCCCCTAAGGGTGGAGCGGCCAACTATATTCTTGCTGCCGCTGAAGGTGAGGTTATTTATTCCGGTTGGAACGGCGGTTATGGCAACTGTATCATGATCGACCACGGGGCCGGGACCGTAACTTTGTACGCACATATGAGCAGTCTCATTGCTGACAAAGGTGAAGTAGTCAGCAGGGGGCAGCGGATTGGACGGGCCGGGACAACCGGATACAGTACGGGGGTTCACCTGCACTTTGAGGTCAGGGAGTACGAGAAAGCTCCGGTAAGGAGTTATCCAAGCGGTTCACCGGATCACCGCTATGATCCGATGCAATATTTTGGTGGTACCGGCAATTAAGAAGTTAACCTGTTTGCATTATTTGCAGTTTCTATATTCAGCCATTCCGCCGCAGCCGGCAGGGGATGGCTGCTATTTTTCTAGAGGGATACAGGGAAAAAATTTTGTGTTATGATGATAGGTAGCCTGAAAAGAATGGCCAGGATAATTGTGCAGACCGGACAGGAGTGGGTGTCGATGGATTCAATTAATAAAAGCTCATTGCTTAAAATACTGGTGATTTTTGTTTTGCTCCTTGTGGGGACCAACCTGGCTACTTATCTGTTCTTTGCCGATCAGGACGATGCTTTAGCAGAAGAAGATGATCCCAGGGTAATCAGGTTTGACCCGGATGCCGACCGGGTTGAAGCCGAAGATGGCACAGAAATGTTCTGGGAAGCCCTGGATGCAATTACAAGCCACTATTTTTATCCTGTAGATAAACAAGAACTGGTAGAGGGAGCGGTAAGGGGGATGATCGAAATTCTGGACGATCCCCAGCTGCGCTTCTATGATCCCGATGAACTGGAAGAGTTTAAAATGGATACCAGGGGAGTCTATGGTGGAATCGGTGTGCGCATTATTGAAGCCGAATCTGAAATAGTGGTGTTTGAAACTTTTTCTGGTTCTCCCGCCGAAAGAAACGGGCTTGCTCCCGGGGACCGGATCTTGGAAGCAGACGGCAATGAATTAACCGGTGAAGGAATTGATTTTGCCGCGGAAGTAATGCGAGGGCCCAGCGATACCAGTGTAGATATAAAAGTTCTGAGACCGGGGGCGGAAGAACCGATAGAAATGACCATCATCCGCGAGGAAATCCAGGTTTCGACTGTATCCGGGGAAATGCTGGAAGATAACCTTGGCTATATTGAAATTAGCGGTTTCGACAGCAATACTGCCGGGGAATTTACCGAAATATTTGAGTCCATGGAGAAAGAAGGATTGAGCCGCGGTTTAATCCTGGATTTAAGGAATAATTCGGGAGGGTTGGTGGACCAGGCCGTGAAAATCGCGGAACAAATAGTACCCGAAGGTGAAATTGTCCGGCTGGTGGGCCAGGATGATGAAATAAAGACCGTATATCAATCCAGCGCGGAAAAAAGGCCCTATCCGATTGTGGCCCTTATAAATGAGGAATCCGCCAGTTCAACCGAACTACTTGCCGGAGCATTGCAGGACCGGGATGCAGCCCTTCTTGTAGGCCAAACTACTTACGGGAAAGCTTCTGTGCAGCAGCTGGAACATCTTCCCGGTGACAATGCTATAATGCTTACGGTGGCAAACTATTTTACCCCATCGGGCCGCAATATTGACAAGTACGGTATTGATCCTGACTATGAAGTGGAAATGCCTGAAATAATCAGGTATTACCATTACTTTCATCCCAGCCTCCTGGAGCAGGGCGATTATGGATCAGACGTCGAAATGCTCCAGGAAATGCTCGAAATATTAGATTATGAGATTGATGTAACCGGCTATTTTGATGAAGATACTTCCCGGGCTTTGTCCAGGTTCCAGGTGGATGCCGGACTCGAAAGCAGCGGTAAATTTGATGACGTAACCTGGGTTGAACTGAGGGAAGCTTTGGACGTTGCTTCAAGGGAGCAGGACAAGCAGCTTGAAAAAGCTTTGGAAATTCTTGATCAAGCGGAGCTTTGGGAAAATATCGGGGGAAACGATTAAGCAATGCAGCTTTTTCTTGAAATAGGACAAATTTTTATCTCCACATTCATGATCGCTTTTGTAATGCCCATCTTTTGGATTGTTCTGTTTTTAGTTTACTTGCAGTACAGGCGGCAGGCAGCTACAGAAGCAAAGTTATACGGCCGGACCTTGAACAGGGTGGGCAGGCAAATGTTTTATTCCCTGGGCCTGGGAGTGGCAGGTGGGCTGGTGGCCAGCACCGTGTTGATTTTTCTGGGGTTATCGCTGGAGCAAATCGGCTTATATTTTATTTGGCCGGTGGCTATCCTGCTTCTACTGATCAATCCACGCTATCTTTGCTTTTCTTATGCCGGTGGTATCGTAGCGGTCATGGTTTTATTTGCCCGCCATATCTTAGTGCCCCTGTTTCCGGCTTTAGCTGATAATATAGTCATTGAAACACTCTTAAGAGTTCATATACCTGCCCTCCTGGTCCTGATCGGGTTGCTTCACCTCATCGAGGCTCTCTTGATTTATATTGGCGGTCACTGGGGGAGCAGTCCAATTTACTTAAAGAAAGAAGACGGCGAGGTGATCGGGGCTTTTTCGCTACAGAGATTTTGGCCTCTACCGCTGGTGGCGCTCCTGGTGACCGTGGTAGCGGAACCTGAGATTGTAGGTGTGAGTATGCCAGAATGGTGGCCAATCCTGGAGCCGATCCTTGAACCGGGTGAAGGAAGAACCCTTCAATACATGCTCATACCGGTGGCAGCCGGCCTCGGTTACGGGGATATCGCCTTATCTTCCACTCCCCGCGAGAGAACCGCTTTTTCTGCCAAGTGGCTCGCTTTTTACAGTGTTGTGCTTTTAGTTGTTGCCTTAGGGGCGGAATACTTCCCTGCTTTTGTCTTGCCCGGGGTTCTTTTTGCGCCAATTGGCCATGAAATACTAATTCTTTACGGGAAAAGAGAAGAAGACAGAAAGCCGCCCCGCTACCGCAGCAGTGATGAAGGAATTGTTCTTATGGAGGTTTTACCGGGAACCGTGGCCGATAATGCCGGACTGAAGCAGGATGATGTCATTAAAACAATAAACGGTGAAATACCGCGGGATAACCAGGACTTTCTGGAAAAAATTGAGCAAAGTTACTTCATGGTCCTCCTGGAGGGAAGGAGAAACGGAGAAAGTTTTTCGCATGTATTGAAAAAGGAAACCTTCGAAAAAGAAGGTTTTGGAGCTTCACTACAGGCCAGTCTTAGAGCGACAGGTTCTTCTCATTCTATCTTGCGGCGTTACGCCGAATTGGGCATGATTCCGGTTCCGCATCCCGATTCCCCGGTTTACCTGGAAATGCGTAAGCCCGATCCAATGGCCAGGGTTAAGCGCCTGTGGAAAAAATAGTGACTTTGGAACGATTATCATTATAATTAATATAGGCAAGAGGTAATGTTATATCCTGCTTGTTTTCTCTAAATATATGGCAATCATGGTTTTTGCATTTTTCTAAGATGAATATGCCTTATTTTCGGAGGAAGTTTGATGGCAGTTAATGAAAGGTTTAAAATAAACTCAATTTACAGGCCTACCGGTGATCAACCGGGAGCGATTGATACCCTGGTCCGGGGGCTTAACCAGGATATGCGGTATCAAACCCTTCTCGGGGTTACCGGTTCAGGGAAAACTTTTACCGTGGCCAATGTGATTGAACGGGTGCAGAGGCCGACCCTGGTGATGGCTCCCAACAAGATCCTTGCCGCCCAGTTATGCAGTGAATTTAAAGAACTGTTTCCCGATAATGCCGTCGAGTATTTTATAAGCTATTATGACTATTATCAACCGGAAGCATATATTCCGCAGAGCGATACTTTTATTGAAAAAGACTCCTCTATAAATGACGAAATTGATAAGCTAAGGCACTCAGCCACCAGCGCTCTGCTGGAACGGTCGGATGTTATTATCGTAGCCTCTGTTTCCTGCATTTATGGCCTCGGGTCCCCCCATGAATACAGGGATCAGGTCCTTTCTTTACGGGAAGGAGCAAGAATAACCCGGGACGAAATTATCAATTGCCTGGTGGACATCCATTACCAGCGCAATGAAATCGATTTTCAAAGGGGGACATTTCGGGTTCGCGGCGATGTGATTGAAATAATTCCCGCTTCTTTTTCGGAGTCAGCATTGCGGGTAGAACTGTTTGGCGATGAAATCGAGCGTTTAAGAGAAATTGATGTGGTCAGCGGCAAGGTTACCGGTGAACGTTCCCATGCAGCGGTATTTCCCGCAACCCACTATGTCACGGCTCCCGATCAGCTAAAAAGAGCTATCGGGGATATAGAAGCGGAGCTGCATGAACAACTTGCCAGGTTTAGAGAAGAAGACAAACTGTTAGAAGCGCAGCGGTTGGAACAACGGACCCGGTTTGACCTGGAAATGCTCCAGGAAATTGGCTTCTGCAGCGGAATTGAAAATTATTCAAGACACCTGGATGGACGTCCTCCGGGAAGCCGGCCGGCTACCCTGCTTGATTATTTCCCGCCCGATATGCTTATCGTGATTGACGAATCACATATTACCATCCCGCAGGTGAACGGGATGTATCGTGGTGATATATCCAGGAAAAGCACCCTGGTCGAACACGGCTTCCGCTTGCCTTCGGCCCTTGACAACCGGCCTCTTCGTTTTGAAGAATTTGAATCCTTAATCAACCAGGCCATATTTGTATCGGCCACCCCCGGCCCCTGGGAACTTGAGCACAGCAAGAAGGTGGTGGAACAAATTATCCGGCCTACCGGTTTGGCTGACCCGGTGGTCGAAGTCAGGTCCGCCGAAGGTCAGGTCGACGACCTTTACGGGGAGATCAGGGTTAGGGCGGAAAAAAATCAAAGAGTGCTGGTTACCACCATGACCAAAAGGATGGCCGAAGACCTGACGGAGTACTACCAGAACATGGGCTTAAGGGTAAGGTACATGCATTCAGAAATTAACGCCCTGGAAAGAATGACAATTATCCGGGGGTTGCGGCTCGGCGAATTTGATGTTCTGGTCGGGATCAACCTCCTCAGGGAAGGGTTAGACTTGCCCGAAGTCACCCTGGTAGCGATCCTTGACGCCGATAAGGAAGGCTTCTTAAGATCGGATCGCTCACTGATCCAGACAATTGGCCGCACCGCCCGAAACATAGAGGGCAGGGTGATCATGTATGCCGAAGAAGTCACACCCTCCATGCGGCGGGCCATTGATGAAACCGAACGACGGCGCTACAAACAACTCGATTATAACCGGAAGCATGGGATTATACCGCAAAGCATCGAAAAGCCGATCCATGCCGTGATCGAAGCTACCGCTGCAGCCGAGGAGACCGAATCCTACGGAGTTGAGCAAATGAAAGAAATCGATCCCGCCAGTAAGCAAAAGATGATCAAAAAACTGCGCAAAGAGATGAACCAGGCATCCAGGGAACTCGCCTTCGAGAAAGCCGCCGAACTGCGCGACATGATCTACGAGCTGGAGAAACCCTAAAAAAGTTGTCAGGGGGACGGGGTTGTTGACAACTTTTTGCGGGCAGATAGCCCTTAATAACTTATCAGCGATCAAGACTGCAGCATAATTGAATGCTAAAAGAAGGAAGTTTTTTTAGGGTTTATAGGAAGTGTCAAGTGCTAAGGAAACGTTATTATGACAAAAATTAAATGCTTGGGGCCGATTATCTTTTTAAAGATGGATACGATTAATTTGATTCTTGGATTGGGCTCCGGTAAACATAAAGCGAATGCATAATATTAAAGCTATTACTGCGATAAAAGTATTTTACTACTTTGCACTAAGGGTTTCCGGTTGCCGGGAACGTGAAAAACAGGAGGGACGGTTGTGACAGCAGGAGAAATTTTTATTCGTGGTGCTCGAGAGCACAACTTGAAAAATATAGATTTAACTATCCCAAGGAACAAGTTTATTGTTTTAACAGGATTAAGTGGTTCAGGTAAATCTTCCCTGGCTTTCGATACTATATATGCCGAGGGACAGCGCAGGTATGTGGAATCGCTTTCAGCTTATGCCCGCCAGTTCCTTGGGCAGATGGAAAAACCTGATGTTGACCAAATTGAAGGACTTTCGCCCGCTATATCCATTGATCAAAAAACAGCTTCAAGAAATCCACGTTCAACGGTGGGGACAGTTACCGAAATTTACGATTATATCCGGCTGCTTTATGCCCGGATCGGCAATCCCCACTGTCCCAACTGTCAAATACCGATCAGTCAACAGACAGTACAACAGATTGTAGACCAGGTAGCAGGAATGCCGGAAGACACCCGTATCCAGGTTTTAGCTCCCCTGGTGCGAGGTCGCAAGGGAGAATATACGCGCCTTTTTGACGATCTGCGCAGCAAGGGCTATGTGCGGGTAAGAGTAGATGGAGAAGTGCGCGAGCTTGAAGAAGAAATTAAGCTTGACAAGCAAAAAAAGCATAATATCGAAGTGGTCGTTGACCGTTTAATTATCCGCAAAGGAATTGAATCGCGCCTGGCCGACTCCCTGGAGAATGCCTTAAAATTAAGTGAGGGCCTGGTTTTGGTTCAAGAGATTGAGGGTGGCGAGCAGCTATTTAGCGAAAACTTTGCCTGCGCTGAGTGTGGGTTTAGTTTTGAAGAGATCAGTCCGCGGATATTTTCTTTTAACAGTCCTTATGGTGCTTGCTCAGAATGTAGTGGTTTAGGCACTAAATCTGAATTTGGCCCGGACCTGGTAATCCCCTACCCGGAATTATCTCTCAAGGAGGGCGCGGTTCATCCCTGGGCGGGTCAGAGTTATCACCAGCAATTTTTGGAGGCAGCCGCCAAAAGCTGGGGTATAGACCTGGATAAGCCTTTTAAAGATCTCTCCAGGGAAGAGCAGCATAAAATTTTTTACGGGTCCCCGGAAAAAATTAATTTTCGCTATGTAAACATGTTCAGAAGGGTCCGCCATTATAAAAAGGCATTCCCGGGGGTGCTTAAGCTCCTTGAACGCCGTTATGCTTCAACAGGCTCAGACGAAATGAAGGCTGATATGGAGCGCTTTATGCAGACCAGGCCTTGTCCTGCATGTGGTGGAAAACGTTTGAAGTCTTCCAGCCTGGCCGTATTGCTTGGTGGCTATAATATTGCGGAAGTTTCGGCGCTTACGGTGGAACAGGTTGCTGAATTTTTTAATCAGTTACAGCTTTCTAAACGTGAAACCCAAATAGCCCGCCAGGTTTTGAAAGAGATCGGGGAAAGGTTAAAGTTCTTACACAATGTTGGCTTACAGTATTTGAATCTTGACCGGGCGGCGGCTACTCTTTCAGGAGGGGAAGCCCAGCGCATCAGGCTGGCCACCCAGATTGGCTCCGGACTCACCGGGGTAATCTATATTCTTGATGAGCCGACTATCGGCTTGCATCAAAGGGACAATGCCCGGTTAATTAAAACTCTGAAAGATCTGCGCGATCTTGGCAATACTGTACTGGTTGTGGAACACGATGAAGGGACTATTCGCAGCGCAGACCATATTATTGATATTGGTCCCGGGGCCGGGGCCGCCGGGGGAAAAATTGTGGCCCAGGGGAATGTGGAACAAATAATTGGTTCTTCAAGTTCTGTGACCGGCGATTACCTGGCCGGTCGGAAAGAAGTCCCTGTTCCTGACAATAGAAGGGATTCCGACCAGCGGTACCTTAAGGTGTTGGGGGCCAGAGAACATAACCTTAAAGATATTGATGTTCAGATACCGCTTGGCAATTTTGTCTGTGTATCCGGGGTTTCCGGGTCCGGCAAAAGCACCCTGGTAAATGAAATATTAGCCCAGGCTTTAGCCCGCAAACTGCATCGCTCCCGGGAAAGAGCGGGAGATCACCGCGGATTGGAAGGGGTAGAGCATCTTGACAAAGTTATTGTTATTGACCAGTCCCCCATCGGTCGAACTCCGAGATCCAATCCGGCTACTTACACCGGATTATTTGACGGTATTCGAGAGCTTTTTTCCAAAACCCCCGAAGCCCGCCGCCGTGGCTATAAGCCGGGACGATTTAGCTTTAACGTCAAAGGTGGCCGCTGTGAGGCCTGTCGCGGTGATGGTATCTTAAGAATTGAGATGCACTTTCTACCCGATGTGTATGTTCCCTGTGAAGTGTGCCGGGGGAAACGATATAACCGGGAAACTTTGGAAGTTTTATACAAGGGGAACAGCATTGCAGATGTATTGGATATGAATGTGGAAGAAGCCCTCGATTTCTTTTCCGCTATTCCCAAGGTCCAGCGTAAAATGCAGCTGCTTTATGATGTTGGCCTTGGCTATATCAGGTTGGGTCAGCCGGCGACCACGCTATCGGGTGGGGAAGCTCAGCGTGTAAAACTGGCAACGGAATTGTCCAGGCGCAGCAACGGCCGCAGTTTATATATCTTGGATGAACCTACCACCGGGCTGCATCTTGACGATATAAACAAACTGCTTGTAATTTTGGATCGCCTTGTGGATAGCGGTAATACCGTGCTGGTTATTGAGCATAATTTGGAAGTCTTGAAAAGAGCCGATCATTTGATTGATTTAGGCCCGGAAGGCGGCGATGAAGGCGGTTGGGTTGTTGCAACCGGTACTCCCGAAGAAGTGGCTTCCTTTAAGAAATCATATACCGGAAAATGGCTTTCCGGGGCCTTGTTTCCCGGTAGGGAGCAGGCTGTAGATTTGTAGGCTTTAATTCTTAATTATTTAAGGAGCCGGTCGACGGCAAAAGATCTGGGCGGCTGTTATGGGAGCTGTCAATTTGGCAACTCCCTTTGACATTTTTTAACCCCTGTGAATCGTAAGTTTGGTCTAAGACCACTAAAAAGTTGTCAACAACCCCGTCCCCCTGACAACTTTTCGTGGAGGGATGAATTGTGCTTGAGCTTTTAAGAGTGAAAATCAAGCAGGTGCCTGAATTGCCGGGGGTTTATATTTTTAAGGACAGCAATGATAAGGTTATTTATGTTGGTAAGGCTGTTTCTTTGCGGCAAAGGGTGCGTTCATATTTTACCGATAACGGCCAAAGTTCACCGCGTCTGCGCTCTTTACAGGCAAACCTGGCCGATATCGATTTCGTGGTAACCGATTCGGAAGTAGAAGCGTTAATCCTGGAATGCAATTTAATTAAAGAATACAGGCCCCGTTATAATGTGAATCTTAAAGACGACAAGGATTACCCGTACCTGATAATCACCCCGGAACTTTATCCCCGCCTGGAACTCCTGCGGCTTTCGCAACTTGGCGGCAAACGGGCCCGTTATCAGCCTGCTTCGGACAGGGAGGAGCACCGTTTTGGCCCCTTTACAGATGTGGGCGCAGTGCGTGAAACAATGAAATTCCTCGGGTCCGTTTTTCCTTTACGTCGCTGCCGTCAGCCTTTAGATGGCGCCCCGGCCCCCGAAAGGCCCTGTCTAAATTTCCAGATGAAGCGTTGCCTGGCCCCGTGCCGTGGAGAAGAAGCGGTTTCACCCGAACAGTATAACCACATGGTTAAACAAGCGCTTTTATTTCTGCAGGGCCGTTATAGCGAGCTGCAGGATAGACTAAAGAAGCAAATGGACGAAGCGGCCGGGAATCAACTGTTCGAGGAAGCCGCCACCCTGCGGGACCGGTTACAATCGCTGCACCGGGTTGCCGGGCAACAGCAGAAGATGGCTGTCAGCGAGGAAGAGGCTGAAAGGGACATCCTGGCCCTGGGCCGCCATGACAACCGTTCGGCAGTTCACCTGTTCCAGATCAGGGGGGGCAAACTGCTTAGCCAGGATCATTACCCCCTGGTCGGCGCCGAGGAAGTTGAGGATGAGGAAGTTATGGCCTCGTTCATCAAGAATTACTACAACCGGGTTGAAAGTGTTCCTGGAGAAATCGTGGTTTCAGATCAACCCGCCGATGCCGATCTGCTGAGAGAATTTTTGAAAGTGAGAGCTGAAAAGAGAGTAAACCTCAAGGTTCCCAAACGGGGGCCGCTTAAAAAAATGGTCGAACTGGCCAGGCGCAACTGTGTCCTTCGCCTGGAAGAAGACGAAGAGCAAAGAATTAAAAGGAACGAGCAGCCCCTTAAAGAACTGGGCCGCCTGGTGGGCTTAAACAACCCACCGGGTAGAATTGAGGGATACGATATTTCCCACCTGCGGGGCAGCGAACCGGTGGGAGCGATGGTTGTATTTATTGACGGAAGGCAGTCTAAACAAGATTACCGGCGCTTTAATATCAAGGATGCCCCGAAAGAGGATGATTATGCGGCTCTCCAGGAGGTTTTGCTAAGAAGGGTTTCCAGGGAAGATTGGCCCAGGCCTGATTTAATTCTGATTGACGGTGGCAGGGGTCAGCTGAATTCAGCGCAAGAAGCTCTTAAAAATACTGCTTTTAAGGACATCCCCGTTATCGCCCTGGCTAAAGATCCGGACCAGATATTCGTTGAGAATTCAGAAATGCCGGTACGACTGGCTGCCGGCAATCCAATGCTGCAGATGCTGCAGCGTGTTCGAGATGAAGTGCACCGCTTTGCTATCAGCGGGCACCGCCGCCTTAAAGGTCATAAAAGCATTCATTCTATGCTGGAAGATATCCCGGGAGTAGGCTCATCTCGCCGCAAATCTTTGCTCAAGCATTTTGGCAGCGCCGAACGAATAAAAAAAGCTGGAATAGGTGAACTAACAGAAGTAGAAGGTATCAGTAAAGGTTTGGCGGAAACTATTTACAGTTATTTCAGACAGAGAGAAGATTTACAAGGTGAAAGTGAATAGGAAGAAAAAATAAAACCGTTGATTATTGAATAAGAAGCAACTCTTTTCAAAGCACACCATCCATTTTTATATGTTATACTTAACTTGCGGCCTAAAGTATGGGCGATTTAATTGCGGACGGGGGGCAGATCCGCATCAATCAGGATAATGATATGCGTATAGTTTTGATAACCGGCCTTTCGGGAGCGGGGAAAAGTCATGCCTTAAATTCTTTTGAAGATCTTGGCTATTATTGTGTAGACAACATGCCACCCACCTTGATTTCCAAGTTTGCCGATTTGTTTATTCAGTCAGAGAATAAAAAAATAGCCATGGTTTGTGATATGAGGGGAGGCGCTTTTTTTAAAGACCTTTTTGAAGCGCTGCAAGAAATGGATACCCGTAATGTAGACTACGAAATTCTTTTTTTGGTGGCGAATGAAGAGGTTCTGATCAGGCGGTTTAAAGAAACCAGGCGCCGCCATCCCCTCGGGAAAATCAGTCTTCCGGAAGCGATCCAAAAAGAAAAGGAAGCCTTAAGCGAATTAAGGGGCAAGGCCCATAAAGAGATAGACACTTCTTACCTTAAACCATGGGAATTGAAAGCCAGGATAGTTGAATTGTATGAGCCCGACCAGCGTGATAAAAGCATGCAGATCCGGATAATATCATTTGGGTTTAAGTACGGCCTACCACCGCATGCCGACCTGGTTTTTGACGTCCGTTTTTTACCCAATCCTCATTATGTGGAGCACCTTAAAACATTGACCGGTGACGATCCCCAGGTCCATGAATACCTGTGGCAGTGGAACGAAACTGCAAGATATTTTCAGAAGCTCAATGAATTGCTCGACTTTTCGATTCCTTTCTACGTGAAGGAAGGGAAAACCAGTTTAGTGATAGCAATTGGCTGCACCGGCGGGAAACACCGTTCGGTAGTAATGGGTGAAGACCTGGGGAAATACCTGGGCTCGCGTTATAACCTGGCGGTGGAACACAGGGATATTTATAAAAGCTGAGAGGCAGGGAATAAGTTGGCATTAAGCAGGCAGGTTAAACAGGAACTGGCAAGGTTGGACGACACCCTTTCCTGCTGCAATTCATGGGAATTAAAGGCCCTTCTGGTAAAAAACGGTTATTACATGATCAGCCAAAACAACCATCATCTCTCTATAGTTGTCGATGACAGTGCTGTGGCGCGTCGTGTCTTCAACCTGTTAAAGCAGACCGGAGTGGAAGAACCATATATTGTAAGGCAGCAGGAAAAACGGCTGCATAAAAACCGTTTTTTGGTCCAGTTGTCCGGGCTTAAACAAATAGACCACCTTCTGGTTTATCTAGATTTTAAAGAGGCCGGTAATTTTCTCAGCCTGCCCAGGAAGCATATGGTTGTTCCCAGGCGAAACTGCTGTCGCAAGGCTTTGCTAAGAGGTATTTTCCTGGCCGGGGGCAGTGTCAGCATTTCTCAGCATTCCGGCTATCACCTGGAAATTGACTGCGGCAGTGTTGAAGATGCCTTTGTCTGCAAGGAGATCCTGGAAGAATTTAAGCTCAAACCCTACCTGCGTGAGCGGAAAGACAGAGCTTATATTTATTTTAAAAGCGCCGAGTCTATTGCTGATTACCTGCGAATTATCGGCGCCGGGGGAACCCTTTTGGAACTGGAAAGCAAAAGGGTGGTTAAGAGTATGCGCAACCAGGTTAACCGGGTAGTAAATTGTGAAACGGCTAATCTCGAGAAAATTGTTTCATCGGCACAGGCACAGCTCGAACTAATTGATGAAGTAGATAGAAGGGTCGGTCTGAACAACATCTCTCCTTCTCTACGGGAAGCGGCTTATTTACGAAAGACTTATCCCGAAGCTTCCATGAAAGAATTGGGGAAAAAGCTTGACCCTCCCGTAAGTAAATCGGGGGTCAGCCACAGGTTCAGGCAAATGGAGAAATTGCTCAAAAAGAGGGGTTACCCGGGAAGCAAGCAAAGGACATGCCAATTAGAAGATTGAGGGCAGGATTCAAGCTTTCTGTGTCGAAAAGATCCCTGGGCAGCAAGATAGTAAGGATGGCCCCGGTCCGGTTTTTGTTTCTACAAAAGGCAGTATGTAAAAAGTAAAACTTTTAGTAACTTAAAGTTACATCTACAAGGATCAAGGAAACATGATATTACAGGCCCTATGGCCTGTATTATACTCTTTTGGACAGGGAGAGTTAATTGTGAAGCTTGATTATAACCTGCATTTAGAACAGACTCAAAAATTAATCATTACCCCGGAATTGAAACTGGCTATTACCCTTCTGCAGTATTCAGCCCTGGAAATTGAAGATCACATCCAGGAAGAGCTGGTTAATAATCCAGTCCTTGAAGTTCAAGAACC
>Ga0207421_10000572_pt1 | contig 47813 bp, 42 predicted proteins | sample SodLakKL_010_SED_4_FD_187542 | JGI IMG/M metagenome (GOLD analysis project Ga0207421, IMG submission 187542) | Alkaline sediment microbial communities from Lake Tanatar, Kulunda Steppe, Russia - 8KL_010_SED (SPAdes) (version 2) | ecosystem: Environmental > Aquatic > Non-marine Saline and...
CTCGTCGTCCTCCGCCGGCGGCGTCGGCAGCCCGACACGCGCCGCGACGCTGCCGTCGTCGAGGTCGAACGCCGCGAGCTCGACGGTCCCGTCGTCGTCCTCGCCCGTGCGCACCCCGAGGAACAGCGCGTCGTCGGACAGCGCGAAGCTGTCGCTGCGGTCCCAGTTGTCGCCAGCGCCGAGCACCTCGGTGAGGTCCCCGCCGTCGTCGTCGAGCGCCCAGGCGACCGCGACGTCGCCGTCGTCGGCGCTGACGTCGACCCCGACGACGTCCTCGGGCTCACCGCTGCGGCCGGGGATCACGAGCCGCTCATCATCGCCCTGGCCACCGACGAGCAGCGCACTGCGGGTGCAGGCCGGCACGTCGCCGTCCTCGCCATCCTCGAGAGAGACGAGCACGTCACCGGAGGCCGCGTCGAGCCCGACCAGCGCGGTCTCGTCACCGGTGGCGTCGAGGATCCAGACGCGGCCCTGGCTGTCCACGACGGGCTCGCACGTGTCGCGAATGCCGAATGAATCGGTCTCGTGCTCCCACAGCACCGCCCCGCTGTCGGGATCGAGCGCGAGCAGGACGTCATCGGTGTCCTCGTCCTCACTCGAGGCGCGCAGCAGCAGCTCGCCGTCCGGACCCACGACCGGCATGCCCTGACCGCGGCGACCAGCCTTCAGACCCCAGCCATCCTCGTTGGCGACCTGGTCACCGGCCTGTGGCTCAGCGAGGTCACGAAGCCACTTCACCCCCGGATCGCTCGGCCCATCGGCAACGGCCTGCCGGGTGTTGCCCGCGTCGGCCTGGTAGCTCGACCACGGGCTGTCGTCCTGCGCCGCGGCCGGCGGCGCGAGCGTCGCGAGCAGCGCCGCGACCGCGAGCACGACGACGGCCCGGAGTCGTTGTGGTGGCGCGGTGTCGGCGCGCCGTGCTGATGCCTGCGATGTCATGCCATGCGTCCCGCCTCGTCATCCGCGACGTGGCTGTCGGTGTCACCCGCGGAGCGAGTCCCGCACCCCACTTGATGACTCCAGCATGACACACGCTGTAATACTACTGCCAGGGTCGATCTAGAAAGGCCTCAGGTCCCGACGTTAGAGGGACGGGGTGCCCAGGGCGTCGAGCGCGGCCCCCGTACGATTGAAGGCGATGGCCCGGCACCACCCCCGCGCCACGAGCCCACGCGACCCCGCCAGCGGCGGCGGGGCGTTCGTACGCTCCCGCGAGGCCACACCACCTGGCGCCGGTGCCCTCCACGCCTCGGGCGAGCTCGCGCGACGCGCCGAGTCGGCCCTCGACCTCCTCGCCCCCTGCACCGTCTGCCCGCGGCCTTGCCGCGGCGTCGACCGCCTCGCCGACGAGGTCGGCGCGTGCCGCATCGGCCGCCACGCCCGCGTCGTGAGCGCCTTCGCCCACCCCGGCGAGGAGGACGTCCTCCGGGGCCGCCGCGGCTCGGGGACGATCTTCTTCTCCGGCTGCAACCTGCGCTGCGTGTTCTGCCAGAACGCCGACATCAGCCAGCGCGCGGCCGGCCGGGAGGTCGGCCCCACCGAGCTCGCCGGGCTCATGCTCGACCTGCAGGCCCAGGGCTGCCACAACCTCAACCTCGTCACGCCCGAGCACGTCGTGCCGCAGGTGCTCGAGGCCCTGCCGCACGCCGTCGAGGGCGGCCTCACCATCCCGATCGTCTACAACACGAGCTCCTACGACGGCCCCGAGAGCCTCGCCCTGCTCGACGGCATCGTCGACGTCTACATGCCCGACCTCAAGCTGTGCTCCCCCGCGATCTGCCGACGGCTGCTCGGCGTCGCCGACTACGGGGAGGTCGCCACCGCCGCGGTCGCCGAGATGCACCGTCAGGTCGGCGACCTCGTCGTCGACGAGGCGGGGCTCGCGCGGCGCGGCCTGCTCGTGCGCCATCTCGTCATGCCGGGACTCGTCGAGGAGAGCCGGGCGGTCGCCGCCTTTCTCGCCGGACTGTCGACCGACACCTACCTCAACGTCATGGGGCAGTACCGCCCCGCGTGGAAGGTCGTCGAGACCGACCGCTACCCCGACATCGACCGCCCCGTCGCCGCCGGCGAGGTCGCCGAGGCACGGCGGGCCGCCCGCGAGGTGGGCCTGTGGCGCCTCGACGAGGGCTAGCGCCATCGGACGGGTCGGCCCGACGGGACCCCCTACACTTGGATGGTTGAGCCCCGCGCGATGGACGGGGCCAAGAGCGCACCGAGGGAGTGGACAACGATGTCAGGGATCGTCGCGGCGTACGGGCCGTTCGATCCAGCCGAGGGCGACCGCATGCTCGACCGGCTGACCCACCGTGGACCCGACGGGCAGGCGAGCCTCGCCGTCGGCCGGGCGTGGCTCGGCCACCGGCGACTCGCGATCGTCGACGTCGCGCGCGGCGGGCAGCCGCTGCAGGCCGCGCAGGGCGGCTGGTGGCTCGTAGGCGACGGGGAGATCTACAACCACCTCCGCCTGCGCGCGGGGCTCGAGGAGTCCGGCGCGTCCTTCGCGACGCACTCCGACCACGAGGTCGTCCTCCAGCTCCTCGACGCCGAGGGCCCCGCCGCCCTCGACCGGCTCTGGGGGATGTTCGCCTTCGCCGTCGCCGGCGAGGACGGCGGCTTCCTCGCCGCGCGCGACCTCCTCGGCATCGCCCCGCTGTACTGGGTGCGCGACGGCGACACCGTCGTGTTCGCCAGTGAGCTCAAGGCCTTCGACCCCGAGCGGCGCGACGACGTCGAGGCCTTCCCGCCGGGGCACAGCTGGACGCCGGAGCGCGGCCTCGAGGCCTTCAGCGCCCTGCCGGAGCGCCGCACCCAGGCGGTCGCCGAGCTCCTCGGCGAGGAGTTGGGTGCCGAGGAGCCCCCGGAGGCGGCCCTGCAGGCCATCCGCGACACCCTCGTCACCGCCGTGGAGCGCTGCATGGTCGCCGACGTGCCGGTCGGCACGCTGCTGTCGGGCGGGCTCGACTCGAGCCTCATCACCGCGATCGCCGCGCGGGTCGCCCGTGATCAGGGCTGGCGCCTGCCGACCTTCTCGGTCGGCATGGCCGACAGCGACGACCTCGCCGCCGCCCGGCAGCTGGCCACCGAGCTCGGCACCGCCCACCACGAGCGGGTCTACACCGACGACGAGCTCATCGACTGGGTGCCCGAGGTCATCGGCGTCATCGAGTCCTTCGACCCGCAGCTCGTCCACAGCTCGGTGCCCAACCTCCTCGTCGCCAAGCTCGCCGCGCGCCACGTCAAGGTCGTCCTCATCGGCGAGGGCGCCGACGAGCTCTTCGCCGGGTACTCCCACTACGGCGAGATCGACAGCCACGAGGAGCTCCACGACGAGCTCATCGCGACGATCGAGGGGCTGCACGCCGGCGGGCTGCAGCGCGTCGACCGGGTCGGCAGCGCGAACGGCCTCGAGCCGCGCGTGCCCTTCCTCGACTTCGACGTCGTCGAGCTCGGCCTCGGGCTGCCGGCGCGCTGGAAGCTCTCGGGCGAGGACCGCGCCGAGAAGTGGCTGCTGCGACACGCCTTCGAGGGCTGGCTGCCCGAGGACCTCCTGTGGCGTCGCAAGGCGCAGTTCGGCGAGGGCACCGGCGCGCGCCACGTCCTGCGCGACCACTACAGCAGCACGGTCTCGGAGGAGGCGTTCGAGCGCGAGCGCCACGCCGTCGACCCACCGCTGCGCACCCGCGAGGAGGTCGCCTACTACCGCCTCTTCCAGCGCCACCTCACCGGGATGGACCCCACCGACGTCGTCGGGCGCTTCGCCGAGTCCTGAGGGTCGGACGGCCCTTGCGCGGCCACGGCCGACCGTGGCCTGCTGAGGACAGCACCCTGACCCGCGCCGGGGACGGCGGCGGCGGGTCCGCAGGCGTCCACGGCGCGCACGACGCCGGGAGGCCACACGATGACCCCACGCCGAGCCACAGCGATCCTCTGCGCCCTCGCGCTCACCGCCGCCCTCGCCGCCTGCGGGGAGGAGGCCGACGAGCCCGACGAGGTCGTCGCCGACGAGCCGCCCGCCGAGCCCGAGGCCACGCCGGCCGACGAGCCCACCGAGCCGGCCGAGGAGGAGCCGGGCGAGGACGCGGCCGACGACGCACCAGCGATGACCGGCCCGTACACCTTGACCTACCTCATCGAGGATCCCGACACCGGCTCGGAGGAGATCACCTACGCCGTCGACGGCGACGACATCGCGATGATCACCGACGACGACGGCGAGGAGATGCGGGTGATCTTCCGCGACGACACGATGACGAACTGCTTCGGCGGCGAGGGCCAGTGGCAGTGCATCCAGGGGCCTGCGAATGGTGCTGGCATCGACCCGCTCGAGATGACGGCCGGCCTGGGCTCCATGACCCGCGGTGCCGACGCGTTCGAGGACGAGGGCTGGGGCCCGCAGGAGGCCGAGACGATCGCCGGCCGCGCCGCGACCTGCGCTCACGCTGACGGTGGAGTCCTGCTCGGCGAGGCCCCAGGCGGGCAGGTCGAGGCCTGCGTCGACGATGAGACCGGAACCCTGCTCAAGGTGCTGATCACCGACGAGGAGGGCGCCACCGGTGGGATGACCGTCACGGCGTTCGAGCCCGCCGCCGACCCGGCGCTCTTCGAGTACCCCGCCGAGCCGATGGTCATCGGGGAGGACGGCATCGAGGACTGAGCAGGGCTGGGGTGCTCGCGCCGCGACGGCCCCGGCGCTGCTAGCGTCCACCCCCGCGCCGGGCCGCAGCCGGAAGGGAGCGCCGCCGGAGATGGCCGAGGAGGACACCCCGCTGCTCGCCGTGACGCTCGGCGACCCCGCCGGCATCGGCCCGGAGATCGTCGCGCGCACGCTCGCCGCGCCACCAGCCGACGCCCGCGCCCTCGGCGTGGCCGTCGGCGACGCTGGCGCGCTGCGCGAGGCCGTGCGGCGCTGCGGCCTCGAGGCGACCGTGACCGAGGTCGGCCACCCCGCCGAGGCGCGCGACCTCGCGCAGGGCACGATCGCCGTCATCGACGTCGGCGGCCCGGGTGAGGACGTCGCCTGGGGCCGGGTCTCGGCCGAGGCCGGCCGCTCGGCGGTCGCCGCGATCGAGGCCGCCACCCGCCTCGCCCTCGACGGCACGGTCGCCGGGGTCGTGACCGCGCCGATCCACAAGGAGGCGATCTGGGCGGCGGGCGCGACCCACCTCGGGCACACCGAGATGCTCGCCGCGCTCACCGGCCGGCGGCGCGGTCAGACGATGTTCCTCGTCCGCGGGCTCGCGATCTTCTTCACCACCCGCCACCTCGCCCTGCGCGACGCCGTCGCCGGGGTGACCCGCGAGGCCGTCGGCGAGGCGATCGCCGAGGCCTGGCAGGCCCTGCGCGTGCTCGGCCACGACGAGCCGCGCCTCGCGGTCTCGGCACTCAACCCCCACGGCGGGGAGGGCGGCGCCTTCGGCGACGAGGAGCTCACGGCGATCGGGCCGGCCTGCGAGGACGCGCGCGCTGCCGGCATGCCGGTCGCCGGGCCGGTGCCCGCCGACGCGGTCTTCCACCAGGGCCTCGAGGGGCGCTACGACGCGGTGCTCTGCCACCTCCACGACCAGGGCCACATCGCCGCGAAGACCGTGGACTTCGACGGCACGGTGAGCGTGACCCTCGGCCTGCCGATCCTGCGGACCTCCGTCGACCACGGCACGGCCTTCGACATCGCCGGCACGGGCACCGCGGGCCACGGCACGCTCAGTGCGGCCTACCGGGCCGCCGCCGACCTCGCGCCCCGCCGGGAGGCGCTCCGGCGCGCCTACCCGCCGGGCTGAAACGCCTGCCTGCGCGGACCGGCCTGACAGAGCTGCGGGCCGCCGAAGCGCGAGCGCGAACCACTACCATCAGCCCCATGCAAAAGGTCCACCGAGCCGCCGGAGTCCGAGGTGCCGCCCGCGACGACGGCGCGCGCACGGGCCGCCGGCCGCTGCGCTGGCTGCCCGACCAGCACGGCGCCTGGGCGATGCTGCTGTTGCCCTTCGCCGCCGGGGTCTGGCTCGCGGGCCCCGCCGCGGCGCACCTTCCGCTGCTCGTGGCCTGGGTGAGCGGCTACCTCGCAGTGATCCCGTTCGGGCGGTGGCTGCGGGCGCGCCGCCGGCGCGACCTCCTGCCCCCCGTCGTCGCGTTCGGGGCCACCGCCGCCCTCGGAGGCGTCGTCGCGGTCGCCCTCGCCCCACGCCTGCTCGCCTGGGCACTGCTCTACGCCCCACTGCTCGCCGCGAGCCTCGCGCTCGCCGCGACCGGTCGGGAGCGCTCCCTCGCCAACGACGCGATCTCCGCGCTGGCCGCCACGGCGATCGCCGGCGTGGTTTTCGACGCCGGCGGTGGCGGCGACTGGACGGCGCTCGCGACGACCGCCGGCGTCCTGCTCGCCTACTTCCTCGGCACCGTGCTCTACGTCAAGACGATGATCCGCGAGCGCGGGCGCCCCGGTTACGTCGCCGCGTCGGTGGGCTACCACGTCGCGGCCGCGGCGGCAGGCAGCGGCCTCGCGGTCCTCTGGGGTTGGGGCCCGGCCGTCCCCGTGCTCGCGTGGCTGCTCGCGGTGCGCGCCTGGGCGGGGCCGCGGGCCAACGCGCGACGCTCACGCCCGCTGCGACCCGCCGTCGTCGGCATCGGCGAGATCGCCGCGTCCCTCGCCCTCACCATCGCGGTCCTCGCCGCCGTCGGCGGCTGAGCACTGCGGGCGAGGGCTGCCCCCGGAGGCGACGCCCGGACCCAACGGTGGCCCACCGCGAGCCCGTCGACCACGAGGGCGACGTCTTCGGCACCGGAGGCCGGGACACGGTCTGAGCCCTGGTCGCAGCGCCGTCGGACCCGCTCAGGGCACCGCCCAGAAGACCGGTCGGTCCTCCGGGTCGGTGGAGGTGAGGAAGAGCCCGAAGCCGCCCTCGACCACGCTCGGGTACGTGTCGATGCACAGCGACCCCGACACCGTCTCGCCCGCTGCGGCGTCGGGCTCGCCGACGAGGTCGTTGGGGGTCAGCGCGGTGCACCCGACGTCGGTGAAGGCCATCGGTGCGCCCTCCTCCTCGACGACGCCGGCGATGAGGTCGAGGTAGGCGCTGCGCTCACCCGTCCCGCGGTAGGTGGCGTTGACCCAGACGAGGACGTAGCGGTCCAGACTCGGCGGCTCGTTCGTCTCGTCCTCGGCCAGCACGGCGTCGGTGGCATCGACGTCGAAGCCGGTGACGGTGACCTCCCAGTCGGCGATCAGCGCCGTCTCGCCGAACGCGAGGGGGTCGTCGGGGCTCCCGTCCGCCTCGGGCACAGCGGGTGGATCCTCCGCCGCCTGCTCGTCGGTGAGCTCCTGCTCCACGGCAACGTCGCGCGGGCCACTGGCCTCGACGTCGGGCCCGGCCGCCTCGGTCTCGGTCTCGGTCCAGGGCAGGCTCAGGCTGCAGCCCGTCGCCAGCACCAGCACGAGCGACACCACGGCGACGACCCTCATCGTCGCGCCCCTTTCGCCGCCGCTGTCCTGGGCGAGGGCACCCAGGCCGGAGGCGTTGCTGCAGGGTGAACGTAGGCCTGGGCCGGCTCGCCGACCATGGCCTGCGGTCGGCCCGTGGGCAGGAGCGCGCAGACGCCGCGCATGGGGGTGGCCTGCCGTTGTCCGTCGTCACCCCATCGCACCGTCAGGTCGGGAGCGCGATCGCCGACGGACCCCCCGGGGCACAACGAACTCGACGGGCGCCCGCCGCCCGCGTCGTGGCGTCGTGGCGTCGTGGCGTCGCACGAAGTCGCGCCACCACGCGCGTGCCCGCGGCGGGGAGATCGTCTCCGCCCGCCGCGGGCGCGGGGTTGAGCCCGGCGTTGCCGGGACGGCAGGTCGTGTGCCTAGCCGTCGAGCTGCAGTCGGGCGAGATGGTGGACGACGTCCTTCGTGGCCGGGTAGAGCTCGAGGTACCGGCCGAACAGGTCGTCGTAGCGTTCCTTGTGCTCGGGGTTCGGGGTGACCGTGTGGGAGATCTTCGTCCAGTCGGTCGTCTCGTCGGCCAGTCCGACGAGCTGCGCGGCCATGAGCGCGTCACCGTAGGCCGCCCCGATGGCGAGCGCCGGGACCTCCTGCTCGATGTCGCAGACGTCGGACATGATCTGCGTCCACACATCGCCCTTCGTGCCGCCGCCGACGGCGACGTAGCGCTGCCCGGATCCGCCGGCCTCCTCGACCGACTCGAGCAGGTGGCGGGTGCCGTACGACGTGGCCTCGAGCAGCGCGCGGTAGAGCTCACCGCGGGTGGTGCCCAACGACAGCCCGGCGATCACCCCACGGGCCATCGGGTCGCTGATCGGGGTGCGCTCGCCAGCGAAGTAGGGCAGCGCGAGCAAGCCGTTGGATCCGGCCGGGACGTCGCCGGCCTCCTCGGTGAGGACCGCGTACTCGACGCCACCGGTGATGTCGCGGAGCCAGGTCGTGAGCGCGCCACTGGCCGAGAGCCCGCCCGCGAGGCAGAACGTGCCGCCGTAGGTGCCCGTGTTCGACCACAGCGACGGGTGCGACACCGCCTGGTCGGTTACGACGTCGACGACGATCGTCGACCCGTACATGAGCATGACCTCGCCGGGATGCTGCACCCCGACGCTGAGCGCCTCGGCGAACGCGTCGGTGGTGCCCACACCGACCGGGATCCCCTCGGGAAGGCCGGTCTCGGCGGCGGCCTTCGCGGTCACGTAGCCCGCGATCTCGTTGGAGTACTTCAGCGTCGGCAGCGGCAGACCGGGCGCGACGTCCTCGCACCACTCCGGCACCCAGTCCTGGGCGGCCGGGGAGTACATCGGGTCGCACATCGACGCCGAGAGGTGATCGAGGACGTACTCCCCGGTGAGCCGGAAGCTCACGTAGGTGTGCGACATGAAGAAGTACTGCGTCTTCTCGTAGACCCACGGCTCGTTGCGCACGAGCCACAGCCACTTGGGCCCCTGGGACTGCGAGGTCAGGAGGTTGCCGCAGACCTCGAGCAGGCGGTCCTCCCCGTAGCGCTCGGTCAGCTCCTCGACCTCCTGGTGCGCGCGCGTGTCGACGCCGTAGAGGATCGCCGGGCGCAGCGGCCTGCCCTCAGCATCGGCCGGCAGCTGGCAGGGGCCGATGCCGGAGGTGCACAGCGCGGCGATGGGGCCGTCGGCCTTCGTGAGCAGCTCGCCGACGATGTCGGTGAAGTCCTTCCACCACACCCCGTCGGCGTCGTGCTCGTAGTGGCCGGGCTTGGGCATGCTCACGCGGTGGTCACGCGCCGCCGTGGCGACCACGGCCCCGTTGGGGCGGACGAGGACCCCCTTCGAGCTCGCGGTCCCGAAGTCGACGCCGATCAGCAGTCCCTCAGTGGCCATGGCCGCTCCCTTCTTCGTGGTCAAGGTCGGGGATGACCGCGACTTTGATCCCTTCGCCGCTCGCGACGAAGTCGATCGCCTCTGAAGCCCGGTCGAGTGGGAATCGGTGGGTGAGCATCCGCGCGGTGTCGATCAGGCCGCGGCCGATGAGGTCGACGGCGCGCTCGTAGTGGGCGCGGGCGGAGTTGGAAGCCCCGACGACGGTGATCTCGCGGTAGTGGATGACGTTGGCTTCGATCTCCGCCCAGCCCTTGCCGGCGAGCCCGGCGAAGAGCGACACCCGTCCACGCACGCGGACGAGCCGCAGCGCGTCGTTGACGAGCTCGGGGCGACCGATGCACACCACGGCGACGTCGGCGCCGCGCCCGGCGGTCAGGTCGTCGACCACGGCGGGAAGGTCGCCGCCGGTGGGATCGACCGTCGTCGTCGCGCCGAGCTCCGAGGCGACGGCACGCCGCGACTCGGCCGGGTCGGAGACGACGACGGTGGTGGCACCGGCGAGGCGCGCGAGTTGGAGGTGCAGCAGCCCGATGGGGCCGGCGCCGAGGATGACGACGGTGTCGCCGACGTCGACGCGGTACTGGTCGAGGCCGTTGATGCAGCACGACAGCGGCTCGGCGAGCGCGAGGTGCTCCGGTGGGATGTCGACGGGCGCGGTGACCAGGCGTCCCGTGCGGACGCCGATCTCGGGCACGAGCATGAGGTCGGCGAGCCCGCCATTGACGCCGTAGCCGACGATGCTGGCCGCGGTGCACTGATGCTCGAGCCCGCCCTGGCACGCACGGCAGCGTCCGCACGGCAGGACGGGGACGATCCCGCAGAGGTCGCCGACGGCGTAGGCCTCGACGTCCTCGCCGACCGCGGCGACGGTGCCGGCCACCTCGTGGCCGAGCACCACCCCGAGGTCGACGCCCTTGGTCTTCTCGCCGCGCATGATGCGCAGGTCCGTGCCACACACGGTGTTCGCGCCGACGCGCAGCAGGACCTCACCCGGTCGCGGCTCCGGGTCCGGTAGGGCCTCCAGCGTCGGCGGCGTCCCCGGGCCGTTGAAGACGAAGCCGCGCACCGGAGCCTCCTAGGACGTGCCGTGGACGGTCTCGAGCAGCGCCCGCGTCGTCGCGACGGGGTCCTCTGCTGCCCACACGTTGCGTCCGAAGATCAAGCCGCTGGCCCCGGCGTCGATGGCGTCACGCGCGGCCTGATGCACCGCCTCGGGGTCGCCGACGGCCCCGCCGAGCGTGAGCACCGGCACCCCGACCGAAGCGATCACCTGCCGCATCGACGCGACGTCGCCGGTGTACTCGGTCTTGATCGCGTCGGCGCCCATCTCGTAGGCGATGCGGCACATGTGCTGGAGCTGCTCGGGGTCCTTCTTGTCCTTGTGCCTCGTGCCCCACAGCGTCGCCTCGACGATGAAGGGGACGCCGACCCGGTGCGCCTCGTCGGCCGCAGCGGCGACGGCGGCGACGTTGTCGGCGAACATCTCGCCGGGACCGGGTCCGCCGATGAGGTACATGCAGATCGCCGCAGCACCCATGTGCAGCGCGTCGGCCGGGCTCACCGTGACGCGGTGGAACTCGCCGGAGTCCGCCTTCCAGCCCTCGTCGATCACCGTCCAGTCGGCGCGCACGACCGGTGCCGGCGCGCCTCGGCGCGCGAACAGGTCGGCGTTGGTCTGCAGCATCCCCGCCGACAGCAGGACGCCGTCAGGGCCGCCCTCGATGATGGTCGACAGCACCGACCGCGGGCTGCCGGTGTCGAGTGGCAGCCGCAGGGTCGTGCCGTGGTCGTAGGCGGTGATGAAGGAGCGACCGCTCGCGGCGAACAACCGGCCGAGGCGGATCTCGGTTCCTGTCATGCTTCCCGCACCTCCCAGGCGACGGGGTGGACCGTCTGCCGGACGCTAACAGGTGGGGCGAGGATCGGACAGGACCCTCTCTGGTCCTCGACGGCCGCCGGCTCCCGCGCCGCGGTCGCGGCCGGAGGTCCGTGAGGAGCTCCGCCGAACGGACCTTGCCCCACGACGGCGGCGCCGGCACGTCTTGCCGCGGCTCGCGACGTGTGGACAGCGGGCCGTCCGACGCGCTCAGGCTGTCCACCCCTGAGACGGCGAGGACCCTTCCGCGGAGGGGTCGTCGTGCGGTGGAGCTGTGGGGAATCGAACCCCAGGCCTCCTCGATGCGACCGAGGCGCTCTACCAACTGAGCTACAGCCCCGCCAAGCGGCACCGGCCGCGTGAGGCCGGCAAGCGGCGATGCTAGCAGGTCGCCCGCGGCCGGGCAGCCGTCAGCCAGGGTCGGGCTCGGCCTCCAGCACGTCGCGGCGGTGGGCCTGGAGCGCATCGCCGAGCCGGGCCTGCAACCGGGCGGTCGTGACGTCGCCGCGCGTGCGCTCGAGGATCCCGCGCGTGACGTCGGTGGAGCGGCGCAAGCCCCCGGTGATGCCCTCGGGATAGTCGATGGTGACGAGCAGGGCGTAGACGTCGTCCATGCGACCGACGAGCGTCTCAGCGGCCGCGACCTCGCCGGCGCGCAGATGGTCGAGGGCGGCGCGGCGCAGCTCGCCGACGGCCTCGGCGAGGCCGCCAAGCCAGGCGGCGTCGTCGGCGCCGAGCGCCTCGGGCTCGGGTAGCCCCTCGCCCCGGGCGAGGGCGAGGAACAGCCGTGCCTCGCAGCGCTCCTTGTCGGCGTCGGCGACGGGTCCGGAGCCGGTCAGCTGCGGGAACGGCGCGCAGCGGTCCTGCGCGGAGCGGAGGAGCGCGTCGGCCTCGTCGAGCAGCGTCGCGGGGTCCTCACCGCGGTGGACCGCCCGGATCGCCTTGCTCGCCGCGCGGATCGCCGCCCGCGAGTCGGTGAAGGCGGCCTCGCGGGCCTCGTGCACCGCGTCGAGGCGCCTCCGCACCACCTCGCCGATCGACTCGAGCCGCTCGGTGCTCATCGCCACCTCGGATCCCCGCCGGCGGCCGCCGCCCAGGAGCGCTCGCCGCCGGCGCTCGCCGCGCTCCCCACTGCCTCCCCGTCTCCCCCACGGCCCCCCGCGGCCACCGTGCGCTCGGGCAGGTGGGCGACGCGCCGTGCGAGCGTTCGCCGGGCGACCAGCCACCGCCAGGTGGCGACGTAGGCGGCGCCCGCGCTCGCGAACACTGCGGCCAGGGTCCAGGCGGCCACGCCGAGCAGCGGCACCGCCGCGAGGCTGGCCAGCAGACCGCCGAGCAGCGCGCCGACGATGCCCCGCCGGCGCGCGCAGGCGCGGCGCCGCCGCTCGACGCGGCCCTGGGCGGGCTGGCGGGGAGCCGCCTCGCGGTCGGAGGAGCCGGTGCTCGTGCGCTCGAGGAGGACGAGGCTGCCGTGGAAGCGGGACACCGACGTCGACGGCGAGCCCTGACGACTCGCCCGCACGAGCCCGGGGAGCAGGATCGCTGCCCACAGGCCGAGCAGTGCGACGACGACCGCGACGTCCATCGGCGTGCACCGTACACGGTGAATCACAACGATGTGAGGAACCTCGACCTTGCCCGCGGCGTACGGTCGGCCACCCCACCGGGGCGGCGAGCGGCCGACCTCAGCGGGGGTGGTCGCCGCCCTGCAACTGGTCGACGGCATGGGCGAGCACCGACTCGACGGCGGCGAGGCTCTCGACCGCGCCCTTCGGCGAGCCGGGGACGTTGAGCACGAGCGTGCGGCCGCGCACGCCGGCGACCGCGCGGGAGAGCATCCCCATCGGGGTGATCGCGAGGGAGGCCTGGCGCATCGCCTCGGCGAAGCCCGGCGCGAGCCGCTCGACGACGTCACGCGTGGCCTCGGGCGTCTCGTCGCCAGGGTGCAGGCCCGTCCCCCCGCTGGTGACGACGACGTCGGCGTCGTCGCAGGCCGCCACGATGGCCTCGCCGACGACGGCGCGTCCATCGGGGACGACGACGGGCTCGGCGACGTCGAAGCCGATCCCGCGCAGGCGCTCGGCGACGGCGGGGCCGGCCTCGTCGGCGTAGACACCCGCCGAGGCGCGGTTCGACACGGTGATGACGACGGCGCGCATCAGGCCTCCTGCCGGCGCCAGTCGCCCCGGGCGCCGCCGGTCTTCTCCTCGAGCGCGACCTGCTCGACGACGACGCCGCGCTCGACGGCCTTGACCATGTCGTAGACGGTCAGCGCGGCGGTGCTCGCCGCGACGAGCGCCTCCATCTCCACCCCGGTGCGGTCGGCGGCCTCGACGGCGGCACGCACCGCGACCTGCCCGGCCTCGGCGTCGACGTCGAGGTCGACGGCGACCCCGGCGAGCGCGACGTGGTGGCACAGCGGGATGAGCTCCGGGGTGCGCTTGGCCGCCTGGATGCCCGCGAGGCGCGCCACCGCGAGTGCGTCGCCCTTGGGCAGGTCGCCATCGAGGAGCCGCCGTGCGGTCCCGGGGCTCATGCGCACCACGGCGGTGGCCACGGCGTGGCGGCGGCTCACCGGCTTGCCGCCCACGTCGACCATGCGGGCGTGGCCGGCCTCGTCGAGGTGGGTGAGCTCCTCATCAGCCATGTCGTCGGCTCCTCGTGCGGGCAGCGGCGTCGCTCATGACCGGTCGGTCAGGAGGTGGACGAGGACGCGCTCGCCCGCCGCCGCGCCGGCGCGCCCCTCGCCGAGCTCGGCGAGACCGTCGGCCTCGACGGCGCTGCGGAGGATGCCGCTGCCCTGCTCACCGGTCGAGACCGCGTGCCAGTCCTCGCCCTCCCGACGCAGCCGGACGCGGACGAACTCGACGCGGTGCGGTGAGGAGCGCAGCGCCTCGTCGAGGATCGCCGAGACCCGGGGACGGTTGAGGTCGCGGCGGCCCTGCAGCCGCCGGATCGCCGGGCGCACGAAGATCTCGAAGGACACCCAGGCGCTCACCGGGTTGCCGGGCAGCCCGAAGCAGGGCACGTCGCCGACGAAGCCGAACGCCTGCGGCATCCCCGGCTTCATGCCGACCTTGCGGAAGGCAACGTCGCCGAGCTCGGCGAGGACGGTGCGGACGTAGTCGTAGCGCCCCGCGCTGACCCCGCCGGAGGTCACGAGGAGGTCGGCGGTCGACAGTGCGCCCTCGAAGGCCTCGGCGAGCGCCCGCCGGTCGTCGCGGACGAACATCTGCCGGAACGACACCGCGCCGGCCTCCCGCGCCGCCGCGGTGAGGGTGTAGGAGTTCGCGTCGCGGATCTGCCCGGGCCCGAGTGGGCGGCCGGGCTCGACGAGCTCGTCGCCGGTGGAGATCACCGCCACGCGCGGCTGGGGGTGGGCGCGCACCTCCCCGAAGCCCGCCGCGGCGAGCATGCCGACGTCGGCGGCGCCGAGGAGGCGGCCCCGCTCGAGGATCACCTCGCCGGCGCGGACCGACTCACCCGCGGGGCGCACGTTCATCCCCTCGTCGACGTCACAGCCGAGCACGACCTCCTCGCCGTCGACCTCGACGCTCTCGATGGGGATCACCGCGTCGGCGGCGGGCGGCAGCGGCGCACCGGTCATGATCCCCACCGCCTCACCCTCGGCGAGCGGGCGCGAGGACGCCGCACCGGCGGCGACCTCCCCGACGATCGCGAGGCGACCGCCATCGTGGGCGTCGCGAGCGCGGACCGCGAAGCCGTCCATCGCGGAGTTCGCGAAGCCCGGCACGTCCTCACGGGCGGTGACGTCCTCGGCGAGCACGCAGCCGTGCGCCTCGAGCAGCGCGAGCTCGAGCGGCTCGAGCGCGGCGATGCGCCCGAGCACCTCCCGCCGCTGCGCGGCGAGCGGCACGAGCTCGCCGGGCGCGGCGTGGTCGTGGGCCACCGGCTACCCCCCGAGCCCACCGACGAAGTCGCGCAGAAAGCCTCGGAACTCCGGGCCGAGGTCCTCGCGGCTGGCGGCGAGCTCGACGGTGGCGCGGAGGTAGTCCTGCTTGTTGCCGATGTCATAGCGCACGCCCTCGAAGCGCACCGCACGGATCGGCTCCTCGCGCGCCTGGGCCTTGAGCGCGTCGGTGAGCTGGATCTCCCCGCCGCGGCCGGGCTTCGTCGCCGCGATGTGGTCGAAGATGTCGGGGGTGAGGACGTAGCGCCCGATGATCCCGAGGTTCGACGGGGCGTTGGCCTTGCCCGGCTTCTCGACCATGTCGCTGACCCGGTAGACGCCCTCGTGGTCGGGGTCGGGCTCGCCGGCGATGACCCCGTACTTGCCGAGGTCCTCGTCGGGGAACTCCATGACCGCGATGACGCTGCGACCGGTCTCCTCGCAGAGCGCGACCATCTGCCGCAGCAGGCGCTCCTCGGTGCCGATGAGGTCGTCGCCGAGCAGGACGGCGAAGGGCTCCTCGCCGACGTGGCGGCGGGCGCAGCCCACAGCGTGGCCGAGCCCGAGCGGCTGGCCCTGGCGCACGTAGTGCAGGTGCGCGAGCCGGCTCACCGCCTGGACCTCGGCGAGGAGGTCCTCCTTGCCGGCCGCGGCGAGCTGGCGCTCCATCTCGACGGCGTGGTCGAAGTGGTCCTCGAGCGCGCGCTTGCCGCGCCCGGTGACGAGCAGGACGTCGTCGAGCTCGGCGGCAGCGGCCTCCTCGATCACGTACTGGATCGCGGGCTTGTCGACGAGGGGCAGCATCTCCTTGGGCTGGGCCTTCGTGGCCGGCAGGAACCGGGTCCCGAGTCCTGCGGCGGGCACGACCGCCTTGCGAGCTCGCACACTCCGTCCTTTCTCTCCGGCACGTCGCCGTGGGAGTCTAGAGGTCGACAGCGAGCACCGAGCGCCCCGTCCACGGAGGAGAAGATGAGCGACGAGCGCAGCATCAGAGCGGAGAAGGCTTCCCTGCGCGAGCGGGTCCTCGCCGGGCGCGGGGCGCTCGGGGACTCCCACCGGGCGAGGGCCTCGGAGGTGATCAGGGCCCGGGTGGCCGCCCTCGAGCGGGTCGGCACCGCCCGCCGCGTCGCGGCCTACGCGACGTTCGGCGACGAGGTCGACCTCGACGGCCTCATCGAGGGGCTCCTCGAGGCCGGGGTCGAGGTGTGCCTGCCCTTCGTCGACGACGACGGCGTCGGCCTCGCGCGCGTCGAGGGTCTCGAAGGCCTCGTCAAGGGCTACCGCGGCGTGCGCGAGCCGGCGCCGGAGGGACGCGAGCGCGTCGATCCCGCATCGCTCGACGTCGCGCTCGTGCCCGGCGTGGCGTTCGACCGCCGCGGGGGGCGGCTCGGCTACGGGGGCGGCCATCTCGACCGCCTGCTCGCCCTCCTCGGCGAGGAGGTCGCCGTCGTGGGCATCGCCTACGCCGACCAGATCGTCGACGCGGTGCCACGCGAGCCCCACGACGTCACCGTCGACACGATCATCACCGAGGAGGACACCCTGAGCGTGCGCCGCTGAGGTTTGCCGTCGGACCGAGCCGACGCATACTGGGCGGGGTAGCGTCGGCCGTGCGGGGCCGGCGCCCGGACGCGGGAGGCATGATGCCGACGTACGAGTACGCGTGTCGCCAGTGCGGTGAGCACCTCGAGGTCGTCCAGTCGTTCCGCGACGATCCCCTCGACACCTGCGGGGCGTGCGGCGGGACGCTGCGCAAGGTCTTCAGCGCCGCCGGCATCATCTTCAAGGGCTCCGGCTACTACGTCACCGACACGCGGTCGGCCCAGCACTCCGCCTCCTCGCCGTCGTCGAACGGCAAGAAGGACGACGCCGCCGCCTCCACCAGCGGCCCGGGCGATGACGGTGGCTCGAAGGGCTCCTCGGGCGACGCCGGCAGCGCTTCGAGCGAGGGCTCGACCGCCAAGTCGGCCTGAGCCGGGGACTCCTCCACAGGCCCGGCGCGCGAGTCCCGCCGGTCTGAGCGCGGGTCGACGAGCATGACCGCATGCCGTCGCCCCTGCCGCCGCGCCGCTGGCTCGCCGCCCAGCCTCTCGCGCTGCCGCGCCCGCTCGACGCCCTCGCCGAGCGCTGGGCGGCCATGCCGCCCCGGGCGCGCACCGTCGCCGCCGGGCTCGTCATCGCCGCCGTCGTCGCCGGCGGCGAGGCGCGGGTGCTCTCCGCCGAGCAGTCGTGGGGCGGGCCGGCGGTCGAGGCGCTCGTGGCCAGCACCGACCTGCCCGCCGGCGCCGCACCCGAGGTCGAGGTCGTGCGGATCCCGCCCTCGCTCACCCCGCCGGAGGCCGTGAGCGAGGTCGCAGACGACGCTCGGCTCGCGGTGCCGCTGCCCGAGGGCGGCGTGCTGACCGCCACCCACCTCGACGCCCGCGGTCCCGGCGCGACCCTCGACCCCGGGGTGCGTGCCGTGCCGGTCCCCGTCGAGGCCGGCTGGGGCGTCGTGGCGGGAGCCTGGGTCGACGTCTGGGTCCTCGGCGTCGGCGATCAGCCCGCCGAGCGCGTCGCGAGCGGCGCCGCGGTGCTCGCCCTCGACGTCGACGACGCCGGACGGGCCACCGCGCTCGTCGCGATCGACGACGACGCCGTCGCGTCGACGACGACGGGACTCGCCCTCGGCCGCGTCGTCCTCGCCCACTCCCCCACGCCGGCCGACTGAGGCCGCACGACGGCGGCGCCCGGGGGCGGGCGAGGCGAGCCGGCGGCCGTGGCCGTGCGGTGGCTAGCTGCCCGAGAGCGTGAGCCCGTCGACGAGGAGGGTCTGCCCGCCCATGCCGCCGGCGACGGGGACGAAGCGCAGGTCGCGCCCGACCGCGACGATGCCGGCGAGCAGATCGGGGATCGTCCCGGCGATCGTCGCCTCGCGCACCGGCTCGGCGAGCGCGCCGTCGCGGACCATGAGCCCGCTGGCGCCGACGCTGATCTGGCCCGAGGCCGGGTCGGCGCCGGAGTGCAGGCCCATGACCTGCTGGCAGTAGAACGCCTCGCCGGCCTCGGCGAGCAGCGCCTCGGGACTCGCCGTCCCCGGCTCGAGGTAGCCGTTGCTCGGCCCCACCGACGGCGGTCCCTGGTGGCCCCGGCGCACGGCGTTGCCGGTGCTCGCGGTGCCCTCCCGGGCGGCACTGCGGCTGTCGTGGAGGAAGCCGGCGAGCACGCCGCCCTCGAGCAGCACGGTGCGCCCGGTGGGCACGCCCTCGCCATCGCGCGGAGCGCTCGAGGGGCCCTCGGGGTGGCGGCCGTCGTCGACGAGCGTGACGTGGGCAGGCGCGAGGCGCTCGCCGACGCGCCCGGCGAAGAGGCTGCGGCCGCGCTGGACCGCCTCGGCGTTCAACGCGCCGGTGAGCACGCCGAGCAGCTCGGCGGTGACCTGCGGGTCGAGCACGACCGTCAGCGCGCCGCTGGGGGGCTTGCGCCCCCCGAGCAGCCGCGCGGCGCGCTCGACGGCCTCGGCGGCCGCACCGGCGACGTCGAGGGTGCGGGGGCTGCGGGTGAAGCGCACCCCGAGCGCCGACGTCGCCCCGGACTCGGCCTCGCAGAGCGCCTCGACGAGGGCGTAGGCCTCGCTGCGCTCGACGCGGTCGCGGATCCCCGAGGTCGTCGCGATGGCCTCCTCGCCGATGCCATCGCCGACGATGGCCGCGTCGACGCCCTTGGCCGGGGGCCCGGCCGCCCGGACCGCCGCCTCGAGCTCGAGGGCGAGGGCGACGCGCTCATCGACGCCGACCTCGGCGGCGGTGGGGTCGAGGAGGCCCGCGAGCGGTGCGGCGTCGGCGGCGTCGGGCAGGACGTTGGCCTCATCGGGGTCGGCGGCCGCGGCGTTGCGCCGGGCGGCGGCGAGCGTCGCGGCGAGGGCCTCCTCGCCGAGGTCGGAAGTGTGGGCGTAGCCGAAGGCCCCGTCGGCGAGCACGCGGATGCCGACGCCGCGGCTGCGCGAGCGCGAGAGCGACTCGACGTCGCCGTCCTGGGCGCGCACCGTCGTCTCGGCGCGGTCGACGCCGTAGACCTCGAGGGCCTCACCCGGCAAGGCCTGGGTGAGGACGCGGTCGAGGACGTCGGTGAGCTCGCTCACGCGCCGGTCCCTCCCACGGTGATCCGCTCGAGCAGGAGCGTCGGGTTGCCGAGCCCGGCGGGCACGCCCTGGCCGTCCTTGCCGCAGATCCCCTGGCGGACGTCGAAGTCCGAGGCGACCGCGCCGACGCTCGCGAGCACCGTCGGGCCGTCGCCGACGAGGTTCGCGCCGCGCACCGCCCGGGTGCGCTCCCCGCCCTCGATGACGTGGGCGAGGTCGACGCCGAAGACGAACTCGCCGGTTGCGGGGTTGACCTGCCCGCCCCCGAGGGCATCGCAGTACAGGCCGTGCTCGACGCCGGCGACGACGGCCTCGGGGTCCTCCCCGCCGGGGACGATGAAGGTGTTCGTCATCCGCGGGATCGGCAGGTGGGCGTAGGACTGGCGGCGGCCGTTGCCGCTGCGGGGCACCCCGAGCTGGGCGGCGCGGACGCGGTCGGAGAGGTAGTCGGTGCAGACGCCGGCGTCGAAGAGGACGGTGCGCTGAGCCGGCTGGCCCTCGTCGTCGAGGCCGTAGGAGCCCCAGTGGCCGACGAGGCTCGCGTCGTCGACGACGCTGACCGCCTCGGTGCCGATCCGCTCGCCGCGCCGCCCGGCGTAGACGCTCGCCTCCTTCGCGACGAGGTCGGCCTCCATGCCGTGCCCGCAGGCCTCGTGGAAGAGCACGCCGCCGCTGCCAGGGGCGAGCACGACCGGCAGCTCGCCGACCGGCGCAGGGTCGGCGTCGAGCAGGGTCACCGCACGGCGGGCCGCCCGGGACCCGATCGACTCGGGCGGGTGGGCGTCGAAGAGCTCATGGCCGACCGCGCCGCCGGGGGCCTCGTGGGCGGTCTGGATCTCGCCGTCACGCGCGGCGACGGCCTGGGTCACCAGGCGGGTGCGCACCCGCTCCTCGGTCGAGCGGTGCCCCTCGGAGTTCGCGAGGAAGACCCCCTGGACGATGTCGGCGTAGCGCACCGCGACCTGGACGATCGCGGCGTCCTCGCTGCGCGCGGCGTCCTCGGCGCGGCGGCACAGCGCCGCGAGGGCGGGGCCGTCGGCGGCGAGGGGGTCGCGCTCGACGGGGTGGCGCACCGGCGCGACGACCTCGGTGAGGTCGGCGACGCGCACCCGCGCGCTGCCCTGCACCGCCGCCGCCGCGGCCCTCGCGGCGTCGAGCAGCGACTCGCGGGAGAGGACGTTGGTGTAGGCGTAGCCGGTGCGCAGCCCGTCGACGACGCGGACACCGGCGCCGAGGTCGAGGCCGCTGACGACGTCCTCGACGCGCCCGTCGTCGAGCCCGACCGCGCGGCTGCGGCGCCGCTCGGCGTAGATCTCGGCGAAGCCCGCGCCGCTCGCGAGCGCCACGCTGAGCACCTCGGCGACGAGGGCGTCGTCGAGCACATGGGAGGTCTCGGTCATCCCGGCAGGCTAGCGGCGCGACCGGCGGTCACCAACCGCGCGCCACCACGGGCTGTGGGCGGCGGGGCCACCGTCGTGCGAGGATCGTCGGCGGCACCCGCCCGCCCCCGTCGGCGCGCATCCCGTCGCCCGGCGTCGCCCTCGAAGGAGATCGACCGTGACGCACCCGCGCGTCGGCGTCGTCGGCGCCGGTCAGCTCGCCCGCATGATGCTGCCCGAGGCGATCGCCCTCGACGTCGGCCTCGCGCTGCTCGCCGCCGATCCCGCCGACGCCGCGGCCCAGCGCAGCCCCGACGTCACCGTCGGCGGCGACCTCGCGACCTTCGCCGCCGCCTGCGACGCGCTGACCTTCGACCACGAGCTCGTTGACCCCACCGCCCTCGCCGAGGCCGCCGGGGCCGGCGCGGTGCTGCGGCCGTCACCGCGGGCGCTGCGCTTCGCCCAGGACAAGATCCACCAGCGCACGCAGTTCGCCGCCCATGGCCTGCCGGTGCCCGAGCACGCGATCGCCGAGCACGCCGACGGCGTGCGCGCCGCGGGCGAGGCCCTCGGCTGGCCACTCGTGCTCAAGGCCCCGCTCGGCGGCTATGACGGCCGCGGCGTCGTCACCGTTGGCGGCCCCGACGAGGCGGCAGCGGCCCTCGAGGCGCTCGGTGGCCCGCCGGTGCTCGCCGAGCGCGCCGTTGCGCTCGACGCCGAGCTCGCGGTGCTCGTCGCCCGTCGCCCCAGCGGCGAGACGGTGCGCTACCCGCCGACGCTCACCGTCCAGGCCGACGGCATCTGCACCGAGCTGCTCGCCCCCGCCGGCCTGCACGAGGCCGTCCTCGAGGCCGCCGGCGAGGTCGCCGACCGCGTCGCCGCGCTCGTCGACGCCGTCGGCGTCCTCGCCATCGAGCTCTTCGTCGAGGGCGGCGAGGTCCTCGTCAACGAGGTGGCGACCCGGCCCCACAACTCCGGGCACTGGACGATCGACGGAGCGGTGACCTCGCAGTTCGCCAACCACCTGCGCGGCGTGCTCGACTGGCCGCTGGGGTCGACGGCGATGACCGTCGGCGCGGCGGCGACGGTGAACATCCTTGGCCCCGGCGACGGCCACGACCCCCGCGCGGCGCGTGCGGCGACCCTCGCGGTGCCGGGCGTGGCCATCCACTGGTACGGCAAGGGCGCCCGACCGGGCCGCAAGCTCGGGCACGTCACCGCCGTCGGCGAGGAGGCCGACGAGACCCGCGCCCGGGCGCAGCGGGCCGCGTCGATCCTCTTGGGAGAGGAGGCAGGAGATGGCCGCTGACCCGATCGTCGGGGTCCTCATGGGCTCCGACAGCGACCTGCCGGTGATGGGCGAGGCCGCCGAGGCCCTGACCGAGCTCGCCGTCGCCCACGAGGTGCGGGTGCTCTCGGCGCACCGCCGCCCCTTCGCGATGCTCGACTACGCCGCGCAGGCCCGCGAGCGCGGCCTGCGGGTGCTCGTCGCCGGCGCCGGCGGGGCGGCGCACCTGCCGGGCATGCTCGCCTCGGCGACGACGCTGCCGGTCATCGGGGTGCCGGTGCCGCTGCGCACCCTCGACGGCCTCGACTCGCTGCTGTCGATCGTGCAGATGCCCAAGGGCGTGCCGGTGGCCACCGTCGCCGTCGGCGGGGCGCGCAACGCCGGCCTGCTCGCCGCCCGCATCCTCGCCACCACCGACGCCGCGCTCGCCGAGCGCCTCGAGGCGCACCGCGAGGAGATGGCCGCGGCCTCCGAGGCCGCCGACGCCCGGGTGCGCGGCGACGACGCGGGCTGAGGGCCCCCGGGCTCAGACGATGCGGCGGTCGGAGGCCCAGCGGGTGAGCTCGTAGCGGCTCGAGAGCTGGAGCTTGCGCAGGACCGAGGAGACGTGGGTCTCGACGGTCTTGATCGAGATCTCGAGGCGTCGGGCGACCTGCTTGTAGGCGTAGCCGCGGGCGATGAGCCGGAGCACCTCGCGCTCGCGCGCGGTGAGCTGGTCGAGGTCGGGGTCGGCCGGCGCGGGCGTGGCCGCGGCGAAGGCGTCGAGGACGAACCCGGCGAGTCGGGGGCTGAAGACCGCGTCGCCCTCGTCGACACGGGTCACGGCGTCGGCGAGCTCGGCCGGCGCGATGGTCTTCGTGACGTAGCCGCGGGCGCCGGCGCGGATGACGGCGATGACGTCCTCGGCGGCGTCGGAGACCGACAGCGCGAGGAAGCGCACCTCCGGCGCGGCGGCGAGGACCCGGGCGATGACCTCGGCGCCGCCACCGCCGGGCATGTGGACATCGACGAGGACGACGTCGGGCCGGGCCTCGAGGATCGCCGCGACGGCCTCGTCGACGTCGCTGGCCTCACCGACGATCGCGACGGCGCCCTCGAGCTCGGCGCGCACCCCCGAGAGGAAGAGGCGGTGGTCGTCGACGAGGAAGACCCGAACCGGCGCCTCGGGCGGTGGCAGCGCGCTCACCGTCCGGCCTCCCGGGGCAGCTCGAGGACGACCTCGGTGCCCTCGCCGATGGCGCTGTGGATCTCCGCGCACCCGCCGTGGCGGGCCATGCGCCCGCGGATCGACGCGGCGATGCCGTGGCGGTCGCCCGGCACGAGCGCGGGGTCGAAGCCCTCGCCCTCGTCACGCACGTAGGCGGCGACGACGTCGGGCTGCGCCTCGACGTAGAGCGACACGCGGTCGGCGCCGGCGTGGCGCGCAGCGTTGACGACGGCCTCCCCGGCAGCGTCGACGAGCGCGCGCACCCCTTCGTCGAGCGGGGCCTCGCCGACGACGACGGCCTCGACGGGCACGCGGTGCAGCCGCTCGACGCGGCTCGCGAGGTCCTCGACGAGCGAGGTGAGCGTCTCGGCGCTGGCGGCGCCGCGGCCGCCGTAGAGCCACGCGCGCAGCTCGCGCTCCTGGGCGCGCGCGAGGCTCGCCATCTCCGCGCCGTCGTCGGCCCGCTGGATGAGCGCGAGGGTGTGCAGCACCGAGTCGTGGAGGTGCGCGGCCATCTCCGCGCGCTCCTCCGAGCGGATGCGCTCGCGGCGCTCGGCGGCGAGCTGGCGGGCGAGGCGCACGCCCCACGGCCCGGCGATGAGCCCGACGCCGAGCATGGTGACGACGACGCCCATGAGCGCGCCGCCCGCAGCCATGAGGGCGTCGTTGGCGGCGATGAAGGCGGCGAGCCCGAGCGCGACGAGGGCGACGCCGGCGCCGACGCGGACGAGCCCCGCTCGACCGTCGAGCAGCCGCGGGACCGCGGCGCCCGGCCCGCTCGACGTGAGGCCGCCACGGGCCCAGATCACCGCGGAGCCGGCTGCGGCGAGGGCGAGCGGCCAGACGAGCGCGTCGCCGGCCCACAGTCCGAGCTCGCGCAGCGCGAGGAGGCCGCCGAGGGCGACCGCCCCGAGGCCGGCGAGCTGGAGCGCGCTGAGCGGCTCGCGCCGCGGGGCCTCGGTGGCCTCGTGGGGCTCGGCGGAGACGAGCCAGGCCACGGCGTAGAGGATGAGGCCGGCCGGACCCGCGGCGGCGAGGACGACGAAGCCGACGCGCACGACGACCGCGGGCAGCCCGAGCCACGCCGCGAGCCCGCCGGCGACGCCGGCGAGGACCCGGTCGGAGCCCGAGCGGCGGAAGGCCCGGCGCGGGCTCGCCGTGCCCTGCGCCGTGGACTCCGCGGTCTGGGTCACCTTCCGCCTCCCTGGCCTCGCGCACCCCCGGAGCGGGCCGTCGGCCCACCCACGGGGCCGGCCGCTGCCGGAGCGATCGTCGCACACCGGGGCGCCACCGACGAGCGCACCGCCTCGGGGATCCCCCCGAGGCCGCGCAGCCGCGCGGGCCTGCCGAGGCTCCGCCCCCGGGGTCGCTCAGGGAAACCCCTGATGGTCGGCACGGCGACGCGGCGGGATGCTGTGCCCCATGAGCGAGACGACCCGCCCCCAGCCCCCCACGACCTCCTCGACCGGCGACGACCGCCCCGGCGGCGCGGCCCCCCGCCGGCTGACCCGCCGCTCGAGCGAGCGCATGCTCGGCGGGGTCGCCGGCGGCATCGCCGACTACCTCGGCGTCGACCCCGTCCTCGTGCGCCTCGCCTTCGTCGCACTGGCGTTCCTCAACCTCCTCGGCGTCCTCGCCTACCTCGTGGCCTGGGTCGTCGTCCCCGCCGACGACGCCGCCGCCGCGCCGCTCGAGCAGGCCGTCGACGTCGCCGCCCCGAGCGCGGGGGGCCGACGCGTCGTCGGCATCGTCCTCCTCGTCCTCGGCGGTCTGCTCGTCCTCGGCCCGCTCACCCAGGGCTCGACGCTGCTGTCGTGGTGGGGCGGGGGGCGGCTGAGCCCCGGCCTCGTCTGGGCGGCGGTGCTCATCGCCGTCGGGGTGGTGCTCTACCGCATGGGCGACCCCGCGCGCCAGCAGCCCGACGAGCCGGCCCCGCGGGCCGCCACGGCGCACGCCGCCGAGGTGCCCCCGCCGCCGTCGACCGCAGCGATCTCGACAGGAGGTCCCATGACACCGACCGCCGCCGCGACACCGCCCACCGCAGGGAGGGCCGACGCCGCGCCCCCGGGCCCGCCCTCGCCCCCGCTCGCTGAGGGCCACGACGAGGGCGGAGGACACGCTCCCCCGCCGGCACCCGGGCGCTCGCCCCTCGGCCGGCTCACCCTCGCCGCGGCCCTCGTCGCCGTCGGGGTGGCCGCGCTGCTCGACGCCGCCGGCGTCCTCGCCCTCGGTGCCGTCGACCTCGTCGCCGTCGCGCTCCTCGTCGTCGGCGCCGGCCTGCTCGTCGGCACCCTCGCCGGGCGCGCACGCTGGCTCATCGCCGTCGGGCTCGCGCTCCTGCCGGTCATCGCCGTGGTCGGCATCGCCGAGACCGTCGCCGCGCGCGACCTGCCCCTCGTCGGCGTCGACGGGGTGCGCGTCGGCGAGCGCGTGCTCACCCCGGGCGACCTCGCCGAGCTCGACGACGCCTACCGCCTCACCGCCGGGAGTCTCATCGTCGACCTCTCCGAGCTCGAGGCGACCCACGGGGAGGCCGCGCTCGACCTCGCCGTCGGCGCGGGCGAGATCGAGGTCATCCTGCCCCCCGAGGTCGCCGTGGAGATCACCGCGAGCGCCGGGGTCGGCAGCGTGACCCTGCCCTCCCGGGACGCCGACGGCTTCGACATCGACCTCGACGAGCGCTGGCAAGGCGAGGCCGACGCCGGCGAGCTGCAGCTCGACGCCCGGGTCGGGGCGGGCGAGATCACCGTCACCGCTTCCGAGCCCACCCAAGGAGGTCGCCGCTGATGCACCGCCACCCCATCGATGCCCTGTCCCTGGCCTTCGGGCTGGTCTTCGTCGGCCTCGCCGTCGCGGTGCTCGCCCCCGGCCTCGGCCCCGCCACGCTCGCGAGCCCATGGCTGTGGCCGGCCGTGCTCATCGTGCTCGGCGCCGCGCTGCTCCTCTCGAGCCTGCCGCGGCCGGAGCGCTCGCCCGGCGCTGGCCCGACCGACCGTGACCGGGCAGCGGCCCCCGGGGACGACCCCGAGAACCCGTAGCGAAGGACTCACCGTTGTGGGACACTGTCTCCGATCGCGGTCGGAGACCGGCCCCGAAGCCCACGCCCGTGGCCGGGCGCACGACCGTGACGACGACGACAAGGGGGCACCCATGCACCGCCTGATCCTGCTGCTGCTCGCCGGCCTGCTCGTCCTCGCGGCCTGCGCGGACGACGCCGACGAGGAGGTCGCCGAGACCGATGACGCCACCGAGCAGGACGCCGACGACGGCTACGGTGACGACGACCACGACGACATGGCCGACGACGACTACGACATCGCCGAGCAGCCCGACGACGCCAGGGCGATGTTCGTGAGCCCCGCCGACGGCGACACCGTGACCTCGCCGTTCACCGTCGAGCTCGCCGCGGAGAACATCACCCTGGCCCCGGCGGGCGACCCCGTCATCGGCGAGGGCCACCTCCACGTCCTCGCCGACCTCGGGTGCGCCGAGGACGGCGAGGTCATCCCGGGCCCGAGCGACGCCGCCGAGGAGGAGGGCTACTTCCACCTCGGTGACGGCAGCGAGAGCCGGGAGATCGAGCTCGAGCCGGGCACCTACGAGCTCTGCGTCCAGCTCGCCGACGGTCCGCACCGCGCGATGGGGGAGACCGAGGTCATCGAGGTCACCGTCGAGTAGGGCACACCCTCAGCTGGCCTCCTCGAGCCCCGCCGCGTCCGCGTGGCGGGGCTCGGCCTTGTCGGCGTACATCGCACGGTCGGCATGGCGCAGCAGCGCGTCGAGGTCGTCACCGTGGGTGGGCCAGACCGCCGAGCCGATGCTCACGTCGACGAGGATGGCGCCCTCGCGGGTCTCGACCGGGGACGCGAGGGCGGTCGCGAGCTTGCCCGCAGCCGCCCTCGCCTGCGCCTCGGTCTCGGCGGCGTGGAGCACGACGAGGAACTCGTCGCCGCCGAGACGGGCGACGTGGTCGACCTCGCGCACCTGCTCGCGCAGCCGAGCGGCGACCGTCCGCAGGACCTCGTCACCACTGAGATGGCCGTAGCGGTCGTTGACCCGCTTGAAGTCGTCGAGGTCGACGAAGCACACCGCGAAGCCGACCCCGTCGCGTCGGCCGCGCGCGACCGCCTCGCGCAGCGCCTCGTCGCCCGCTCCGCGGTTGAGCACACCGGTCAGCGGGTCGTGCCTCGCGGCCCGGCGCAGCTCGGCGCGCAGCGCGACGTTGTCGAGCGCGGTGGCGGCCACGCCGGCGAGGGCCTCGAGCAGCGGCACGTCGCGAGCCTCCCGGACGCGCTCGGCCTCGGCGAGGTCGGGGCGCACGACGATCCAGCGGGCGCGCCCTCCACCGTGGAGCACCGCCTGGAGCCCTGTGGGCGACGGCGCGTCCTCCACCGCCGCGTGGCGACAGCCGAGCAGTGCCGCGGCGGTGCGGGCGGTGATCGCCTCAACCTCCTGCCGTGAGGTCGCGTCCTGGAGCGCGACGGTGGCGTCGAAGAGCAGCCGCGTGCGCCGCTCGGCACCGACCATCCGCCGGCTCTCCCAGAGCAGGACGTAGAGCGCGGCGGCCACGAGCGTCGCAGCGAGCAGGGCCACGTCGCCGAGCCGGCCGAGGAGCCCGAGGGCGACGCCGACCGCGAGCGAGGCGAGGTAGAGCAGCGGCCGCGGCAGGAGCATCGCGAACCGCTGCCCGCGGGGCACCGCGACGCCGTGCAGCGCGAGATGCCCGAGCCTCGCGCTGTGGTGGGCGACGAGCGCGACGAGCGCACCGACGAGCGCACCGAGGACCTGCCCGGCGAGGCCGCCGAGCACGGCGGCGAGCAGCACGGCCGCGCCGAGACCGAGGCCGACGGCGACGATCGTCCCACTGGCCGCGACGAGGCGGGCGCCAGCGGGGCTGCGCAGCGGCGTCGCCACGACGGTGACGAGGGCGAAGGCGAGCAGCGCGAGCGGGGCGGGCAGCAGGAGCGTCGCAGCGACGATGACCGTCCCGGACTGGGCGAGCACGAGGCGGCGCGTGCCGTGGCCGACCTCGAGCGGCAGCGCGCGCACGAGCAGGCCCAGGGCGACCACCGCGGCCATCTGGGGCAGGGGCAGCCCCCCGGCCCACGGCTCCGCGGCGACGACGCTCACGGCGATGACGCTCGCGGCCGCGGCGACGACCGCCGCGCTGAACGACGCCGCAGCGCCGCTCGGCTCCCGCGCCATGCGCACCCCCGTCGAGATGGGTCCCGCTCGTCCCGTCATGACCCGTGTGTGACGCTCGCCCGGCAGTGAAGCAGAGGGTGCCGGCGACCGCCACCCCCGTGCTCGTCCCTGTGGACGGGGCGCTCAGTCGAGCGTGAGCCGCACCGGCCCGCCGGCGAGGTCGACGGCGTCGAGCAGCCCCGCGGGCAGGCGCAGGACCCGGCCCGGCGAGACCGCCCATGGCAGGCGCCGACGGGCGATCTCGCGGCCGTCCTGGGTCAGCCGGACAGCCGCCACCGCACGGGCCTCGGTCGACCAGGCGAGCAGCCGGCGCCGGGGCGGGGGCCGGTCGCCGGGACGCAGGACCGTCGGGGCGACCCAGGCCAGCGGCGCCTCGGCGGCGAGGGCGACCCCGCGCGGCGGCAGGGCCGGCGCCTCGAGCCAGCGACGCACGGCGTCGGCGACGTGCGCGCCGCCCAGCGCGGCGACGTCGGCGGTGTCGACGGGGTGGACGAGGTTGCCGGCGGCGAAGACCCCGGGCGCGCTCGTGCGCAGCTCGGTGTCGACGACCGGCGCACCGCTCGCGGGGTCGACCTGCAGCCCGGCGGTGCGCGCCAGCTCGCCCTCGGCCCGCCACGACCCGGTGAAGACGACGAGGTCGCAGGCCACCTGGGAGCGCGCCCCGCTGCGGGTGTCGACGACCTCGACGCCCTCGACGCGGCCGCGACCGAGGATCCGCGCGACGCGGGTGCGTGTGGCGAGGGGGACGCCCAGTGCCCGCGGCCCGAGCCAGCGCAGCGGGGCGGGGGCCTCGGCGACATCGTGCTCGGAGGTCATGAGCACCGTCGCGCAGCCCGCCTCGCGCAGGGTCAGGACCGCCGACCAGCTCACGAGCTCGGCGCCGACGACGACGGCGCGCGAGGCCGACAGCCGGTCGTGGAGGTGGACGAGCTGCTGGAGCAGCCCGGTCGTGACGACCCCCATGGGACGGTCGCCAGCGACGAGGCGGGCGGGGCGAGGGCGCTCTCGCGCGCCGGTGGCGAGCACGACCGCGCCGGCGTCGAGCTCCTCGAGGCCGGCGGGGCTCGTCACCGCGAGGGCACGTGGGCCGGCCCAGCCGGTGACCGTCGCCTCGGTGCGCAGCGTCGCGCCGGCGGCATCGGCCTCCTCGGCGAGCCGGGCGGCGTAGGCCGGGCCGGTCATGAGCCGATGGCGGTCGCGCAGCCCGTAGCCGGTGTGGGCGCTGTGGCGCGGCACCCCGCCGGGAGCGGCCTCGCGCTCGAGCACGACGACGTCGGCGCCGGCGGCAGCGAGCCGGCGCGCCGCGACGAGGCCCGACGGACCCGACCCGACGACGGCGACGTCGACCGTGCGGCGGGCGACGCCACTCATCGCGCACCCCCGCGCGCGCCCTCGACGAGCATCGCCGCGACCTCGGCGCCGCAGAAGAAGGCCTGGCAGCGACCCATCGTCGCCCGGGTGCGGCGCCGCACCCCTCCGAGGTCCGAGGGCGGCAGCGGCGAGGCCAGCGCATCGCGGACCTCCCCCCGGGTCACCCGCTCGCAGAAGCACACGACGCGGCCGTAGTCGGGGTCGGCGGCGATGCGCTCGGCGTCGGCGTAGGGGCGGCGCTGCGCCTCGCCGATCGGCGGCATCGCCGGTGGGGGCGGCAGGTCCGTCCGGGGGGTGAGCTCGACGCCGGCGTCGGCGAGCAGCGCCGCGACGTGCTCGCCGAGGGCCATCGACGAGGTCAGCCCTGTCGAGCGGATCCCGCCGAGGCAGAGGTAGCGCTGGGCCGCGTCGACCTCGACGACGTAGTCGCGGTGCTCGGTGGCCGCCCGCAGCCCGGCGTAGGTCGCGGTGAGCTCCTCGTCGGCGAGGGCGGGCACGAGTCCCTCGCTGCGCGCGAGCAGCCCCGCCAGGCCCTCCTCGGTCGTGCCGGTGGCCCGCCGGTCGGCGAGGTCCTCGGCGGTGGGGCCGACCATGACGTTGCCGTAGACCGTCGGGCTCACGAGCACGCCCTTGCCCTTCGCGGTCGGCACCGGCAGGACGACCCGGTCGACGAGGCGGCGGGCGAGCTTGTCGAAGACGAGCAGCTGCCCCCGCCTCGGGGTGACGGTGAAGCGCTCGTGGCCGAAGGCCCTGTCGAGGTGGTCGGCACCGAGCCCCGCGGCGCCGACGACCCAGCGGGCGTCGACCGGCCCCGCCGAGGTCACGAGGCGGGTGTGGGTCGCGCCGACCTCGACGCCGTCGACGTGGTGGCCCAGGCGCACCGCCGTCCCTCGGGCCTGGGCGTCGAGGGCGAGCGCGAGGGTCGTCGTCCACGGGCAGACGATGCCCTCGTCGGGCACGACGAGCCCGCCCCTCGCGCCGGGGCCGAGGGCGGGCTCGAGCGCGTAGACGCGCTCGGCGTCGACGATCTCGCAGCGCTCGTAGCCGTTCTCCCGGGCCTTGCGCTCGAGACCCGGCAGGGCGTCGCGCTGCTCGTCGTCCCAGGCCACGAGCAGGGCGCCGGTGCGCTCGAGGGGGATGCCGGTGGCCTCGGCATAGTCGCCGAGGAGCTGCCAGCCGCGCGCGACGAGGCGCGCCTCGAGCGTGCCGGGGCTGGCGTCGAACCCGGTGTGCCAGATCGCGGTGTTCGCCTTGCTCGTGACGTCACCCACGTCGTCGCGGGCCTCGAGCAGCGCGACGGAGAGGTCGAAGCCGGCGAGCTCGCGGGCGACCGCGCAGCCGACGACGCCGGCCCCGACGACCGCGACGTCGTAGGTGGGCACGCCGCCCGCGGCCGGGGAGGTGGCCGCGACAGCACCCGGCGCCGCGCCCTCGGCCATCACGCCCCGCCCTGGGCGAGCGTCATCTCCACGCCCTGCCGCCAACGGCCGAGCAGCTCGGCGGCCTGCTCGGCGGAGCGCTGGGGCTCGTAGGTCTCAGATGGTGTCCAGTCGTCGATGGCCTCGGCGAGGGCGAGCCCGTCGTCGAGGGCGAGCCTCCCGAGCGCGGCGACCCCGAGCGCGGTGGCGTGCGGCGAGGGGTAGACGTCGACGGGGGCCTGCAGGAGGTCGGCCTGGGCCTGCATGAGAACGCGCGACTGGGTGAGCCCACCGTCGACGCGCAGCCGCTCGATCGGCCGGCCGAGGTCGTCGGCGATGGTGTGGGCGAGGTCGGCGATCTGCGCGGCGATGCCCTCGAGGACCGCGCGCACGAGCTGGGGCGCCTCGGTCGACAGCGTGAGGCCGAGCAGCGCCCCGGTCGCGTCGGGCCGCCACCAGGGCGCGGCGAGCCCGGCGAGGCCGGGCACGAAGAGCGCGCCACCGCCGTCGTCGGCGGCGAGGCGGTCGAGGTCGGCGGGGCCGCTGATGACCCCGAGGTCGGTGAGCCAGCGCACCGCCGAGGCGGCGGTGTAGACCTGGCCGTCGAGGTAGAAGCGCGTCTCGCCGCGGGCGCGCCAGCCGACGGAGGTCGTCAGCCCCACCTCGGAGCGCACCGCGTCGGTCCCGGTGTTGCCGAGCAGGAACGCCCCCGTGCCGTAGGTGCACTTCGCCGATCCGGCCTCGAGGCAGCCCTCGGCGATGAGCGCGGCGGGCTGGTCGACGATGAGCCCACCGACGGGGGCCGCCGCACCGAAGGCCTCGGTCTCGCCGACGATCTCGTCGCAGGCGACGATGCGCGGCAGCGCCTCGTCGTCGAGCCCGAAGACGCCGAGGAGGTGCTCGTCCCAGGTCCCCTCGTCGAGGTCGAGGACGAGCGAGCGGCTCGCGGTGGCGACGTCGGTGACGAACGCGCCGGTGAGCTTGTGGACGAGCCAGGTGTCGGTGGTCGTGACGACGCCCTCGCCGCTGAGGTGCCGGCGGACCCACGCGAGCTTCGGCGCGGAGAAGTAGGGGTCGAGGACGAGGCCGCTGCGGCGGGCGACCTCCGCGCCGTGCTCCTCGCGCAGCGGCGCGCAGATCTCCTCGGCCCGGCTGTCCTGCCACACGATCGCCTGGGAGTGCGGTGCGCCGGTGTCGGGGTCCCACGCGAGCACGGTCTCGCCCTGGTTGGCGAGGGCGACGACGTCGATGCCGCCGCCCGCATCGGCCACGGCCCGGCGTCCGGCCTCGAGCACCGAGGCGAGCAGCGCCTCGGGGTCCTGCTCGACGGCACCGCCACCGAGGTAGGCCGGTCGGACCTCCTCCTCGGCGATCGCCACGACGCCCTCCTCGGGGTCGACGACGAGGGCCTTCGTGCCCGAGGTCCCCTGATCGATGGCCAGCACCCGCATGAGCCGCCTCCTCACTCGACACGCGCCGTTCGGCGACCGGCCCCCCAGGCGGCCCGCACGGAGCCCGGAGACCCCAGCCGCGCCGATCCACGACGCAACGTCGCACGGCCCCGTGACGCGGTCAAGCGCGCCGGTGGAACAGGCCGCTGGCCCACCGGCCGGGCGTCGCTGCGGCCGGTGCGGCCGCGGCCGCCTCAGGCTCCCTCGGCCGGGACGGCGCGGGCGATGCGCTTGGCGAAGGTGTAGATCCGCCGGAGCTGCTCGATCGTCTCGGTGCCGCGGGTGTAGGCCGCGACCCGCTTCGGGGCGTCGGCGCCGAGTCGAGTGGCCTGGTGGGCGGCGACCTCGTCGAGCAGCTCGTTGACCTCCGGCTTGGCGTCGAGGACCCGCGCCGCCGCGTCGGGGTCGTCGTCGGCGAAGGCCCGCTGCGCGAGCGCGAAGAGCTCGGTCATCGTCCGGTGGAAGTCGCTGACGACGCGCAGGCTCTCCTCGCTCAGCGGCACGCCGTCGTCGAGGCGGCGGATGCCGATGCGGACGAGCTCGTGCTGGACGACATCGCCGACGAGCTCGTAGTTGCTCGCCACGCGCATGAGCCGGGTGAGGCGCTCCCCCTGCTCCTCGGAGAGGGCCTCGTCGTCGATCGCGCGCAGGTACTGCAGGATCGTCTCGAAGAGGCGGTCGATCTCGTCGTCGGCGTCGGCGAGCGCGGCGAGCTCTCGGCGCGAGCCGGTGAGCACCGTCGGCACGCTGCGCTCGACGAGGTCGACGGCGTGCTCGCCGAGGCGGGCGACCTCCCGGTGGGCGAGGTCGAGCGCGACGGAGGGCGCGTTGAGCACCCCCTCGTCGAGGTAGCGCGGCTCAGCGCGCTGCTCGGAGGCCCGCACCGGCACGAGCCGCTCGACGAGCGCGGCGAGCTGGGAGGTGAAGCCGATGAAGCCGATGACCATCCCGGCCTTCGCGAGGGTGTAGGCGTTGGCGATCTGCCGCGGGGTCTCCGCGGCGAGGCGCGACTGGCCCTCGAGCCCCTCGGCTGAGGGCGAGAGGAGCGTGGCGAGGTCGGCGAGCGGGCTCACGAGCAGGAGCATGACCCCGACGCCGACGACGTTGAAGACCACGTGGACGAGGCCGGCGCGCAACGCGACCGGCGGGCGGCCGATCGTCGCGATCATCGTCGTCACGGCGGTGCCGAGCGAGGCGCCCAGGGCGATGGCGATGCCGGTCTCGAGGGGCACGAGGCCCTGGCTCGCCATGACGATGACGATGCCGATCGTCGCCGAGGAGGACTGGATGAGCGCGGTGAAGGCCGCGCCGATGAGCAGCCCCGGCAGCGGACCGCGGTCGGCGGCCATGAGCTCGAGGAACGGCTCGTAGTCGCGCAGCGGCGCCATGGCCTCCTGCATGAAGCCCATGCCGAGGAAGAGGACCCCCAGCCCGGTGATGGCGCGGCCGAGCTCGCGGACGCGTCCCCCGCGGCTGATGAACTGCGCGGCCACCCCGACGGCGACCATGCCGAGGGCGTAGCGCACGACGTCGAAGGCGATGATCTGCGCGGTGATCGTCGTGCCGACGTTCGCGCCGATGATGACCCCGACCGACTGGGTCAGCGTGAGCAGGCCCGAGGACAGGAAGCCGATGACGAGGACCATCGTCACCGTCGAGGACTGGATCGTCGCGGTGATGAGCATCCCGGTGCCGAGCCCGGCGAAGCGGTTCGACGACAGCCGGGAGAGCACGTCGCTCAGGCGCGTGCCGGCGAGCCCCTTGAGCCCGGCGGTCACCCCGTCCATGCCGTGGAGGAACAGCGCGAGGCCCCCGGCGAAGGCCATCGCCATGAGCCACACCGAGACCTCGTCGGTGGCGAGGATCTCGCTCATCGAGCCCCTTCCGCTCCCGTGCGGCGGCACGCCGCGCACCGCGCCGACCGTGGGCCGTGGCCGGCGGCCCTCGTGGCGGGAACGCTAGGGCATCCGGCAGGCGATCGCGCAGCGGTGCACCACGGGGCGACCTGAGGCGCCGCGGACCTCAGCGCAGGGCCACCGGGACGGTGAGCAGGGCGCGGTCGACGACGGCGCGGTTGCGGCCGGCGGCCTTCGCCTCGTACATCGCGGCATCGGCGCGGCGCAGGACCTCCGCGGCGGTGCGGTCGGTGCCCGAGACCGCCGCGGTGCCGAGGCTCGCGGTGACCGGCACGGCCGCGTCGACGAACGCGCGCTCGAGCACCCCGACGAGGCGGTTGGCGAGGAGGTCGGCGTCGTCGGGCGAGGAGATCGCCCCCGTGAGCACGACGAACTCGTCGCCGCCGAGGCGGGCGACCGTGTCGGCGGCGCGGACGGTCCTCGTGAGGCGGTCGGCGACCTCGACGAGCAGCGCGTCACCGAAGGCGTGCCCGTAGGTGTCGTTGACCGCCTTGAAGCCGTCGAGGTCGAGGAGGTGGACGGCGAAGACGTCGCCGGTGCGCTCGCTCGCGCGCAGCATCTGCTCGAGGCGGTCGTCGAGCAGCGCGCGGTTGGCGAGCCCGGTCAAGGGGTCGTGCAGGGCCTGGAACGCGAGTTGCTCCTCGTGGGCCTTGCGCTCGGTGATGTCGCGGACGCTGACCACGGTGACCTCTCCCCCCGACACCGCAGCGGTGGCCACCGACAGCTCGACGGGGATCCGCCGGCCGTCGCAGTGCAGCGCCGTGCCCTCAAGGGTGCCGTCGCCGTGGATGCCCGCGGGATCGCCACCGCCGGCCGGCATCGTCGCCGGGAGGCGCTGCCTGCCCTCCCCGCCGTCGGCGACCTCGGCGAGCAGCCTCACGCTGTCGAGGCCGACGAGCTCGTCCTGCGCGTAGCCGAAGAGCTCGGCGGCGACGGCGTTGGCGCTCGTGATCCGCCCGCCCTCGCCGATGGTGAGCAGACCGTCGGGGGCGGCAGCGAAGATCGCCCGCAGCTCCTGCTCGCGCCGTGCGAGGCGCTCGCGCGCGGCGACGAGCTCATCGACGGGCTCGAGGGAGCCGACGATGTCGTCGAAGTCCGCCTCGCCGTCGGCCACGCGACGCCTGACCGCGCGCAACTGCACCCATCCGGCCTCGCCGTCGGCGCCCATGCGCACGAGCAGCGACGCCTCGGCCTGCCGTCCGGCGACGAGCGCGGCCCAGGCACGCTCGGCCTCGCTGCGGTCGCGCCCGTCGACCGCCCCGAGCCAGCCGTCGCCGACGAGCTCGCCGAAGGACCGCCCGGCGAGCGCGACGGCGTGCCCGCTCGCGTAGGTCCAGCGCCCGGCGGTGTCGGCGTGGAACACCCCGACCGGGGAGGTCGCGGCGAGCAGCTGCAGCTGCTCGACGACGTCGGTCTTGACCGCGAGGAAGTGGGTGATCCGCCCGTCGTCGCCGTAGAGGGGCGTGATCGACTGCCGGTCGGTGTAGCGCTCACCGGACTTGCGCCGGTTGACGACCTCGCCGTGCCAGGTCCGCCCGGCGAGGATCGTCGCCCACATCTCCGCGTAGAAGGCCGCGTCGTGGGCGCCGGAGGCCAGCAGGCGGGGATTGCCACCGATCGCCTCCTCGGCGGTGTAGCCGGTCACCCGCGTGAAGGCGGCGTTGACGTAGACGATCTGCCCCGACCGGTCGGTGACGACCACCGGGGAGGTGAACGCATCGAGGATCTGCGGGGCGTACCTCGTCCAGGAGAGCTGCGTACCCATCATCGTCCTCGTCCCCGCCCTTCGCTCCGACGACGGCTTCCCCACGCCGTCCGGGCCGTCAGGCACGCCTTCACCCTGCCATCCGCCCCTGTCCGTGTCGATCGACCGTACCGGATCGGAGTTAACCGCCGAGACCAGACGCCCTCGCCGGCGCCCCCTCGCCGGGAGGTCGCCGGCAGCGGGTCACCGGCTGGGGACGGAGCCGCGGAGGACCCAGACGCTAGGCGAGCAGACTCCCGACGCGCTCGGCGATGGCCCGCCCCAGCGCGACGTTGTTCTCGGGGGTGAAGTGCACCCCGTCGACGCCGTCGGTCGCGGTGACCTCGCCGGCATCGAGGAAGGCCGCGCCGAAGGTCCCCGCGACGCCGGCGTAGAGCGCGGGCAGGGCCTCGGTCTTGGCCCTGCCGCCGCGGAAGACCTCGCGGTGCCACGGGTCGGTGAGCTCGCCGAGCGGCGGGGGCGCGACGACGAGGGCGGCGGGCGCGGGGTAGGCGGTGCCGACGCCGCCGGCGGAGCCGGCCACGGCGAGGAGCAGGTCGGCGAGGCCCACGGCGATGTCGAACGGCTCCCGGGCGAAGTACTGCTTCGTGTCGTTCGTGCCGAGCATGATGACGACGAGGTCGAGCGGCAGGTGCGTCGCGAGGGCCGCCGGGAGGTACCCCGCCCCGTTGAGCCGGCCGTCGAGGGGGTCGTCGGCGTTGGTCGTGCGGCCGCTGAGGCCCTCCTCGACGACCTCGTAGCCGTCGCCGAGGGCCTCGAGCATCACCCCTGTCCACCGCTGGGCGAAGGGGTAGCGGGTGGTGGGCACGAAGTCCTCGCTGGGCACCCACCCCCACGTCAGGGAATCACCGAACGCGAGGATGCGCTTGTCGTCGGCCATGCCGGGACCTCCTTGGGCTGAGGGCGCGCCGAGGGCGGCAGCCGACCCGGCGTCGGCCGACGCTACGGCGAGCGTCGAGGCGGCGTCAACGGGCGGACGGCCAGCACGACACCCGCTACATGCAGTCCGACTCGCTCCAGCCGGGCACCTCCTCGTACTCCTCCCCGCCGTCGGGGAGGTAGCGCACGCAGACACACGCGCCGCCGACGGGGATGATCTCGTCACAGACCATCCCGGCGTCGGGCGAGGGCGCCGGCGCGGGCTCGGGCACGTCGCCGCAGTGGCACTCGTGCTGGCCCGGGCCGTAGGCGTCGCGGATGAAGTCGCCGTCGGGGCAGCCCACCTCCGCGCAGAAGGCCTCGGCCTCGGAGATCGGATCCGGCTCGGGCTCGGGAGACGGCTCGGGCTCGGGCTCGCCGTCACCGAGGGTGAGCGTCCACGTCTCGCTGTCGCCCGGGCTGCCGAGGCGCCCCGTGGCGTCGATCTCGCGCTCGCCGTCGACGAGGACCTCGAGGGAGAACTCGTGTGGCCCGGCGTCCTCACAGCTACCGAAGTACGTGACCTCGATGACGTACTCGCCCTCGGGTGCGCCGCCGGTGGGCCAGTAGACGTTCTCGACGCGCGCTCGTCCGGGGTCGCTGCAGGGGACGACGTCGTGGTCGAGCTCCCCGCCGCTCGGCGCGGTGCGGCTCGCGAAGCTCACCCGGGAGCCGTCGGGGTCGGTCACCGCGAGGTCGAGGTCGGCGTCGGAGGTCCAGCGCAGGGTCGCCTGGAGATCGCCGGTGCCGAGCTCGGGCTCGTCGACGACAAGGCGGTCGCAGACGGGGTCGTCGGGGAAGAGCTCGCAGAGATCGGCGTCGGGGACGCTCGTGTCGTCCTCGCCCGACGTGCCGACGGGGCGGTTGAAGGGCTCGCCGCCGTCGAGGTCGACGGTGACGAAGACGTCGACGCGTGTCTCGACGGTGATGACGACGAGCTGGTCGTAGCGCCAGCCCACCCACGGCTCGCCGTCGAAGCCGACGGTGACGTCGGCGGGGATCGAGGCGGGCGGCAGCAGCGGGTTGCCGCAGGCGCACTTCACCCGCGGCACCCCGCGGTCGTCGACGAGCACCGCCGTGCCAGCCTGCAGGACCGCCTGCACGCGCGTGGCCTCACCGCCGGCGAAGCCGTGGTTGGTGACGCGGGTGTCACGCGTGAGCACGACGGGGGTGAGGGTGTCGACGAAGGCGCGGATCTGCGACGGGGCGATCTCGAAGACCCCCGCCCAGGCCGCGGCCTTGTCGGGGTTCGCCTCGAGGAAGCGCACGAGCTGGTCGGGATCGCAGCTGCCGGCCTCACGCGTGCCCCCGTAGAGACCCGGCAGCGAGCCGGCGACCGCCTGGGCCGTCGGCGGTGCGCCGGTGTGCTCGATGGGGTCCCCACCCCGCGGCGGCAGGGTGTCCTGCGTGGCCACGGGCATGAAGATCTCGTCGGGCAGGGGCTTCTCGTCGACGGCGACGCTCTCGGTGAAGGCATCGGGCACGACGGCGGCGACCGGCTCGAGACGCACCTCGAGGTCGGGGCCGCCGCGCAGCAGGAGGACGCCGACGGCGACGAGCGCGACGACGGCGAGGCCACCCACGCCGACGAGCGCGACGACGAGGCCGCGGCGCCCACCGGTGCCGCGAGGCCCGCCGGAGCCGCCTGGCGGCTGACCGCCCGGCGGCGGGGGCCCAGCCGGTGGGGGCGGCGCACCGGGCGGCGGCTGGCCCGGTGGTGGTGGCGCGCCGGGCGGTGGACCTCCTGGCGGGGGTGGCGCCCCCGGCGGCGGCTGACCCGGTGGTGGCGGCGGCGCGCCGGGCGGTGGATGGTCGCTCACGACGCACCCCCTCGAGGGTTTCGGGAGGTCCCACCGACCTCCTCACGTCAGCGTAGGCCCGGGCTCCCAGCGCGAGACCGGTCGTTGGTCCCGGCCAGGGAGGGCGAACAGCACCACCGAGCGTCACAGCTTGGTGACCGCTCCGGCCGTCCGGGCGTGGCCCGCCCCGCGGCACGACGCGCAGGTCGGCTCAGCGGCTTCGCCGCGCTGCGGTGGCCCGCGCGACCGCATCGAGGTTCGGCACGCTCTCGGGGTGGCGCTCGCGGACGAGGCGATCGGCCTCCTCGAGGGTCGCGCCCCGGCCGACGAGGTGAGCCACGACGACCGCCGGTGAGCGCCCCATCCCCGCGGTGCAGTGGACGTACACGCGGTGGCCGTGCGCGAGCAGGCCCTCGAGGCGGGCGGTCGCCTCGGGCAGGCGGGTGGCGAGGTCGTCGGCGTCGAAGTCGACGATCGGCACGCGCGCGAGGGCGAGGCCGGCCTGCCGCAGCGTCCGCCCGAGCGCGGCGGGGTCGAGGTCGCGGCGCGCGAGGTCGGCGTCGGTCTGGACGTTGAGCACGGCGGTGACCCCGGCCTCGGCCAGGCGCGCGGCGTCATCGCGGCTCTGGGGGTAGGGGCCGAGGGCGATCCCGTCGGTGATCCAGTCGAGGTCGAGTCCGGTCACGACGTTGGCGTCCCCGGTGGCCACGAGGCCGTTGGCGACCTCCCAGGGAGGCGGCACGGCGACGTGGCGGTTGGGCTCGCGCTCCCAGCGCGCCCGGCCGTCGAGGACGACGTAGCGGTAGGCCACCTCGCCGTAGGGCTCGCCGATCGCCACGAGGCCCTCCCAGCGGTCGCGACCGTCGCCGCCGACGGACTCGAGGGGCCGCGGGTCCCGCCAGTCCCCGAGCGCGGCCCCGTCGCCGACGACGGCGAGGCGCTGTCCCGCGGGAACCCGGTGGGCGACGGCGAAGCGCACGAGGGTGGCCCGCCACGCCTGCTCGAGCAAGCGCCGGCCGTCCGACTGACGCGGCAGCGCCAACGGCCGGGCCCGGCGCGCGAAGCCCTCGTCGTCGAGGCACGCGCCGGCGTCCGGGTCGAGCAGGGCGAGGCGGTACTCCAGGCCGGCTGGCAGCGCCGCCTCGGCCTCCCAGATCCCGGGCCCGCGCTCGCGCAGCCGCAGACCACGGTTGGGCTCCCCTCCGCCCAGCGCGTCGGTCTCGCCGAGGACGACCGGCACGCCGGCGGGCTCGGCGAGACGCAGGCGCACGCGGGTCGGCTCGGGCTCGGCGGCAGCGCGATCGCTCACCCTGCCAGCCTCGCAGTCCGGGCGGCGCCACGCGGCGGCGCTATGCTGCCGACCGCACGCCAGGGGGATCAGCGATGACCGACACCCGCGGCCGGGTCCGCGTCGAGACCGGCGTCAAGCGCGTGCGCGCCTACCTCGGCGGGCGCCTGGCGGCCGACACGACCCGCCCACTGCTCGTCTGGGAGTCACCGCACTACCCCACGTACTACCTGCCGCGCGCCGACGTCGCCGCAGACCTCGAGCCCACCGGCGCCACCGAGCGCTCGCCCTCGCGGGGCAGCGCGGAGGTCTGCGACGTCCGCCTCGGCGGGGCGTCGGCGCCCGGCGCGGCCCTGCGCTACCCCGACCCGGCCCTCGAGGCGCTGCGCGGACACGTGCGCCTCGACTGGGCGGCGATGGACGCCTGGTTCGAGGAGGACGAGGAGGTCTTCGTCCACCCGCGCGACCCCTACGTGCGCGTCGACGCGCTGCGCTCGACCCGCCACGTCGTCGTCGCGCTCGACGGCGAGGTCCTCGCCGACTCCCGCGCCCCGGTCATCCTCTACGAGACGGGCCTGCCGCCGCGGCACTACCTGCCGGCCACCGACGTGCGCCTCGACCTGCTCAGTCCCTCCGAGACGGTGACCCACTGCCCCTACAAGGGCTCGACGCGCTACTTCGACCTCCACCTCGGCGGCCGCGTCGAACGGGACCTCGCGTGGAGCTATCCCACCCCGCTGCCGGAGTCGCGGCTCATCGCCGGGCTCGTGTGCCTGCCCGCCGAGCGCGTCGACCTCACCGTCGACGGGACGGTCGAGCCAGCCGGCTGAGCCACGCGCCGCCGGATTAAGCCCAGCGGGCGTCGGCGTACGGTCGAGCTCGACAACGCCGAGACCGCGCCCTGCACGCGCTGCCTCCGCGGCAGCCGGCCCGCTCGAGAGGAGGCCCACCTTGACGACGCCGGCAGCAGGGACCCACATCAAGCCGTGGTTCTACTCCGTCAAGGAAGGCGTCCTGCGCATCATGTCGATCCAGGACGACCCGGGTGCGAGGCTGGCCGCGGCCCCCGCCCTCACGGGTTGCTGGTTCGCGCGGAGGGAGCTCGTCGACCCCAACGACGACCAGATGTACCGAGTGATGCTCGACTGGATCACGGAAGCCGACCCTGAGGGCATCGCCAGCGCCGAGCGGCTGTTGCCTCGGGCCTGCACCGCCGAGCATGACGAGGCGCAGCCATGCGCCCCGGCGCCCATCTGGGGCACCCCGCTCGCGGCGTCTCGCCGACCGCCACGCGAGAAGGATTGGTCCTCCGCGTACGCACAGGTCGCAGCGTCGGTGGTCGGTGCGAAGGATCACGACGCCAAGCCCTTCCTCGACGTGGTCGTGGCCGACGTCGACGCGCGACGCGCCGTCGTGACCTGCGCCAGTTGCTGGACGTTGTTGCTCAACGGCAACCCCCACGTGCCCGGCCGCCCCATCGCCGATGTCGACGCGCGAGCGCTCCGGGCGGCCGGGCTGACCGAGCGCGAGCGCTCCGCGCGACGCTCCCGGGCCCGGTGGAAAGCCCGCGAGGCCGCGCTCGACGAGTTCGACGCCCGGATCGTCGCCGCAGGCCAGCGGCCCGGCCTCATGAACCTCGAGGACCTCCCGGTCGACCTGCGCGAGGACCTCCTGGCCTCGTGGTCATTGCTGCGCGAAGGTCTCTGCTACTGCCTCGAAGTCGGCAACGAGGCGTGGTCGCTCGTGCCCTGGTGGCAGGTGACGGTGGCGACGCTGCCAGCGGAGCGCATCGTCATGCGCGCACGCGTGGAGGACGCCGTCGACTTCCACCGCGTCTTGACGCGCGCCATGACGCTGCCCCTGCAGGGCTAGGCCTCCCGCCGCTCGCAGGTCCGGGCGCCGTGGCAGCGGCGAGGCCAGCCAACGGCGCCGCCAGGGTCGGCCTCACCCGCCGGCAAGCGGCCGTTCGCCGAGGCGCACGAGCTCGAGGCCGCGGTCGCGCAGCTCGGGCACGGCGCGGGCCACACCCTCAGCGGTGCCGCTGCCCGGATGGTTCATGTGCAGCAGCGCGATCGACCCGGCAGTGGCGGTGCGGAGCTGGGCGGCGACCTGCTCGGCGGGAAGGCTCGCGCCGGCGTCACCGAGCACGTCGTAGTTCACGCACTCGAGGCCGAGGTCGCGCACGATCCGCACCGCCACGTCGTCGTAGTGGGCCGTGCCCGAGCGGAAGTGGCGCGGCGCGAGGCCGGTCGACTCGGCGATCTGCCGCTGCGCGCCGGCGACCTCGGCGATGGCCTCCTCGGGGCTCGCGGTGCCCGCGATCCCGTAGGCGCTGCGACCCTCCACCGACAGCGGCCGGTGGTCGGTGCCGTGGTTGGCGATCTCGAAGAGGGGCTCGGCGACGAGCTCATCGAAGACGCCGGGGTTCGCGTCGATCCACCGCCCGTTGACGAAGAGGGTCGCCGGCACGGCCTCGGCGACGAGGAACTCGATGAGGTCGGTGTCGACCCCGTTGCCACCCGAGCCACCGCAGGCGTCGAAGGTGAGCGCCACGACGGGCTCGTCGGTGTCCAGGCGCCGCCGCACGCCGGTGACGCGCTCGCCCCACTCCGCGGCCTGGCGCGGGTAGTCGGCAGGGTCGACCTCCTCGAGCTCGACCGGCTCCGCGGGCCCCGCCTCGTCGCCGTCGGCGGGCGCCTCGAGGTTCGGCTCGTCGTCGCCGGTCGCGGGGCGCTCGCTCCGGGGTCCACTGCCCGTGCCGCGGGCTCGCTCGGCATGGTCGCGACGGTCCGCCGTCGCCTCGGCGCCCCCGCCGGTCTCGTCGAGGCGGTCACCGCCCCGCACGCAGCCCGCCGCAGCGAGGACGAGTCCCGCGGCCCCTGCGCGCAGGAGGTCGCGTCGCCGCAGCCGTCTGCCCTCAGCCATCTCGTCGTGTCCGTCCACGTCGGCACTGCGGCATCCGGCGATGCCCCCGCTTCGAGGGGCACGCTAGCCGACCAGGTCGAGCCTCGCCCCTGCACACGCGGAGCTCACCGCGGACCTGCCTCCACCCGTGCGACGTCCACACGGAGGCCCTGCGCAGGGGCGAGCCCAGACCACGGTCACCGCGTTGCGCGGTGCACCACGACCGCGTAGTCGCCGCCTTCCTCGAACGGGTCGAGGTCCCACGTCGCATACCGCTCCGCCCGCTGCAAGCCGACCGCTGCGGCCTCCGCGTCGTAGGTGGCGAGGTCGTAGCCCTGGTCAAGCTGGAACCCGGCGACGAGGAACCCGCCGGGGGCGAGGTGGCGAGCGCAGCCGGCCACGAGCGCGGCAGTGGTTCCCGGCGCGGTGTACAGCGGCACGTTGCCGGCCATCACCACCACGTCGAAGGCGCGCTCGAGCTCGAGGTCGGCGAGGTCGGCAACGATCCACTCGAGGGCGGGGCGGAGTCGTCGCGCCGCGGCCAGCATCGACCCGCTCGCGTCCACTCCCACGACCTCGTAGCCACGGTTGGCGAGCTCGATCGCGACCCGCCCGGTGCCGCAGCCCGCGTCCAGCACTGAACGCGGCGCGTAGCGCTCCACGAACCGCACCTCGCCGTGCGGGTCGGCTTCGCCCTCGAGCCATGCCTCGAGTCGCCGCTGGTAGTCCTCCCCGTCCGCCTCGAACATGGCACCAACGTAGCCGCCCCGTGGTGACAGGCGCCCTCTGATTCGTTCCGCTACTCCGCCACTCGTCGCGCTCGCTCAGACGCAGAACAGCACGTCTCCGCGTGGAGGAGTTCGTCGTCGGCCAGCGCGACGAGTCCTTCCAGCCAAGTACGGCAGTGTCAGCTCTGCACACACCGCGCGGGGGCACGACTCGGTAGGCTGATGGCACCGGGCAGTGGACGGGACTGGACACTCGCTGACACGCCCGCGCGCATCGGCCATCGGCCCGGAACTCCCCGCGGAGCCTCCCGCGGAAGTCCCGCCCCCGTAGCTCAGGGGATAGAGCAACGGTTTCCTAAACCGTGTGCCGCAGGTTCGAATCCTGCCGGGGGCGCGAGAGCGCCGACACGCCGGGTGCGCGGCCGCTGCGGCCCGCGCCGTGGCCGCGCACCGCGGTGTCGGCCTCGACCCACCGAACCGACTGCAACTTTCCTGTTGCTGGAACCTTGGCCCTCCCGTACGCTCACGCCACAGCGTGCCAGCGAGAGCCGAGGACCATGCCCGCGAGCATCAGCGACGTCGCCTCCGAAGCCGGCGTCTCCGTTGCCACGGTGAGTCGAGCGCTGCGAGGGCTGCCCAACGTCGCTCCCTCGACGCGCGACCGCGTGCTGCTCGCCGCGCGGGACCTCGACTACATCGCCGACCCCAACGCCAGCCGCCTCGCCGAGGGCCGCACGAAGACCATCGGCATGGTCGTGCCGCTGTTCACCCAGTGGTTCTTCACCCAGTGCGTGGCCGGCGCCGAGGCCGTGCTCACCGCTGCGGGCTACGACGTGCTCCTCTACAACGTCAGCGGCGCCGACGGCCGCGTCCGGTTCCTCGAGTCGATGCCCTTCCGCAAGCGCGTCGACGGGATCATCGTCATCGACCTCCCACTCGCCGTCGAGGAGATCGCGCGGCTCAACGAGGCCGCGGTCCCCGTCGTGACCGTCGGGCTGCGGATCGAGGGCTTCCCGTCGGTGACGATCGATAACGTCACTGCGGCGGGACAGGCCACCGAGCACCTCATCGGGCTCGGGCACGAGCGCATCGCGCTGCTGTCGAACCTGCCGGACGACCCGCTGAAGTTCCGCGCACCCGTCGACCGGCGCGAGGGCTACCAGCGGGCCCTGCGCAGCCACGGTCTGCACGTCGACCCGCTGCTCGACGTCCCGGGCAACTTCTCCCTCGAGGGCGGCGCCGAGGCGATGGCCCACGCGCTGCTCGCCGAGGATCCACCGACCGCGGTGTTCGCCGAGTCCGACGAGATGGCGATCGGCGCGATCAAGACCGCGCGCGACGCAGGCCTCGCCGTGCCCGAGGACCTCTCGATCATCGGCTTCGACGACCACGAGATGGCCCGCTACGTGGGGCTCACCACGATGTCGCAACCGGTCGTCGCCGAGGGGGAGGTCGCCGGCACGCTGTTGCTCGAGCAGCTCACCGACCCTCCCCAGGGGAAGGTCCCCCACGTCGAGCTGCCGACCGAGCTCGTCGTGCGGTCGACGACGGCACCGCGGCGCGCCGTCCTCAAGCCGGTGGGCAGCGCATGAGCCTCGCCCGATTCATCCCCCGACCCCCTTGTCAACCGCAAGGCGCAACTCGCATCATCTTCATCAATGCGGCAGTAACGCACTGAGGACCAACTCCGACACGAGGGAGCATCCCATGGCGAAAGTCCAGTTCGACGGCATCTGGAAGCGCTTCCCGGACGGCACCGAGGCCGTGAAGGACCTCAATCTCGAGATCGAGGACGGGGAGTTCGTCATCCTCGTCGGCCCGTCGGGCTGCGGGAAGTCCACCGCGCTGCGGATGGTCGCCGGCCTCGAGGACATCAGCGAGGGCAAGATGGTCATCGGCGATCAGGTGGTCAACAGCCTGACGCCGAAGGAGCGCGACATCGCGATGGTCTTCCAGAGCTACGCGCTCTACCCCCACATGACCGTGGGCGAGAACATGGGCTTCGCGCTCAAGCTCGCGAAGGTGTCGAAGGAGGACATCGACAAGCGCGTCCAGGAGGCCGCCGACATCCTCGGCCTCACCGAGTTCCTCCACCGCAAGCCCAAGGCGCTCTCCGGCGGGCAGCGCCAGCGCGTGGCGATGGGCCGCGCCATCGTGCGCAGCCCCCGCGCGTTCCTCATGGACGAGCCGCTGTCGAATCTCGACGCGAAGCTGCGCGTGCAGATGCGCGCCGAGATCGCCCAGCTCCAGTCCCGTCTCGGCGTCACGACCCTCTACGTCACCCATGACCAGGTCGAGGCGATGACGATGGGCGACCGCGTCGCGGTGCTCCGCGGCGGCGAGCTCATGCAGGCCGCCAACCCCCAGGAGCTCTACGACCACCCGAACAACCTCTTCGTCGCCGGGTTCATCGGTTCCCCGTCGATGAACATCGCCGAGGCCCACCTCGACAAGACCGCCGACGGCCAGCCCCAGGTCACCGTCGGAGACTTCACCATCCCACTGCCCGACGAGGCGCTGGAGAACTACCCCGACGTGAGGGACTACTACGGCCAGCGCATCGCCGTGGGCATGCGACCCGAGCACTTCGTGCGGGCCGATCAGGAGGAGGTCCCCGAGGGCCAGCGCTTCCGCGTCGAGGCGAGCATCGTCGAGCTGCTGGGCTCGGAGATCCTCGTGCACTTCCACACCTCGGCACGCCCGGTCATCAGCGAGGACATGAAGTCGGCGATCGACGACGAGGACGCCTTCGCCGAGCTCGAACGCTCCGCGGACAAGGGGTCGAACTTCACCGCCCGCTTCGACCCCACCAACGCCCCCAAGGCCGGCGACGCGATCGAGATCGGGTTCCAGACCAAGAGGATGCACTTCTTCGACTACGACTCGGGCCGCGCGTTGCGCTGAGCGCCATCAGGAGGCTACCTCCCGTGAGGGGCCGCCGAGGCGGCCCCTCACGGCGTTCACCGACCGGCAACATTCGGGCAATCGAGCGTTGACGCACTACGACCGCTGTGGTTGGCTGCAAGCGGTTACACAACCGGTGGCCTCGCCGTACACCGGAGTGCGGTTCCCGAGGCCACGACGAGAAAGGGAGCCACTGATGAGTCGAAAGAGACTGCTAGCGCTCATCGCCGCGTTCGCGGCGCTCGCGCTGGTCCTCGCCGCCTGCGAAGCGGATGACGACCCCGACGTCGCCGACGACGCCGACCCGGAGGAAGGCATCACCTGGGCGGTCACCGGCGCTGACGAGCCCATCCACCGGCAGGTCGTCGACCTCTGGAACGAGGAGAACCCCGACACCCCGCTCGACGTCGTGTTCCTGCCGGACACCGCCGACGAGCAGCGCCAGGAGATGTTCCAGGACCTCACCACCGGCACGGGCGAGTTCGACGTGCTCGGCCTCGACGTCATCTGGACCGGTGAGTTCGGCGCGAACGACTTCCTCGTCAACCTCGAGGACCAGCGCGACGCCGTCGAGGGCGTGAGCCTTCCCGGTGCGATCGAGTCCTCGGAGTGGCAGGGCGAGCTGTGGGCGATGCCCTACTCGTCGAACTTCGGGCTGCTGTACTACCGCTCCGACCTCATCGACGAGGCGCCGGAGACCTGGGACGAGCTCTTCGAGGTCGCCCTCGAGGTGAGCGAGGCCGAGGGCGTCGAAGGCTACGTCGGCCAGGGCGAGAGCTACGAGGGCTTCGTCGTCAACTACCTCGAGTACTTCTGGAGCGCCGGCGGCGAGGTCTTCAACGAGGACCAGTCCGAGGTCATCCTCATGGAGGGCGACGCCGCGGAGCGTGCGCTGGACTTCATGACCGAGGCGCAGGAGCAGGGCGTCTACGCCCCCGGCTTCAACACCATGGTCGAGGACGACGCCCGCACCGTCTTCCAGGGCGGCGACGCGGTCTTCATGCGCAACTGGCCCTACGCCTACCCGCTCCTC
>Ga0207421_10000573_pt1 | contig 47738 bp, 32 predicted proteins | sample SodLakKL_010_SED_4_FD_187542 | JGI IMG/M metagenome (GOLD analysis project Ga0207421, IMG submission 187542) | Alkaline sediment microbial communities from Lake Tanatar, Kulunda Steppe, Russia - 8KL_010_SED (SPAdes) (version 2) | ecosystem: Environmental > Aquatic > Non-marine Saline and...
AAACCAATTAAAATATGACAAAAACGGCATTAATAACAGGAGCATCTAGCGGTATAGGTAAAGCATGTGCACTTAAGTTTGCTGAAGAAGGATGGAATGTTATTTTAAACGGGCGACGCAAAGGTCATCTGGAAGATATTAGTAACCACATTAAGAATGAATTAAATGGCCAGGTTTACAGCCTTCCATTTAATGTAAGTGACAAAGAAGCTGTTTTTAAAGCAATAGAAGGATTGCCAAAAGAGTGGGCAAAAATAGATTTGCTTATTAATAATGCAGGTCTGGCAGCAGGTAGTGATCCTATTCACAAAGGAAGTACTGATGATTGGGAGGCAATGATTGACACAAATCTTAAAGGCTTGCTATACGTTACAAAAGCCGTTGTAAATGGTATGATTGAACAAAAAGAAGGGCATATAATAAATATAGGATCAATAGCCGCCAAAGATCCCTATCCCAAAGGAAATGTATATTGTGGCACAAAAAGTGGAGTTGAAGCTATAACAAATGGAATGCGCATGGACTTATTAGAATATAATATTAAAGTAAGTTTGATTAACCCGGGTGCCACAGAAACGGAATTTTCCCTTGTTAGATATAAAGGTGATAAAGAAAAAGCTGAAAACGTATACAAAGGATATACGCCCTTATCCGGTGAAGACGTTGCACAAGTTATTTATTTTGCTGCAATCCTTCCACCACATGTTAATATTAATGATTTATTATTAATGCCAACAGCTCAAGCATCAGCAGTGTTTTTTAATAAAAAATCAAATATGTAAAACATTTAATCTTAAAATAAATTAATGTATAATTAACATTAAATTCATTTTTTATTGAATATTTGATAAATATAATGTTATTTTGCTTCTAAATAAAATTTAGATTTTTTCGTTAAAAGTTTTATATTTGTATTTAAAAATCCGTTAATTTTTAGCCAATACTTAAATGAGTAAGATTAAAATTATTATAGTAGACGACCACCAGCTTGTAACTGACTGTATTAGCCTTTTTCTAAAAGACTCTGAGGAAGTTGAAGTGATAGGTGTTGCTCACAGTGGCCAGGAAGCTCTAAAGCTTTTAAAAGAGCAAAGACCCCATGTAATACTTTTGGATATAAGTATGCCTGAGATGACCGGCATTGAAGCAACAGAAATAATTAAAAAACAATACTCCGAAATCAAAGTACTTATATTGTCAATGCATTCCGACTATAACAATATTTCAGATGCTATAGACGCCGGAGCTGATGGCTACGTACCAAAAGATGTAGCTTCCGAAGAATTAGTGGATGCAATTACAACCGTAAATAATGACAAAAATTACTTCCACACGTCTATCAGCGATGAAATTATTAAAAACTACGCTACTAAACGTAAAAAATCCACTACATTATTACCCCAGCTTACTAAGCGTGAACTGGAAGTACTCAAATTATTTGCTGAAGGCTATAATAATAATGAAATAGCCGATAAATTGTTTTTAAGTGTCCGAACAATAGAATCACACAAAAATCATATTCTCCAAAAAACCAACATGAAAAATAGTGTTGAGCTTATAAAATTCGCAATAAAAAATAAAATTATAAACTTGTAATTTTATTCCCTTTTTATGTGATTATAAATCTTTATTAATCCCCTCGATTAAAACAAATTCCTTGAATAAAGTATAATTGCCCCGAAAAAATTCTTATTAAAGAGTATTTTTTATATAAACAAACATTTACAAAATATTATCATATAAAAAAACTCAGTCTATCATTCATAAAAAAAAACGTATAAACACTGAATTTTATAAACACATATTGTCTTATTTTTACACTATAAAAATTATATACGCATAATTAACAATTGGTAATGTCAAGAACAAAAATAATAGTAGCAGAAAGCAACAATATGCTTTTAAATGGCATTAGTGATATATTGCAGGAAAATAGAGATATAGAAGTTTTAGGTAAAGTTAGCCGCTACAATCATTTATGCCAATTGATAGATAAAAATGAACACGACCTGGTGGTTTTAGGACCTATGATATCTACAAAATACCGGCAGCTTTTGATCAACTATCTGATAAAAAAATACCCCTACTTGAAATTGGTTCAAATATGTTTTAACGATAATTATAATTTTATCCAATATAAAGTAAAAGAAGCATTAATGTAGTTTTTTAAAAATATTTGAAGAAAAAACTTATATCTGGCAATTTATTTTTCTTGTGCCCAATAATAAATCTTTTCAAAAACCTGCTTAGAATTAAAAGGTTTTGCAATTACATCAACAATACCATTATTTTCCAATTCTGATTCATCAATAATATCATAATATGCTGTAATTGCAATTATAGGAGGCGAATTATTATTATTATTATTATTGATTTTTTTTGATGCTGTTAAACCATCCATTACGGGCATATTTATATCCATAAAAATAAGATCATAACTTTTTTTATTTGCCTTTTCCACACCTTCTTGTCCATTATTAGCCAAATCAACCTTACATCCTTTATCCTCAAGCATTACAGAAAGCACTTGTTGATTGATTAATTTGTCTTCAACGTACAACACTTTTAAGTTTAACTTACTTTGCTCTTGTATTTTATTACCCATATAGAAGTTAAGTTTTGAATTTTTTGATTCAGGAAGTATAATAACAGCTGAATAATTATTAATAGCTTCCGGTTTATATATTACACATTCTCGTTTTATTATTTTACCATCATATTTAAATTTCAGGGTAACCACCTGGGGCTCAATTTTTAATTTGTTTATATCAAATTAGTTAGCGTTTCTTTAAGCTTGATAATAATTTTGTCAAAACGACTGCCGGAACATCGATCATTTTCAACCATTCAATATCTTTTCTTTTATTAAAGCTGATAGTCATTATAAAATATTAGTAATTCAAATTATTTTTTTTAAGTTTCCGCCAAACCACTTTATCATAGTTTATATAGCGTATTAAAACTTCTTTACCTAACATGAAAAAATCCACTAATCAAGATAATGTGGTTAATGTTAAAAAAATATATTTTCTAACTGATTTTTTATTTATTTTCGTTTTTAATTTTTATCTAAATTATATCTATAAAATATATATAATGTAATTTTATTATTATATAATAAATTTGTTTTAACTTAGAGTTAGAAGAAATTTTTGATATTTCATTGTTTTATTAACTATATTTTTCAGGTATAACAATTTATTTCTCATATGAGATTTATTTTATTAATTAAAAAAAATATGTTCTTAATATTATTTATAATATGCTGAACAAATATATACAATAATTTGTTGCACTAATAAGATTTTAACATAAAAATCCAATAAAACAAATATAAAATGAATGTGAATAAAAAAATAAGGGATTTACGGAAAAAATTAAACTATAAACAAAAAGATTTTGCTGACAAAATAGGAGTAAGCCGATCAGTATTATCTCAGATTGAAATTAATAAACTCAAGCCTTCGATTGAAATTATTGCAACAATTGCAAAAAAGTTTAATATTTCCGTAACTTATTTTTTTGAATTTGGGGATGCTGAGAATTACACTCTAAACAATAACAGCTCAGAAGCTCAAGAGGAACAGGCAAGCTATAATGATATACTTTGCCCTGTTTGTCAACATTTACTAGCTGTAAACGATGTGCAAAAAGACATTATTCAGAGCCTCGAAAAAACAATATCAACACAATTCCAGCTTATAGAGTGCCTTGAAAAGAAAATTGAAAATTACCAGAAAGAATCACTTAAGCAAACCAAACCCAACTAACCTGATTCCAAATTGTTTAGCTAACCGGCTTGAGCAATAATGAAAATTTTGCTGTTTTCCCCGGCAAATAACAGAACCTAATTTTGATTTTTTTCCGAATATTATATTCTGTAATATCTTTAACATCTATACGTTAAAAATATAGCAAATCTCGTTTACAAGTTATTTATTTTGCTCAAAAACTAAGCAAAAAGCTAAAATACTATTTATTATATTTGCAAATTTACAGTAAACAGTAAAGTAAGATTTTATAAATTAAATCAGTAAATAGTTGAAATAATAAAAACTCATATTTTTTTAATTTGCTTATAGTTATAGTTTTATGTAATCTGAGATATGAGTAGTTTTTAAATAAGTGAGATTTAAATTTATAATAAAATTTTTTATTTAAAATTTTGAACAACAGATAAGTCCGTGAAAACATATTACAAACTTTTATTACGTTCATATATAGGTCCTTTCTTTGCCACCTTTGTTATCGCCATATTTATAATGTTGATGCAATTTTTATGGAAATATGTAGATGATTTGGTTGGCAAGGGGTTGGAGTGGTATATTGTTTCGGAGCTTCTGTTTTATGCTTCAGCAACCTTTGTTCCTTTAGCACTTCCCCTTGCAATATTATTATCTTCTATAATGACAATGGGTGGATTGGGAGAAAACTATGAGCTAGTAGCATTAAAGTCTGCCGGCATTTCACTAAAAAAAATAATGTTACCGTTATTTGTAATTTCAATGTTCTTGTCAGTTACAGGGTTTTATTTTTCCAACAATGTTTTGCCTGCAGCAAATCTTAAAATGGGATCATTGCTGTATGATATACGTCAACAAAGACCTGCATTTAATATTATTGAGGGGGTTTATTATAAGGGAATTGACAACATTGTTATACGTGTAGATGAAAAAAAGCATGATGGACAAACTTTAGAAGGAATCAAAATTTACGATCATACAAAACAAAGAGGAAATATAAATTTAACCACTGCTGAACATGGAACAATGAAGACTACAAAAGACCAAAGAAATTTGGTGCTTACTCTATATAATGGTTATAATTATGAAGAACTAATAGAAGATAATCCTTCCTCAGAAGCAAAACCTTTTAGACGCACAGAGTTTAGTAAACAAATAATAAAATTTGATTTAAGTGCCTTTAATTTAGAACGAACCGACCAGGAGATGTTCAGAAGTAATCATCAAATGATGAATCTAACACAGCTAACACATTATATTGATTCGTTACAAGCAAAAATAGACGAGAGACAAGAAAAGTATTTAAATGATTTCAAAAATCGCTTCAGATATTACTCTAAACTTGATACCATAGATTTAAGCAATATAAGTTTCAAAAATCAGGATGAAACTTTTAATTCTCTACTTTCGGAAACCTCTGAAGCTAAAAGCATGATAATCAGCAATGCTTCAAATGTTGCAAGGACTAATAATGAATTTATAAGAAACAACCATAAAGAGTTCCGTCAAAGAAAACGCTCATTGGCAAGATATGAAATCGAATTTCAAAGAAAATTTACCTTATCAGTAGCATGTATAGTTTTGTTTCTTATTGGGGCGCCAATGGGTGCATTAATTAGAAAAGGCGGATTTGGTCTGCCATTGGTAATAGCAGTACTGTTTTTTGTTGCATTTCACGTAATATCTGTAATGGGTGAAAAATTTGCCCGGGAACTTGTGCTTCCTGCATGGCAAGGAATGTGGCTAGCGCCTTTAATCCTGCTACCAACAGGCATCATCCTTTCCTTGAAAGCCACCACAGATTCAGAAATTCTGAATTTGGAAAAATACTCAAAATTGTTTGGAAAATTTAGCAGATTTGTAAAAAGTAAATTGTCAAATAACAATAATAATAACCTAGAGGAGTAAATAGAAAAAGAACAACATTAAGCTGCAACCTTGCTAAATAAAGGTTTAAAGACTATCGTAATATTATAAAAAATAAAAATCAAATAATGCTATATACTTAATTTTATTTTTATAAATCTATAAATGAACATCCTTCAACTCACAAATAAACTACCATACCCACCAAAAGATGGCGGCTCAATAGCAACATTGAACATGGCGTTGGGTTTTGCTGATTTGGGTCACAATATTACAGTGCTTGCCATGAATACTTCAAAACACTATTTTAATGTTGGTAATATACCTGCACACATAAAAGAAAAAATTAAAATAGATGATGTTAAGGTTGACACTGAAATAAATTACGGTGCAGCTATCAAAAATTTACTTTTTTCCAAAATGCCATATAACGCTGAGCGTTTCATATCAAAAGATTATAATAAAAAACTTGTTGAGGTACTTAAATCCGATAATTTTGATATAATACAGTTGGAAGGTCTTTATTTAACCCCATATATTGAGGAGATAAAAAGACACAGTACGGCTCCTGTTGCATTGCGAGCTCATAATATTGAACATGAAATATGGGAAAGAATTTCAGCACAAAAAAAGTCGCCTTTAAAAAAGTGGTATTGTTATGAAATTGCAAAGCGTGTAAAAAAATTAAAAACCAACTTTATCAACAAATATGACTTGCTTGTACCTATAACAGAACGCGACGCAGAACGGTTCAATTATTTGGGAAACAAAAAGCCCGTACAGGTCGCCCCGGCTGGTATTGATACCAAAAAACTGATTCCTGAACCCAACAAAAAAGATTATCCCTCAATATGTCATATTGGAACGCTTGATTGGATACCAAACCAGGAAGGCCTGACTTGGTTTATAAAAAATGTATGGAAAGAACTATCATTATTACATCCCGAATTAAAGTTCTATATAGCAGGTAGAAATGCGCCCAATTGGATCAATAAAATTTTTGATGAAAAAAACATTATATTCCTCGGAGAAATTGACAATGCATATGATTTTATTAATAAAAATGACATTATGGTTGTTCCTCTTTTTTCGGGAAGTGGTATTAGGGTAAAAATAATAGAAGGAATGGCACTGGGAAAAGCTATAATAACTACATCAGTAGGAATTGAAGGGATTTCTGCCATAAATGGAAAAGAAGTTATTATAGAAGACAGCCCTAAAAATTTCATAAAACAAATTGATGATCTAATAAAAAACAGAAAAAAAATTGATGAAATTGGAGAAAATGCTATTAAGTTTGCCAAAAAAAATTTTGATAATACTAACATTTCAGCAAAATTAATTGATTTTTATTCCAAATTATTAAAATGAACGGCAACCTTATATTTTGGCTTCTAATTATAATTTTTTGGTTTTCAGTAATAATGATATTTTATTCTTATGCTGTATTTCCTATCATTTTATCAATTTTAGCAAAAAATAAACGATTGGCAGCATCAAAATATCAAGAAACTGACACACTACCACATGTAAGTATTTTAATTTCAGCATTTAATGAAGAAAATGTAATTGAATGTAAAATACATTCTATTTTTAACACAACATATCCTTTAGACAAAATTGAAGTATTAATAGGATCTGATTGCTCAACTGATAATACCAACCACATTATTGAAAATCTATCAAAACAATATCCTAATTTATCTGTTTTTATATTTAAGGAAAGAAGTGGAAAAGGTAATGTAATTAATAACCTATACGAAAAAGCTAAAGGTGAGATATTGATTTTAACAGATGCTAATGTTATATTGGAAAAACGAACAATTTTCGAATTAATAAAATATTTTAAAGATAGAACTGTAGGGCTTATAGATACGAGAATGATTAACACTAATCTGAAAAAAGATGGAATATCATACCAGGAAAAGGCTTATATAACAAGAGAAATTAATATTAAATATTATGAAAGTATATTGTGGGGGACAATGATGGGGCCTTTTGGTGGATGTTTTGCAGTAAGGAAGGATTTATTTTCTAAAGTGCCCAAAAATTTTTTAGTAGATGATTTTTATATTAACATGAAAGTCCTTGAAAAAGATTATAAATGTATTAACAATTTGGAGGCTAAAGTTTATGAAGATGTTCCTAACAGATTGAGTGATGAATTCCGCAGAAAAATAAGAATATCTACAGGCAACTTTCAAAATCTGCGAGCTTTTTATAAATTATTAATAAAAAAAAACAAAGGGCTTACATTTAGCTTTATTTCACATAAAATATTAAGATGGTTAGGACCATTTTTCTTAATTTTGTCATTTATTTCAAACTTAATTCTTGCAATATATAATGATTTTTATTACTATCTTTTTATTTTGCATTGTGTAGTACTTGTTTTACCTTTATTGGATTACATATTAAATAAATTAAATTACAATAACAATATTCTACGTTTGATTAGACATTTTTACACTATGAATATTGCTTTATTAATAGGATTTTATAAATCATTCAAAACTATAAAAACTAATGTCTGGAAACCAACAGAAAGAAACAAATAATTTTAAACTTGATGATATTGAAGCTGCTCTTGATGATATTAAAAAAGGGAAGGTTGTAATTGTTGTTGATGATGAAGATCGTGAAAACGAGGGTGATTTTATTGCAGCAGCCGAAGCTATTACTCCCGAGATTGTAAACTTCATGGCCATGCATGGGCGTGGGCTAATTTGTACGCCTTTAACAATGGACAGATGCGAAGAGTTGGATTTGGATTTGATGGTAAATAAAAACACTTCTATGCATCAAACACCTTTTACCGTATCTGTTGATTTAATTGGTAAAGGATGCACAACCGGTATTTCGGCATCCGACAGGGCTAAAACTATCCAAGCTTTAGCTGATCCTGAAACCAAACCAAAGGATCTTGCCAGACCGGGCCACATTTTTCCACTTATGGCTCAGGATGGTGGAGTATTAAGAAGAGCCGGGCATACAGAAGCTGCCATTGACCTGGCACGTCTTGCAGGATTTAAACCTTGTGGGACGCTGGTTGAAATAATGAACCCTGATGGAACAATGGCCAGGTTGCCTGATTTAATTGAAGTTGCTAAAAAGTTTGATCTCAAAATAATATCTATTGAGCAACTAATTGCCTACCGCATAAAAAATGAAAGCCTTATAAAACAGGAGATCCTTGTAGACATGCCCACAGAATGGGGAAATTTTAAACTGGCTGCCTATAAACAAACTACAAACAATTGCATACACTTGGCATTGATTAAGGGATCATGGAGTCCCGATGAAGAAGTTTTAGTTAGAGTTCACTCATCTTGTATAACAGGAGACATTTTTGGTTCATGCAAATGCGATTGTGGTACCCAGCTTCACAAAGCCATGGAAATGGTAGAAAAAGAAGGAAAAGGAGTAGTACTATACATGAACCAAGAAGGAAGAGGTATTGGGCTGCTTAATAAACTTAAAGCATATCATCTGCAAGAACAAGGACTTGATACTGTAGAAGCAAATATTGAACTGGGTTTTAAAGCTGATGAAAGAGATTATGGTATTGGAGCACAAATATTACGAGACCTTGGCGCCCATAAAATTAGACTTATTACCAACAATCCACATAAAAAAACAGGATTAAGCGGATATAAAATTGAAATAACAGAAAATATACCATTAATTGTCCCAACTACTGAGCACTGCAAAACTTACATAGATACAAAGAAGAATAAAATGGGGCATACATTGTAATACTATATAATTTCAACCATATTAAAATTTTGTCATAAAGCATCATTGAAAATTTATATGCTCCGGAGTTTCTTCGGAATCTTCCTTTTGTCTTTCAAATATTTCACGGAAATCATCAAATTCTTTTCTATAAAATACACCTATACCTTGTGTATAAAGAGAATTAGTGTGGAGCAAATCTAGTGTATTTGACCGATTAAATGCTTTAATCCTGAATCTTCCTTCAGGTGTTATTTTGTATTCTATATTTACATCACCAATAATATTACTTGCTTGTTTATCGGTTGATTGATGATCCTCAGTAACACCGACATTTCCATCTATTATGAGTCGATCATCAAACATTTGGGTTGATAGGGCTACTTCTAACTCTTGGCTGGATATTTCGTCCCCCGGCCTGTAGTTAATTCCAATATCAAAATCCCTGCTAATTTGTGACAACCAATTGCTCAACTGATTAGATAACATTTCTGATGATGTAGCTCCCATTCCATGTTCCACGCCATACTCAACAGTTGAACCTATTCCTCTGCGTTCAGGTAAAAACCTATTTAAAATCAGAAGTGAAAAAACTTGCTCATTCATTTGCTGTTCTGTAGCAACTAATCTGTCAACCATTTCACGCGTTTGCTCATCGCTTTGAGGTAGATCTAAATCAAAAGTTATCTCAGGATTAAACAGCTCGTCTTGCAATTCAAGAACCACATCCACAGGCACCCGTCGTCTATACTCAGCATCAGGCTCACCTTCCATTGCTACTAGATAATGTAAAGATGTTCGAACCCGGTATAATGCTCTTATATCAACCTCTGCATTCCCGGGATCACCGGCCCAACGAATGTCACTGCCTTCCTCAATACGAAAACGCTTATTAAGCATATTTTGTAATGTAAACAAATATTCACCCTCCGAGATAGTATAATCACCGTACATATTAAAAATACCTTGAGGTGAAATCTCCAACCTGAGATCTCCCTCACCACTACTTCGGATAATATCGCCACCACTCTGTGCATCTAAGATCAATTCCACCTGGGCGCTTGGTGTAACCTCTAAGTCAAAATTCAAAGTAACACCGGTAACTCCAGTAACTCCCACTGTTTGGTTTTCCTGGTTGTTATTATTAAATCCATCATCTTTTGATACAAAAGTAATATAAGATGATTCTGTCAATTCTCCTCTTTGAGCTAAAGGTAGATAAATTCGGGTACCTCTATTTGTCCGGGCAGCAATATCCATAACAATATTGTTCACATGACCGTGAATATGAGCTCGTCCGGTAGCAAAAAAACTTCCATAATAAAAATCATTATCAACAGGGGTTGTATTTAATAAAGCCAAATTATCAGGAAATATTTCTATATCGAGTGTAAAATCACTGAAGCCATCATGATAGATATGACCCGAAGCCCTGGCTTCATTATCAAGCGAATCTTTTAAAACCATATCATCAAAGGCAAAATAGTCCTTACCTATTTCTAATTCATGTGAAAAGGTGTAGCTTGTATTCAAATAATCTACATGAAATCCTGCACGAGCAAGTTTGAGGTTGCCAGTTAACTCGGGTGATGCAGTAGGACCCCTCAAACTAAGGTTACCCGAAGCCATGCCATGAAAGTTTTTGGCAAAACTATCCAAATATCTTCCTAATACAGACATATTAAGGTTTTCGACTTCCAAATCCAAATCAAAATTATCATCATCCCTGTCAGGATAATAATAACCCGTGCAGGATATCGGTTTATTATATCCTATATTACCAAAATATACTATTTCCATATCAACTTCAAAACCTTCGGCCTCATAATCATAATGTGTTGATAGGTCTAAATTGCCTAAATGCTCATGGTTAAACACAAAATTGATGACCTCTGCATTCCCGGCAATGTTAGGCGAATCAAAAGGATCGGATAATACTAAATTACCACTTAAAATACCATCTAACATAACATGGTTCCTTTCAAAAAACCAGTCGAAATTTGAAATATCAAATTCCCTAAATTGAACTCGTAATTCATCTTCAGGTTTTCTTGATAAATCCCCGTCAACAATAATATGTTCCCCATTTTTGTAAACCTTAAAGTCTTCTATACTGTAAAAAGCTGAATCAATTTGAATAGAATGGTCTGTATCAATCCGCCATAAAGAATCATTTGCATAAAAGTGGGAAGGCTTAAATTTTATATCATATCTATATGGATCATAAAAATTGGTAACACTTTCTACATGACCTTTATTCCGGATTTTTTTATCCTCATTATCCCATATAACCTCAGTAATAAGAGAATCATTATCTATAGAGTTTCTCAAACTCAGATTATCCATCCAAAGGCTATCTGAGAGCATTAACCGGCTTGATGTAGTTTCAAAAATATACTGATCTCCTGCATCCCCTCCGGTGACTTCCAAATCCTTAAAAACTGTGTTATTATATGCAAGCTCAGAAGTTTCTACTTTAAAATTTAGCTGCTTTAAATTGTTATTAAAACTTCCCTCAATACGTGAGTTTTTGGATATTGATAATCCGGGAAAAAAGATTTCAGTTATTTTTGATGGATTTTTGATGTCAGCTATAAAACTAAAATCCATATCATGCTCCTGATCAGATAAGGCAGGTAATTCTTCATTATACCATGCTGGCATATATGAAGCAAAAAAACTGTTTACAGTCTTTGGCAACATTTCAAATCTTATATCACCATCGATATTAAAATCAATTATATTTGATAATATTTGAAAATTCTTTTCCCCATCATCATCTATATGATTGGATACTATAACATCCTCAAAATGATACTCTTTTGTTTGATCTTCCTCAATTAATATTTCACTATAATATGTATCACTAATTTTAATTTCTCCAACCAAATCATCAATATTTGTGGCTGTAAAATTAAAGTTTAAGTTAGTTGATAAAACCGAATTTGCAAGACTGTCCCGTTGATAAATATTTAGATCAGTAAGATGAGCATTATCTATTTCTGCGTAAAAATCAAAATGGTATGGTGGAGCTTGAAAGTCAACGATACCGGTGAAATTAAATAAAACGTTGGGGTCGTCTGCTAATAAGTATCCATTAAACCTCTTGTTACTAAAATTGCCGGCTAAATCAATGTTTTGGTAAGTATAGTCCATCAAGTTAATTGAGTCTACGCGTCCTTCAAGCTGTAAATCAGCTGTTTCTAAAGTAACTCCTTTACCTTCAACAAAAAAATCAAGATTAACCTCCCCAACAGTATTATCCTGTCTTAAAAACTTCCCTACATCAAATTCACTAGCTTCCAATTTTCCCTCATAACCAAGTTTACCATCAGATTCATCTTCATAAATGGCGATATCTGATTTTATAGTACCAATATCAGTATGCAAGCTACCATATGCTACAAAATCATTTATAAAACCTGTAATATTACCCGTAAACAATACATCACCTAAATTAACCAGATGATCATATACTTGATTATCAAGTGTTTTTATATCTGCAACATCGGCAAAATGATCTATATCGGTTTTAGTGGTGCGGAATTCATTTACAGACAAATTAATAAAAGCATCTTTATAATCAGGTAAACCGGACACCATAAAATTACCATCCAAAATTGTTGACATACCATATGCAAGGGAAAAGTTTCTTAGTCTAAAACCAGATAATTTACCCCTTATGTTTCCTTCCATATTAAATGTATCTTCTTTGCCAGCAAAATCAGCAGAAAAAAACCCTATATCCTTTAAGCAGACTGTAGAGGGTTTAAAATTAAAATCAAAAGTAACATTATCTGCAAAATCATTGAAATCAGCAAGAGAATCATAGTTAACTATTGCATCCATGTTTAATTTTGAATTATTGGTTTTTAAAACCAAATTGGATATTGAACTACCAGCTTCACTTAAACGTACATCTCCTGAAAGATCCTTAATTTCAAAACCGCAAGACTCTATAAAAGAAATGTGTTCAATAGAAGCTGTAAGCGTATCTTTTATAAAAGACACATCAGTAATGTCAAAATTTAAATCTCTTATTAAAATATAGTTTGGATCTAAATGCAGTTCTTTAGGATATTCATTCATATCCTTAAGCTCAAAATTGGAGTTTTTAAATTCAAAAGAATTGCAGGAAAGATTCCATGAATCAGTATCTTCTTTAGGTTCAGACGAAAAATAATCTACTAAGAATTGAAAATTATAATCTTCACTACCTTCATATTTTGAAAAGTCAATATTGGAATTATCAAACCAAATTTTGTTTAGATACAAATGTTTTTTTCTAATGGAGACACCACGTATATCAAAGACCAAATTTTCTACACTTATCATGTTTTCGTTATACTGGTCTTTTACTGTTACATCTTCAAAAACAAAATTTAGAAAAAAAGTAATATCCACTCCTCCAACTTCAACTTCTGTATCAAGTTCCTCGCTAAAATAAGTAACTACTTTTTGCACCAAAAAATTTTGGACGTAGTTGCTTCGCAACACCGCATATAAAATTATGGGTACAGATATAATAACAATTAAAGAAATAAGCCACGTTTTTCTTCTCATTTTTTGGTATTTTTGCCTCTCTATAAATTTAACGAATGGTTCCGGTAAAAGTTTTCTATGGGAATAATAATTTTAGGTATTGAATCCTCTTGCGATGATACTTCTGCTGCAATAATAATGAATCGCAAAATTCTTGCCAATATTACTGCAAATCAGGAAGTACATAAAAATTATGGCGGTGTTGTCCCTGAATTGGCTTCGAGAGCTCATCAGCAAAATATTATACCAGTAGTTGATCAAGCAATACACACTGCAAAGATACAAAAAAATGATGTAAATGCAATAGCTTTTACCGCCGGTCCCGGGCTTTTAGGTTCACTGCTTGTGGGGGCATCTTTTTCAAAAGCTTTTTCATTAGCCCTCAATATTCCTCTACTCGATGTAAATCATATGCATGCGCATATTTTAGCTCACTTTATTGAAAATAATAATACTAAATCACCTGAATTCCCTTTTTTGTGTTTGACTGTTTCCGGAGGCCATACCCAAATTGTTTTGGTAAAAGACCCTTGCAATTTTGAAATCATCGGAAAAACTATAGATGACGCTGCAGGTGAAGCCTTTGATAAAGCCGCTAAAATTATGGGACTACCTTACCCGGGCGGGCCACAAATTAACATGTATGCTAAAAATGGTGACCGGCAAAAATTCTCATTTCCTCATCCTAACATTCCTGATCTTGATTTTAGCTTTAGTGGACTAAAAACCTCTATTCTATATTTTCTGAGAGATAAACTCAAAGATGATCCAAGTTATATTGAGAAAAATAAAAATGACCTTTGTGCTTCTATACAACATACTATCGTAGAAATTTTAATGAATAAACTTAGAAAAGCTGCTCAAAAAACCGGTATAAATCAAATTGCCATTGCAGGGGGAGTCTCAGCCAACTCAGAATTGCGCAGAGCCCTGTACAATGAACAAGAAAAGCAAGGCTGGCAGGTATTTATCCCCCCTTTTGAATATTGTACTGATAACGCAGCCATGATAGCTATAACGGGTTATTATAAATATTTGAAAAAGGATTTTGCTACTCAGGATATTTCTCCATTTACCCGTTATAAGTAACATAATGCGATAAACAGGTCATGTTTTGCCATGACCTATAATAGAAGAAAATATAAAAATTTTGAATTCTTAACCGGATACCATTTTGTTGTTTAACGAATTGGGAAGTTTTTAGTGGTTATGGATCCATAATTATAAAACGGTCATCGTTTGCCCTTACTGCATTTCTCCTTTCATGGTCATACCTGTAATAATGTTCTAAACTTTCTTCACCCAAATTGTCCTTAAGGTAATGATTAAAGAGATAGTCTACTATATATTCTGCATTCATATAACCTGAAAAGTAGCCCAGATCATATACATCATTAAGATCAATCTTGTAAGGAGTATACTCATATTTCACTTCTCCCGTAGACATATCCATTTGAAAATATCCGTCAAATATATCACTGGTATATTGCATACTAAACAGTACCTCTATTGGTTCATCGTAAGTATGAATATCAGTATACTCAACCCATGTATTACTTACAACATTGTTACGCTCAAACTCCTGTATATACATAATAGTGTCATAGGTTGCCCTTTGATCAAATGTATCAGGATACTCCATCATTTCCAGTTGACCAATTGAGAAAATATATGCATACTCATCATCCGGGTGTATAACATATACTGAATCTGATCCTTCCTTTATTTTTTCGGGATACTCCAGCATTTCCAATTGGGGAATGGAAAAAACGTACGCTTCATTATTATAATTCTGCTTGTTTTTTAACTCCTCTATAAAATGGAAATTAACATTATATTTTTCCATTCCATCAACAAAACCTTCTAAAAACAAACTATGCAAAATTGAGTCATTAATATGTTTTAAAAAATTACTTTCTTCTATATCATAAATTGTATCATTGTTATGATATTTATCAGGATCATAGGGATAATAAGAATAGAAAATATTGGCTTTGGAAGGTGGTCTAATCAATATATTTTTTTTTTGCTTATGCTCTTCAAAATCGTAAGCCAATCGCTGCACAGGAAAACATGATGTAAAAACCAGCAGCAAAATAAACGAAAACGAAAGGAAAAAATATCTCATCAAAAAATAATACGAGTTAATTATTAAATTGCACAAATTTCAACGTCAAAATTAATGATTTGTTTTAAAAAACTAAATGTGTTTAATAATAAAACAACAATTATTTACTTATAAAAAGACGTACTTTTTATTAAGTGTTCTATTTGTACAAGTAATAATACTTTAGAATATCAAATAATTGTGCAATAACCTATACATAACACTTAACAAAATAACTTAACTTGCAATCTCTTTAAGCTTTTCTCCTATCTGCTTACCATACTCAAAACTTGCCTTAAATTCATTATCATGAGGTGAGAATTTTACAAAAACACCTTCTCCCTGTAGGTTAAGCTTAAGATTCGATAAATTGGAGTTTATCATTTTTACTGCTTCGCCACTCCAGCCAAAAGAACCAAATGAACCACCTATTTTTCCTTTATCACGAATCGGGCTAATAACACTAAAAAGCTTATATACTGGCAACAGAATATTCTGATTAATTGTGGGACTACCAACTATTATAGCATTACTTTTAGCAACCTTTTCATCCATTTCTCCTACCGGCATTGTTTCTATATCTGCTATATCAACTTCAAAATCACCCATGGATTTAATCCCTTCAGCAATTTTTTCAGCCAACAAACCCGTATTATTATATGCTGATACGTATGGGATGAAAACATAATTTTCCTGAGGTACATTCAAAGCCTCTTTGGCATATTGTTCTGACAAATCAACATATTTCTTCCATTTGGTAGTAAGCAATGGCCCATGCCCCGTAAGTATGGCATCAATCTCCAATGGTCTGATCTTATCTATAGCTTTTAACATAAACTTACTGAAAGGCTTTAATATAACATCAAAATAATATTTAAAAGCTTCGTCGAAATCAGGCACCTGATCATCAAACATCTTCTCATGACAAAAATGACATCCAAATGAGTCACAAGTGAAAAGCAGTTTGTCTTCTTCGAGATAAGTATACATTGAATCCGGCCAATGGAGGTTAGGTGCAGAAATAAAACGCAGGGTTTTATTGCCTAAATCAATTGTGTCGCCATCCTTAACAACAATATGCTCAAAATCTTTACCAAGCTGATCTTTTAAGTAATTAATAGCAAGACGGCTTCCTACTACTTTGGCATTAGGCGCTACCTTAAGCAAGTTAGCCAAATTACCGCTATGATCAGGCTCCGTATGGTTTAAAACAATATATTCAATGTCCTTAGGATCTGCAACCTGTTGAATCTTACGTAAATAAACATCCCAGTACTTTTCTTTACTGGTTTCTATTATTGCTTTTTTATCGGCATTAATAAAATATGAGTTATAAGTAGTACCATACTCCGTTTCCATTACAACATCAAAAGTGACTATGTCATAATCCAATATACCTATCCAATCAACATCATTGCTGATTTTCAATACTTTATTATCAGTAACTTCTGTATCTCTCATTTTTTTTATATTTAATTATTAAGGATGTTTGTTTTTAAAGAGAATAAATCTTGCTATTGCTGAAATACTATTTCCTATGTTGAAAATGATATTTACTGCAAACATTTAATAATCTCTATGCTTAACAAAAAAAGCAGCGTGCTTTTTGCAGCAAATCATCAGCATATCAGTATGATTCAGTATAACAAGCAATATCATCAATTTTTAATTATAAAACAAACAAAATTTCATCCTGTTCAATTATAAAATTAAAAATCAATACTTATTTGGTTGCTATGTTCCGAATCAAAAGCATGTTCGCTTTTTCTTACTGCTGAACCTTGTAATTTTTTTGCTTTATCATCATCCTCTTTTGGAGGTTCCGGTGGGGAGGGTTCACCTTTTATCCAATCTACACTTTCAAGTTGATGTTGGGTTACCCTCTTTCCCCGGGCTTTAATTCCTTTAATTGAGATAAATTCTTCCAGGGGTATTTCTTCGTCCGATTTAATCTTTTTCGCTTTTGTAACCTGGGTAACTTTAATAACCGGCGATGGATGCACAGAAACCTTCACAAGTTTACTTTCCGGATGTTCACCAATAAAAGATACAATCTTATCTGTAGATTCAACTTCAAACCTCTTAACGTAATAATGCTCTTGTTCTCCATCGTAATATATTGCTGTAATAATTTTCCCGGATTCATATTTTTCCATTATTACAGGGGCATCATCGAAGTGACTTGAAAGATCATAACTCATCAGTCTGTATGTTCCATTGGAGAAAATGGTCAATATTTTTTCATCACCTTTGAAGGAACCCACATACTGACCTCTTTTATCAACATTAAGTCTTAAAATATTGCTGTCAAACCATATATGTTGCGCTCCCAATGTTGACACGCCCTCATCTTTTAGTACGATCTTCCTTACCTGGTGTTTTGTAAGAATATTTCCTGCGGCATTACGGCTTTTTATAGACAATTCACTAAAATCCAGATCAAAAACGGGTTTCTTTAATTTTGGTTTATGCCTTAAGTGAACAGTAATCACTTCAGCTTCGCCATTGGGGTTAGCTGTTAAATAAAGTACTTTCGAACCTTTTGTACCCTTAGTTAAGTCATATTCGCGATCGCGGGTAACCCCTTTTATAGCAAACCGTTTCATAAAAGTTTTACCATTTGGGCCATCACGGTAAATCATATTATATATCGTCCGGTCATCATTACGTTTAAAAACAGCTACATGTAATACATCCTTTCCTACAAAAGACTTCTCATCAACTTTGGTAACAATAAAACTACCATCTTCACGGAATACAATAATATCATCTATATCAGAACAATCACACACATACTCGTCCTTTTTCAGCCCGGTGCCGACAAAACCCTCCGAACGATTAACGTAAAGCTTTTGATTGGCAACAGCTACACGTTTAGCTTCAATATTATCAAAATACCTTATTTCTGTTTTACGCTCTCTGCCTTTACCAAATTTTTTCTTTATATATTTGAAATAATCGATTGCATATTTTACCAGGTTTTTGAGATTTTTATTTACTTTTTCCAATTCAGACTCAAGGTTTTTGATAATCTCATCGGCTTTTAAACTATCAAATTTGGAGATCCTTTTAATCTTAATTTCCGTAAGCCTGATAATATCATCATGATTTATATCACGATAAAATTGGTGTTTATAGGGCTCCAGGCCATTATTTATGGCAGAAATAACAGCTTCCCATGTTTCGCATTCCTCTATATCACGATAAATCCTGTTTTCAATAAATATCTTTTCAAGGCTAGAAAACATGTGTTGTTCCAGCAGTTCATGTTTTTTAATTTCAAGCTCTTTTTTTAAAAGCGCTACAGTATTATCCGTTGAAGTTTCAAGGATATCGTTAATACTCAAAAAACATGGTTTACCATCTTTAATTACACAACAATTAGGAGATATACTGACCTCACAATAGGTAAAAGCATACAGTGCATCAATGGCCTGATCCGGTGATATGCCGGCAGAGAGGCTAATAGCAATTTCTACATGTTCAGCTGTATTATCTTCTATCTTTTTAATCTTAATTTTTCCTTTATCATTTGCATTAAGGATGCTTTCAATCAAACTACCTGTAGTAACTCCAAAAGGTAATTCAGTAATGGTAAGCGTTTTTTTGTCAATTATATTTATTTTAGCTCTAATGCGCACTTTTCCACCACGCTGTCCATTATTATACTTGGTGAAGTCGGCCATTCCGCCTGTAGGGAAGTCAGGGACCAAGTCAGGTGTTTCTCCTTCCAGATATTTTATAGAGCTATCGAGTAATTCATTAAAATTATGTGGTAATATTTTCGAAGCAAGGCCAACTGCAATACCTTCAACGCCCTGTGCTAAAAGTAAAGGAAATTTAACCGGCAAGAAAGCAGGTTCTTGATTGCGTCCGTCATAAGACTGTTTCCATACGGTTGTTTTAGGGTTATAAATGACTTCCAGTGCGAATTTCGAAGGACGTGCTTCAATATAGCGTGGTGCAGCAGAACTGTCGCCGGTGAAAATATTTCCCCAATTACCCTGCGTATCAACAAGAAGGCCTTTTTGCCCGAGTTGTACCAATGCATCACCAATAGAGGCATCACCATGTGGATGATATTTCATAGCATGGCCTATAATATTTGCCACCTTGTTATATCGTCCGTCATCTAGTTCCTTCATGGCATGAAGTATCCTTTTCTGTACAGGCTTCAAACCATCGCGTATCTCAGGTACAGCTCGCTCAAGAATAACATAAGAAGCGTAATCCAAAAACCAGTCCTTGTACATCCCCGATAAACGGGTAGTCCTTAGACCATGATCATCCTCAGTCGGTAAAGTATGCTCCTTTTCCCGCGAATCTAAATGTTCCTCACTATTTGTTTGATTATTATTGGTATTCTTATTGCTCATCTAGTCATTAAAATAAAAAATCACTTAAAAAATTAATAAGCTGCAAAGTTATTGTTTTTACTATTTATTCAACATCTTTTAAAGATGTTTTCAGGTCACCTCTCCCAAAACCTTAAAAGCAGTATTTCTCCCAGGAAAAACAACAAGGCCAGGATCAAACATAATTGCCACAGCTCCCTGCCCATAGTATATTTTTCAAAAGCCTTGTCAAATGAAATATCAGTTACATCCAATGCGCTTATCCGCTCCATTTGATGATCGGTTATCATATTTTCAAGTTCACCGGCATCATATGCTTCTAGTTTGGATTCCCGGCGATCATAATTAAAAGAAACACCATCTATCAATTTGCCTTCACTGTATAAATGATAATTACCGGCTTCTTTTATTTGATCATGAGTATAGAGGTTTATCCTGTTGTGTGTAGTCCTGACTTCCGGTATAAATTCGATTTCATCTCCTGTAATTTTATAAACAGGGTCTGTAGTTTTTTGTTGGTGCCTTATTTGAATGGGCAAATTTTCCCCGATTATATAATATGGTTTTAGCTGCGGCACACTATGCAATGCGGCATTATACATTGTAGGAACAAAAACCGGATGCATGGGAAAATTACTAAAATCCTCATCCAAAGGAACAGCAGATAAATAAACGGTTCCATTTTCATAGGGATAAGAAGCAAAAAAACTATTGCGATTTTGTAATTGTAATAAATAATCTTCTGTAGCCGCTACCCTGCCACTGACTTCGTAATGATTTTCGGCTACAGGTAAATCAGCGTCATCTGGTACTTCATCAAATACACCATGGTATATATTATGTTGTTCATTAATAGAGTTAACCCGGTATGTAGTTGTATCAAGCGAGGTGAAATAATTTACCCCCAAAGAAGTAAGAAACTCATTGTATGAATCAAGATCAATATCTTTACCGGGAAAAACCACGAGACTCCCCCCCTCTTCAACAAATCTTGTTATTTCCATTTGCATCCCGGAAGATATAGTATTCAAACCATTCATAATGATCATATCAGCACCTTGAAAAGCTGAATAATCAATATCCAATAAAGACATATTGCGGTATTCAAATAAATCTTCGTCTTTGAAAAGGGCATTAAGATATCTGTTTTCACCTCCCTGATTAACAGTCAATACCGGTATATTTTCAGTTACATTAAAACCGAAAAACATTTTATCATCAAAAACCACAGGATGATCAACTATTTCTACCCAACCTTGCTGTAAACCTGTATCACTTATAGTATATGATAATTGCTTTTCCAGTTTTTCTCCTGCTTGAATATCAAAGTTAGCTACAGAGCGCAAGGCATCATTAACATAAAGTCTTAAAGGTTGATTTTCAAGTGCCTGATCGCCATCATTACTAATTCTGACATTAATATCTACAGGTTGATCTATCATTTTGGCCGGTTGCTCAAACCACAATGAATCAATATATAAATTATCTGCTCTCTGAGCGTCCAGCGGGATAAAATAAGCCGAAATGCCGGTGTCAACTTCAAAGTTTTCAAAGTCACTTACATTTTTTTGAAAATCACTAAGCATGAAAATATGTTTACTATCAGATGCAGAATTGTTAAGCATCTCTTTCTGTCTTTGATATATTTGCGAAAGCTCTCTAACTACCGGGGAGATTTCGATCTCTTCCAAAAAACCAATAAAATCTTTCAGGTTTACAAGCCTCTGATGTTTTCCCTCAAAATCATTTGTAAGCAAATGAAAATCATCAGTTGCAGCAAACTCTTCTGATATTTCTTCAGCTATCAATTTAGCTTCATCAACAAGTCTACCTCTATCTGCTAAAGCTTCCATACTAAAAGAATTGTCAACATAAATACTTACAACATTACCTTCATGGCTTGTTTCACCATCTTCATGGGGTATATATGGACGAGTAAATGCCAATACTAGAAATAAAATTGCCAAAATCCTGAATAATAAAATCAATAAATTCTTAAGTTTTGATTGTTTTCTCTTTTCTTCCTTAAGTTCTTCAAGAAAACTAACATTTGAAAACAAAACTTTCCGGAAGCGTCTGAATTTAAAAAGATGTATTATAATTGGAATAGCAATTGCCGAAAGTGCAAATAAAAACCATGGATTTACAAAACTCATTTATCTTCAATATTTAGAATTAATCTTTAACTGTTATAACCATCCAAAATTAATGTTTATTGTATTCATCAAAACTAATAATTATAAGAAAAAGTTAACAATCAATAAGTTTTTATAGTTATTAATACTTATTTTAAATTTTGTTTGATAAATTTGTATAATAGATGGAAAATATTGCTAATTTAATGTATAAATAATTTATTAAACTATTAAATAACAACATTATTTATAACTAAAATATACTTTATTTAGTTAATTTAGTAAATTAATTGCAATAAATTATTGCACATTATTTTATTTTTTATAAATCAACTAAAGGCATTATTGCTTTATTTTTTTTGAAAAAAACTAAAACCAGGATTTTATGTCATCTGATTTTAACTACGAGCAAACAAAAGAAGAAATTCGTCAATTTTTCAAAACCTTTAAGGATAAGTATTTTAAGGAACGTAATATTGATGAATTAGAAAAAATTTTTACAAAAGACCTTATCAATGTTGGAACAGGTGCTGATGAAACCGGGTTGACTTATGACGATGTAATGTTTGTTTTTAAGCGAGATAAAGAGCAATGTCCCAATGAATTGGAATACAGGCAACATTCTGAAAATATAATTCCTTTATCTGAAAATTCTGGCTTTATTTTCACTGAAATTGATTTATATACAATCATTAATGAAATTCCAATATCGATGCCCGGCTACAGGTTCACCGTTATTTGCGAAAAAAATGAGGATAGCTGGAAAGTAAAACACACACATATATCAAAAGGTGAACATGTACTACAAGAGGGTGAATCATTTCCCCTTAAAGAAGTTGAAGAACGCAATAAATTGTTGAAACAAATAGTGAAGGAAAGAACTAAAGAGTTGGAAGAAGTTAACAAAGAGCTTACAGATGCAAATAAGGATATTTTAGAAATAAAGAAAAAATTTGAATCTATTTTTGAGAATGTATCGGATGGTATTATTGTAGCTGACTGGCCGGCTAAAAAGTTTTACATGGTGAATCAGCAAATTTGTGAATTGCTGGGTTATGAAAAAGAAAAACTAAGAAATCTATGGATTGATGACCTAATACCTGAAGAACATTTAAATTATGCTAACGAACAATTTATTGCCCAGCAAAGTGGAAAGAAAGCTTTAGCCGAAGATATTCCATTACTAACAAAAAACAATGAGATAAAGTATTTTGATATTAATTCAAAAAGTATAGAAATAAATGGTAAAACTTATTACGTTGGATTATTAAGAGATAATACCGAAAAAAAACATTCCATTGAATTGCAAAAAGAAATGGAAGTTGCTAAAAAAGCTGCTGAAGCCAAAGATTTCTTTTTAGCAAATATTAGTCATGAAATCCGTACTCCGGTGACCGGTATTATGGGAATGTCAGAAATTCTTTCAAAAACTAAACTTGATCAGAAACAAACAGAGTATTTATCAGTAATCCAGGAATCATCTAAAATTCTACTTGATCTGATAAACGACATTCTGGACATTTCCAAACTTGAAGCAGGCAAAATGAATTTAAAACTTGAGCATTTCAATTTAAAGTCCATGTTTGCCAGTTTAATGTCTTTATTTGAGCCAGCTGCAGAAAAACAAGACCTTGAATTAAGCCTCACATATAAAAGTGCAATTCCAGAAGAAATTAAGGCAGATAAAAAGCGTATTGAACAAATCATTATGAACCTTGTGTTAAATGCCTTAAAATATACAAAAAAAGGTTCAGTCAAGGTGTTTGTTTCGGCAAATGAAATTGACAACATTAATGTAGAGTTCAAGATTGAAGTTGTGGACACAGGTATAGGAATTTTCAAAGAAAATCAAAAAAAATTATTCCAAAAGTTTAGTCAACTGGACAATACACTAGCACGAAATACAAGTGGCACAGGCTTAGGGTTGTTCATAAGCAAAGAATTAGTTAAGCTAATGGATGGTGAAGTAGGCGTAGAAAGTGAACCCGATAAAGGAAGTCGTTTTTGGTTTACTTTTAAAGCTGAGCAAATATCTGAAAAAGAATTTTTGGACAAAACTTCTTCTAAAGAAACAATTAAACCAAAACTCGGTTTAAACGTGCTGGTTGTAGATGATAAATATGTCAACAGGCGGGTAATTTCCCTAATGCTTGAAAACTCAGGATGCAAAGTTGATGTTGCCAAAGATGGCAGCGAAGCATTAGAAGTTTTTGATCCTGAAAAGCATCAGGTTATATTTATGGATATTATGATGCCTTTAATGGATGGTGTAACAGCTATGAAAGAAATAAAAAAACAATATAAAAACCCACCACCCATAATCGCTATAACAGCTAATGCTATGGAAGGTGATGACAAAAATTATATTAACCAAGGTTTTACTAACTATCTCTCAAAACCAATTACAATACAAGATTTGGTAGATAAGCTTCAAGAAATTGATTTAACCTGAAACAAACAAGAAGCTTAATGAAAAACAAAACAATCCTTTTGTAGTATCATTTTTTTCAACTATCTTTATTATTTTATTTTACAAAAATATATCTACCCTGCATATATTATGTTACAACATAGCAAAAGTTCAAACACAAAATTCGTACTTACTATTATTAATCATCCCCATTGGGGGCATATTATTGAACCATGTGCCGTTAAAATAACTAAAAAGCAACAATTTAGTTATGATACAACTAAAATAACTAAAAAAAATGCCGGCGATTTATTTGAAGAAACAGAGCAGATTCACCAAATTCTAAATTTAATAGAAAAATATTCCGATGAAAACTTAGTTAAAAAATTCGGCAGGCGTAAAGAAAGAATTATAGACTTTTATAAACGCATTGAAAGTGATTTTGTAAAAAAACATATCCGTCCATATATCGAAAAAATCTTATCGGAGATAATTGAAGTGGTACCAAAACAAAATATTAACCTCCATTACCAAGGTTCACCGGAAAGTCTTATAAATGATCAACCTGTTTCTATAATTGAAACCCCGGTTGAACCGATATTCAACTTTGAAAAAGATGAGAAGGAAACAAGGTATTTTTTAACATTAAAAACAAACTCACAAGACGTACCTCTCAATAATCAAAATGTTTTGATTCTGGCGAATTATCCATGTATAATACTACTAAATAATAAAATATACAGGTTTAAAGAAAATTTTGACAGTAAAAAACTTACACCCTTTTTCGATAAAGACTATATTGTAATTCCGTCCAAGCACGAAAAAAAGTATTATGAAACTTTTATTAAAAACACCATAAAAAAATACAAGGTTAAAGCTTCAGGTTTTCATATAGCAGAAATAAACAATTATCCTATCCCTTACCTTTGCTTTGAGGCGGATTGGGAAAACAGAGCAGTTTTGGGTGTTACATTTAAATATGATGAAAATGTGTTTTTTCCCCCCGGAGAAAATTCATTATGCAAGGTAGAATTAACATATAAAGATAATAATTACTGTTTTAAAAAAGTTAACCGCAATTTGGAAAAAGAAAGTGAGTTTTCCGAAATATTATTAAATTATGGACTAAAAAAGCTCAATCCTTCTAACTACATTTTAGCCGGCAGTAAAAAACCCGAAAACGAAGAAGACATTACACTTCAACGCTATAATTTACTTGATTGGATGTCCGAATATAAGGATCAACTCTTAAGCAAAGGTTTTAAATTAAACCAAAATCATTTCAAAGAAAAATATTTTATCGGAAAGCCGGAGGTTTCTATAAAAGCCAATGAAAAATCCGATTGGTTTGACCTTAAGGGATATGTGTTTTTTGGGGAACATAAAATACCTTTTATCTCATTAAAAAACCACATTTTGGAAGGAAAGAAAGAATATGTTTTACCGGACGGTACAATAGGGCTTATCCCTGATGAATGGTTTGAAAAATATAAAGATATAGTATCATTTACCACAAATACAGGAGAGAATCTGAATTTAAAAAAGCATCACTTTCCATTACTTGAGAATCTTGATTTAATTAAAAAGCAAATAAACATAAAAGATGCATCATTTAAAAAAGAGGAATTACCTAAAAGTTTGACTGCCAACCTCAGGCCTTATCAATATATAGGTTTTCAATGGTTATGTTTTTTACAAAATAATAAGCTTGGAGGTTGTTTAGCTGATGATATGGGGTTGGGTAAAACTATACAGGCACTTGCAGCTATTTTAAAATTGAAAGAATCAAACAATGGCCTTTATACCCCAAACCAAAAATGCCTGCCAACCCCTGATAGCTCGCAACCCAGCGACAACGACCCTATGCAATTAGATTTGTTTGCCGATAGCTCTAATGAAAAAAATTACAGAAAACATACTTCAATAATCATTATGCCACTTTCGTTGATCCATAATTGGATGAATGAGATCAAAAAATTCGCTCCACGTTTAAAATTATTTAAACACACAGGTATAAATAGACCTCAAAATGTAAATTATTTTTCAAGATATGACCTGATTCTCACTACCTATGGAACAGTAAGAAGCGATATAAGTATTCTAAAAGAATTTCATTTCAGCTATATTATTCTTGATGAAAGCCAGGCCATTAAAAACGCCGAATCGAAGATTTTTAGGGCTGTAAAACAACTAAAAGGTGAATATCGACTGGTATTAACGGGAACTCCAATTGAAAATTCTCTTACAGATTTGTGGTCGCAATTTTCGTTTTTGAATCCGGGGATGCTGGGTAATCTAAATACTTTTAAAAAAGAATTTGTAACTCCTATTGAAAAGCAAAACAATGAGCTGAAAAGTCATAAGTTACAAAACCTTATAGAGCCATTTATTTTGCGTCGTGATAAGAAACATGTTGCCAAGGAGCTTCCCGATCTTACAGAAAAAGTTCATTATTGTGAAATGACCGAGGAGCAAGAAAGTTTTTATGAACGAAAAAAATCTGAAGTACGAAATCTAATACTTGAAAATTACAGAACATTTTCATACAATAAAACAAAATTTTTGTTGTTAAGCAGCCTGACTAAACTCCGGCTCATAGCCAATCATCCTGTTATAGTGGAAAACAACTATAATAGTGATTCGGGTAAGTACCGGGAAATTTTGGACAATATCCACAAAGTTCTGTCAAAAGATCATAAAGTTCTCTTGTTTTCACAATTTGTCAAGCACCTTAATTTATTTGCATCTTATTTTGAAAAAGAAAATATCCCATATGCTATGCTTACCGGGAAGGTCAGTGAAAAAGATCGTAAGTCGATTATAGACAGGTTTCAAAATGACCCGGATACCCGTGTATTTCTTATTTCCCTTCGTGCCGGGGGCATAGGGTTAAATCTTACCGGCGCTGATTATGTGTTCATGCTTGACCCCTGGTGGAATCCTGCCGTGGAAGCTCAAGCTATCAACAGGGCTCACAGGATAGGACAGAATAAAAAGGTATTTGTTTATAAATTCATTACCCGCGCAACGGTAGAAGAAAAAATTATGGCTCTGCAAAAACAAAAGACAGAACTTACTGACATGTTTATAAATCAAAATAATCCACTAAAGTCATTAAATATTAATGAACTTGTATCACTATTACACGATTAAAAGACTTTCAAAACCGGCATTTAAAACCAATTATTTAGTTCATTTAATATACTAAATCAATCGGTTTCTTCCATCCTCTTATATTTTTCAAAATATTTTTCATAAAAAAACCTATGCTTATCCATCATATCAAGTTTTCTTCCTTGAATATATACCTGTTCAACTTGAGTTGATAAGTGCAATAAATTTCCGTCGGCAATTATTAGTGACGCATCTTTTCCTGTTTGGATAGAACCCATGCGATGGTCAATCCCAAATAATTTTGCAGGATACAATGTAATACTTTTAAGGGCTTCTTTTTCGGGCAAACCATGAGCAACTGCAGCAGTAGCATGATTTGGCAACCTTATCGTATTTGCAGCAGAGGATCCCCCGGTAATACAAAAGTCGATCCCGGCTTCATACAGTTTAGCGGGAAGTGTAAGGGACTGATCATAGGGTTCCCATTGACGGGATGGGCCTGAAAACACTGAGTTTACGATTACCGGTATATCCCTGTCCTTTATATGTGGGATGACTAAATCAGCCTGGTTTATCCCTGATAATATTATTTCTATATCCTCTTTTTCTGCCCACTCGATAGCTGACTGTATTTGACGATAATCAGATGCATTTATAATAACAGGGACTTCACCTTCCAACACCGGTATCATTGCTTCCCACCTGACATCTTTAACATGAAAATAATCTTCAGAAGCCTTTTTTGCTTTATAGTATCTACGTGCTTTTTTAAAAGCTTCTTTTAATTTTTCAATAGCTTCATCTCTTTGTTGTTGATCGTCCATTGACGGCCAATTTATAACCATACCTGCTGACTCCTGGTATACCATGTCTTCCCACGTCCATCCATCAGTAGTCATTGCCGCTGCCATACCGGAAATTATACCACCGGCGGGTTTTACAATTGCTACAGCAATACCATGTGAACGTGCAAAGGGAACGTGCCGGCTTTCGGCATTAAAAGCAATTTCGGCCCTTACATTAGGATTAATCTCACCATATTCCCTAATATCAACCGTTTCACTTACCCTGGATACCTCTCTTAATCCAAGATGGGTTCCAGAATGAATCATAGCAGGATACAAATACTTACCACTTATATCTTCAATTTGGGCATTTTCAGGTATTGACACATCATTACCAACGGCTGTGATCTCTCCATCCTCAAAAACCACTGTCCCTTCTTCAATAATATCGCCTGAAACCGTAACTACGGTTCCATTGATCAATGCCACAGGCTCCTTTTGATCAGGAGCGGGGATCTGGCCGTTAATATTTACTGAAGCAACTGAAAACAAAAATATTACAGAAAATATCTTATAAATAAAAGCTTTATTAATCATGCTCATTTTGGTTTTATTATTAAAATTCATAAAAATTATAATTATACTTCTGTTCAATCATTAGTTTTATATTAATTACTTTCCAAAACTTTGTTTGTCAAGATGTTTTTCAATTTAAGAACTTCCTTTAAGGTCTCTCTGTCTTGTTGTATATCAAAATATTTTCTTCCTTCTATCCATGTTTGTTCTGCATGGGCATATCCATTTAATGGATGGTCACTCCAGATTACGAAATCACCATGCTTATCTTCTTCAAGAGAACCTACCACATGATCTATTCCTAATATTTTGGCCGGATTTATTGTTATTAAATCCATGGCGTCTTCATCTTGAACACCGGTTCCGGCAATTTTTCCTGCCTCCCTGTACATACGCGTTGACAGTTGCGTATTATCTGAATGCAGTGAAGTCAATGTACCGTGTTCTAATAAGAGGCGAGCGTTATAAATATTTGCATCATAGGCTTCCATTTTAAAAGAGCTCCAATCAGTCCATACAACCGCTCCTGCCCCATGTTCTTTAAGAACATCAGCAATTTTATATCCTTCCACGGTATGTTCAAAAGATTTAATTTTAAAACCAAACTCTTCAGCCAATCTCACAAGCATTTTCATTTCATCATGGCGGTAGGCATGAGCGTGAACAACACGTTCACCTTCCAGAACTTCTAAAAGTACTTCCAATTGAACATCTTTTCTAAAAGGTTTGTCTTCACTGTGTTTCTTATCACGTTCAGTTTTATAATCCAAGGCTGCCTGGAAAGCATCTTTTATAATCTGTTCAGTACCCATTCTTGAGCTTGGGTAGCGATCATCCAGTCTTTTAACATTTTCTCCCAGTGCCAATTTCAAGCCCGGTTTGGCTTCTTCAAAAATCATTTCTTCCGGCAAACCACCCCATCTCATTTTAACAACAGCATCCTGTCCGCCAATCGGGTTAGCTGAGCCATGCAAAAGATTAGCAGTAGTTAATCCTCCCGCCAAAAGCCTGTAAACCCAAATATTATTAGGATTAACAACATCTTTTATCCTGGTCTCAGATGTTATAGCACTACCAACTTCATTTACACCACGTGAAATACTTGTATGTAAATGTGGATCAATTAAACCCGGGGTCACGTGCTTCCCTGAAGCATCTATCGTTTTACAATTGCGTGGTGTATCAATATTTTCGTCAACTTCTTCTATTCTTCCATTACGAACAAGTAAATCTCCATTTTCAATTATTCCCTGATCGCTTTGCGTCCACACGGTGGCATCTTTAACAAGTATACACCCGACCTGTTCAGGGGTTTCTTTAATTCCATATTCCATAGGTGGATATAAAACAGAGGATTTCACTGTAAATTCTTCTTCTTCATCCTCTTCATTATCATTTGGTTTATCCTCTAAATCTATGTCGTCAACTTTCTCAGCTTTCCAATTAAAAAATTCTCCCGAGGGCCACTCGCCTGTACCAAACATTGTTTCTTCGGAAACCTGTGCTGACATTCTAATAACCCCTTCATTCACATCAAAAACATCCTCTGCCAAAAAACTTAACCTCTGTTTATCAAATTTTACATTTTTCAATTCAACTTCTTCCTCGTCAAATATTAATTTACCCTCATAATCACCTACAGTACCTTTAAGTTTAAGTTGATAGTCAGCAGTATCATTCAATTCCAGCTTCCATTTCCCTTGTGCAGTTAACTCATATGGCTTATCTACCGGGTATTTCTCGCCATCCACCCAAACTTCTTCAATTTTAGTATCCGAATCAAATATATTGCCATTAGCAATAATAAAGTTGGCTATTTTCCCTTCATCCAGTGTTCCGTGCGTCTCCTCTATTTCCAAAACACGTGCAGGGTTAATTGTAAGAGCATCTATAGCCGCATACTCCGGAAGGCCTCTTTCAACAGCAATGCGAAGTTGGTTTAAAAACTCTCCGTTATTTGTTGTACCATCCGATGTGATCGACATATTGGCTCCGGCATCATAAATTCTGGCAGGGTTCTCGGGGGCTAACTCCCAATGCATTAAATTTTCCAACGAAAGTTCAATAGCTTCATCAAAACTATCAACATCCGGTTTTTCGGGAAAATCCAAAGGTACAATAACAGGTGAATCATCATTAATGGTTGCATCCAAACGCCTGTATTCTTTTCCGCTAACTTTAAACCATGAATTTAAATCAAACTCCTCAACTATATTTTTAGCCCTTAGAAGAGCAATCTCATCATCAACTGAAAAAACAACCGGTTGTATTCCTCTTGATGCTTCAATTAATGAGGCGAGTGCAAGATTTTTTTCGGGGCGTGTTAAGCCTAACGGGTCTTCATAATATGCATTATGTGCTTCCAAATACCATTCAGTATCATGAAATGTTTGTCTCATTAAAGCAATAACCCCCATCAAAGAAGTCGGGTATCTGCTTTCCAATTCAGGCGATATTTGAAATGATAAAGCCTGGGTTATGTTAGACTTTTTAACGAGTTCATTACTCGTACCTTTACCCAGGGAAACAAGCGCCGTCTGTCCTTGAAAAACCCCATACTGAGGAATTACATGAGCAGTTGTAAAGCCTTGTGAACGAAGGCTTTGGGCTTTCTCTTCATCATATTTATATTGACCGGCAGCATTATACCACGTACGTACATGAGGGTTCCAATGATATGCTCCCGCCCTGTCAATTTCAGTTTCTGTACTGGATAAAAACCGGGATAACATTGGAATATACTCATCCGGGATATCCAGAGCCTGTAGTTTATCCATCCCTTCCTTTTCAATATCAGGTAGTCCAACATCTGAATACAATTCAATGAATCCCGGATAAACTGTTTTTCCATCTAAATTGTAAACCCAAGCGTCGCCGGGAATATCAACATTTTCACCAACCGCTTCTATTAGACCGTCGCGAACTACAAGCGTACCTTCGTCTATTATATTACCCGATGACGAAATAATCCTGGCATTTTCCAAAGCAAAAACAGAAGGCATATTATCACGCGTCCCAAACTCCTGTGATGTTTGAGCAATGATATTGCAGTTAATAAATATAGCTAATAAAACTGTAGATAATTTTAAAATTTTTACCATAATATCTTAAATATAATTATTTATAAAACACAAATGTATAAAAGCTATTTATGACTTCCACCAAATAGCCAAAAAACGATGCGCAATTTATAAAAAATCACACAATAAAATATCAGTTAATTGTTAAAAATTAACCAAGGAATTAAAATTTAATGCCAAAAATAGAAGGTATATAATTTAAGTCGATAAACTTTATTAATATATTATAAAAATACAATAATAAAACAGCAGAAAGACAAACCGAAAAGTTTTCAAATAATCAATACAATTTTTTATAATTTAAGCCAAAGAGTATAAGCAAAACCACAGTCAGAATTAACATGGGCTGTACAAACATAAACAATTCATTTGCATTAATATCAACTAACAAAAATGGTAAAGCTACCAATATTAGTTTAGATATTAAAAATATCCAATATCCGATTTTTAGTTGTTGCCATAACAAAACTACTCCAAAAAAAGCTATCATAGGTAAAATTAAACTTATTATGGCAAAGCTTAGAGATATTTTGCCACCGGCTACGCTTACATAGAAATTAATTTCGGGGAATAATCTAAAAACACCCGGAGCCCCGGTAATAACAATTAAAAATAATCCCGTCAAAATAGTAATCCCTGTAAAAATAAAGCCGATTAAACAAGAAGTTTTTAATAATAAGGATTTATTATTTTGATAAACTGTAGTCTGATTTATAGCCTCATACATAAGTATATACCTGTTTAAAATTAGAAAATAAGTAAAAAATAACTTTTAATTAACATTAGAAATGTTTTTTTAAAACAGGAAGTTTACTATCACCCTTCATGTTTTTTTCAATTATATTTCAGAGATCAAATAAATAAAAATCCGGATTAGTTTTGTTAAGTAGTATTACTGAATTTTTTATCAGCGAATACATTACCCGGTCATTTTCAACAAAAGGAACGGATTTGCGATAATTTTTCACTAATTTTTCCAGCACTGATGATGATTTTGCCGGGCGACGAAACTCCAGTGCCTGACATGCATTAAATAGTTCAATAGCAAGTATTTGTTCGAAGTTTTTGACTACCTGGAGGGTTTTTATTGCGGCATTAGCCCCCATACTTACATGATCTTCCTGTCCTTGCGAGGATTCAATAGAATCGACTGAAGAGGGGGTACATAATTGTTTGTTGTGACTAACCAGGGATGCAGCAGTGTATTGTGGAAGCATAAAACCACTGTTAAGTCCGGGTTTAGCAATCAAAAATGCCGGCAGTTGGCGTGCGCCGGATATCAAACGATAAATCCTGCGCTCGGAAATACTACCTAATTCCGCCAGCGAAATACAAAGAAAGTCCATTGCCAAAGCAAGTGGTTGCCCATGAAAATTGCCGGCAGATACTATCAAATCATCTTCAGGAAAAATTGTGGGATTATCGGTAACACCATTTATCTCATTATAAATAACATTTTCCACATATCTTATTGCATCCTTAGAGGCACCATGAACTTGGGGAATACATCTGAATGAATAAGGGTCCTGTACATGTAACTTTTCTCTGTTTATAAGCTCGCTTCCGGCAAGCAATAACCTGAAATTCGCAGCGGTTTCAATTTGCCCCTCATGTTGTCTTATATGGTGTACTTGTTTAATAAATGGCTCAATGCGGCCGTCAAAAGCATCTAATGATAAAGCTCCTATAATATCAGCCCACTTTGATAAAAACTTTGCTTTTAAAATGCAATATACCCCTATACCACTCATAAACTGAGTTCCATTAAGCAAAGCGAGTCCTTCTTTTGAGGATAAATCCAAAGGCTCCCATCCTATTTCGGCTAAAACATTCTCAGCAGGCAGTTTTTCTCCTTTATACCACACCTCACCCTTTCCTAACAAAGGTAAACTCATATGTGCCAAAGGTGCAAGATCTCCTGAAGCTCCCAATGAACCATGTGTAAAAACCACAGGTATAATATCACGATTATGCATTTCTATTAATCGTTCAACGGTGGCCAACTTTACCCCGGAGTTGCCATAAGCAAGAGACTGAATTTTAAGAAGCATCATCAACTTAACTATTTCATTATCAATCTCTTCACCAACACCACAAGCATGTGACATCACCAGGTTTTTTTGTAACGTTGAAAGATCTTCACCGGAGATAATATGATTACAAAGTGACCCAAAGCCGGTTGTTACACCATAAATAGGCTCATTTGAAACCGAAATTTTTTTATCAAGATAATCCCGGCATCTGTTGATTCTATCTTTTGACTCTTCAGACAATTTTAAATTATAGTTACCCTTTAAAATTTTATCAACATTTTCAAATGTAAGCGGCTCCGGTGTTATGCAATAATATTCCATGTTTTTTTATTAATGTTCTTTTATTAAATTGAATCAAACCTAAAACTCTAAAACAAATTATTAGTGAATTAAAAAAATCACAAATTATTGTTTTTTGTCACTATTGTCCTAAAAAATTAACGAGATTAAGTTTTTTAGGACAACAGTGGTTTTTTGTTATTTATAAAATTTTAATTTAGAAATTTAGCTATTATTTGAAATATATCCGGCAATATCTGATTTAGATACAGTAACTTGTTCACCTGTTTTCATAGATTTAAGAGTTAAATCGCCTGTACTCATCTCCTTCTCTCCTACTATCAAGACAAAGGGTATATTGTTTTTATCGGCATATTGCATTTGTTTTTTAATTTTAGCCTGGTCAGGATAAATCTCGCACAATATTCCTTGCTTGCGCATCTCTTTTGCTATTGATAAACAATACTTCTGTTCCTTTTGCCCAAAATTTACAATCAATAATTGTGTGAAAGTTTCTATCTTTTCCGGAAAAAGATCTTTTTCCTTCATAACATCATATATCCGGTCAGCGCCAAAGGATATTCCTACTCCAGACATATCTTCCATGCCAAATATTGAAGCCAAATCATCATATCGTCCACCTCCGCAGATGCTCCCTATATTAAGATCTTTAGCTTTAACTTCTATTATAGTTCCCGTATAATAATTTAAACCACGTGCAAGTGTAATATCCAATTCAACTTCACAAGAAGGTTGAACCTCATCAAGCATATCAAAAACTTCAACAATCTCGTTAACTCCTTCCATACCCACTTCCGACTCTTTCAACAATGTGCGTAAATATTCTATCTTCTCAGTATAAACTGCATCCATATGCAATATTGGCTGTAAAGCATTAACAGCTTCAGGTTCAATTCCTTTTTGACCCAGCTCCTCATTAACTTTATCAACACCAATCTTTTCCAGTTTGTCAATTATAGTAGTAAACTCAGTAAATTTATCGGAATGACCAATTTTATCAACAATGCCGGCAAGAATTTTCCTGTTATTGATTTTAACCGTCACATTAATGCCAAGCTTATTAAAAACATCATCAATAATATTGACCAATTCAAGTTCATTTATCATTGAATTACTTCCAATAATATCTCCATCGCACTGGAAAAATTCACGATATCGTCCTCTCTGTGGTCTATCGGCACGCCAGACAGGTTGAATCTGATATCTTCTGAAAGGAAAAGAGAGATTATGCTGATGCTGCACAACATACCTTGCAAATGGAACTGTCAAGTCATATCTCAAAGCTTTTTCACATATCTTTGGAGCAATTTTAGCAGATTTTTTTGACTGAAGTAAGTCATCCGGTACGGAGGATAGATAATCCCCTGAGTTTAATATTTTAAATATGAGCCGGTCACCTTCTTCGCCATATTTACCCATTAAAGTGGACAAATGTTCCATCGCAGGTGTTTCAATCGGCTTGAAGCCATATAACTGATATGCATTCTCGATTATATTAAAAATATAATTCCTTCTTGATATTTCAATGGGTAAAAAATCTCTTGTACCTTTTGGAATAGATGGTTTTTCTTTTGCCATATTAAAATTGTAAAAAGTTTTTTGTTTGTAACAGTTTATAAAAAAATAATATCCATTTAGATATTAGCTAGTTCAATAGTAAAATCCATACTCAAGCTGTAAAAAAATAACAACATATTTTCAACGCTGCAAAATTAATAGTCTTTTTTATAATCTTAAAAAAAACATAAAAATCAACCTTTTATAACTGCTAAAGGTTCGAGCTCTAATAATACTTTTACGAGATCTTTCTGTAAATTCATTACCTCATCTATATCTTTATATGCACTGGCTGCTTCATCAAGATCTTTTTGAGATTTTATTGAGTGAATAATATTTTTTTTATTTAGTTTATTGATTTCCGTTTTAAGATCGAGGTTACGTGTAGCTGCGCGTCTTCCCATTACTCTACCTGCACCATGTGAACAACTTTTGAAGCTGTCCGCATTACCTTTTCCTCTAACAATATAACTAGGAGCACCCTGGCTTCCGGGAACAATGCCTGTAGTCCCCTCCCCTGCATATGTAGCTCCTTTACGATGCACAACAACTTTTTCCCTGAAATGCTCTTCTATAGCAGCATAGTTATGCGCAATATTTATCATCGGGGCAGTTTTGAACTTGCCTCCGAAAGTTTTTTTAAAAACATCAATAATATTATTCATCATCAGCTGACGATTGCAAAAAGCAAAATCAACACAGTAATTCATCTCCGATAGGTACACTTGAGCCTCTTCTGTTTCCAATGGCAAATAAGCCAGTTGAGCATTCCCGGGTACCGGGCTTTTCCATTTTTCATTAAGCTTAATTGCCAATTTATTATAATAATCGGCAACTTGTTTTCCTATATTTCGGCTACCTGAATGTATCATTATCCAAATCATCCCATCCGAGCCTTTTTGTATTTCAATAAAATGATTGCCACCACCCAGTGTACCAACCTGGTGTAAAGCCCTGTCATATTCGCGCTTTACAACATTAAATTTATTAATATCATACCCTTTTGGCATATTTCCGGGGCTTTGGGGTTTTTTATGATGTTTCGCTCCCAACGGTACGTCCATCCTGATCGCATTTAATAATTTCATCAAAGTATCTCTGTCAATTTCCTCCAATGAGGTTTGTACAGCACACATACCACAACCTATATCAACGCCAACAGCATTAGGGATAATAACCTCACGTGTTGCTAAAACTCCACCAATGGGCATACCAAACCCCTGATGACAATCGGGCATTAAAGCAACATGCTTAAAGGCAAAAGGTAGGTTAGCCAGGTTTTTAGCCTGCTCCATGGCGCCCTCTTCAACCTCTTTCACCCACATTTTTATGGGTACACGTTCTGTTCTTATCTCTTTTTCCATATTTTGGTATAAATTATGTTTTAAGTGCTATTGTTAATATAATTAATTGTAAATAGTTTTTTTGATTTTCTGAAAATGATTAAATTTAACGCTTAAAGTACAAAATAACTACTATTAAATAAATTAACAATAGTTTTTCCAAATTTTCAAGAATTATTTATGGAATCCTGTGTAAAACCTCCGGTACTGCTTAATGGCTGGAAACACCATTTGGGATACGTATACGGAAAAATCTCAGATATTGTTGCTAATCAAGAGTCTCCGGAAGAAAATATAAACAAAATACTGAACCAAATAGGCAGATCACAGTTTGATCTTTATACAGGAAAATATAGTGAATCAAAAATAAGAGATAAGATACTTGAGGAAATTCCAAAGATGGACAAGTTAGAGTATTTTAGCTGGCTTGAGGGGGGAAACAAAAGATTTAAAAATATTAGTATTGATGATGATTCCAGCTGGACAATGCTAAAGGGAAACAGTTCATCATACTACATTCATGTACATCCTGCGAGGCATTCTCCTTATTCAATCAGGGTGAAAGCTAATCAATGGAAGTCGGCAATAATTAGTTTAATATATTCAAAAATGGATGTAAAAAAAGCTTGTCAACCGGATGTGATCAATAAATCACGCCAATCATTTGCCGGTTTGGAGTCAATTCATGAAAAATTTGATCATAAGATTATTGATCTTATAAAATTTATTATGGAAGAGGGTGAGAAGGTAAGAGGGTGAGAGCGGGAGAGCGGGAGAAGGCGAAGGAAGCGACTTAAGCGAGGGAGCGAAAGGGCGAAGGAGGGATTGAGGGTGAGAGTGGGAGAAGGCGAAGGAAGGGTCGGTACTGAGTACTAAGTGGTGAGTTGGGGGGGGTGAATGAAACGGGTTATGTGGATGGGGTAAGGAAATTAGGAGTAGGCTTAAAGATTATAGAATTGGCGGATAACTTTCATTAATAGTCATTAATACTGCTCATCATTTTTATGTTGATGGATTCTGAAATCACGGTGAGATTTTAACATATTAATAGTATGCAGCAGGAGGTTTTTGGTTTCAGAAAGCAAATTGAAGAATAATAAACTATTACGGGTTTTCACCTTTTCTTTTTTTATCAATTTAACCTGCATCCTTTTCAAGCGATCCAAATCTTCAAGCAGATCATTTTGATGCCGGATCACATTTTCAACCCTGTCAAAATCATCGGTTTTAATTACTTCCAGGATTTTACCATATAATAAAGCAATGTTGTCATTTAATTGTATCAACTCTTTTTCTTGTTCGGGGATACATGGTTTATGATTATTTTCAATATGCTCTAAAAGCGGATCAGCAATAAAGTTAAGGCAGTGGGCTATTTCCCTCAGATAGTCAATAATCTGAACATAATAATGACCGGTTTCAACAGAACCTTCTTCCAATTTGCGTAAAGTAAAATATACATCATCTTTAAGGCTCTTTGTATGTTTATTAAACTCGGTAATACTTTTTCGTGCTTTTTTAAGTTTCTTTCTATCTTCTGATAAGAATGATGTAAGTACTGAATTGTAAAGTTTCGATACGGAAACTACTGTATCTACAATAGTTTGTTTGCACTGCTCCATTACGTCTACGCCATTTACTTCCTTATCGACTTGGTCTTTAGCTTTTTCTTCCTCCTTTTCTTTTTTAGCGCTAAGCTTTTTATGCAGGTAATGTGTCCGGACAACGAAGCCAAATGCAATACAAATAGAAATAACAGCCGCTATGATCCCTCCCCAGCTTATAAAATATGCAAATATAAAAGCAACTGTGAAAGCGCTGAATGCGGTAAAGAACCAACCGGCAATCACAGTTATCACACCGGTAACCCTATATACTGCACTTTCACGTCCCCATGCCCTGTCAGATAATGAGGTACCCATTGCTACCATAAAAGTAACATAAGTAGTAGATAAAGGTAGTTTCAATGAAGTAGCAAAAGCAATTAATATACTTGCTATAAACATGTTTACAGAAGCTCTCAAAATGTCAAAAGATGACTCATCTCTTCGCATTCTTTTGCGACGCTTATATAAATCCTGAGAAAAACGTTTATCAATAAATTGATTTACCTTATTCGGTAAAATACTCATAACAGCATTATTAATATCAAGAGCTTTTCTGACAATTGTACGAGCTAAAGGAGAGGAAGAAAAGCGTTCATATCCTTCTGATTGGCGGGCAAGGTTAACTTCAGTTTTTGAAACAGAACGGGCTTTTTTGGAAAAGAATAAAGCTAAAACCATGATAGCTCCGGCTGTCAATAAAAATCCTGTTGGTGTACGCACCGGCTCAAGCAATGACTCCATAGTCATAGTAGTAGCTGTTTGTGAAGGATCATCTACAAACATCATATAAGATTCATAACCGGCTATAGGAACTCCAATAAAATTAACAAGGTCATTACCGGCAAAGGCCATTGCTAAAGAAAATGTTCCTATCAGAACTATGACCCTGAAAATATTTAATTTAAATATAGTTATCAATAACTGGGATATTATAGCAACTACCACAAAACAATATAACAATATGAGAAAGGTATTATTCTCAATCCATGCAATTGTTTGATCGGTCATAAAAGATGCGCCGCTGGCGCCTTTCACCAAAATAAAATATACAATTGCAGATACTGCTATACCAGCCCATATTGCCCCAAAAAAAGGCAATTTTCTCTCATAATTAAAAGTAAATAGCAGTCGTGTCAGAAACTGAACGATTGTCCCCACTGTAAAAGCAATAACTACTGATAATAAAATACCGGAAATAATCCCCAGGGCACGCGTGGCATTAATATAAAGTCCAATATCCTGTGCTTCCGGTGGTACATCTGTAAAATATATTTTATATAAAGAAACAGCAACAGCAGCCCCAAGCAATTCAAAAACAATAGAAACGGTAGTTGAAGTGGGAAGCCCGAAGGTATTAAACATATCGAGCATGATGATATCAGTTATCATGACTGCAAGGAAAATAATCATGATCTCATTAAAATAGAACTGGTCGGGATGGAAAACTCCACGACGAGCTATTTCCATCATTCCACTCGAAAAGGTAGCGCCAAATAAAACACCTGCTGCTGCAATGCCAAGAATAACATGGATAGGTGCAACTTTTGAACCAATAGCTGAGTTTAAAAAGTTAACTGCGTCATTGCCAACTCCAACAACAAGGTCAGAGATGGCGAGAATAAATAGGGCAATGACAAAAAACAGATAAACATTTTCCATTTAACTATCTAATTTCCAAAATATTAAACTCATGCGTTGATTGTTTGCAGGTGCAAATTTATAAACATTTTGTTCTTAATAAAGGAAAAATTAGTTTTTTATTTCAACAAAAAGATACTTGCCTGTTAATAAGTAAAAATCAATCATCTAATATTTTTATCAGCATAAGAATAATTTAATAACAAAATTTTGTGAAAATATTTTTTCAATAAACCACCTCATTTGCAACGAATATATTAGATAAAAAAAACAATCAATTTTTTAATTAACTTTTAAAAACAAATGCTTATGAAAACAAAGAAATTATTTTCAAAAATAAAAATTTGTTAAATTTAAACATATATTTGTTTTTTTTGTCAAACTTTTTTGTATTTTTGTCGAAAATTATAGTTGTTTTATAAATTTTGAAAAAGCTTTAAAATGAATTTTAGATCAATTGGTTTTTCGAAATAATTGTTTTTATCGGTCAACAGTGCTTAAATAAATATATTAACACTAATAATATAGGTTATTTTATAACTTAAATATCAACCAATTTTATTAGAATTTTATTCATAATTATTAAAACTATGGTTATTACAAAAGATAAAACAACAGGCAGCTCAACAGAACAAGAACAAAAAAAGGATATCTTTTTTTTAAAAGGAACAAAGGAAACACCTGAGGTATCATTAAACAATGCTGATGGGATTTTCAAGATTTCAGGCCGTTCATTTCCGGAAGATGGTAAAGTTTTCTATAAAGATATCAAGAAATGGCTTTTTGATTATTCTGAACATCCTAAACAAGGCACTCATTTTGTATTCATGTTGGAGTATTTTAATACTATGTCATCAAAAATGATACTTGAAATATTTAATATATTAAAACAAATTGAAACTAAAGATGAATTGCTAAGAATTGATTGGCATTACTGTATAGATGATGATGATATGCTTGAAGCCGGTGAGGATTTTGCTGAAATTGCAGAAATTAACGTAAACTTTTTCAGTTACGAATAATTATTTATTTAAATTTAAAAATATTCAATTTAATCTTGAAATAACCATGTTTTGGATACTAAAGTATTACGGGTAAAATTAATTAATCCCCACAATACCTTGAATTAATCTAAGTTTTTTTAGTTTTTTGCTTTTTGTATTTTATTATAAAACTTTTTGTATATTTGCTGCTTAGAATAGCAAATAAAAACTTATTATGTTTTTTTCAACCTTAATCTTGTAAAATGGAAACTTCAGCCAGAAAAAACGTATATAAAAAGCTTCAAAGCGCTACAAATCTTAGCTTTTTTTATTTAGAGGGTACTTTGGATTCCCCGGAAGTTTTGTTAGATAAAGAAGGTGGGATAATAAAATTTTCCGGGCGTTCTCTACCGGAAGATGCCAGAAGTTTTTATAAACCAATTATGGAATGGATTAGCAATAATTGTAGCACCTCCAATATCAACACAAGAGTAATATTCCAGTTTGAATATATAAACTCCTCATCATCCAAAATGCTTTTGGAACTACTTGAATATACCAAGCAGGTCTTTGATAATATGAAAGATAAGTTATTTATAGAGTGGAGATACCTTGATGACGATGACGACATGCTTGAAGCTGGTGAAGATTTTGAAGAAAGAATAGGTATCGATTTTAAATTTATTAGTTACAGTTAATTATCCAATAATAAGGTTTTGATAAAAATATTTCAACTAAATAACGTATAAATTAAAACCCATTTAAAACTATTTAATTCAAAAATTTTATGGACTTAACTGAAAATCAAGACATTCAAAACGTATTAGAAAAGGATTTTAATCAAGATAAAATATTTCTGAAAGGAACATCAGAAACACCGGAAGTTGCCCTGGACAAAACTAATGGCACTATTAAATTATCAGGACGTTCACTACCCGAAGACGCCAAAAGTTTCTATAAAAATATTGTGTACTGGCTGAATAAATATGCAGAAGACCCCAAGCAAGGCACCCATGCTGTTTTTGTCTTTGAGTATTTTAATACCGCTTCATCCAAAATGATACTTGAACTACTTGATATATTAAAAGAAATAGAAGCCAAAGATGAAAATTTAAAAATCGATTGGCACTATATGGAAGACGATGATGATATGCTTGAAGCCGGTGAAGATTTTGCGGAAATCGCATACCTTACTTTCAACTATATTAGTTATGAATAACCAGGGGGGTGCCTTCAATATATAATAACTCTCTTTCTAAGATAGCCTCTTCCAAACTTAAAGCTTTTTTCTCAAAATTATCATAATTATACAAATCTATTTTTGTAATTGTAAGGTCATTATAGTGTTTATGTTTAAACCACAAACCATGTCTCTTATCATTATCATGACAACCATGTGATTTTGTCCTGCCGTTTTCATAATAAAACCTCCAAAAACCTTCAGCTTTACCATTTTCATACGACCCAACCTGTTTTAAAATACCATTGGAATGATAAACTATCCACACTCCTTCAAAATAATCGTCAGAAAAATTTCCAACAGCATGAAGTGATCCATCCATGTAATAAGATTGCCAGGTACCCTCTTTCTTATTGTCCCTGTAATCACCTTCTTGCAAAACCCGGCCATCGGGATAATACTCAGTATATTGGCCTTCAATACTATTATTGATGTAAGTAGTTTTTATATGAAGATTTCCATTCTCATGAAAAGCCCTATAATCCCCTTCAAGGCTTCCATTATCATAATAACATATCCTTTGATGATTCCCGTTCTCATAATAGACTTTTAAAGTATCATCAAACTCCCCGTTTCTTTTTTTCCCGTCATAGTTGATATTGCCGTTTTCATGATACATTTGCCATATACCATTCTCAACACCATGGTTTAACTCAAACCTCTGATATAGTGTACCATCGGGATAATATAATTTCATTAAACCATCCTGAAAACCATTTACATAATTTGATATACTCTCAACAGTTCCATCCTCATAGTAGGAGATAAATTCCCCCTGCAATCTGCCATTTTCATAATAGCCTTCTTGCTGCAGGCTCCCGTCTTTGAAAAAAGCAGTTATTTTGCCATGTCTTATTCCGTGATGAAATTCTATTTCCTGGTGCAACTCACCACTGTCATAATAAAGCTTCCACAAACCCCCGGGTTTATCATCAACAAAGTCTCCTTTTTGATTTAAAGTTCCATCCCGAAGATAAAATTTATACTCCCCTTCTCTTATTGTATCACCATCTTTGATATAACCCTTAAATTCTTCTTTCAAATCATCAGAAGAGTCATAGTAAATCCGGAACTTTTGATTTTGACTATAAGCACTAATGGTTATTAGCAGCAAAAATAGAAAAGTAAACCCAAAATATTTTTTATTCATATAAGCCGGTTGGTTTTCACTCTACTTCAATTGTAATTTGCGTACCCTTAAGGTTTGTTCTGCTTCCATAATCAAGTATTGCGGCAAGAGAGTAACTGCCCGGTTCAAGATTATCAGGTAATGTGAGTCTTACTTCCCTTGAAGATTGTGGATAAGCAGTAATATTTCTATCAGGAAATCTTGTTTCATCTGCAGTTTGCAGACTAGAAGCAATAAGAAACAGTTCACTTCTTGCTATTGTATATCCAAGATTATCGATATCAACAGCAAAAACCCGCTCCTCATCTTCTTCATTTGTAACTTCCCTGAGATTACTTATTACCATATTAGGATCCTGATCTATAGGCGGATTATACATTAACCTGGTATCAACCCGGCCGGATATGAATATACCTGTCTGGACCTCATCATCAGCAGCATAGGCAGTACGCTCGGCCGCCGTAGCAAAACTCAAAATCCCCCATTTTGCCGGGTGATCATCATCAACCGGGGCCTGGAATGTAACTTCAACCTCTTGTTCTTCATTGGGTTGTAATTCAAGAAAGGATGGATTAAGTGTAACCCAGTCCGATATGGAATTCTGAGTTGACCCGGAAGGTAACGTTTCCCTGTTTCCACGTCGATGAACCACATAATCCCTCATTGTCATGGTAATGTTTTCTCTACTGTTACCATGATTTTTTACTGTAATAATCCTGGTTTCAGTTTCTCCTGCATCATTATGGAAATTCAACCGTATGGGAGCAACTTCAAAATTCTGTGCGAAAACACATGTTGAAATTGTTAATAAAATTGTTGATAAAAAAACAACTCGCTTCATATTTACAAATTTAAGATAAGTGTATTCATAAAAACTAAATTAAGTAATATATTTACAGGTAAATAATAATAATTGATTATTATCTTATTTGCAGTTTTAAAAATAATTTCGGCTTAATATGTTTTAAAATTTTTTGATTTAATTTTTCCGTATAGGTGATAGCAAAATTAACAAATTAAAAAAATATAACAGTAATTTTTAACAAAAAAATGAATATTTTTCTCAAAGGTACAACTTTAAGCTAAGTTATTACGTAATATATTAGAAGAATTATTAATTTAGCAACAAAATATGTGAAAATAATAGATTATTTTTTTGCAAAAAAATATTGCAAAAATCAAATTTTTATTAATTTTACCTTCTATAAAATTTAGCATTCATTCTATGAATAAAAGCTTAATTATACTATTTCTGCTTTCCTTTTTCTGCTTGTATGGCTTCTCACAGCAGACCACTCCTATTAGTGATGAGGATCAGGCTGAGATAAACAGGCATGAAGAAATGGTTGAATATTATTTAAATAATGAAGAATATTCTGATGCTGTAGCAAGTTTAAACAATATTGCATTAATATATTGGGATAACAACAGAGGGGATCGTGCCATAAATTATTTTTTTGAGGCAATATCCATTTATGAAAGACTGGATGATTTAAATAATATTCAGAAGGTTTATAGTAATGTCGCTCTTATTTACCTTGACATGGAGGAATTACGGAGAGCTCGTGAATATTTTGAAAAATGCCTTGAAACTCGCAGGGAAATGGGAAACAGGCATTTAATTGCATCGGGCATGGTTGATTTGGCTTATGTATTAAGCCTTCAGGGCCAATATCAAGAAGCGGAGGATTATCTTTTAAATGCTGAAAATATTGCTATTGCTGACAACTACCAATCACTTCTTCTTAACATTTACAACCAGCTTTCAAAAAACTACAACAATCTTGGCATAGTGGCAAAAGCCGATGAATACAGGCAAAAATATCTTACTCATCAAGAGCAGCTCTCTACTGAAACTCTGCGAGAAGAGTTTGAGGAAAGAGAAACCAGGAGCCAGATTGAAATACGCAGGGCAGAACTTGAGCGTAGAGAAAGAGAACTTGAGATGGAGGCACGGCAATTGGCTTATGAAGTAGAGCAAGATTCTATCAGCAGGGTTATGGAAGCCAAGGAAGACTCGTTGCAAATCGCAGAAGCCCGCGACAGTATAGCACAGCAAGAAATGGAAAGACTGCAGCTCGACAGGGAACTCCAGACAGCAGAATTGGAAAAACAAGAAGAACAACAAAGAACACAAAGAATTATAATTACATTTGCTACCGGAGCATTAGTAATAGGTACTTTTTTACTCATAATATTATTCAGAAACTTCAGAGCAAAACAAAGAGCCAATAAAGAGCTTGAAGCCACCAACAAAGAAATTGAAAGCAAAAGCAAGCAATTGCAAGAGGCTTATTATAAAATTGAAGATCAAAACCTTAAGATCACCCATAGTATTAACTATGCCCAGGACATACAAAAGGCGTTATTGCCTCCACGGGAAACTCTAAAAGAGTACCTGCCCGAATCATTTATATTTTTCAAACCACTACATACGGTTAGTGGCGATTTTTACTGGTTTAAAGAAATACATGAAAATTCTCATAAAAAACCAAAAGAAAAGAAAAAAGCTGAAAAAGCCCTGGCATACCGGGAAGAAGATAATTTTAACAAAAACATATCTAACGGTGGTGGAAACAACAATTTTTTACCGATAGATGGCGATAAATTTATTGTTGCGGCTGTTGACTGTACCGGGCATGGCGTACCGGGAGCATTTATGTCTATGATAGGTTATAACCTGCTTGATGAAATAACCCATTATGGCATTACCCATTCCAATAAAATATTGACAAATCTGCATAAAGGTATACGCCGCACTTTAAAACAGGAAGAAGGAGGCAATCGCGATGGAATGGACTTGTCGCTGTGTGTTATTAATAAAGAAGAGAAAACATTGGAGTTTTCGGGAGCACAAACCCATATGATCTATATACAGAACGGGGAAGCCAAAGTTATAAAAGGTGACCGTATGTCAGTTGGAGGTGTGCAAAAAGAAGAAGAGCGAAATTTTTCGAAAAACATAATAAAAGTTAATGAACCTACATGGGTTTATATTTTTTCAGATGGATATATAGACCAGTTTGGAGGTCCCAATAACCGGAAATTGCTGCTGAAAAACTTTAAAAACCTACTGTTGGATATCCATAAAGAACCTATGGATAAACAGGAACAGATGCTAAAAGATTACTTCCTTGAATGGAAAAAAGACGAAGACCAAATTGATGATGTAATCGTTATCGGCTTTAAACTAGGAAATAATGAAGTATGACCCTCATTTAATCAACCAATGACCAATAACCAATGACCAATGACCAATAACCAATGACCAATTAAGATGTTTTTGTTAAATTTTTAATTTTTTTATTAAATCTTACTTTATCTTAAAATATAAATATTATTTTTGACCGCTGAATATTTAATAATTACTTATAAACCAAATTTTTTAAACTATGAAAAAGATAATTTTTTTACTAATCGGAGGTTTACTTCTTGGAAATGTTTCTTACGGACAAGCCGT
>Ga0207421_10000574_pt1 | contig 47689 bp, 38 predicted proteins | sample SodLakKL_010_SED_4_FD_187542 | JGI IMG/M metagenome (GOLD analysis project Ga0207421, IMG submission 187542) | Alkaline sediment microbial communities from Lake Tanatar, Kulunda Steppe, Russia - 8KL_010_SED (SPAdes) (version 2) | ecosystem: Environmental > Aquatic > Non-marine Saline and...
ATCCTCTTCCCGCCCGAAAGCAGATAGAGCACCGCCATCCGGACTGCCAGGCCGTTGGTCACCTGATCCAGTATGATGGCACGGGGATGATCGGCCACTTCGCTTTCCAGCTCCACCCCGCGGTTCACCGGCCCGGGATGCATAATGGTGAAGTTGGGAAATTCGCGGAGATGGCGCTTTTTGATCCCGAACCGCTCGTGATACTCGCGCTGTGAGGGAAACAGGCCGCCCTCCTGACGCTCCAGCTGAATGCGCAGCGCCATGGCGACATCGCACCATTCCAGACAGGCTTCGAGGTCATAGGAGACCGACACGCCCAGCTCATCTACAAACAGCGGCATCATGGTACGCGGCCCGCAGACGGTAACCTCCGCTCCCAGTCGGGTCAGGCCGATGATATTGGAGCGGACAACCCGGCTGTGCATGATATCGCCGATAATGACCACTTTCAGCCCGTCGATCCGGCCGATCTTCCGCCGCATGGAGTACATGTCCAGCAGCGCCTGGGTGGGATGCTCGTGCGCTCCGTCACCGGCATTGAGAATTGCCGCATCTACGCAGCGGGACAGGAAATGGGCCGCTCCCGGACTCGGGTGCCGGGTGACCACCATGTCAATTTTCATCGATTCGATGTTGCGGATGGTATCTTTCAGCGACTCCCCCTTGCTAACGCTGGAAGAGCTGCTGGAAAAATTGACCACATCGGCGCCCATCCGCTTTTGCGCCATTTCGAAAGAGATTCGCGTCCGCGTGCTGTCTTCATAGAACAGATTGACAATGGTTTTGTCGCGGAGCGTCGGAATTTTGGGAATGGGACGGTTCAGAATTTCCAGGAATTTGTCGGTCTGATCCAGTATATGAAGCAGGTCTTCCGCAGAATAGTCTTTCAGGCCAAGCAGATGGCGATGCGGGAAAACATATGCTTCGTTGCTCTGGTTCGTCACGCTTCCGGCTCCTCCTTTTTACGGACGACAAATACCGCTTCCCTGCCGTCCTGTTCGTTGGTTTCTACACGGATTTCTTCGTTGAGATGGGTCGGGACGTAGATTCCGACATAATCGGCCGTCACCGGCAATTCACGATGCCCGCGATCCACCATGCAGCAGAAGCGGACGCTTGACGGCCGGCCGAAGCTCATAAGCGCATCCATCGCAGACCGGACCGTCCGTCCCGTATAAAGCACATCATCCACCAGTACCAGATCCCTGCCGAACAAATCGAACGGAATATCGGTGACCTGAACGGAGGGCATTTTCATCCGGGTGCGGAAATCGTCACGGTAAAAGGTGGTATCCAGGACGCCCATCGGCACGTCGACGGAAAAAAACTGCTTGATGTATCCGTTAATCCGCCGGGCAATATCCACGCCACGGGTCTGCATTCCGATGATGGCCAGCGATCCCGGGTCATCGAACGGCTCTACAAACTGGTGTGCCAGCCGCTGACAGGTGCGATCCAGATCTTCGCTGCTGAGTAAGAGTTGTGCCATGGGCAGCCCGGTTAACGTCCATTTCAATCCCGGATAAGTTACTACTCGACGGGCAGATTGACAACCGCACAGTAAAGAATGTACTGATGATGTGTCCAATCCAACATTATGATGAATCCGAACCGTCATTCCGTTTTTTCAAGCAGCACAAGCAACGCTATATCGTCACAAATTATTCTCTGAATGGCTGCGGCCGGACAGATGTTGCCATTCATATCCGCTCGAGGAACTTCCGCCGCTTTTAAGCGGTTTCAGCATGATTGCTACTAACCGGAGCGTGCACTTCCGGCAGATTTCACACTCACAACCAACCTATCATATCACAAACACTCCCGACACTATGAACAGCAAGATGGTCAGCATCGATTTCTGGAACACCCTTGTACATGCCGATTCCAATGGAGAAAAACGTCATGAAGCCCGCATGCAGGCCCTTCGCAGACTGGCAAGGGAATACGAAAAGGAACTGACCGATGAAGCCGTTCAGAATGCCCGGAGGGAGGTATCCAGTGCGTTTGATGCGGAATGGTTCGGCAACCAGCGAACCAAAACTACCCGCGAACTGGTGGAAAAAATGCTTGAAGTGCTGGCCATCCCCGCCCGGCCGGAAGAAATGGATGAACTTGCTGAGGCGTTCCGGGAATCTCTGTTCCTGGGTCCGCCCGCGCTGGCAGAAGGACTGAAACCGGCGCTCGCCAATCTGGCCATGTACTATGATCTGGCCATTATTTCCGATACCATGTACTCACCCGGCGCCACGATCAGGCGCTATCTGGAACAGCAGGATGTCCTTCACTATTTCAAAGTCTTTGCCTTCAGCGACGAGGTGGGCGTGAGCAAGCCGCACGAAAAAGCCTACCGGACGGTGCTGGACGCGCTGCAAGCCTCGCCTGAACACTCCTTTCACGTGGGGGACATGCAGCGGACCGATATAGCCGGTGCGAAATCGGTCGGAATGAAAGCGGTGCTTTACACGGGAATTTCCGATAAGGACAAACCGGAAAACTCGGCCGATTACGTATGCGAAACCTGGGAAGCCATCGCCGATATTCTGGTATCCGAAATCGCTTGACATGTTGTGGCAAGTATCCGCAAACTTTGTAACTTAGACCCGATTATCAGTCAAGCGGGTTTCATCCGGCTGTCATGTCCAAAATCAAACTTTTATACACATGAAATGAACATGACCGGACTAACGCCGACTCACACAGGTTCATGATTAAACACGGTCATGGAATTACATCTGACCATATAAATCTAAAATTTTAAACAGATGAATATCCACGAATATCAGGCAAAGGAAATACTCAAATCCTATAACGTTGCTGTTCCGGAAGGCATCGCCGCCTTCAGTACCGAAGATGCCGTCATGGCCGCCGAACAGCTTCAGGATAAAGGAGCCGGCCTTTTTGTGGTCAAGGCGCAGATCCATGCCGGCGGACGGGGAAAAGGGCGTACAAAATCATCAGGCGCCAAAGGTGTGATTCTCGCAAAATCTGTGGATGAAGTCCGGCAGGCGGCCGACTCCCTGCTCGGCGACACGCTTGTAACCCTGCAGACCGGTGAGGCAGGTAAAAAGGTGGAACGGCTTTATGTGACCGAAGGTGTCGAGATAAAGCAGGAATACTACGTCGGGGTTACGCTTGACCGGACGCGCAACCAGAATGTGATTATGGTTTCCACCGAGGGCGGTGTGGAAATCGAGAAAGTTGCTGAAGAAACTCCCGAAAAAATCGTCAAAGAGTGGGTTGAACCCGGACTGCCGCTCCAGGGCAATCAGGCAAGACATCTGGCCTTTGCACTGGGACTGTCGGGCGATCAGTTCAAACAGGCCGCGAAATTCATTATGGCGCTATACAAGGCGTTTGAAGCCACCGATGCTTCGATCATAGAAATCAATCCGCTTGCGCTTACCGGTGATGATGAGATTGTCGCACTTGATGCCAAAATCAACTTCGATGACAATGCGCTCTACCGCCAGCCGGATATTGCCAAACTGCGCGATGAATCGGAAGAGGATCCGCTGGAGCTCGAGGCCACCGCATCCGACCTGAATTATATCAAACTGGACGGAAATGTGGGATGCATGGTCAACGGGGCAGGTCTGGCCATGGCCACGATGGATATGATCAAGCTGGCCGGCGGCGAACCGGCCAATTTCCTGGATGTGGGCGGCGGTGCCAATGTGGATACCGTCCGGAACGGGTTCCGCATCATCCTGAAAGATCCGAATGTCGAGACCATTCTGATCAACATCTTTGGCGGTATCGTCCGCTGCGACCGTGTGGCCAACGGCATCATTGAAGCGGTCAAGGATGAGGAAATTGCCAAAAAGCTTGAGGATATACCGATCATCGTGCGGCTTCAGGGAACCAACGCCGAAGAGGGCAAGGCCATCATCGATAAAAGCGGACTCAACGTCATCTCGGCCGTGCTGCTTAAGGAAGCGGCGGAAGAAGTTACCAATGTCCTGAAAGCGGACTGACAAGTCTGATCCGGACAGCCCTGCGGTCACATCCGGTCACAAATCTTCATATTCAAATAACCGCACTGCACCGGCGCGTAAAGAGCATCTTCTGCAATGCGTCATTTCACGGTCGGAGACCCCTGGGTTTCCTCCATCCGCTTCATCACTTTCCGGTAATAGGATTCGTAGTGGTCGATGACAAGTGACTGTTCAAACACTTCGGCGCGTTTCCGTGCATTCCGGGACAATTTTTGCTGCAGCTCGTCATCGCTCAGAATGGAAATGGCGTAATCACCCATCGCGTCGGTATCGCCGAGATCGCAGAGATATCCCGTTTCCCCGTGGATGTTCAGCTCCGGAAGGCCGCCAATATTGGAACTGATTACCGGCACACTGCAGCTCATCGCCTCAAGCGCTGCGAGTCCGAACGTCTCTGATCCGGAGGGAATAAGAAACAGGTCGGCAATGGACAGAATGTCTTCTATTTTCTCCTGCTTGCCCAGGAACCGCACATGCTCGCAAATACCCAGTTCGCGGCAGCGGTTCTCCACTTTCTGCCGGTCCGGACCATCGCCAACCAGCAGCAGGTGAGCCTCTATTCCGCTTTTCAGCACTTTGTCGAACAGCTCAACGGTATCGCTGACCCGTTTGACCTCTCTGAAATTACTGACATGCACCAGCACTTTTTCCCCGTTCGGGCACAGCGCTTTCTTGAAATGACTTTTTTCGGACCTTTTGAAGCGCTCCAGATCGATGAAATTGGGAATGACTTCGATCTCATTCTCAATATCAAACCGGTTGCAGGTCTCATTCCTGAGGTACTCCGAAACAGCGGTCACCCCGTCGCTTTTGTTGATCGAAAAAGTCACCACCGGCGCGTAGCTCGGGTCGCTTCCTACAATGGTGATATCGGTACCGTGGAGTGTGGTTATGACCGGTATGTGCTGCCCCGTCTCGCCGAGAATCTGCTTTGCAAGATAGGCTGATGTGGCATGCGGGATGGCATAGTGCACATGCAGCAGATCCAGTTTGTGAAATTTGATGATGTCCACCAGGTGGCTTGCCAGTGCCAGGTCATACGGTGGATACTCAAACAGCGGATAGGCGGAAAACGACACCTCGTGAAACGAAATGCGTTCATGAAACTCATCGAGCCGCATCGGCCGTGCGTAACTGACAAAATGGACGTTGTGTCCGCGCTGCGCCAGTCCTTTGCCCAGTTCGGTGGCAACAACACCGCTTCCGCCATACGTTGGGTAAAGGACGATACCAATATTCATAACCTGCCAAAATGTGTTTGTGAAAGAAAGATACCAAAATACACATACGTTTCCGGTATTGTCTCATCCAAACACCACATGTCATGTAAAAAATTCATCCGTTTGAACTAATTCCGGATATGCAAACGACGCCTTGTCCGTTTTCACATCAGACAGATACGTCTGGAAGTGTTGGGCGTAATCGTTGTATATTGTAAGGATAGACAACGGTCCGGATGGTTCGGTGTTTCCATCAGAGCAACGATGTGTTGAGAACAGCCGGATCATGCGGATTACATTGAAAAGAAAAAGATTTTACTATGGCAGGACATTCCAAATGGGCAAACATCAAGCACCGAAAAGCCGGCGTGGATGCGGCACGATCAAAAATTTTCAGCCGGATCATCCGTGAGCTGACCATCGCCGCAAGGGAAGGCGGCGGCGACCCGACCGGAAACCCGAGGCTCAGTCTTGCCATCGACAACGCCAAGTCCAACAACATGCCCAAGGACAACATCGAGCGGGCTATCAAGAAGGGTACCGGCGAATTGGGTGCCGGCGAAAGTTATGAAGAAGTTGTCTATGAGGGATATGGTCCGGGCGGCGTGGCCTATGTCGTCGAAGCGGCAACGGACAACCAGAAGCGGACGGTTGGCGAAGTGCGGCACGCATTCACCCGTTTCGGGGGAAACCTGGGCACCAGCGGCTCGGTCTCCTACCTGTTCGACCAGAAAGGAATTATCTCCATCCCCGCAGGGAGCATTGACAAGGAGACCCTGATGCTCGAAGCGATCGATGCCGGTGCGGAAGACCTCAAGGACGATGATCCCGAAATGCTGGAAGTGTACACGCAGCGGGAAGATCTGTTTGCCGTTCGGGGACAGCTCGAGGAAAAAGGATATGCGATCCGCAATGCCGAACTTCAGTGGATTCCCCGTACCGAGGTCAAGGTCGAGCAGGATACCGCCCTGACCAATTTCAAGCTGATGAATTACCTCGAGGACAATGACGATGTCAGCAATGTATTCAATAACATGCAGATGGATGAGGAAACCATTGCCGTGGCCGAACAACTTTAGCCTGTATTTCAGGTATTGAAAAGCATTACCTGCTTACCCCATGAAATTTGCAGCAATTATTATTCCGGCTCTGCTTCTTTTTGCTTCGGTCAACAGCGACCGTGCCAGGGAGGCGAACCGCGCCTATGAGGCCGGCGACTACGAACGCGCGGAGCGGCTTTACCGGCAGGTTCTTGAGGACAATCCCGATGCACCGCAGATTCTGTTCAATCTGGGCAATGCACTGGCTCATCAGGGTGACGCAGAGGCATCCAAAGAAATATTCACCCGATATCGCGATCTGGTGAGTGATCCGACCGAGCTGTCTCATGCGGAATACAACATTGGCTACCTCTACGGAGAAACCGGTCAGACAGAAGAGGCTATCCGCCAATTCCGGAGGGCCCTCGAGCTGGATCCGGCCGACGAAGACGCCAAGTTCAATTTCGAAGTTTTAAAACGCAGGCAGCAGCAAACCCCGCCGGAAGATGAGGAGGACGATGATCAGGAGGAGGATCAGATGGAAGAAGCGCCTCAGGATGCCCAGCCTCCCCCCGGTGCCGATGCCGATGAGCAGGACCAGGACGACCCGCAGGACGCGGCCGGCCGTGAGGAAGATACGGATGCCGATGAGCAGCCAGTAGAACCGGAGCTGGAGATTACCGACGAAGAGCTGCGCCATGCCGAGGACATCATGAATGCGCTCGAACAAATCGAAAAAGACCTTATCCAGGATTTCAAAAAACGGCAGCACGAGCCGGTTGACCCTCATGTCAAAGACTGGTAACCCTTGAAAACAGGAAACCAACGACACCGCTAATATTGAACCGAACATCTGACCAAAGACAAAAACCTGCCCGGCAGTATAAGCTTCAGTATATTCCTGCAGCTTAAAAGTGAAACATAACATCATGCATCGACCTGCCTCCATCTGCAATTTTTCTCTGCTTTTCCTCAGCGGCATTCTGCTGTGCATTGCTGTTGTGCTTGCAGGCGCCAATGAGGCTCATGCCCGCGACATCACGGTTTCGGCATCGTTATCGTCCCGGTCGATGGAGGTCGGCGACCAGATTACCCTTGATGTTGAGATTCAAAGCCCCGAGCCGCGGAGTGTTTCGCGTCCGGAGCTTCCCGAACTCGACGGATTCCGCTATGTCTCCACTGTGCCGAAAACCAGCACCAATTATTCCATGATCGGCGGCACGGCAACAATGGTGTACAAATACTCCTATACCGTCCAGGCTGCCGAAAGCGGTTCGTTTCAAATTCCGGCAATTTATGTTGAAGTGGACGGACGGGAATATTCCTCCAGGCCTTTTACCGTCAGCGTACAGGGAACCGGAGAACGTCCGGCTCAGCAAACCACACCCTCGCGCGCAGAACGAAGGCCGGTATTCCTCGAACTTGAGCTGAGTGAGGAACAGCCGGTACGCGGACAGCAGATAGTTGCCGACATTGTGCTTTATTTCCGGAACTCCGTTGAAATCACGTCGTTTCAGGTAGCCCGGAGCTGGCAGACCGAAGGATTCTGGCGGGAAGACCTTAGCCAAAGCGAGCTGCGCAGGCCTGAAACGGTGGTTCTGGACGGAAGCCAGTACCGCAGGGCCGTTGTGTCCAGATACGCCCTGTTCCCTACCCGAAGCGGTGAACTGAACATCCCGTCATATGGCATCGATGCCAGGGTCCGCATTCTCGGGCGGTTCCGCGACGAATACAGCACATTTTTTGACGGAAGCGGCCGGCAGCGGAGTGTAAATCTGGAGACCGAGCCCCGGACCCTCTCCGTCAGCACTCCGCCCATTCCTCCATCCGACGGTCAGCTCATCAGCGCACTGGGGCGGTTTTCCATCGACCGGACGCTCAGCAGCGAGCGCGTCAAACTGGGTGAGTCCGTTGAGGTGATCACCGAAATCGAGGGAACCGGCAACCTGGGGCTGATTACGCGTCCCCGCTACAGCTATCCGGGGGTTTTTGACACCCATCGCCCGCGTGAAGTCATCGACCGTGACAAAAATGCGCCGGAGATGACGGGAACCAAACAGTACCGCGATGTGCTCATTGCCCGGCGGACCGGCACGTTCACCATCCCGGAAACCACCATTCAGGTCTACAACGATGCCCGCAGGCGGTATGAGCCGCATGTACTCCCCGAACTTGTTGTAGAGGTGGTCAGGGATCCCAACGCACGCGTTTCCATAGCGCGAAGCGATGATTTCAGGCTGACCCCGATCCGCGGTTCGGTGACCTGGTCGGACGGGACGCACCGCCCGTTCTACCAGCTCTGGTGGTTCTGGTTTGCCCTGGCCATTCCTCTGGGGTTATTTTTCTACGGATTCCGTGCCTGGAAGTATCAAAGCCGGTTATCAACAGACGAAACCTTTTCACGTCAGGAGCGTGCTTTTGAACGTGCGATGGACCATCTGGAATCAGCCGAGTCACTGGCCGACACAAAAGAGGTCTACTCCCTGATTGACAATGCCCTGTACGGTTACATCGCAGACCGGCTGGGGTTGCCTTCGGCCGGATTGTCGGAAGATCAGCTTGTGGCCGCCCTGCAGAAGCGAAATGTTGAAGGTCCGCTGCTCCGGAAAGTCAGCAGTCTGCTGAAAAAATGTGCAACTGTCCGGTACCTTCCCGAGCCTTCCGCAATGGATATGGTTTCCGATCTTGCAGAGGCCCGCAACATCATCAGGCAACTGGATCCGCAGCTATGAATGAGTCCTCATTAACCAAAGGGATCCGGCAGCCTGCTGCACCCCGGGCGGGGACAGTCATCATCGCAGCCTTCCTTATATGGATGACGGTCCTGCCGGCACTTGAAGTGGCAAACGCCTCGGAAGTCCGGCCGCAAATGCTGTTCAACCGCGGCAACTACCTGATGGAACAGCAGGAATATTCACGGGCACTGGAACATTTCCGGGAAATTGAAGAACACGGTTATGAATCCGGCCCGCTTTTTTACAACATGGGGATCAGCTATATATACCTTGATTCCCTCGGAAAAGCAGCCTGGTACTTTCAAAAGAGCACGAATTACCGAGTGACCTCCGATCCCGCCGGGGAAGGACTCTCTTTTATAGAGCAAACCAACCGCAGTCGTGGTTTTCATATCCCGCAGCTCACATGGTACGCTTTCATCGACTGGATGCTGTTCGAAATGAATCATTTCAGCTGGATTGTGATGGGGCTGTTGCTGCTCAATGCCGGTGTACTGCTCTTGCTGGCCGGATGGATTTTTTATCCCGACCGGCGGCTGGTTTTCGGCGGGGGAGCGGCGGGCTCAGCCGGCTTGATTTTGCTGCTGCTGAGCATTACCATCTATATCGTCGCCCAGGGGTATCGCCAGGCGGTTGTCATGGAAACCCGCACACCGCTGCAGCCCGAACCGACCGCCCTCACCCTGGCCGGATCAGAACCGGAAGCATACGACGGTGATTTGGCTTATGAGGCATATACTGTTACATTGGATGTGAGAAAAAGCAGACAGCATGACGACTGGGTGCATGTCCGGCTGCGCAACGGCGCACGGGGCTGGGTTCCGGACACCGCCGTCTGCGAGTTATGACCTTTACATTAAAACCATTTACCAAACTTTTTTACCATGAGTACACCTTTGGATTATCTGAACGAACATCAGGAAACCTTCAAGGAAGAGCTGTTCAAGCTGCTGCGTATCCCGAGCATCAGTGCCGATCCCGCGCATAAGGAAGATGTACACAGCGCCGCAAAATATGTGGCCGGACAGCTGGAGCGAATCGGCCTCAACAATGTGAGCATTGAAGAGACGGACGGACACCCGATCGTGCTGGCCGAACATCTCGAAGCGGGTCCGGACAAGCCAACGGTACTCATTTATGGTCATTACGATGTCCAGCCGCCGGATCCGCTGGATGAATGGAAAACACCCCCGTTCGAGCCTACCGTGCGGGATGGCAAAATCTATGCACGCGGCGCCAGTGACGACAAAGGCCAGTCGTTTGCCCATATCAAGGCCATTGAATCGTTTCTTAAAACCGGCACCGAACTTCCCGTCAACGTAAAATTTATCATCGAAGGCGAGGAGGAGATCGGTTCGCCGAGTCTGGTACCTTTTCTGGCAGCTAATAAAGAGCGGCTTGCCTGTGACATGGTTCTGGTCTCCGATACCGCCATGTTCGCCAAGGACACCCCGTCTATCACCTACGGCCTGCGCGGTCTGATGTATCTCGAAGTCACGGTAACCGGCCCCAACCGGGATCTCCATTCCGGAGTTTACGGCGGCGGCGTTCAGAATCCGGTCAATGCACTGTGCGAAATGATCGCAAAACTCAAGGATGAAAACGGCGTGGTTCAGATACCCGGTTTTTATGACAATGTCCGGCCTCTGACCGAAAAAGAGCGCGAAGCCTATGCACAGCTTCCGTTCGATCAGGAAGCCTACAACAAAGAGCTGGACATTGATGAAGCGTTCGGAGAGAAGGGTTATTCGACACTCGAGCGGGTCAGCGGACGCCCCTCACTGGATGTGAACGGCATCTGGGGCGGTTATCAGGGCGAAGGCGCCAAGACCGTCCTGCCCGGCAAAGCAGGAGCAAAAATCAGCACCCGGCTTGTGCCCGATCAGGAACCAAAGGAAATCTTCCATCTGATCGATGCCTATATGCAGGAAATCAAGCCTCCCGGTGTGCGTATTGACGTGCGCGAACACCACGGCGGCCACCCCGTCCTGGTGGATCTCGATTTCTACGGTCTGAAAGCCGCTGCGGCAGCTTTTGAAGATGTTTACGGCAAGCAGGCGCTGTTCAGCCGCGAGGGCGGATCCATCCCCATTGTGGCTGATTTTGCCAAAACGCTGAATGCCACGACCATTCTGATGGGACTGGGACTCAATTCCGACTCCATCCATTCACCCAATGAGCATTTCCATCTCAAGGATTTCGAGCGCGGCATGAAGACATCCGCCCGGTTTTTTGAGCTGCTTGGGGATTATGTGGAGTAATCCGGCGGCTGTGGCAGTGTTTCAGCCGGTCAGAGCGTCTCTTCTTCCGGCTTGTACCAGAAGCCGGCCACAGATTCGTTCGTTACCTTAACGGGATTGTTTTTGCCATCCAGCAGGACCACGCGCGGTTTGTGGTCTTTGGCCTCCTCCTGACTCATGCGGGCATAGGAAATAACGATGATGCGGTCACCCACGGTCGTCAATCTGGCGGCCGGGCCGTTCATGCAGACCTCCCTTTCGCCCCGCTTGCCGGGAATAGTGTAGGTATCCAGGCGCGAACCGTTGTTGACATTGACCACCTGTACCTTTTCGTAGGTATAGATGCCCGCGACCTCCATCAGTTCCGGGTCGATGGTGATGCTGCCCTCATAATACAGGTCGGCCTGCGTGACGGTCAGCGGGTGAAGTTTCGACTTGAACATTTCAAGCATCATGATCTCATTCTTTCCTTGTATTCAGTAATACGTTGTCAATGAGCCGTGTGTTGCCCAGCCATGCTGCTGCAGCGATGACATAGAGCCGGCCCGGCACAATAACGTCGACCGGCTGCAAATCTGGTGTTCCGACAATGGAAAAATAATCAAGTTTGAAACCATTTTCAGCAAATCGCTGCTTTTCCCCGCTGAGCAGCGTTCCGGGCACAGGAATTTCGCCGGAATCCGCATCCTGTTTCAGGATTTGCTCCCTGAGCGTATCAGAAACCCGCTTCAGTGAAGCAAACAGCATGGGCGCCTTCCGGCGCTGATCCGGCGACAGGTAGACATTGCGGCTGCTTTTTGCCAGTCCGTCGGATTCCCGGCGGGTCGGACCCATCAGAATTTCCACCGGGTGTTCGAATTCTTCGGCCATCTGACGGATGATAAACCACTGCTGGATGTCTTTCTGTCCGAAAACGGCTACATCCGGCCGGGCGATATTGAACAGTTTGTTGACTACCTGCAGAACCCCTTCAAAATGTCCGGGGCGACTGGCGCCGCACAGGTGCCGGTTCATTCCGGATATCCGGACCGACAGATAGTGAGGCCGCTCCTCGTCATCCGAGCCGTACATCTCATTCCGGTCAGGAGCAAAAACGAGCGACACACCTTCGCTTCTGCACTTTTCCATATCGGTTTCCAGCGTGCGGGGATAGCGTTCATAGTCCTCGCCGGGTGCAAATTGTGTCGGGTTGACGAAAACGGATACAACCACATGAGCGGCATGTTCTTTTGCCTGGCGGATCAGCGAGAGGTGGCCGTCGTGCAATGCCCCCATCGTGGGTACCAGAGCCACACGCTCACCCTGCCTGTGCCATTCCGATACCATTTGCCGGACTTCATTTTTTTTATGCGCTAGTTTCAATGGTTGTGATCCGGATGTCCGAACGTCCGCTGCCGCACGTTTCAGATTGACCGGTTTTCGTCGAAATTTTCAAGAAGTTGTTTGACTTTCTGGACAAAGGCACCGCCCATTGCGCCGTCGATGATCCGGTGATCGTAGCTCATGCTGAGATAGACCATGTGGCGGATGGCGATGGTATCGGTTCCTTCCACCTCCATGACCACCGGCCGCTTCTGGATGATTCCGGTGCCGAAAATGGCGACTTGCGGCTGGTTGATAATGGGTGTGCCCATCAGATTGCCCACACTGCCGTAGTTGGTCAGCGTGAAGGTTCCTCCGGTGAGGTCGTCGGGTGAGAGCTGCTTGTTGCGCGCTTTAAGGGCCAGTTCGTGTGTCGCCCTTGCAAGTCCCTGGACGTTTTTCTCTCCGGCATTTTTGATGACCGGCACCACGAGTCCGCCTGTGCCGGATTCCCCGAGTGCAACGGCAATGCCGTAGTTGATGTCGCGCTTGAGAAGGATATGGTCGCCATCCACCGAGCTGTTAAGCAGCGGATACTCCCTAAGCGCCTGAATGGTGGCTTCCACGAAAAACGGAGTAAATGTCAGCTTGAAGCCGTTTTCCTTGTAAAATCTGTCCTTGTTCTTTTCCCGGAACTGAACCAGCCGGGTGACATCCGCCTCGCCAAAGGTGGTCACATGCGCCGCAGTCTGCTTGGAACGCACCATGTGCTCGGATATGACCTTGCGCATGCGATCCATTTTGATGATCTCGACATTTTCCTGCGGACGTCCGGCAGATATTTCGCCGGCATCGATTGCCGCCTTATCCTGTTTCTTGTCGCCTGGTTTGCGCAGGCCGGAATCCTGCTTCGCTTCGGCACCGGCTGCCTGTTTCTTTCCGGCGGCTTTGCGGCCCGATTTCACATAATCCAGCACATCCTGTTTGGTTACCCGGCCCCGGGTGCCGCTTCCGTCAATGGATTCCAGTTCTTCCTGCGAAAGTCCCTCCTCCGTTGCGATGGCACGGACCAGCGGGGAGTAGAATCGCCCGTCGGCGCCTTTACGCTGCGGCGGGGTTCCCATATCCGCTGTTTCGGCTTCCGGAGCCTTGCCGTTATCGGTTCCGGATCCGGAGGACTCTTCCCTTTCCGCGCCCTCCGGGGTCACGTCCTGCACTTGCTCTTCATCTCCGGCATCAACCGTTTTTTTTCCGGTCGATCCATCCTCAGATTCGCCGGACTCTTCCCCGGCTTCCGGCCCTGAACCGGCTTCATCAGCCGCTTTCTCATCAGCACGCTGCTCTTCTTCTCCGGCTTCAGCCTGATCATCTCCGGAATCATCAGCATCCGCAGAGGTATCCGCATCGCCACCGCCTTCCATAGCCTTTTTGGCAGCATCAGCATCGGTTTCGATGACGGCAATCGGTTCACCGACTTCCACGGTCTCGCCCTCTTCAACAAGAATTTCAACCAGCGTGCCGCTTTCCGGGGACGGTACTTCGGAATCGACTTTGTCAGTACCTATTTCAAGCAGTGATTCATCCTGCTGAACGGTATCGCCGATGCTCTTGAGCCATTCGACTACCGTTCCTTCCATGATCGACTCGCCCATCTTGGGCATGGTTACTTCAATTCGTGCCATCGTTTATTCCGGAGATTATGGGATATTGTTTGCTTGTAAAAAGTTCATCACTATAAACACGCGTAAGCCAAAGAAGGTTTAAGTTATTTAAAATCGTAACGATTTGCATCATCCGGATTTATGAAACAGAGCTTCCAGACTTCGGACGATGTCCTGCCAGATATCTTCCGGGTGTTCGATGCCGACAGAGAGCCGGATCAGGTTTTCCGGTGTGGGGCTTTCGGCATATTCACTCGTCTTGCGGTGCTCCCACGTGGACTCCACTCCGCCGAGGCTGGTGGCCGGGATGATCAGTCCGGCAGCATTCACCACGCGCAGGGCCGCGGCCATATCGCCCCTGACCTGAAACGAGATCATGGATCCGGGCATATCCATCTGGCGGGATGCAATTTCCTGCCCCTCATGATCCTGCAGCCCCGGATAGTAAACTTTTTCCACCGCATGGTGTCCCCTTAGGCGGCCGGCTATGAGCTGGGCATTGGCACACTGGGTTTTGATGCGGGCATAGAGCGTTTTAAGGCTTCGCAGCAGCAGCCAGCAGTCAAACGGCGACGGTACAGAACCTGCCTGGGCCTGGAATTTCCGCAGTTCAGCCGAAATTTCGGTGTGATTCCCGGAATTTCCGACAACCAGCGCCCCGCCAAGCGCATCACTGTGTCCGCCGATAAACTTGGTCGTGGAGTACAGCACGATATCCACCCCCTGCTCAACCGGCCGCTGAATAACCGGTGTCGACCAGGTGTTGTCAAGCACCGAAATACAGTTGTTTTCCTTCGCCAGCGCCGTCAGCCCGGCAATATCGCTGATTTTCAGCATCGGGTTGGATGGTGTCTCAAGCCAGATCATGCGCGTACGCTCTGTGGCCGCCTCGCGAACCTTTTCCACGCTGGTCATATCCACGAAATCGAACGTCAGTCCCCACCGGGCGTACTGGTCACGGATGAGGTTGCGCACGCCGTGGTACAGGTCATCGGGCAGCAGGACGTGGTCACCGGGGGCGAGGATGTGAAAGGCGGCCTGCACCGCTGCCATCCCCGATGCAAATGTCACGGCATCACTGCCGCCTTCGATGCCGGCGAGGGTCTTCTCAAGCTGGGCGCGGTTGGGATTGTCCAGGCGCGTGTAACTCCAGGAGTCTGCAGAAAGTCCGCCCGATGGATGGCGGAAAATGGTGGATGGTTCCCAGGATGGAACAACCGGCTCCCCCGCAGATTCGGGGTGCCATCCGTCATGAAGTACTCTGGTTTCACGGTGCCAGGACGATTCCGGACTGTTGTGATGCTGTGTTTTTTTCTGATCCATAAACTCCGTTTCTTATATCTTCCCTATGAAAACCCGGGGGCAGACCTGATCGTTTACCCTGAAATGCAGGCAATCTCAGCAGTTTGCCGCCTGCCGGGTCAATGGCATAAAATAGGGATATCCGTTTGCTTTTTTGAACGGTTGATTGTTTTTTTGACTGAACCTGAAAGTCAATACGCTCATGCTAAACTATATTTGGTCCGGGCTGATCATCATCAGCCTGGTTTTCGCGGTGACCCAGGACATTACCGACCTGGTTCAGGACACCTACCGAAACGGTGAAGTCCACGATATTGAAGTCATTTTTCCTGAAAATGGTGACAGGGACAAAAGACAGAACGTCCGGTTTATCATTTCCGGCTACGATGAGAAATTTGAAGCGGTCTGGCGGCCGGTAGACGGTCATTACGAAATGGTCATTACCGTCGATGACGATATGCCGGAACACTGGCGCGATGTTGCCGAACATCAGGAAGCCGCCGATGAAACCGAGCTGTTGGCGGAGGTGGAGCGCTTCGATGAACAGACCGGTGCGGCCGGAATCATCCTTCCGGAAGTCCGGTACGTAAAACTGCGCGCCATTACCAACGCCGCCTTTGAAATGGCTGAGTTTGCGGTGACGCTGGCCATCGGGCTGATCGGCATCATGGCGATGTGGCTGGGCCTGATGAAGATCGCTGAAAAGAGCGGAATGGTATACATGATCGTCGTCGTGGTGCAGCCGTTTCTCCGCTTTCTGTTTCCCAACGTGCCGAAAAACCATCCCGCCCACGGTATCATCAGTCTGAATATGGCTGCCAACATGCTGGGCCTCGGAAATGCGGCCACCCCTCTGGGCATCAAGGCGATGGAGGAGCTTCAGAAGCTGAATCCGGCAAAGGACAAAGCCAGCAACGCCCAGTGCATGCTTCTGACGGTGAATACGGCAAGCGTACAGCTGCTACCGCCCGCCACACTGGTCGCCCTGATCGGAACCGGCGTCAATGAGCTGGTCATCAGCATGGCGCTTGCCACCCTGGTATCGCTGATCGTGGGTGTTACGGCCGCAAAAATTTACGAGCGGTTCCACCCCGAAGAAGCGCATACAGAGAATATTCCCGACGAACAAAAGAGTGAGGCCTGATCCATGCAAACCATAGCTGCATTTGTACTCCCCCTGATTATTGTAACGATCCCGCTCTATGGCCTCATCAAAAAGGTGCATGTGTATGAGGTTTTTGTCGAGGGTGCCAAAGAAGGGTTCCAGATCGGCGTGCGGATTATCCCCTACCTTGTGGCCATTCTGTTTGCCATCGGGATGTTCCGGGAAAGCGGAGCGATGGATTTCTTCATGGCCGCTCTGGGTCCGGTGCTCGCGCTGGTCGGTTTTCCTGTGGAGATTCTGCCCATGGCGGTATTCCGCCCGCTGACCGGCAGCGGCTCGGTCGGCGTTCTGGCTGATATGGTGGCCCAGTACGGAGAGGATTCGATCTTTGTCAAGATGGCCGCCACGATGTTCGGGTCAACCGAGACCACGTTTTACGTGCTGGCCGTCTACTTCGGAGCCGTCGGCATCCGCCGGGTAAAATATGCCGTTCAGACCGGGCTCATTGCCGATCTGGCCGGCATCATCGCTTCGGTTGTGATCGTGTATCTGCTGTTCGGATAAGTCATGCGGTTTTCCGGCAGATGCCGGGAGCCGGTTGGTTGGTTAGCCGGATAGCATGACAGCTTATTATCCGGATGGCTGGATGGGCGGAAAATATTATGACTTATTGAATGTATTGATGTACGGAGCGATATCCGGAGGTTACTGCCCGTAGGACAGGCCGTGTCCGACCGGATAACCGGAGCCGACTTCAACAGGCAGTGTCCCGCCGGGCTCAGCACCGAAAACAGCGTTTACCGCAGCCTCCCATACCACCGGTGTCGGTGTGGCATCGGGCCAGCGGTCCAGGGCGTAACTGACAATATATGCCGGGACATCCGGGAAGGACAGGATGTCATAGGGCAGTCCCAAAGCAACAACCGCCAGAGGCTTGCCTGTCTCCTGCAGCGCTTCGACCAGTTTTTCCTGCCCTTCAGGAAGCTCGCCCGCAGAATAGGTAAAAATCAGAATCCGGTCGGCATCCGCGGCTTTTTCCACGGCATCCCGGATCGCCCGGTCATCCGGATCATTGTCTGTCGGACCATCACCGTAATTCCAGGTGATGACATCACCGGCGGCCGCTCCGGAAACAAGTTCCGCCAGCTCATCGGTATAAGCCACGCCGGCCACCAGAGTAGTCGCCTCGCGGTCGCCGTCAAACGGCAGGATGTCTTCATTGCGAAGCAGCGTAATCGATTCTTCGGCTATCCTCTGCGCCGTTTCGAGATGACCGGAATAGCGGGTCACATCGTTGGCGAGCATCGGCTCGGGCGGGGTGAAATTGTCGATCAGATTGTATTTTTTCTTGATGCGAAGGATGCGCGCTACGGATGCATCCAGCCGCTCCGGTGTGATATCGCCGTCCCGGTAGGCCTGGTAGAGCGCCTCAAAGGTCTCGACCTGCTCTTCCGGCGATCCGGTGGCCATGATGATATCGGCTCCGGCCTGAACGGCCATAACAGCAGCCTCTCCGGCTCCCCAGTGCTCATCAATGGCATCCATGCTCATGGCGTCGGTTACCACGATGCCCTCAAATCCCATTTCATCGCGAAGCAGTCCGGTCAGCACTCTTTCGGACAGCGTTGCGGGCACATCGGGATCCAGAGCCTCAATGATGACATGCGCAGTCATGATCGCATCCGCGCCGGCATCAAATGCTTCCTGAAACGGTGGCAAATGGATTTCGCGGAGGGTCTGCTCATCGTAAGTGACCGTAGAAAGATCGTAATGCGAATCAAATTCGGTATCTCCGTGCCCGGGGAAGTGCTTGGGTGTGGCGATGACTCCGTGTTCCTGGCTTCCTTTGACCATGGCCCGTGTCATCTCGCTGATCAGCGGCAGACTCTCCCCGAATGAACGCACACCGATCACCGGATTGCGCGGATTGACATTCACATCGACAACGGGGGAATAGCTCCAGTTAAAGCCGGTGGCAATGCCTTCGACGGCGGTGATCCGGCCCTGTTCATAGGCATTATCGGGATTTCCGGTGGCGGCTACTCCCATTTGCCGGGGAAAAACAGTTGCCTCATCGGGGATTCGCTGGGCAACGCCATATTCCAGATCTGCGGATATGAACAGCGGAATGCCCGGTTCGTTTTCGACGGCCCAGTCCTGAAGCTGCCGGTTGAACGCTGCCATCGTTTCGGCGCGGCCCCAGTTGTAGACGATCACCGATCCGGCGTGATAATCCTGCACCATGCGGCGCATGTGATCCAGCTGCTCATCGGACGGGGGGTCGTAGGCGTCGCCGGTATCGGACATCCCTTCGTCCCAGATGGTTGTAGCCATTACAAGTTGTCCGATCTTCTGTCTGTCGGTCATTTCTCCCATTATTTCGGCAATTCTCGGGTCTGCGGTTTGATCCGCGGTGTCGCGGCGGTCATCCGACGGACCGCATCCCTTCATGGCAATCATGGCTGTGATCATGAACACAAATATCGTTTTACTGTACATTTTTCTAATATTAGCTGGTTATTCCGAATGGATTGGAGCAATCCCCGATTATTTTCCCTGCACTGTTCCCTGCATGTATTACACTCAAGTATAAATACCTTTCGGGGATATAGTCCACCGGATTTTTGAGTGGCTGACAACTTTTCAGGATGCGGCGCTTCGGATGGCCCGTATCCGCTGCAGCACGGGGGGATGAGAGTAGTTCAGGAAAACATGAAACGGATGGGGTGTCAGGTTGGACAGGTTGTCGGCCGACAGTTTTTTCAGTACCGACACCATGCTTTCCGGATCTCCGGTTGTCTCGGCGGCAAAGCGGTCGGCTTCGAATTCATGCTTTCGCGAGAACATTTGCATGATGACCGACAGTACCATTTCGATGGGCGAGTAGAGCAGACCGAAGAAAAGCAGTCCGGCATAGACAGAAATATCCTGCATGAAGAAAGCCTCGTGAAGACCGGGCACCTGAATAAACAGCGAAAGCAGATACAGCATCACACCGGTTTGCAAGAACCCGGTTATCATATTCTGAGGGATGTGCTTTTTTTTGTAATGTCCTACCTCATGCGCCAGCACGGCGACCAGCTCCGGCACGGTGTGGTTCTCGATCAGCGTATCAAACAGCGCAATCCGTTTGTTTTTCCCGAAACCGGTGAAAAACGCGTTGGATTTGCTGGACCGGCGGGATCCGTCGATTTTGTAGATACCCTGCAGCGGAAACGAGACTTTCCGGGCATAGTCCAGGATGGCCTGTTTCAGCTCGCCGTCTTCAAGCGGGGTGAATTTGTTGAAGATCGGCATGATCCAGGTGGGCGCAATGAACTGAACGACCAGGGAGTAGACAATGATGACAATCCAGGCGTAAAGCCAGGCTATGGCGCCGAGGTATTCGAATATGGCGATGATGCCCGCCAGCAGCGGTGCGCCCAGCAGCAGTGTCAGACCGAGCCCCTTGATCCGGTCGGTCACAAATGTGGACGGTGTGGTCTTGTTGAACCCGAACCGCTCTTCTATGACAAACGTGGAGTATATCGAAAAGGGGATGGAGATCACGTACTGGGCGGCAAACAGAATCCCCATGAACATAAGTCCGGTCACTATTGTGCCATATCCGGCTTCCCGGACAAACTGGTCCACCCAGTTGAATCCGCCGGCAAACCAGAATATCAGCAGCACCGCCAGGCTGAAGGTGGAAGTGATGAGCCCGAACCGTGTCCGGACCCTGGTGTACTCCTGCGATTTGCGGTACTTCTCCTCGTCAAAGACATCCTTGAATTCTTCGGGCAGCTGTTTGTCCAGAGCCCGGAGATTAAGGAGATCGGAGATCAGATTGATCGCATAGTTGACCAGCAGCGCCAGCAATATGATGACAGCATAGATGTTCATGACCGGATTTTGCCTCCCCCGTTATTCACCGCCAAATATTCCCTTGATTTTCGACCATACGCCGCGCTTTTTGCTCACCGACTTATTTACCTTTGCCATGTCGGGTGATGTGATGTTGTCAAAAAGCTCCTTGCGTTCGGCCTCTTTTCCGGTTGGTTTCTTTCGTCCGCGCGCCCCGGCTTTATGTCCGGCCGGCTTGCGTCCGCGGGGCGGGCCCTTCCGCTGCCTGCCGCCTTTCCGGCCGCCGTCATCAGAGGAAGGCTTACCTTTGCGGGGCTGTTGTTTACTGCGGCCCTGCTGCTTTTTGCGGCCCTGCTGCTGACCGGATCCGGTGTCGCTGTCTTCTTTTTGCTGCTTTTTCTGATCCTGTCCGGCGGCTTGCTGCTGACCGGCTTGTTCCTGTTGTTGCTCTTGCTGCGGCTTCTTGCCTTTGCGCCGGTTTCCACCCGGCCTCCTTCGTCCACGGCGGCGCTTCGGTCTTTCGGACTGCTGCTCTTGCTTCTGATCCTGTCCGGATTCATCGGCAGCAGCTTTGGCCTCTTCGGAACCGGAGTCTTTTTCTTCCTTCTGCGGCTTCTTGCGACCGTTCTGACCCGGCTTGCCTTTTCTGCCTTTTTGTTCCTGACCGGAATCACCGGATTTGCGGCCGGGCTTTCCGCCATGCAGATCCGGAACCTGCAGCTTTTTGATCTCGGAATCCATCTCACGGATGATATTTTCCATGTAGCGGCGATCCTGTCCGGACACCAGTGTAATGGCATCACCGGTTGCTTCGGCGCGGGCCGTGCGTCCGATACGGTGCACATAGTCCTCAACATCGTGGGGGACACTGAAGTTGATGATGTGGGATATACCTTCGACGTCGATGCCGCGGGCCATGACATCGGTGGCGACAATGACCCGGTACTCGCCTTTGCGGAAACTTTCCAGGGCGGCTTCGCGCTCAGCCTGGGAACGGTCTCCGTGAATACTGGTGACGCTGGCACCTTTTTTCTTCAGCTCGCGGGAAAGCTTGTCCACGGCGCGCTTGGTCGACATGAAAATGATGGCTGACGGCCATTTTTCATTTTCGTACAAGTTCAGCACCAGCGGCAGCTTATCGCGCTCTTCCACATAGTACATCCCCTGGGTGACCCCTTCTGCGGCCCTGTTATCCGGAGCCATATTCACCCTTTCGGGATTATTCATCATCTTTCTGGCCAGCTGGATGATTTTCTGCGGAAGTGTGGCCGAGAACAGCAAGGTCTGGCGTTTCTTCGGGAGTTTGCTTACGATCTGTGTGATATCCGGGATGAACCCCATGTCCAGCATCCTGTCTGCTTCGTCAAGGATCAGAAAGTCGAGGTTGCTGAAGTCGATGTCATGGATCTTGATATGGTCGAGCAGCCGGCCCGGTGTGGCAACAATGATGTTGGTTCCCCGGTTGAGGGCTTTTTCCTGGCGTCCCCAGTCGTCTCCGCCATACACTTTGGCAGTGGACAGTCCGGTATGGTAACCGATGGCAAAAAAGGCTTCATCCACCTGTCCGGCCAGTTCTCGTGTCGGTGTAATGATCAGGGCACGGATGCCCTCCTTCTTCTCTTTCTTTTTTTCGGAGAGTTTTTCAAGTACGGGGATCGCAAATGCAGCTGTTTTTCCGGTGCCTGTCTGCGCCGAGGCCAGCACATCGCGGCCTTCCATAATCAATGGTATGCATGATTCCTGAATAGGGGTGGGTTTTTCAAAACCCATATCCCTTAAACCGTTTAATACCTCTTCGTGGAGGTTGAATTTTTCAAATGACAAAATATCTGATTTCTTATTGGAATAAAGGCTTATTTCTATATGAATAAGCGGTTATTAGTAGTTTTTCACTAATCTTGCAATATAAGAAATTTACCGGTGAAAGTTAAGTGTACCTGTCAGAAGGCGGGCGGGTGATTTCCGGTGAGACGCTCATGGAATACCCCTTGCGGTAAAGCACAGCTACCGTCATAGCCAGCATAAGCAGGACGCCGAACAGGCCCAGCAAGCCACCCTCCGGCCCGAAGCGCCCGCCCGTCCAGAGTTCCGGCCCCATCATATCAAACTGAAGTACCGACTGCCGGAAAGGGATGCCGCTGACGGGAAGTCCGTAAAAGCCACCCTGTACAACATTCCATGCAAAATGGAGTCCGACGGACATGCCGAGCTGCCCCGTCACCACATAAGGGATGGCAAGTGCCACACCGGCCAGCATGATGACGATCATACCCATCATACTGGCGTTGGGATTGCCCAGATGGAGTACCCCGAACAGGATGGATGTGAGGGCAATGGCAATAATGCCGGCTCTGTTGCGCTTTCCGCCATAACAGAATCCCTCCGTCAGATTCTTCAGCTGATAGCCGCGTGTCCAGAGCTCTTCATAAAATCCTACTACCGCCATCGTGAGGATATACGCTCCCAGCACAACCAGAAAGTTGCGGCTCGATGCCCGCTCCCATCCGAATCCGGAGAACTCTATCCATCCCGCCGCCAGCTGAATGCCGGCAATCAGGGTCATCACCACGGCAGCCAGCGCAAAGCCGATCCCGAATTCACGCCACCACTGCGCATTCATATTCAGTCCGAAATCACGGATCGGGCGCTTGTCGAGAATCAGGCCGGCCACCCAGACGCCCATGGTAATGGCAATGCCGCCTGCTATGATCTGGAGCTGCGTACCGCCTATAGCACCGGCAAGAAGCTGAAGGGGAATGAGAAAAATGAACGAGAGCACGATCTGCAGCAACAGCCGCCATCCTGCCCTAACTCTCCCGTCCGGAGAGTTGAAAATTGTGTCAATTGCGTTCATGGAAGTATGGTGATTCTTGATTAAATCCGTGTATCTTTCCGGCTGACACATCAGTCCGGAACAAATCACTACCAGGCAGAGCTACAAATTATGTGCGGAAGATATACGCTATATTCGGATAAAAAAACAGTGGAACAGCAGTTCGGTGTGACCGTGGAGGATGACGGCCTCCTGGAGCCGGATTACAATGTCGCCCCGGGGTCTGTCCGGCCGGTCGTGCTGACACACAGAACATCGGACCGGGTAATGGGTGCCTTGAAATGGGGGTTGGTTCCGCCATTTGTCAAGAACACTTCTGAGTGGAAACCGCTGATCAATGCCCGCAGCGAAACTGTTGACGAAAAACCCTCCTTCAAGAAAGCCTTTCAGCGCAAACGCTGTGTCGTTCCGGCAAACGGTTTTTATGAGTGGAAAGATTTTGGCGGCGGCAAAAAAATCCCGTTTTATATCCGGCTTCTGGATCAGGAACTGTTCGGAATGGCCGGAATTTACGAAACGCACACGGATTCGGAAGGGAACGAGCAGCACACGTTTGCCATACTTACAACCCAGGCGAATGCGCTGATGCAGCCGCTGCACGACAGAATGCCGGTTATTTTACGGGAGGATGACTACAGTATCTGGCTGGATCCGGTCAAGCCGCAGCCGGAGATGCTTAAATCGCTGCTGCAACCCTACCCGATGGAGGAAATGTCCACCTACAAGGTAAGTACGGATGTCAACAACGCTTCCAATAACGGAGCGGAGCTGATCAATCCCCGGATGCGCTGATCCGGCAAGAGCTGCTCAAAAATATGAGGCTTTACGCTATCTGGTTGAACCGCCTGCGTCAACAGCAGTCGGCATCTGTTCGGCTGTTGACGGACAACAGCCTGCCCCAAAGAGCGGGAATAATGGCAGCTGGTTACTGCTCGTCAGGCTGGGCCGGCAGCTGTTGCTGGCCTTCCTCTTGTACAGGTGCCTGCTGCTGCGGTGCCGCTTCTTCATCAGGCATGGCCGGTGTCGCCTGTTCGGTCTGCACCGGAACGGCACGGTCCTGAATGGTACTCTGGGTTACCGTATCCTGATCAATGAAGAAGTTCGCGAGGACGCAGAGTGTAAGGAAAAGTGCAGCAAGAACCGATGTCGACTTCGACAGGAAGTCGGCTGTTCTGCGCGCACCCATCATATTTCCGCCGGCGCCGCCGGCAAGTCCGCCGCCTCCGGCAATTCCGCCTGAAAGTCCCTGACCCTGGCCGGCCTGCAGAAGCACAACGATGACCATCAATACCGCAATGATGGTGATGAGAATGATTGTCAGTGTATAAAGCATAATTTTGTCGCTACTTTTGGCATGTCAATTTTCGTAAATTACCGAATTCCTCGTTTATTTCAAATCTTCAGTTTCCACAAGTTATAACGCCGAAGCAGCGGCTGCATTATGGTTCAGGAAGATGTTCATATAGTTAACCGGATTACCAGGGCGGTTGCCGACATGGCGGATCTGAGCCACAGTTTCACACAGAACCTGCTGTTCAGCGTCGTCCTTATATTTGCGTTCTGGCTTGTCCGCGCGATTGTCCTGCGTGTGGTATTCCGGCACACAAGTGACCCCGAGCTGCACTACAAGTGGCGCAAATATTTTACGCGTGTCCTGGTTTTCATGGCCCTGCTCATCCTCGGCCGCACCTGGTTTGAGGGATTCCAATCCATCGCCACCTTTCTCGGACTGCTGTCGGCGGGTATCGTCATTGCGCTGAAGGATTCCGTAGCCGATCTTGCCGGATGGATATTCCTGATCTGGCGCAAGCCGTTTGAAATCGGTGACCGGATTGACATTGCGGGAGTAAGCGGCGATGTCATTGACCAGCGGATTTTCAAATTCAGCCTGATGGAGATCGGCAACTGGGTGGATGCCGACCAGAGCACCGGCCGGGTCATCCACGTCCCAAACCACAAGGTCTTCACCGAAAACATTGCCAATTACACCGCCGACTTCCATTTTATCTGGAACGAGCTGCCTGTGCGGATCAGCCTGGAAAGCAACTGGAAGAAAGCCAAGAAAATACTGCAGCAGATAGCCGACCGGCACTCCGCCAACATCTCAACCGAGGCGAAGCAGCAGCTGCGCAAAGCCGCACGGTCGTATCTCATCACCTACCGCATCCTCACCCCCACTGTCTACACGGATGTCAAAGACTTCGGCATCATCCTGACCATCCGTTATCTCACCAATCCGCGCACCCGCCGCGGCACCGAACATCAGATCTGGGAGGACGTGCTCACCGAGCTGGCCGGACACAAGGATATATCCTTTGCCTATCCGACCATCCGGTATTATGACCGGGCGCGTGAGGGCAGCAGTCCGTGGGGTGTGCCGCAGGACGACCCCGGCTCTCCGCAGAGCAATTCCGGCTCTGCGGAAGGTCATGCATCACGGCAATAGATACGTGAAGGCAATTGCCAGTCAAAGCAACCGCTAATCCAGACCAAAGAAAAACGTATGCGTCCGGCATCGAAATGTGACAATCCACCGCTGCCCGGCGATTTTGCCGACCGGATTTCCCGCCAGTTTCCTGATGAAGCCGGGGCGTTTCTGCGTGCGCTTGATGAACCGGGCCGGACCTCCATCCGCATCCATCCGCAAAAATGGGAGCGCATAAGCGATGATCCCGTGCCGCCGGGGGAGCCGGTTGCGTGGTCGCGGAACGGCTTTTTCCTCGATAAGCGTCCATCCTTCACGCTGGATCCCCTGTTTCACGCCGGCAGTTATTACGTCCAGGAGGCCAGCTCGATGTTTCTTGAGCGGGTGCTGACGGAGTTGTGGCCGGATGACGACGCTTCGGATGAGGGCCCCGGACTGATTCTCGATGCCTGTGCTGCGCCGGGCGGCAAGACCACCCTGATGGCGTCCCATTTCCCCGATGCGATGATCGTGGCCAATGAGGTCATCCGCTCCCGCGTGCCCGCCCTGATGGAAAACAGCATCAAATGGGGTACCGGAAATATCGCGGTCACCCGCAATGAATCTTCCCGATTCGACGAATTGGGCGGGTTTTTCGACCTGATTCTTGCCGATGCGCCTTGCTCGGGCGAGGGGCTTTTCCGGAAGGATCCCGATGCCCGCCTCGAATGGACGCCGGACAATGCGCGCCACTGTTCGCTGCGCCAGCGGTCAATCCTGTCCGATATCTGGCCGGCCCTTCGTCCGGGCGGATACCTGATCTATACCACCTGCACATTCAATCCCGATGAAAATGAACGGAATATCGCCCGGCTGCTGGATCAGACCGGTGGTGAATGCGTCCGGCTGGATACAAACAATCGTGACGGGATGACGGGTGAGAGCCGGAACGGAATGCAGCAAATAACCGAAATTCGCGAGGGCCCGGTGACCGGATACGGCTTCCTGCCTCACCGAACCGGCGGCGAAGGATTCTTCCTGAGTATTATCCGAAAGCCCGGCAGCGGAGGTGCCGTTGGCAGCACAGGTGCCGCAAGCAGCAGAAGCACCGGAGGCATCGGAGACGCAGGGGGTGGCAGAGACACCGGGGGCAGCAGAGGAGCCGGGCGCGGCAGAAACACCGGAAGCAGTGGAAGTGCCCCGGGCGGCAGGGGCGCTGCAAAGCGAGGCGGCAGGAACAGCAGCAATAAAATCGGTGCGGCCGGCAGTACGGCGGTGGAGCAGGTCCGGAAGTGGTATCCGGATGAACCCTGCGACTGGTACCAGATCGGAGACCGGCTTTTCCGGCTTCACGGAAACCACATGCATTCTCTCAGGCTGCTTTCATCCGTTTTGACGGTGCTGTATGCCGGCACGGAAGTCGGCAAGGTCATCCGCGACGAGGTGCGTCCGGCCGCAGCGGCGGCACTCGACATCCATCTGGATGCATCGTTTTTTCCGCAGATCACCTGCAACCGCGAGAAAGCGTTGCAGTTTCTGAGAAGGGAAAGCCTGCCCGTTCCGGAGAATGGCACATCCGGCGGCTGGTATCTTGCCATGCACCGCGGACTCCCGCTGGGGTGGATGAAGCATGTGGGCAGACGCATGAACAACTATCACCCTGCCGAATGGCGGATCCGGAAATAGCTGTGGCCTGCGACAAACCTGATCATCCGGAAATAACCGAAATCACCAAAAATATTCCGAAATTAACCTGAGCCAACCGGTAACCGTCCTTAAATCACCCGATAAACAGTTCAGCTTCACAATCACACAGAAATCCATCAGCCAACATGCAAACACAGCTTCCGCGCATCTATGTCGACACCCTCGGCTGCTCAAAAAACCAGGTCGATTCCGAGGTGTTTATCGCCCAGGCGCGTGCCAACGAATTTGAAATCGTATCGGACATATCCGATGCCAATGTGCTGGTGATCAACACATGCGGCTTCATCGAAGATGCCAAGGAGGAGTCGATCAATCACATTCTGGAGGGGGTTTCGCTGAAGCAGCAGGGAAAACTGGACCGCCTGCTGGTGATGGGGTGCCTGTCGGACCGCTATCTCGATGACCTGCGGGCCGACATCCCGGAAGTGGACAAGTATTTCGGCAGCAGCCACACATCCCTTCCTGATGTACTGAAAGAGCTCGGCGGCCGGTACCGGAAGGAGCTGATCGGCGAGCGTATGCTGACCAATCCGTCCCATTATGCCTATCTGAAAATTTCGGAGGGATGTGACCAGAGCTGTTCGTTTTGTGCTATTCCGATAATGCGGGGCGGACATGTTTCGCGTCCGGCTGATGAGCTTGTGACCGAGGCCCGGAAACTTAAGGAAAAGGGCGTTCGTGAGCTGGTGCTGATCGGGCAGGACCTGACCTGGTACGGGCTCGACCTGTACGGAAAACGCACCCTTTCGGACCTGCTGGAACGGTTGTCGGATGTCGGATTTGACTGGATCCGGCTTCAGTACGCCTATCCGGCCCGCTTCCCGACGGACATCCTCCCGGTCATCCGCGACCGGGACAACATCTGCAACTATCTGGACATGCCGGTGCAGCACGCCAGCACTGAAGTGCTGAAATCGATGCGCCGCGGCATGAGCGGGCAGCGCATGAGGGAGCTGCTTCATCAGATCCGCGAAGAGGTGCCGGGAATCCGGCTCAGAACCACGCTCATCGTCGGATATCCGGCCGAGATGCGGGAGCATTTCGAGGAGCTGATTGATTTTGTGCGTGAAATCCGGTTTGAGCGGCTGGGGTGTTTTGCCTATTCGCAGGAGGAAGCCACCACGGCCTATGAGCTGGGCGATCCGGTTCCGGCGGCCGAAAAGCAGCGCCGCGTTCAGGAGCTGATGGCCGTGCAGGAGGAGATTTCCAGAGAGCACAATGAGGAGCTGATCGAGCGGGTGCTGCCGGTGCTGATTGACCGGATCGAGGACGGAGTTGCCTACGGCCGCACCGAGTGGGATACTCCCGAAGTGGACAACGAAGTGATCATCCAGAGTGCCGCTGACGGATTTTCAACCGGCGATCTGCATGCGGGTTCGTTTTACCGGGTGCGAATCACCGATGCCGAGGCGTTTGATCTTTTCGGGGTGATTGAAAGCTGAAAACCGGCTTACGCCTCAAAACCCGCATCGGGCAATCTGAGCGCCATCAGTGACCCTGCAACCATCATCAGAGTAAACACGATAATCACCCCCTGCACTCCGATCAATCCGGCCAGAAGCCCGATGAGTGCTGAGGACAGGAAAATAATTCCGACAAGCGTATTGCTCACGGCTACATAAAGCGGACGCTCATCCTTCGGGGCGGCATCCACCAGATAGGTTTTCCGTCCCATGCGGGTTCCGGCCTGGGCAAAACCGGTGATGAAAATGACCGTTGCCAGCCACCAGGCGGTGTACTCACCCCCCATCAGCCAACCAAGTCCAAGCGCCAGGAGTGCAGCAGCCGTGCCGACCATTCCGCCGTAAGCCATGGCATGTTTGCTGGAGCGGTCGGCCAGCCGGCCCCAAAAGTAGCTGCTTAGCACCATTGCCAGGCTGTTGGCCATAACAAACAGACCCAGTCCGCTGAGTCCGGTACCGAGTTCGCGTGCAAAAAGCGAGTAAAACGGAATAACCAGGGGTACGCCGAGCAAAAGGCTGCGGGCGATGACGAAATTGCGAAAATCTTTCTGTTCCGTAAGGAGCTGCCACCCTTTTTGCGCCTCATCAATGGCATTGCGTCCGCCGTCCGTTGCTCCCGGGTACTCACGTATAAAAGCAAAAAGCGTTGTGGCCACCAGCCATAATATCGCAGCGACAGCAAGCAGTGCACCGTAAAATGCAATCGGCTCATCTTCGCCGCCGCTGATCATCAGCCAGGCACCGGCCCCAAGCGCAAGCGCCCCGCCGACCGTGGCACGAATGGACAGAAGCGTCCCGCGTTTGCCTTTCGGGATGGTTTTGGCCATCACATCCTTGAAACTGACGGATGCCACCCCGCTTGAAATGCTGAACAAAGCGAGCATCAACAGAATACCGATGCCGCCCCAGAGTCCGCCGACGAAAAGTGTGAGCGGTATCATCAGAAGCAGCGACAAAGCCTGGGTGTATCCGGCCGCCACCCAGAAATATTTGCGGCGGGAATACTTGCGGATGCGGGATGACACCAGGAGCTGAGGCATCAATGACCCGCTTTTGCTTAGTGGAACCAGGAAACCACTAAGCGATGCCGGTGCTCCCATCGCCCCAAGCAGCCATGGCAGCACTAGCGAGGGGCTCGCAATTTGTTCGGCGAGCTTGGTCAGCGCCCCGTTTCCGGCATTGAGAAAAAAGTTGCCCGGCGCTTCCCGGCAGGCACTGTCGGGGATGTCGCGGCAGGCACGCTCATCATCAATAGTAAGTATTTCGTATGTTTTTTCTAGAATTTCTGTCCGTTTTGACACGCAAATACCCTTCTGGTTCAAATTGCAAAACCGAGCGACAGGGAAATCGCCCTGTTCTGCTCATCTCTGTTCATATCCTCCCTGAATACCGATTCCATCCCGTAGACAAACCGGAGTTCCGTATGAAGACGGGTTACTGCCACATCCCATTCAATCAGTGCCCCGAACATTATCCCGTAATCACTATCCTGCACCCACTGATCAATATTTCTCACCTGCTGCCCTTCTGCCTCAAACCGGGTGCTGGTCATCACAGCAATATACGGACCGGCATAAATGCCGGGGTGCAGCGGTCCGGGTACGGGAATATAGGCATTGATCAGCAGCGGTACCTGAATATAACTGATATGCAGGGAGCCCGGCGGGGTCGGGAAACCGGGATCGGCCGGGATGGCGGCATAATCGGTACCCATTCTCGTGTACAGCACCTCCGGCCGGATTGTGACCGGTAGTGCAAACGGCCGTATGTTCATAAACATCCCGAAATGATAATCGGTCAGGTAGTCGGTGTTCTCGGCATTGGCAAATGAGGCAACCTGTGCGCCGCCCTTGAATCCGTAATCAAAAAACTGACCCCGGGCAGGCTGTACTGTCAATAATGCCACCAATGCCGCTGAAACCGCCAGCTGCAACACCTGTTTTTTCGGGATGGATACGAGCCATTGCATCTGTCACCTCTTATTACGGAATCCGGATTTACAGGGCTTGCATCAGAAAGCAATCCCCGCAGAAAGCATGATCGCCCGGTTGCGTTCATCATTGTCGAAATCTTCGGTATAAACACTTTCGAGACCGAGCATGAACCGCGCTTCCACATGCACTGTGGCAAGCAGCAGACTGATATCGGTTCCCGCACCGAAAACCAGTCCGAAATCCAGGTCATTCAGCTGATCGGTCAGGTCAATATCGTTGATCTCGGAGTCATATTCGGAATCCATCTTGAAACCGACATAGGGTCCGGCAAAAAGTTTCGGGCCCAGGGGGCCGGGAAGCGGCAGATAGTAATTCAGCAGCACCGGAATCTGGAGGTAATCGATCGTCAGCGTCTCTTCAATGACATCCGGTTCCAGGTCATTGACACCGGGAGACGGAATGATCTCAAAGTTGGTGCCCAGGCGGGTATAGAGCACCTCCGGCTGGATGGAAATGGGGGAAAGCGGCGGACGGATATTCACAAAGCCTCCGAAATGGAAACCGGTCAGCATATCTGAGTTATCCGTTTCGGTTATGGACGAAAAATTGACCCCGCCTTTTACCCCGTAGTCCAGGAGCTGGGACTGGGCGGGACGGACGAAAAGCATGGTGACAAGCAATATTGCAAGAGTAAAAATGTAAGAACTGGCTGAAATACGTGGCATAGCAGGATAGTTTTTTATTTCGTACATGTGATTTGATGCGGCCGGGCTGAAGCACAGCTGAGGCAACCGGCCTTCAGAAAGGTAGTCAATTGCCCGGTTATCCGAAACGGGTTCCGGAAAGTGGTTTCAGATTGATCTTCTTCGAGGTTGTTCCAGACGGGTGAATGAAGGGGCACGGATTTCTGTTGTCTGTTTACGTAATTTATTGGTATCGCTTAAATTTGCGCACATGAACATTCTCCTGACCGGTGTCACCGGATATATCGGCAAGCGGCTGCTGCCTGTTCTGCTGGAAAACGGCCACAATGTCGTATGCTGTGTCCGCGACCGCAACCGGCTGAACCTGAATATTAAGGATACCTCGCGCGTGTGCGTTGTGGAGGCCGATTTTCTGGATCCGGAATCAATGGCCTCCATCCCGAAGGATATCGACGGGGCTTTCTATCTGGTTCATTCGATGTCGTCGCGGGCCGGTGACTTTGAAGACCTCGAGAAAACATCAGCCCGGAACTTCAGGGATTACATGGATACCACACAGGTTCGTCATGTCGTATATCTGAGCGGTATCATCAATGACGAGAACTTGTCCAAGCACCTCTCCTCGCGCAAGCAGGTGGAGGACATCCTCTCTCAGGGCAACTACGCCCTGACCACCCTTCGGGCCGGCATCATCATCGGTTCAGGCAGCGCCTCGTTTGAAATCATCCGTGACCTGGTCGAAAAGCTGCCGGTCATGATTGCCCCGCGATGGCTCAAAACAAAATCCCAGCCTATCGCCATCCGCGATGTGATCGCTTTTCTGGTCAAGACATTGCTGAACGAGGAGACGTACGATCAGAGCTTTGACATAGGCGGTCCGGAAGTGCTGACTTACCGCGGCATGCTGATGCAGTATGCGGAGGCACGCGGACTCAAACGGTTTATTCTGACTGTGCCGGTGCTCACTCCGAAACTCTCCTCGTACTGGCTCTATTTTGTGACTTCGACGTCCTATCCGCTGGCCGTTTCGCTGGTTGACAGTATGAAGGTGGATGTGACCTGCCGCGACAACCGGCTTGCCGGCATGCTGGGTATCTCACCTATCAGCTATCCCGAGGCCGTTTCACGCGCCTTTGAGCGCATTGAGCAAAATGCCATCATTTCCAGCTGGAAAGATTCGCTGATCAGCGGCAGAGTGCGGACGGGGTTGTCTCAGTTTATCCAGGTGCCGGTGAACGGATGTTTCAAGGATCGAAAAGAGCGCACCATCAGAAACAGGGAGCAGGTCCTGACCCGCATCTGGTCGATCGGCGGTGATATCGGTTGGTATTACGGCAACTGGCTGTGGAAAATTCGCGGTTTTCTCGACAAACTGTTCGGAGGTGTCGGGCTGCGGCGTGGACGCACTTCTGTGGATGACATCAATACCGGGGACACTTTGGACTTCTGGAGGGTGCTGCTTGCGGATCGCGAGCAGGGCCGCCTGCTGCTTTTTGCGGAAATGCGCCTGCCCGGGGAAGCGTGGCTTGAGTTCCGGATCGAGGGGGACAAACTCATTCAGGAGGCAACCTACCGCCCGCGCGGTGTGTGGGGGCGTCTGTACTGGTACATGGTCCTGCCGTTTCACTTCTTCATTTTCAACGGCATGATCAACAAGCTGATCAGAGATTAAAAAAAGGCCATCACCCGGGGTGCGAAAAACACCCGGAATGATAGCCTGTTAATCAGCAGATGTCATTTTCTGATGACACCGGTCTGATGACATCCATTCACTGCGATCAAATCGATGGATTTGGAGGTACATTATCCGGATTATTCAGACGCTCGCGCTCCGGATAGGGATAGAATGTGCGATTTCGCTCCGGATTTGCATCATTCGGTCCCGGGCGGCCCAGTCTCCGGCTGTCCTCGAAACGCATTCCGGTGAGATAAAGCTCGGCAGCACGCTGGCGGTAAATCTCCTCCATGATACTGTCCATATCGGTGTCACCGTCATAGGCGTCCAGGTCGGCCCCGAGATCATACGGATCGTCGTCCGCGGTTTTGGTTCGCACCATGTCGATGTAAGGCACGGCATCGGCCGGACTCTGAAGATTGGCAACGGCCTCGGCTTGAATCAACATCATCTCACCGGCCAGATATGCGGGGATGTTGGATGATTCGGTTTCGAAGAATCCGCGAAGCTCACCGATCGGAACGTCATTCACGCTGGTCTCCTCTGTTTCCTCCATATAGAACTCCAGCCGTGCATCACCATCCTCTAAAAGCGGTGTCCCGAACCCGGTGCGCGGAGCAACATATTCGAGTCCGGTTACGCTGTAGATATTATAGATGGGGTTCCGGTTCTGGGCGTCCAGCGAGAACCAGGAGGATGCACTCAGGTCGACTTCGCCAGCGGCATCGTAAGCGGCCTGATATTCACCGGAAAACAGCAGGAAGCGGGCTTTGTAGGCAAGCAGCGTGTTTTCCAGATCAAAATCATCTCCCTGGATCCGGTTTTCAAACTCGGCGGATATGGGAGTGTCCCGGATCAGGTCAATCGCATCATCAAGCAGACTCACGGCTTCGGCAAAAAGCTCCATGCGATCCACGATCCCGGCATTTTCCGTCTGATCGGTATTCAGTGCTCCACCAGCGAAATTCTGACCAAGAACACCCAGAGCAGCTGCCTTGTGGAAATGCGCCAGTGCGATGATCCCGCTTTGGGTGCCGGGTGCCAGTTCCACCCCGCCGGTGTTTTCGATGAGCTGTTCGGCCATATTCATAAGCCGGTATGAGCGCGACCAGACACGCAGCACGTTGGGGTTATCATTCTGGAGGTCGGTCCCGCCGGACTCCATTTCCAGATAATTGGCCAATGTGGTGATTGTGGCCAGCTCAAAAGTGGTCAGACCGGGATCGACCACCGAAGCCTCCAGGAATGAGGTGGCATGATAGGCCTGAATACCAGTAGCAAGGTTAATGATCCCTTCCCTGGTATTCAAGACCTCTTCTTCCGAAGCGGTATTCGGATTTGTCACATCGAGGTCACATCCGCTCAGCGTAAAGGCGAAGAGCAGCAGACCCGGAATTATGGTTTTCTTAAAATGGTTCAATCTCATAGTATTCGGTCTTAAAAATTAGCGGTTAATCCGAGGGAGAACGTACGGGGTGCGGGAATCTCAACAAAGTCAAAGCCTCTTACAACTGTGCTTTGTCCACTGACATTGATTTCGGGATCATATCCGCTGTAGTTGTCAATGGATAAAAGGTTTCGGCCCACAAGACTTGCCCGAAGCGAGTTGAGTCCGAGAACATCGGGGAAGAACGTGTAGGAGACCGAAAATTCCCTAAGCTTGATAAAGGAACCGTCCTCAACCCAGTTTTCGAAAATATTGAACATTCTGGCGTTGTATCCTTCCGGAACCTCGCCGGCAAGTTCTTTCTCGTAATCGGTCAGCGTTCCGAATGCACCAAGTGCAGCAAGTCTTCGCGTGAAATTGAAGACATCATTGCCGTAACTGGCATCAAGCTGGAAGCGAACGTTCCATCGATCACCAATCGACAAGTCATTAATCCAAGAAGCGGTGAAATCCGGATTGGGATCACCAATAACACCGGTGACAGGAGATCCGTCTTCATCCACCTTCCGTAGCGGAATACCGTCGTCGTCCTCAAGGATATTGCCGTTTTCATCCCTGGCAAACATCGTGCTGTAGTAGACACCCAGCGGTTCGCCGTTAACAGCGGCAACCTGGCCGAAAGCCCGTGGCACACTCAGCACATCACCTTCGATACCGTCCACCTCATTTCTGTAAGTGGCAAACGTAAAGGTGCTGGTCCAGCTGGTTCTCGGTGTATTGATCGGCAGGGTACGAAGCACGATCTCGATACCGCGATTATCCATGGTTCCCACATTTTCCAGTGCCGTGGAAAAACCTGTCGAAGGAGCAATGGACCGCTGAAGCAGCAGGTCTTCGGTCTGCTGATCATACCAGGTGAATTCGAAGTAGATCCGATTGCTCAGGAAGCTCATGTCAAAACCGAGCTCCAGTTCGCGCTGACGCTCCGGACGCAGATCGGGTGTACCCAGGCTGGTTCCCGGAATCAGTCCCGGCTGCCCGCTGTAGTTGACCAGCGGATAGTTGGTAAAGCGGTCAAAGGGACCGATGGCTGTCAGGCCGCCGGACTCCCCGAGGGAACCGCGAACACTGAACTCATTGATAATATTAGATATACCGCTGTCACGCCAGAAATCCTCTTCTGAAACCAGATAGGAAGCACTGATTTTCGGATAGAACTGCCAGCGCTCATCATCGGCAAACGAGGAAGAACCGTCCACCCGTGCGGCACCGGTCAGGAACAGCCTGTTTTGTATGGAAAACGTCTGCTGCAGAAAGGCACCGTAAACCACCAGTTCGCTGCGGCTCTCACCGAGGGTCTGGTCACTTCCGGCCGAGGAGATCCTTGTCACCGGAGGCAGATTGGATGATTCGCCGGTAAGCACTTCACGCTGCTCGTATTGCATGGTTCCGCCAACCAGGGTCCGTGATGTCAGCCAGTCGCTGGGACGATATTCATACCGCAAATTCAGATCGTTGTTCATCTGCTGAACTTCTCTTGTCGACCGGCGGGAGAAACCTGTACCAACACCCGGTGCCACATTTCCCGGAGGAATGAAAGCCTTGCCGGTCTGGGAATGGGTATCGAATCCAAGAGTGTAGTCAATACCGAGGTCCCGGATCGGGGTGAGGTTCAGCTGAAAGCTTCCGATGAACCGGCTGACGTCATTTGTGAAATCAAACCGGTCGATCACTTCTACCGGATTTGCCAGTACCCCATTGTCAGGGTAGACACCGTCGACCGGACGGGGATCATACGTATTCGGCCCGAAAATAAAACCGGTCAGTGAGCCATAGTTGGCAGCAATACCACCATGCGGCACGTCATTGGTATGACTGTTGACATACTGGGCGCTCATCGTGGCACTGGCCCAGTCGGTAATGGTCTGATCCAGGCGAATCCTTCCGGTTCCGCGTGTGTAATCGTTGCCTTTGGAAATCCCTTCGCGAAACAGATACGATCCGGACAGATAATAGGTCGTCTCATCGGTCCCTCCCGAAATCGAAAGATTCTGTTCGTTTCCGTAACCGCGGCGGAAGATGAATTCCTGGTGATCGTAGCGCTCCACCTCATTGCCGGCCGCATCAGTGGGATGCATGTTCACATCCAGTGTATTGCGAATCTTGTCGGTCATGAAACGGGTGTTGTACGTCACCCTGGGCGCGCCGCTTTGACCACGGCGGGTAAAAATCTGCACGACCCCGTTGTTGGCTCGTGATCCATACAATGCTGCGGCTGCCGCACCTTTAACTACCTCGATACGCTCGATATCCTGGGGATTGATGTCTGACAAGCGGTTGGAGCTTCCTCCGCCCACATCGACCAGCTCCGGTGAGTCATTGTTGACGATGACACCGTCGACAATATAAAGCGGATCGGCCGCACCAAGAACAGTGCTGGTTCCCCGCAGGCGGATGGAAATACCGCCGTCAGGCCGACCGCTGTTGACCGAGACCTGAGCTCCGGAAATCCGTCCGGAAAGAGCCTGATCCACACTGGTTGCCCCGGTAAGTTCCACGTCATCCATACGGGTAGTGGAAACGGCATTACCGAGTTCACGCCGGCGGGTCGGTACGGTCGTACCGGTCACGACGACCTCGTCCAGTCCAAGCATGTCTTCCCGCAGCTCCAGTACGCCAAGATCAATACTCATCTGGTCACCAAGTGTGATATCAACATTTTTACTCTGATATCCGACGTAACGGACCATGAGTCTGTACTCGCCGGGCTCGAGCCGGGCGCTGATTTGGAATTCGCCCTCGGGATTGGTTGTAGCACCATGAGGGGTGTTCTGAATCTGCAGGTTGGTCCCTATAAGCGACTCCGAGGTTCGGCTGTCAATGACCGAGCCTGTGATTTCATAATCCCGGGGTTGTGCCAGAAGCGACGTATGAAACGCGAACAACAGCAGCCCCAGAAAGGCATAGTATTTACCAGTCATATACGGTTGGGTTAGTTGTGGTTGGTTGTAGTAATGCATGAGAGCATGCAATGCATTGAATGATTTTGCAGCAATGGCTTTAATAATGATCCCTGTTTACTCCGGCAGCGGGTCTGAACCAAACCGGTGATAATACCGGCCGGCTGACAGAACCGGATGATCCGGATGTAAAGTCAGGTTAAATTATATCTGTACTGCTACTTTGCGATGCAGCAAAAAAATGTGCACCTTTACTGAAAGGTTGCATTTTTCACATACTCAATGATAGCACTACCCGCAACAAATGTAAAACAGTATTAATCAAACAATTTGAGATAATTATAGAAGTGATTATCTAACAATAGTTTACAGGGTATACAAACACACAGCACTGCCAATAATACGGAGGGGTATTATGACTGCCAGATCATTGTTGCTCATAACGTTATCAGTTTTTTTCATCTTCCATACGGTCAAAGCCCAGCAAACACCCGATAACCCTTACGAACCCGATTTCTTTCCCTTTTCGGTATGGTACAGCGGCGGTGATGCACGGGCACCGATGCTTTCCGAAATAACCGAAGATTCACCTCAGGAATGGCGAAGGGATCTAGCACGGATCAAGGACCTGGGGTTCAATACTGTCCGGACCTGGGTTGAATGGCAGCGGGCCGAACCGCGTCCGGGTGAGTACAATTTTGAAAACCTTCGGCTGCTTATGGAGCTGGCTGAGGAGGTCGGACTGAAAGTGTTCATCCAGTTCTATGTTGACTCCGCGCCGGAATGGGTCGGTAAACAGCATCCCGACGGAAAATTTGTCGCACAGGACGGCACGGAAATCGTATCCCAGTCTGCACCGGGCTACTGCACCGACCATGATGCTGTCAGGGAGTCGGTGCTCGGCTTCTACACCGAAACGGCGCGCGTCGCCAATGAATACGACAATTTCTACGGATGGGACTTGTGGAGCGAACCCCACATCATCAACTGGGCCAATATCGACTACGTCGCCAACGCCCAGTTCTGCTACTGCCCTTCCACACAGGAGCGGTTCCGGGAGTGGCTTCGCGACAAATACGGAACACTCGATGCACTTAACACGGCTTGGCACCGCGGTTTTCTGGAATGGGATGATGTCAGCCCGCCACGGTTCAGCACCATCCTGAGCTATACCGATTACCTGGACTGGAAAACGTTTATCTACGAAAAGCTGGCCGATGATCTGCGCATGCGCTATGACGCCGTGCGGGAATCCGATCCTGAACATGTGATCACCTCACATGCTGCCGTGTCGTCGATCATCATTTCCCCGCATCTGGGCGTCGGAGCAACCGACGATTTTCTGATGTCCGAATCGGTCGATTTCTATGGCGTCTCTCTGTACCCGAAACACAATCATCCCGACCGGCACTGGCCGGCGTGGCGCGTCATGAATATGATGGATTTCGCCCGCAGCGCCAACCGCAACAATGACGGCTGGTATGTCGGCGAGCTTCAGGCCGGCAAAGGTACCATTGCACTGATTGTCAGCGATCCGGTTACGCCGGGTGACCACCGCGTCTGGATCTGGTCGGCCATCGCCAAGGGAGCAAAGGCCGTGAACATCTATGCCTGGCACCCGATGTCATCAGGGTATGAATCGGGCGGATACGGCCTGGTGAACCAGGATGGTTCTTTGACGGATCGTGCCATGCAGGCAGGATACCTGGCTTCGATGGTCGATCGCCACCAGCAGCTGTTTCTGGATGCACAGCCGGAACCCTCCGAAGTGGCCATCGTTTACAATCCCCTTTCGCAGATGGTGGGCGGTGCCCAGCGGCGGGACGACTTCCCCATGGCTCACCATAATTCACTGATCGGCTATTACCGGGTATTTGCCGAAAATAATATCCCCGTCGATTTCATCCACCGCAAAGAACTCGAGTCCGGCGACCTTTCGCAATACAAACTGATCATTCTCCCATGGTCGATGATGCTCACACAGCAGGCGGCAGACGGACTCAGACAGTTTGTGGCGGATGGCGGCCATGCGGTCGGTGAAGCCCGGATGGCCTGGAATGACGATCGCGGATACGCCTCCGATCAGATCCCCGGCATGGGCCTGCATGATGTCTTTGGTGTCCGTGAAAACGAAGTTTACATGCGTGAACGTGGTATCGGTTTCTCCCTGGAAAAAGGAGATCATCCGGTATGGGATGTGTTCTATGATCCCGGCCAGATGGCGGCGGCACACCGTCCGACTCCCGAAGATACCCTTTCCGGAACACTTTACGGCAAATCGGTGGAGCTGATCAGTGACGATGCCGAGGTACTTTCCAACTTGAGAATGACCGGCGATCCGGCCATTGTTGCCAACTCATACGGCGACGGGCAGACCATCTTCATCGGTACGTTCATGGGCAAAGCCAATTTCCCGGATCCCCATCCGATTAACACCACATTCATGTTAGGCCTTGCCGAATGGGCGGATGTGCACAAGCCGGTGACCACGTCACTCGACAGGGTATCAGATGAACCGCTGGCAGCGCGGGTGCAACGGACCGGTGACGGCGATTACCTGCTTTTTCTGATCAATCACGGCACATCGGATGTAACCCCTGAAGTGACGGTTTCGGTCGACCAACCCGGCACCTACCGTATTCAGGGGCTGATCACCCGTGAACGGATATTGCAAACGGCCGCCGGTGATGATGATACCCTGACGCTGACCATCGAACCAGAGGTAGGTGCCAGGGATGTCCGTGTGATGCATATTGACCGGCGGGAGTTCTGACAATACGGATTGTTGCATGAACGGCCATCAGCTTTTGACAAGAACACATGTTTATATACAGTCATGACGTTATCTCTGAGGATATTATTAAGTAACTGCATCCAGATGAAGCTTCTTGCACTGATATCATGCCTGTATCTTTTCCCCGTGCTGACCGGCGCGGCAGGCGCCTTTGCGCAGGAATTCCGGCAATCTGACCTGGATGCGTTTTTTGATCACCTGACCGAACATCAGCGGTTCATGGGTTCGGTGGCCATACTTTCGGGCGACAGCCTGGTCTACGACGGCTCCCGGGGCTATGCCGATATTGACAATAGCATTCCGAACAGACCGGACACCCGGCACCGCATCGGCTCGGTCACCAAACCGTTTACGGCTGTGATCATGCTGCAACTCGCCAATGAAGAGAAACTTGATCTGCAGCAGCCGCTCTCGGACTTCTTCGATGGCTTTCCCTCCGCAGATGACATCACGCTGGAACACTTGCTGTACCATCGGAGCGGCCTGTTCAATTTCACCAATGATCCGGAATACACCAGCTGGATGACCGAACCGAAAACCCGGGATGAGCTGCTGGATCTGACCATGCAGTACGATCTGCAGTTTGATCCCGGTACCGGTACGGAGTACAGCAACACAAACTATATCCTGCTTGGTTTTATCATCGAGGAGGTCACCGGCGGCAGCTACCAGGAAGCACTGGAAACCCGCATTACCGGTCCGCTTGGACTTTCGGACACATTTTATGGGCGGGAAACAGCCACTGATGGCAGCGAAGCCTTTTCGTATGCGTTTTCCGATGAATGGAAAAAACAACCGCAGACCGATATGAGTATCCCGCACGGAGCCGGTGCTCTGATTTCCACCCCTTCAGATCTCGTCCGGTTCGGCCGCGCTCTGTTTTCCGGAGAATTACTTGATGAAAACGGGCTGAGGAAAATGACAGACTTGCAGGGCAATTTCGGGATGGGACTGATGCGCAATGTATATCATGACCAATCCGGCTTCGGCCATTCCGGCGGCATCGATGGTTTTCAGGCAAATCTTGCGATCTTTCCGGATGACGAGCTTTACATGGCATTTACAGCCAACGCAATGTCCTATTCCGGCAATGAGCTGATGATTGCCATGCTCGATGCCTGGCATGGTGAACCGGTTTCGCTCCCGGATTTCGGGATTGTGGAACTGCCCGAAAAGCACCTCAAGCTGCTTGCCGGAGAATATGAATCGGAACAAATTCCGCTTGGCATCACGATATCGCAAAGAAACGGCACACTCATCATCCAGGCTACGGGTCAGCCGCCCGTCGCAATGGAAGCAAGCAGTCCGACTCTTTTTCGGTTTGACCGGGCCGGTCTTGTCATTGAGTTTCATCCCGATGAAGAAAATGAGGAAAAGTCATTCCGCAGTTTCACCCTGACTCAGGCCGGACAGGAATATCTTTTCAAGAGAAAATAATCCGGCACTTTGCGTACCTTTTACCCGTAAAGGATGTGCGCGGGAGCAGAAGGAATGCGCAGCATCAACATGACCTCCATTTTCTCTACACACTTTATAAATCAGAACATAACCGACCATGCCATCATTTGACATTGTAAACCAGCTCAACCATCAGGAAGTCGACAACGCGGTAAACAACACGCTCAAGGAGATCAGTACACGCTATGATTTCAAAGGGCTGCATACGGAGGTAAGCTTCTCAAAAAAGACCAGCCGCATCGACCTGCTTGCCGCCGAAAGCATGAAGCTCAAGGCCGTCAAGGAAATGCTGACACGCAATTTCATCAAGCGAGGACTGGATCCGAAAGTACTGGAGTTCGGCGAGGAAGAAGGAACAAGCTCCGGAGCGGTAAAACAGAGTGCTGTGATCCGCGAGGGGATTGACCGTGAAACGGCAAAAAAAATCGTCAAGGAGATCAAAAACACAAAACTGAAGGTGCAGCCTGCCATCATGGATGACCAGGTGCGTGTAACCGGAAAGAAAATTGATGATCTTCAGGAGGTTATCGGGCTGCTGAAAGCCAAAAAGTTTTCGGTTCCCCTGCAGTTCATAAATATGAAGTAGGAACTGTCTTGTGAGGTCCTTTATGCACAAGGCCGGTTTTCACTGTACAGCCGTTGCAGCAGATTCCTCTTGCTCTGTCACTTTGGATGCGGTATTCGGAATGGTAAAATAAAATGTTGATCCTTCTCCCTCTTCGCTTTCAACCCGGATTTCCCCTCCGTGCCTGGCCACAAAATTCCTGCACAGAATCAGGCCCAGGCCGGTTCCTTTTTCTTTGTGCGTCCCGACGGTAGAAAAACTCCGGGTCAGATCGAACAGCTTGCCCACCTTGTCTTCCGGAATCCCGACTCCGTTATCGCTTACAGAAACGCGAAGCGCCTCCGGGAGATTATCGACACTGACAGTAATTACACCATTTTCACGGGTATACTTGATGGCGTTTGAAATCAGGTTTCTGAGTACGGTTCCCAGCATATCCTGGTCAGCATGAATCTGAACATTATCCGGGATATGATCCCTTATATGGATGGATTTTTGTCTGGCGATATCAGCAAACATGAGAATAATCTCATTCAGGAACGTGCTGAGGTTGAAAGTTACAGGTTTATATTCCAGCCGGCCGGTTTGCGAGCGGGACCATGCAATCAGGTTGGAAAGCAGGTTCATGGTCCGCATGGAGAGTTTCTGGACAATTTCGGCGTGTTCGCCTATGCCCTCATAGTCCTGCTCTTTCACCTGACTGACAAGCAGGTCACTGAACCCGATAATAGCGTTAAACGGACTTCTGAGATCGTGTGCAATGATCGAGAAAAACTTGTCCTTGGTTGCATTCAGCGTCTTCAGCTCTTCGTTCTTTTTGTTGAGCTGTGATACGGTCTTTTCCAGCTGCGCTTTCTCCTTCATCAGCTGTCGCTGCAGGTTGGCGACATCCCTGTTCATCTGGTGCAGTTTTTCGTTCTGCTCAAACAGTTGTCCGGCATCTGCACCTCCCATAATCAAAATTTGGTTTCCTTTCCGGTATACGCGGGCACTGATGGATGCATTGACATAATCATAATCACCAAGGGTTACATAGCCCTCGAAAATCAGGTTTTCTTTCTGATCCGCAGAAATAAGCTGATCAAAAGTCGGATTGATCAACGTTTCGGAAGGATTTTCCCTTAACAGTGCTGACATGGCCTGATTGGCATAGAGCAGCGTTTTGTCTGTTGCAAACAGCGCCACACAAAGTGAGCGGGTATTTACGATCGCATCACCAACCTCCTTCGGCCACTCCGACAATATGGTATGGATCATATTGTAATACTTTTAATGAATTTTTCTGTGCTTTTGATATCCGGCTGATAGACCACGTGTTCAAATTGTGATATCGACTCTTTTCCGCCATGGCGGAAGGCCTGTCCCCCCACCATAATCAAAAGATCCGGAAACTCTTCCCGTATCATCGCAATCATGTTTTCAAGTACCGGCAGATGAAAATAAATACTCAGTGATATAGCCAGAACATCCGGTTTGTGCTTTTTGATGAACGCAATCAGATCACTGGCCGGAACATTGGCACCAAGAAAAAACGACTCCCATCCATGCATTTCGAATATGTCGCTGATCATTTTGATGCCGATCTGATGATATTCATTTTCCACGCATGCCACCACCACCTTTTGATTATGCTTTTCGCCAACGGCAATATCGTAATAAAACTCGTTAAGCACATGTTCAACTATGGCTGATGCCATATGCTCGGTTGCAACGGTAATCTTGTTTTTTTCCCAAAGTTCACCTACCTCATACAGCGATGATTTCAAAATATTCTCGTAAAGATCTTTAATGGATCCGCGCTGCGACATGTAGTTCCGGGCAAAAGCCAGACAGCCACTCCTGTTTCCCTCAAGTAACATTTCCAGGAATGTCTTGCTTGCAAATGAATCCGGTTGATCCGGCATCAGCTGATCTTCAAAGCTCATGGTTTTGATATGCTGGTAATCGGTAATAACTATTCTATTTTCTATTGCTATTCAAGGTTTTATATAATGCTTCCGCCCATTTGGCTACAAGAACAGCACGTTTCCGCAAGCATATCCACAAAAACGCCGGATCACTGCATAAAGTATGTGCAAGGGAATGCCTTCACGTTCAAAAGTTTCAATTTTCTGCTCAAAATGCTGCAGGACGCTGTTGCCGGGGCATGATGAATACTGAAAATAAGTTATTTACCTGCCGGTTGCTCCCAGTCTTATTTTTTTTATCTTGAGCATAAGTAATTGATAAATAACACCGCATCAATAAAGTCCCTATAAAACACAACATGTGACAAAACAGGGCGGCACTGAAAGTGGTGCCGGAGGAAAAGCGATTACCGCAAATGCTTTTCGCCAGCAGGTCAGAATACGATAACGGGATTGTCTGACTGCACACGAGAGACCAGAGAAAGCAAACTCATCCCCCGGTCCGCCTGTTTTCCCGGATCAGCTGCTGCATTATGCTGCCCTTCATTTTAAAAATCAATAAATCATCACTCATGCCCTATGCCACATTTCAAATTGCCCGATACACACATTCTGATTTCGTCCTTCCTTTTGCTGTCATTTTTCACCGCATCCTGCGGAATTTTTGACAGTGATGACTCAGACGATGATTTCGAAGACGGAATCAGTGTCGACATCCGCGAATTTATCGATGACCAAACTCTGTCAATACTGGAAGACAGTCTGAAAATGCCTATCCACCGGGGCGACAGTCCTCCCGATGTAATGTCCGTGCTGGGCAGCGATAATTCCGGCCGGGAAAGCGAGATCCAGTCTGATGACCTTGAGGGCCGCACCGTGGTTATGAGTCCCATGCAAATGGTTGAAACACTCGTACCCGGTGAAGAGCCTGGAGACCGCTCATTTGTGGATACCTACTTCCGTATGCGCAATCTGGATATGGACAATCTGACAATTGATATCGATCGCGGACAGGTCGTTGCCGAAACCGCCACCGGAGCCGGAGGGTATATCATCGGCGACGACATGGAATTTACCATATTTGCTGAACTTGAACAGGACAGGGATGGTGATGTGGTCGTCATCAGCGAAGTTTTCAGTGGCGAAGTCACCCCGGATGGAATTCAAGATCCGCACCTCGCCATCATTATACTGGATGATGCCGACCGGGATGATGTTATTCCGGAGGGAACCGGACGCTCTTTCGATGACGGACAGCAGTTTGCAGAGCTGACCGAATGGCCCGAGGATTTTGAGGTAGAGGAAACTGATGAATCCGTTGAAAAACTGGAAATAATACAGATACGCCGTTAACTCAGAGGAGGTAAAAGATGAATGACTTCGTCAGGCTACAAAATATTGCAGCCCGGGTGACAAGTGCCGTTTGTCTGCTGATTTTAATGGCAGTGGCACCATCCGCACCGGCACAGGATGCCGCCGGTCCCGAACAGTGGCAGCAAGAGGTGTGGGAAGAACTCTCAGATGAACTCACTTCCGGGTGGCAGTTTCACGATTTCTTTCTGACGGTAGAGCCATCTGAGAATCTCGAAACCCTGCACATGTCCCGCATTGAATCAGATTCCGACGACAATATCTGGGCACTCGGCGGGGCACGAACGATGGCAGGCGATTATGAGGGATTGCTGTTCCGTTACCAGGACAATGAATGGGAGATCGTAGACCGGTTTGAAATCGCAACCGAAGACTCATCTGTGATAAAGGCGCTGCCTCTTCTGGTGGTCTCACAGTTTAACGTTTACTATTCTGACGGATACAACCTCAGAAGGTATTCCCATGGAGATATCCTTGAATATACCCCGGAAAGCTCCGGAATGCCCGAACCAGCCTATGAAGATGAGCGGATGGTGGATATTATCCGGGACGAGGACAATGTGAACTGGCTTCTGTACAGCTATCCAAGACTTGCTTCATTTGGCGATCCGGAAGGGGATTACGAAGTTTACGATTACGAAAACAGCGCAATGCCGGAACCGGATGAAGATCCCGGAATCGGCACGGACCTGCCGGCACGCCATCTCGCGGTCACAGAGGATTCGCTCTGGGTCACCACCCATCGTGACGGCGACGGACTCATCCGGAAATACGATGACGACTGGCAGGTGTACACGGCGGAAAATTCGGATCTGACTTCCGATCTGGTCGTTTCCCTGCTGGACGGGCCGGACGGGTCGCTCTGGATCAGCACCATGCCCGGTGAGGCAGGCGAAGGCTCACTGTCGCAGCTGGATTCCGGTCAATGGGATGTGCATACCACTGCTGACGGCCTTCCCTCTGAAGAGAACCGCATCCACGCCATCGAAGATAACGGTTTTGTCTGGGCCGCATTCGGCTCCGGCGGATTCGGAAGCGATGAGGATGACCCCGGTTTCGGTTTCCTGGCTGAATACACCGGAGAACAATGGAACACCGTTGCCCAAACAGATCAGTACTTTCAATATCTGTCATGGATGACCATTGATGACCTCCAGAACAAATGGCTCGCCGGTACATTCAATGTCATCGATGGCGGTGCAGGCAGCCTGAATCAGGTTTACCTGGAATTCACCGACACACCGGATCCGGAGTCGCATTACGAGGCCGGAGATGAAGTCACCCTGAGCTGGGACGCCGGGCCCAGGGTCCGGAGTACAACTCTGAGTTACCGGATTGATAACGAACCCCGGCAGGTGATAGAAGCTGGAATTGACACCTCCCAAACATCACGCACCTTTGAACTGCCGGCACCCGATCAGCACACCGGTGACGTCACTTTCCGGATTTCCTACGATGACAATGATGACATAAGCGACGAATCCGAACCCATACCGGTGATCAACCCCGACGAACCCTTTTATCATCTTCGCACGGAAAATCCCGACGGCTCATTCACTCTTTACGATCCCATGCGGGATGGATGGAATTTCAGTAACACCGAGGCCAACATGTGGCCGGAATCAAAGTGGGATGATATTGAATACGAAGGACCTCTTTCCAGGAGGCCTTTCAATGGCGAACCCTGGGATTTCCCAAGCTTTGAGTCTCTGATCCGTGCCTTTGGAGAGGATGATACTATTACCGGACACACACCCATATTCAACAATATCATCCCGACGCTCCGGGCCTCGGTTGCCTGGCCCGTGCTTACCAATATGGGATTCAACGGAGTCTGCCACGGATTTGCCGTCAAAAGTCTGCTGGCGTTTTCAGACGGATTTAGTGCGCTGGACTCCGTCATTGAGGAAGACAGTCTGTACAAACAGGAACCAACTCACGAAATCCGGGAAAATATCAATACAGCCTGGGTTCAGCAGTGGTCTCGGGACCATTTTATTGAAAATTTCCTGAACACCCTGAACAGGAACTTGCTTTGGGATCTGCTTGACCTGATTGAAGACGGGCAAAATGTGACGCTGGAT